>Ga0213866_10000328_pt1 | contig 39464 bp, 35 predicted proteins | sample PICome_11_FD_160079 | JGI IMG/M metagenome (GOLD analysis project Ga0213866, IMG submission 160079) | Coastal seawater microbial communities near Pivers Island, North Carolina, United States - PICO284 | ecosystem: Environmental > Aquatic > Marine > Coastal | place: USA: North Carolina... | reverse complement strand
GTCTACGAGTAGCGGATGTCGGTGATAACGAAGTACTGCTCACCCGAAGGGCTGCGTACCGAGATTTCGTCGTCCAGCTTCTTGCCCAGCAATGCACGGGCAAGTGGAGAGTCCATGCTCAGTTTACCGCTGCTGACATCGAACTCGTCCGGGCCGACGATACGCCAGTGCTGCTCGCTGCCGTCCTCGGCCTCCAGCGAGACGTGGGCGCCGAAGAACACTTTGCCCCTGTCATCCGGCGGTCTGTCTACGACCTGCAGTTCGTCCAGGCGCTTGTTGAGAAACCGGACCCTCGAATCGATTTCACGCAGGCGCCGCTTGCCGTAGATGTAGTCGCCGTTCTCCGATCGATCACCGTTTTTCGCGGCCTCGTGCACAGTATTGGTCACCACCGGCCGCTCCACCTTCCACAGTTGGTGCAATTCGGCCCGTAGGGCCTGCTCGCCCTCGGGGGTAATGTACGGTGAGCCGCGGCGTCGCGGCGGTCGATAGCGTCCCATGGCTATCGATTGTAGCCCGAATCCGGTTGGAAATAGGGATCTGAGCTATCCATGCCGTCTGGTCTGGTTACAATGGAGGTGACAAAAACCAAGCGGTGTTCACAGCTATGAAAACCTTTTGCGCAGCACTCCTGTTCGCACTGTGCCCGGTTCTGGCCATTGCCGAAGCGCCGTCGGGTAAGGACTGCATCAGCCTTGGTGGTCGCTTGCTACCCGGTGGCCTGGTTTATGCCCGGGTTGAACCCGGAACGGCGGTGTCGCTGGACGGTCAGTCTCTCGATGTGATGGAGGATGGCCTGGTGCTGTTCGGCCTGGGCCGGGATGCCCGGGCAAGCTTTGAACTCAGCCTAACCGGTGCGACCCAGTGCAGCCGACGGGTCAATATAGCGCCGCGCGAATACAACATTCAACGCGTTGAGGGTGTGCCCCAACGTACGGTGACGCCAGACCCAGCTGATCTTGAGCGCATCGCCAGGGAGAGAGAGCTGGTTCGCAAAGCCAAGGCCCGCAACATAGAGCGCCCCGACCTGCTGGTGGCGGCGGTTGCCGGCTTTGAATGGCCGGCGATAGGGCCGATCTCGGGCGTGTATGGCAGCCAGCGCGTGTACAACGGTAAACCGGGTAACCCCCACTACGGGGTGGATGTGGCCGTGCCAACAGGCAGCATTGTGCGAGCACCCGCACCGGGCATTGTTACGCTGGCCGAACCTGACCTGTTCTATTCAGGGGGTACCATCATTCTCGATCACGGCTATCGCCTGTCATCCTCTTTTCTCCACTTGAGCAAAGTGCGGGTGCAACAGGGTCAGGAGGTTGCCGCCGGAGAGATTATTGGCGAGGTAGGTGCCACGGGCCGGGCTACTGGCCCGCATCTTGACTGGCGCATGAGTTGGAGGAGTCAGCGTGTTGATCCCCAGCTATTGGTACCCCCGATGCCTCGCCCGGTGCCCTCACCCTGAAAAAATCCGTATAATGGCGCCCCCGCAAGGAGCGCCCAAGTACATGATTGACAAGAAATTACTCAGCATCCTCGTATGCCCGGTGACCAAGGCGCCACTGGAGTATCACGAGGACAAAGACGAGCTGGTCTGCAAGGCCAGTGGCCTGGCCTACCCGGTGCGCGATGGCATTCCAGTAATGCTGGAGAGCGAGGCACGCCAGCTTACTGCCGACGAAAAGCTGGGCTAGGAAAACACCATGTCAGAGACGATTTTCGGCAAGATTATCAGCGGCGAGATTCCCAGCGAATTCCTCTACGAGGACGACTACTGCGTTGCGATCAACGACATCAATCCGCAGGCCCCCGTACACGTGCTGGTGATTCCCAAGCGCGGCATAGCCAAGCTATCGGACGCGCAGCCAGCGGACCAGGAGCTACTGGGGCACTTGCTGCTGGCGGTGGGTAAGGTAGCCGAGCAGTTGGGTGTGTCTGATGCCTTCAGACTGATCGTGAACAATGGTGCCGATGCGGGCCAGACCGTGTTCCACCTGCACCTGCATATTCTGGCTGGCCGAGCGTTTGCCGAGGGACACATGGCCGGTTGAGTCCGGTCACTACCACAATACCGAGAGACCTTATGAAGACCGGTGAGATCCGCGAGGCATTCCTCGCGTTCTTTGAAAAGAACGGCCACACTCGTGTGCCCAGCAGCTCGCTGGTTCCGCACGACGACCCTACCTTGCTGTTCACCAATGCGGGGATGAACCAGTTCAAGGACACCTTCCTTGGCACGGATCCGCGGTCCTACCTGCGAGCGACCAGTAGCCAGCGTTGTGTGCGTGCCGGTGGCAAGCACAATGATCTGGAAAACGTGGGTTACACAGCGCGGCACCATACCTTCTTCGAAATGCTTGGAAACTTCAGTTTTGGCGACTATTTCAAGCGCGAGGCCATCCAGTTTGCCTGGAAGTTCCTGACCGAAGAGCTGGGACTGCCGGGTGAGCGCCTGTGGGTGACGGTGCACCTCACCGACGATGAGGCGGCGGATATCTGGGTCAACGAGATTGGTGTGCCCGCCGACCGGCTGTCGCGCCTCGACGAAGACAACTTCTGGCAAATGGGTGATACCGGCCCCTGTGGGCCCTGCTCGGAAATCTTTTACGACCACGGACCCGATGTGCCCGGCGGTCCGCCCGGCAGTGAAGACGACGACCTGGATCGCTATATCGAGATCTGGAACCTCGTTTTCATGCAGTTCAATCGTGACGGCAGCGGCGAGATGCACCCGCTGCCCAAGCCTTCCGTGGATACCGGCATGGGGCTGGAGCGGATTGCGGCCGTGATGCAGCATGTTCACAGTAACTACGAGATCGACCTGTTCCAGGCCCTGATTGATGCCGCCGCCACCCGACTGAATGTTGCCGACAAGGAAGAAAAATCCCTGCGCGTTATCGCCGACCACATACGCTCCTGCGCCTTCCTGGTGGCGGACGGCGTTTTGCCCGGCAACGAGGGGCGCGGTTACGTTTTGCGAAGGATCATTCGCCGCGCCATTCGTCATGGTAATAAACTGGGTGCCACAGGCCCCTTCTTCCACGGCCTGGTCGCTCCGTTGGCAGATCAGATGGGCAGCGCCTACCCGGAACTGGTTGAGAAACAACCACAGATCGAAAAAGCCTTGCTCAATGAAGAGGAGCAGTTCGCCAAGACGCTCGATAACGGTATGGCAATCCTCGAGGAGGCGCTGGCCGGACTTGACGGCAAGGTGATCCCCGGCGACGTGGTGTTCAAACTCTACGACACCTATGGCTTTCCCACGGACCTGACCAATGACATTGCCCGCGAGCGCGACCTGACCCTGGACATCGATGGCTACGAGGCCGCTATGGCAGAGCAGCGCAGCCGGTCTCAGGAAAGCGGCGCATTCAAGGTGGACTACAGCGACGTGCTGGCCCTTGAAGGTAGCACCGAGTTCACCGGTTATGACGGGCTTAGTGGGCAGGGCAGGGTGACTGCGCTGTTGCGTGATGGTGAGCAAGTGGCGTCACTGTGTGGTGATGAGTCAGGCGTTGTGGTACTGGACCGTACCCCCTTTTACGGCGAATCCGGTGGCCAGGTGGGCGACACCGGCTACCTCGGTGCCGACGGCACCCGCCTGGAGGTGGCAGACACCACCAAGGCGCAGGATCAACACCTTCACCACGTGAAAGTGCTGCAGGGCTCGGTTTCGGTAGGAGATACCCTCGATGCCGAGGTTGATGCCTCGGTGCGCCAGCGCACCCGGTTGAACCACTCGGCTACACACCTCCTGCACGCTGCACTGCGTAATGTGCTGGGCGACCATGTCACCCAGAAAGGTTCACTGGTGGATTCTGAGCGACTGCGTTTTGATTTCTCCAATCCAGAGGCGCTGACACACGATCAGCTGGTTGAGATCGAAAATATTGTGAACAGGCAGATTCGCGGTAATTCGCCGGTCACCACCCGCCTGATGACCATGGAAGCAGCCATGGACGCAGGTGCCATGGCACTGTTCGGTGAGAAGTACGGGGACGAGGTCCGTGTGCTCAGCATGGGCGACGATGATTTCTCTGTGGAGTTGTGTGGCGGCACACACGTTGATCGCACTGGCGATATCGGATTGCTGCGTATTGTGTCTGAATCCGGCGTGGCTGCGGGTATTCGCCGAATTGAAGCAATGAGCGGCGCCGGTGCCCTGGCAGCGATCGGAAAAATGGACGATAGCCTCGCGGAGATTTGCAGCGTGGTGAAGGCCAATCCGGATACAGCTGCCGCCAAGGTAGCAACGCTGCGCAATGAAAACCGCGATCTGGAAAAAGAGGTCGCACGGCTCAAGCAGAAACTGGCGACGTCCGCCGGCGGCGATCTCACCTCCCATGCAGTAGAGATCGGCGGTATCAAGGTGCTGGCGGCGAATGTGGATGGCGCCGATGCCAAGTCCCTGCGCGACACCATGGACCAGTGCAAAAACAAGCTGGGTTCGGCTGTAATTCTGCTTTCGGCGGTGGACGGCGATAGAATCGCACTGGCCGCAGGGGTGACCAAGGACCTGACTGATCGCGTCAAGGCTGGTGATCTTATGAAAGAGTTTGCCGCGCGACTGGGCGGCAAGGGCGGCGGACGCCCCGATATGGCCCAGGGCGGTGGCAGCGATGTTGCAGCGCTTCCCGCTGCACTGGGCGATGTTCCCGCCTGGGTCGAAAGCCAGCTTTGAGTCACAGACCGGTGCCGCTGGGATTAAGCGGCGCCGTGTCTTTCTGTGCAGTCCTCCCGGTTTAATTCTCCCGGTTGTTGTTGTTTAATAGCGCCCCTTTTGAAAACGGCCAGAACGCAGGTTTATGAGCCTGATAGTCCAGAAATTTGGCGGCACTTCGGTTGGATCCATCGAGCGCATTGAGCAGGTGGCCGACAAGGTGGCGCGTTTCCGCAGCGACGGGCACAACCTTGTGATCGTGGTGTCGGCGATGAGTGGCGAGACCAATCGCCTGATTTCGCTGGCGCACGAAGTGCAGGACAGACCCGTGCCGAGGGAAATGGACGTTCTGGTGTCGACCGGCGAGCAGGTAACAACCGCGTTACTCAGCATGGCCCTGAGCAAAAGGGGTGTGAAGGCCAAGTCTTACAACGGCAGCCAGGTGCGCATACTGACCGATGATTCTCACACCAAGGCGCGTATTCGTGAGATCGATGACAAGCGTTTGCACGCGGACCTGGACGAGGGCTACGTGATTGTAGTGGCCGGATTCCAGGGTGTCGACGAGTACGGCAATATCACTACGCTTGGTCGCGGCGGCTCAGACACGACCGCAGTCGCGCTGGCCGCTGCTTTGAAAGCGGATGAGTGCCAGATCTATACCGACGTGGACGGCGTGTACACCACTGATCCGCGGGTGGTGGACGGTGCGCGGCGACTTAGTCACATAACCTTCGAAGAAATGCTGGAAATGGCCAGCATGGGTTCCAAGGTTCTGCAGATTCGCGCTGTGGAGTTTGCGGGAAAATACAACGTACCGTTGCGCGTACTGCATAGCTTTCAGGAAGGCCCCGGTACGTTGATTTCACTGGAGGATGGCAACGACATGGAAACGCCGACAATTGCAGGTATTGCCTTTAACCGGGATGAAGCCAAGCTCACTATTCTGGGCGTACCGGATATGCCCGGTGTTGCCCACCGCATTCTTGGGCCGATAGGCGATGCCAATATCGAAGTCGACGTTATTGTGCAGAACATCGCGGATGACAATAGCACCGACTTTACCTTTACCGTCGGCCGCAGTGAACTGCCACGCGCCGAGGAGGTGTTGCAGCTGGTTGCCGCCGAACTGGCGGCTCGTGAAGTTCGCAGTGACAATAAAATTGCCAAAGTATCGGTCGTCGGTGTCGGGATGCGTTCGCACGCGGGTGTGGCAAGCCAGATGTTCGCAGCGCTTGCCGAGGTGGGCATCAACATCCAAATGATCACTACGTCGGAAATCAAGATTTCGGTCATCATTGAGGAGAAGTTCCTGGAATTGGCCGTACGCGCACTCCATTCGTCCTTTGAGTTGGACGCGGAACCTGCGGATGAATCCGCAGACTAACCTGTTGATGAGGTTGGCGATTTCCTCGTAATGGGCTATTAATAGTAGGGACAAGAATAACAAGCGTCGCGAACGCCGGTTTTGGATTACTGGCAAGCGCTCGCCGGGGTCCCAGAAGTCACTCGGCGAATGATTGGAGACAAGGATTTATGTTGATACTGACGCGCAGGGTGGGCGAGTCACTGATGATTGGCGATGAGATCACCATTACCGTTTTGGGTGTTAAGGGCAATCAGGTGCGCATTGGTGTGAATGCACCGAGGGACGTTGCCGTTCACCGTGAAGAAATTTATAACCGCATTCACGACGGCGACCGGCCGAGTTCGGGCGATTCTTCCAGCAGCGACGATTAGTACACTCACCGCCCCCTAACTCTTTGAAATTACCGCGATTGTGTTATCATGCCGCGCTCTCGCGAGGGTGCGTTTTTCGCAGTTTGCGAGGCTATCCGGAGAGCTGGCCGAGTGGCTGAAGGCGCACCCCTGCTAAGGGTGTATAGGTTAACCCCTATCGAGGGTTCGAATCCCTCGCTCTCCGCCAAGCAGTCTGCAGGTTGGAGAATCTCCCCGGAGATGACCTGCAGAATCCCCGCAAAGCCCGCTATTTCAGCGGGCTTTCGCGTTTCTGGAGTTGGGCTAACAGTGACTGGGAGACGGGCTGTCAGGTCCAAAATCGCCGGTTTTCTCTAACGGCGATTTCGCCAGTCACTAGTGGGGGAGTTGACTCAGTCCGAAGTGTGAGCGCTGTGCTTCCCACTCAATAGGGAAGTCCTTCTTCAGGCGCTCCAGGGTGAGGGTATCCGGGACGTCGCCGGCGATGATCCGTTCCATGATATCGGGAGCCAGGAAGGCGAGTTTGCGGAGGCGGTGGACCTGGCGAGGGTTCAGTTTGTCCCGCTCGATGAGTGCATCAATGGAGCGCACGTTTCCGGAGACCAGGTCCTCATTCCATTGCAGTGATGTGAACAGGGCTTCCCGTAACGCCTTAATTGACCGGTTATGAACTGCGGGCTGTTTTCCTGCCGGATAGACCAGCTTGGACTCGATCCCGCTCCTACGGAGACTGACCAGAGCTGTCAGCACGATGGGCTCATCGGTTTCGGTGTCTGAAGGCAGGTCCGTCAACCGGCTCACCAGACGCTTCTTGCCTACATGTCCGATTTCGGTCTATTGGGAACCGCGCTGTTCCCTCACCCTGTTGGACTCGATCCAAAGCAAGTGCAGGCCGCTAGTCTCAACCACGCGCTCTGGTTCCACCGTCCATTCCGGGTCGACGATTACCTGCTGTACACCCTCGACAGCCCGAACGGTTCGGCAGGCCGGGGTTTCAGCCGGGGCAGTTTCTATACCCGTGATGGGCTGCTGGTCGCTTCGTCGGCTCAGGAAGCGCTGATTCGACAGAGGGACTCCTAGAGTTAACAGCGGTTCGCGCGCCGATATCGCGGAGCCGCAGTGCAGCGACCTGCTTTCTTGTTCTTCTGTCACGTGGCTGACAAGTCGGTTCCTGATTTTTCTGATCTACTGGCTCCAATCGTGATCTTCCGCGGTAGCTAACACGAAGCTGTCCCTGAAATTGGGCTTAACGCTCATAGTATATCCGGGACCGCCATACTCGCCGATTCAATTTATTGGGGTAGAGTCATGCAGGATTTCGAAGGCAAAGTAGCTGTAATCACAGGGGCGGCCAGTGGTATCGGCCGGGCGCTTACCGAAAAGTGTATCGCCGAGGGTATGCACGTGGTGATGGCGGATATTGAAGAAGCGGTGCTGGAACAGGTCTCCGCAGAACTCCAGGCCACCACCAACAACAAGGTGCTGCCCATCGTCACTAACGTGGCGCTCGAAGCAGAGCTGACTACTGTACGCGACAGAGCCGTTGAGGAATTCGGCGGCGTACATCTGCTCTTCAACAACGCCGGTGTTATGGCCGGCGGTAACGCCTGGAACGCGACCCAGAAGGACTGGGATTGGGTGCTCGGGGTAAACCTCTGGAGCGTGATCTACGGCCTGCGTGTCTTCATTCCGCAGATGCTTAAGCAGGATACCCCCTGCCATATCGTCAATACGGCTTCCGTGGCGGGACTGATCGGTGGTAGCACCAACGCCCCGTACTCCGTGACCAAACATGGGGTTGTGGCGCTGACGGAAAACCTGAACATGGATCTGCAGGCGAAAAACGCTCGGATCGGCTGCTCGGTGCTCTGCCCCGGTGGCGTCAATACCAACATCTTCGATAGCGGCCGGAATCGTCCGTCTGAACTAGCCAATGAGGAGGCGTCCGCGGCACCAACCGCCGAGGGCGAGCAGCGCATGGCTAAGATCCGAGGGATCCTCCGAAAGAGTATGCGGCCGGTAGAGATTGCCGAGATCGTCTTCGACGCCATCCGTCACAATCGGCTCTACATCCTGACCCAGGACCGCTTCGACGAGATGATCCGAACACGGGCAGAGAATATCATCACCGGTACCAACCCGGTGCGTCGGTGACGCGCTGGCAAGCCTGGCCCAACAAGGAGCACCATCATGAAATTGGGACTGATATCCATCAACATCGGCATGGGTTCACTGGAAAACCTGGCCGGACTGGCCCAGTACGCGGAATCCCTGGGCTTTGAATCACTGTGGACTTTCGAGCACGTCATGGTCCCTGTGGAGTACGAGTCAAGGAGTCGCCGTGAGTGCCAGTAGCCCGATCGACAAGAAAGCCATCCGCGCCAAGTACGCCGAGGAGCGCGAGAAGCGCTTGCGGCCCGACGGCAACGACCAGTACCTGCGCCTCGCGGGCACTTCGCTCGAGCACTACATCGAGGATCCCTACTTGCCGGTGCTCGATCGCGAGCCGGTGACGGACCACGTCGACGTGGCGCTCGTCGGCGGCGGCTTCGCCGGGCTGATTACCGGCGCTCGCCTGAAGGAGCACGGCGTCGAGAAGATCCGCGTGATCGACAAAGCCGGTGACTTTGGCGGAACCTGGTACTGGAACCGTTACCCCGGTGCCCAATGCGACACCGCTTCCTTCGTCTACATGCCGCTGCTCGAAGAGACGGGGCACGTGCCGACGGAGAAATACGCGCACGCGCCGGAGATACTGGAGCACTCGCGTCGCATCGGCGAGCAGTTCGGCCTTTACGACAACGCGCTCTTTCACACCGAGGTGAAGGACCTCGAATGGGACGCCGCGCGCTCGGTCTGGATCGTTCGCACCAACCGCAGTGACGAGTTCACGGCGCAGTACATCACGCTCGGCACCGGGCCCCTGCACGTACCGAAGCTCCCTGGGCTCGAGGGCATCGACGAGTTCGAAGGCCACTCCTTCCACACGAGCCGCTGGGACTACGACTACACCGGGGGCGACCCCGAAGGCGCCTTGATGGAGAACCTCCGCGACAAGAAGGTCGGAATCGTCGGCACCGGCGCCACCTCCGTGCAGTGCGTGCCGCACCTCGCCAAGGCCTGTGGCGAGCTCTACGTCTTCCAGCGCACACCTTCCTCGGTGGACGTGCGCGACAACGGACCGACCGACATGGATTGGTTCGAGCGCGAGGTGAAAGAGACGGGGTGGCAGCAGAAGTGGATCGAGAACTTCACCGCCAACCAGAGCATGGGCCTGCGCATGCCCAAGGAAGACCTCGTACAGGATGGTTGGACTGAACTCTCCCGGCGCATCCGCAAGCGAATGTCCTCGGTGCCCTTCTACAAGATGACGCCTAAGAACATGATGGCGGCCTTCGAGGATTCAGATAACGAGAAAATGCACGAGATTCGCAGCCGCGTGGACGCCATCGTCGAGGACGAGCAGACCGCGCAGGATCTCAAGGCCTGGTACCGCCAGCTCTGCAAGCGCCCCTGCTTCCACGATGAGTATCTGCAGGCCTACAACGAGCCGGGCACGACGCTGGTCGACACCGACGGCAAAGGCGTCGAGCGCGTCACCAAGAAGGGCCTCGTGGTGGCGGGCAAGGAGTACGAGCTCGACTGCATCATCTACGCGTCGGGCTTCGAGGTTGGGACGGATCAGACCGAACGCAACGGCTTCGACGTCACCGGCGCCAACGGCCTCAAGCTCTCCGAGGCCTGGAAGGAGGGCATGCGCTCGCTCCACGGCATCCAGGTCCACGGCTTCCCGAATATGTTCATCCTGGGCGGCCTACAGGGCGCCGCGCTGCTCTCGAACGTTCCGCACAACTTCACTGAGTCCGGCATGACCATCGCCATGATGATCCGCCACGCAATGGACAAAGGCTTCCAGGAGATCGAGGCCACTCAGAAGGCCCAGGACGACTGGCTGCGATTGCTAGGCCGTGGCGCGCGTGTGCGCGCGACCCGCATGCTCGCGGCGTGCACCCCCGGCTACTACAACAACGAGGGCCAGGGAGGCGGACCCGCCAGCATGCTGATGGCTCATCCGCGCGGCCCCGTGGCCTTCTTCAAGTACCTGAAGAAGTGGCGCAACTCAGGGAAGTTCAAGGGCATCGCCTTCCGCAAGGCCAGCCGCTTGATTCCAGCCGCGCGATCAGCCGAGCGGGAGGAAGTAGGGCCGGATGCCGCTGCGCGGAAGGGCTGCAGTCGTCGGCGTCGCCGACCGAGCGCCCCAGCAGTACACGAGCGACCTCCATTTTTTCGTTCTTCTGTCACGTAGCTGACATGCCGATTCCTGATTTTGTGATTTACTGGCTCCAAACGTGATCTAGCGAAGTAGCTGACACGAAATTGTCCCTGAAATTTAGACGAGACACATTAAGGAAAGGGCATTCTGAATATGAACCAGACTACGCTTTACGGAACGCCGGTCTCTCTATACACCGGACGCGCCAGAAGCTACCTGATAAAAGCCGGAATTGACTACCGCGAAACCACGCAGAGCTCAGCACATTACCGGGACGTGGTACTACCCAAGGCAGGCGGGCGCCAGGGGATCCCGACGATCGAGCTGGGAGATGGGACCGTCATCCGAGACGGCGCTGCGATCATCGATCATTTTGAAGCAACAAGTGGTCACGCCTTCTCTCCCAAATCGCCGAAACAACGCATCTTGAGTAGATTGTTTGATGTCATCGGGTCCGATGGACTGCTGCGGCCCGCCATGCACTATCGCTGGAGCTTCCCTGAGGAGAATCGCGAGTTCGTGTTGTTCCACTTCGAATCGGTAATGCCCGCCGGACCAGAGCGTTCGCAACAGGCTGCAACCGCCGCAAACCTCGCGAAGGCGGCCGGCGGTGCATTTGGTGTAGCGCCTGAAACGATGGATCTAATCGAAACCTTGTACCTGGAGTTGCTGGGCAAGCTGGACAGTCACTTTGGCCAGCATCCCTATCTGCTCGGTGGCAGGCCTTGCATCGGCGACTTCGGCATGATGGCTCCACTCTACGCCCACCTGGGCCGCGACCCGAAATCACTTTCCATCATGCAGGCAAACGCCATTCGAGTTTTTCGATGGGTAGAACGGATGAATCGCTCTGAGCCCGACGTAGGAGAGTTTGAAACCCAGAGTGATGCCTATCTGGCAGACGATCAGGTGCCAGACAGCCTGATTGATGTTCTCAAGCATATCGCCATAGATTTCATACCCGAAACAAGAGCCGCAGCAGACTGCATCAATCAATGGATTGATGACCAGCAAGAGCTCGCATCGGGAACGCCTATACCGAGAGGCGTTGGGATGGGCTCGTTCACGGTTAGGGGTGTCACGATCAACGCGCTTGCACAACCTTATCGATTCTTTCTCCTCAAGCGGGTACAGGACGAGTTCGCGCTGCTCGCCGACGCATCACAGCAGGAAGTTCAAGCGCTGCTGGCTGCGTGTGATATGTCCGACGTCCTGAATATCAGCCTAACCCGGGACGTCGGACTGAGTAACAACCTCGAAGTGTGGCTATGATCAGAATACTCATCGACATCGGCTAAGAGTACTAGTGATTCAAGCAAGCGCTAATCTGGCCGATAAAGGAAATACAGTATGAGTGATTCACCCTACACCCCTCCGAGGGTCTGGACCTGGGATTCTGAAAGTGGCGGTATGTTCGCCAATATCAATCGTCCCTTTGCTGGGCCGACACACGAAAGTGAATTGCCAAGGGGCGAGCATCCGTTACAACTGCATTCACTCGCCACACCAAACGGCGTGAAAGTCACCGTATTGCTGGAAGAGCTATTGGAGATTGGGAGGGATGCGGAATACGACGCTTACCTCATCAATATCGCGGGAGGCGATCAGTTCAGTAGCGGCTTTGTTGATATCAATCCCAACTCAAAAATACCTGCGTTGTTAGATACGAGCACAGATCCCGGTACAAGAGTATTCGAATCGGGCGCCATTCTGATGTACCTGGCAGAGAAGTTTGAAGCGTTTGTTCCTTCCGACTTATCTGATCGAGCTGAATGCTATTCCTGGTTGATGTGGAATATGGGCAGCGCACCATTTCTTGGCGGTGGTTTTGGACATTTCTACGCCTACGCGCCCGAGAAATGGGAATACCCCATCAACCGATATGCCATGGAGGTAAAACGACAACTCGACGTACTTGATCGCAACCTGTCAGAGCGGCAATTCCTGTGCGGCGACGACTACAACATTGCAGATATGGCGAATTACGCCTGGTACGGCGCGCTCGTGCTGCACAACATTTACGATGCCCAGGAGTTTTTGGATGTGGCCTCTTACACCAATGTGGTGAGATGGGCGACCGAGATAGACGTACGCCCAGCTGTTCAAGCCGGGCTGAGAGTTAATCGGGCCTGGGGTGATGAGGCAACTCAGGTTAGGGAACGTCACTCTGCGAGCGACTTTGGCTAACGGGAAGAGACAACCCAGGCATATTCGACTCAGTTCGAGGAGTTTGGTCGATGCGCTTTCACTTAGTCCTGAGCATTAAACTAGAAAAACAGGAGAGCATACATGCCCTACGGAAATTGTGCCTATGCACTTGATATCGTCAGTGAAATACGAGGTGATGAAGATTGCCTGATTCAGGGTGACAGGCGCATTTCCTGGGGAGATGTTCAGAGGCGTGCCAGTAATCTTGCTGGCTGGATGCATGAACGTGGTGTCAGCCCGCAGGGAAAGGTTTCTCTCTATACCTACAATCACTCGGCCTACATGGAGGGCCTCTATGCTGCTTTCAAGGCAGCTCTGGTGCCCGTCAACGTCAACTATCGATACCGGGCTGAAGAATTACGCTATTTGCTGGAGAACTCGGACACCGAAATCGTCGTGGTGCACGAGGATTTCGCTCCATTGCTAGCGGAAGTTTTGCCCCGGTTACCAAAAATCGTTGGCGTTCTAGTCGTGAAAGAGAAGGGGGACTTTGATCTAGATTCCATCGCCTGCGCAGCAGATTACGAAACAGTAGCTGAAACTCACCGTGAACCGGTCGATGTTGAGCACTCTCCCGATGATCTATTGCTCCTCTATACGGGTGGTACCACCGGAATGCCCAAGGGTGTTATGTGGCGCCAGAAAGATATGTTTGGCCTTTTCTTGAGGCGCATAGGCGGACCTTCTGTGACGGAGGCCGACTATCGTGAAGCTCTCCAAATCCCGTCTCGATCCAGAGCGCTTGTATGTCCACCCCTGATGCACGGCACCGGGTGGATTACCTCGATGGTTACCTGGTTTGGTGGCGGTGCGATAGTGTTGATGGCCGGCACAAAAAGTTTTGATCCCGCCGAGTTATGGCGCACGGTCTCCGCCGAAAAAATCACAAACATCACGATTGTAGGTGATCCTTTTGCCAAGCCCATGTTGCGCGAATTGCAGCGCGATGGCGCAGAATACGACCTTAGTAGCGTGCAAACGATTGGTTCTTCCGGTGTGATGTGGAGCGAGGAGACCAAGCAGGGGCTGTTGTCCCACAATAAGGGGATGATGTTGATTGATTCTTTCAGCTCTTCCGAAGCACTGGGTATGGGTGTGAGTATTACGACGGCAGACGGGGCTGTGCAGACGGGCAAGTTTCAGCTCTCAGAGACCACAAGATTGTTTAGCGAAGACCTGGAATTGCTGGATAGCAAACCCGGGATGAAGGGTTTGGTTGGGGTAGGCGGCAGTCAACCCATGGGTTATTACAAAGATCCGGATAAAAGTGCGAAGACCTTCGTGGAGTGTGAGGCGGGTCGTTTCTCGATTCCCGGCGATTGGGCTGTTGTAAACGATGACGGCGTCACCCTTAGCCTGCTTGGACGAGTGTCGGTCTGTATCAACACTGGCGGGGAAAAGGTGTTCCCGGAAGAGGTGGAAGAAGTTATCAAGCGCTTTGAAGGTGTTGCGGATGCGGTCTGTGTCGGTGTGCCGGATGAGCGTTGGGGTGAAGCCATCACTGCGGTGGTATCAAGGCACGGTGATGAACAGGAGGGTGAGCTGGACGTGGACGCTTTGATTGCGCATGTGAAAGAACATCTTGCAGGGTATAAAGCGCCCAAACATGTGGTTCAGGTCGAGAAAGTCTACCGCTCGCCCTCGGGTAAAGCGGATTTCAAGCGTACCAGGCAGACCGCGATGGAGCACCTTGGCATACAAGAGCAGGCATAGAACTAACAACATTTTTAAAATCAACGAAATGAGGTAAAGCAAATGGCATTGGATTTCACTGATAAAGTAGCAGTTGTGACAGGCGCAGGCGGGGGACTGGGGCGCAGCCATGCCCTGGCATTGGCCGCAAGAGGCGCAAAAGTGGTAGTCAACGATCTGGGCGGTAGTGTGTCCGGTGAAGGGGAGTCAGTGGATCACGCGCAGAAAGTTGTCGATGAGATTGTAGCAGCAGGTGGTGAGGCGATAGCTAATACTGCATCTGTGTCAGATCCCGCCGGCGCGCAATCGATGATTGACGATGCGATGAATCACTTTGGTGGCATTCATATACTCATTAATAATGCCGGAATTTTGCGTGACCAGAGTTTCAAGAAGGCCAATATGGACGATATGAAGTTGATTCTGGACGTGCACTTAATGGGCTCGGTTTACACCACCAAGGCAGCCTGGCAAATTATGTGTGATCAGCAATACGGCCGTATTGTGATGACCACTTCGCCATCGGGTCTGTTCGGTAATTTTGGTCAGACAAACTATGGTGCAGCCAAGCTCGGTATTGTGGGTTTGATGAATACGCTTGCCATTGAAGGTCAGAAAAAGAACGTCTTCTGTAATGCCATCGCACCGGTCGCCTTGACCAGAATGACTGAAGGCTTGATGCCGCAGCTTGACGACGGCGCAAAAGCAAAACTTGCGCCGGAGTGGGTGACGGCAGCTGTATTAAATCTCTGTACAGAAAGTACGAAGAACGGCGATATTGTTTTGACCAATGGCCCTCGATACAACTTGGTCAGATATTGCCAGAATGCTGGCGTTAAGCTTGGAGACACTGGTACTGCGGAAGATCTCGAACAAGTCTGGGATCAACTGATGGATATGTCTGATGTGACAGTGCGTGCTAAGAGGGCGGGGTAGATTTGCAAAACGCTACCCAGGGCCAGCTAAAACACTAGCTGGCCTGTAACCTCATTAGAAGCTAGTGATCTGAGTTTTCCCGATCTTTGGTAGAAAAAGTGCACCCGTTTCTATAAGAAACTCTTGCCCAATCTCTCCAGGCCTTTCTGTCGCATGCGCCACAGTAAGAGCTCTATTTTGTCCTGACCGAAAAAGGGTTCGCCTTGGAACACCATGGTCGGCACCCCCCAATGATGCTCTTCCAAGGCACTGTCATTGGCGAGCAGTTGCTGCCGCCAAAAAGTATCATTATCCTTCGCCCACTGCTGCAGAGCTGACAGCTCAAGCCCTGCGCGCTGTGTGGCCAGTTTCAGATGATTGCCTTGGTCCCAACCGTCGACGCTTCCGTCCCACACGATGGTCGAAACCTCCCGCGCAAACTCAATGCCACGCCCTGCGGCAGCGGCTGCGAGCCCCAACGGGCTTAACTTATGTACCAGGTGACCGGGATCGTCGGCAGCCAAAGACTGATTGATCGGATCTGGCCGTGGCATACCTATCGGTAAGCCACGGTACTCAGAATAACGCATCAGGTCCGTCAGGAAGTAAGTACCCCATTTTTCGTGCGAGTTGTCGAAAAACTCGTTGTAGCGAATGTAGATGGGGTTAACCACCAGAAGATTCACTCGCACGGCGTATTCCTGTTGTAGTTCATCCATCTGCACCGCGGCATAGTAGGACCAGGGGCTGCGGAAAGAAAAGTAAAAATCGACTTCGAGTTCAGGCATAGGGCTTCTTATTCCTTGAATGTCTGTCACTTGGTGGCGAAGAGTCTGCTTTGGTCGATAGCGTTCATAGGCAGCGTGAACAAGCGCATCTTTGCCTTACTAATGATGGCGAACCGTGGTCCGTTCAGCTAAAGTACATTCCCTCGAACTCCCCCGAATTACGCCACGCCTTCAAATACTCAAAATATGCCACAGGCCCCTTTGGGTAAGCGGCCATAAGTGCTGAGCCTTCGCCCCATCCCTGTCCTTCATTGTTGTAATAGCCGGGTGTACATTTAGCGGAGCCGACTGCCATCATGCGCGGTGCCTTCGAAAGCAGCTCCATCCACGCGTCTTCTGCTTCCTTGGTAACTTCGATTTCATTGAAACTGTGATCGATGGCGTGTTTGACCATGACCCCGATAGTGTTTGCACACTCGGTTAGATTGTGAGGAAAGTTGGAAACCAGGTTAGCTCCCTGGGCTGCTTGTACGATAAAAAGGTTGGGGAAACCGTGCACGTGAACACCGTGCATGGTTCGCATGCCGTCAGCCCAGTAGTCAGACAGTTTCAATCCGTTCTTGCCGATCGTGTCATAACCAGATCGACTTTCGTACGCGGTTCCAAACTCGAAGCCTGTTGCGTAGATGATACAGTCGACCTCGTACTCAACTCCAGCACCCACAACAGGATGCTCAGTGATTCGCTCTACTCCCTGTCCGTCAGTGTCGACCAGCGTGCAGCCGGGTTCGTTGTAGGCCTGTAGATACTCATCGTGGAAACATGGGCGTTTGCAGAGCTGCTGGTACCAGGGTTTCAGATTCTCCGCAGTCGCCGCATCTTCGACGATCGTGTCTACCCTGGCACGAATCTCCTCCATTTTCTCAAAATCAGCGTTCTCATAGGCTGCCATAAAACTTTTTGCGGACATCTGATCAGGAGAAAGCTGTTCCATTGCCGAGCGTACCCGCTTAAAAATATCGGTCCAGCCATCCTGTACTAAATCCTCTTCTGCGGGATGGCCAGACTGGTTGGCGGTGAAGTTTTCGATCCAGCGCACCTGCCAGCCTGGCGTCGCCATGTCTTTAAACCATCGTTCGTCGATATCATGGTTGTTCCTGACATCAATAGACGAAGGCGTTCGCTGAAAGACATAGGTTGCTTTAGCGGCGCGTGCAACGTGGGGTATGCACTGGATACCAGTAGCACCGGTACCTATAATGGCGACGCGCTTGTCAGTCAGTCCCTCCAGTGGGGCACCGTCAGTGTTCCCGCCAGTGTAGTCATAGTCCCAGCGACTGGTGTGGAAGGAATGTCCTTTGAATGACTTCAGGCCGGGGATGCCGGGCAGTTTCGGCTTGTGCAAGGGGCCGGTGCCCATGCCCACGTAGTCTGCTGTAAATGCGTCACCCTGATCCGTGGTGATCTGCCACCTGCTGTTGTTCTCGTCCCACGTGAGTTCTGTAACTTCAGTATGAAACAGTGCATTGTCATAGAGATTGTACTGGGTACCGATTCGCTGGCACTGCTCAAGGATTTCAGGTGCAAACACATATTTCTTTGTCGGCATATGCCCCGTTTCTTCGAGCAGCGGCAAGTAAACCATTGCTGCCGTGTCGCACATGGCTCCCGGGTAGCGGTTCCAATACCAGGTGCCACCGAAATCGCCGCCCTTTTCGATGAGGCGGACGCTCGTTATCCCTTTTTCTGCGAGTCGTGCGCCTGTAACAAGACCCGAAAAACCGCCACCGATAAAGGCAAACGTTACATGATCTGAGACCGGGGACCTTTCTTTTCGAGGTGTATACGGGTCTTCCAGGTTCTGTGACAACTGATCGTCTATCTCAACATATTGAGCACTGCCATCAACGCGAAGGCGCTTATCGCGTTCTTCGCGGTATTTGCGGCGTAGGGCTTCTTTATCAAAGCCTGGTTGCTTTTGGTCTAACGTTTTGGACATAATAATCTGATCGTCACGATTTTTTTACAAGCTGAACCTTAGTAAACCAGAAATACCCAAAGCTGACTTGTCACTTAGATGACAGCTTAGAAAAAGATGCGACGGCCATGGATCAACTAAGAGACGCAAAAAAGTTACTTGAGAATTCACGTTGGACCCGCAATGTCAGCCGTGAAGCGCTGGATGGCTTGTTGGAACATGCCAAATTCAGATCAGACTCTCGCAAAAGTTATATCTTCCGCCTTGGAGACCCCTCCAGTAGCTTTTATGGCCTACTCTCCGGGCAAGTGCGCTTGACCATTCCAGCAGAATCCGGTGACGAGTTCATAATCATCGACGTGAGCGAAGGGATGTGGTTTGGCGGGACGTCTCTGACCGAGTACGCACCAAGAACCGCTGATGCACTGGTTCTGGTTGATTCTCAAATTGTCGAGATCCCGGCATCGGTTGTCAGGGCAGTGGCCGAAGACTTTCCCACGATATACAAAAATCTGTTTTCCGATCAGTCTCTTTACGTTCGTCTGCTGTGCAACCTGATGGCATCCATGCTTTTCTACCCGCTAAAAGCGCGAGTGGCGACCCGATTGCTCATGGTGATATCGCTTTATGGTCGCCGGGAAGGACAGTCTGCCTATTTGGAATCAACACTATCCCAGAGCGATTTCGCCAAACAGGCCAGCGGCTCGAGACAGCAGGTGAACCGGATTTTTCGTCAGTGGGAGGAGGAAGGTATGGTCCGATTTGCCGATGGTCAATACCATGTGCCCTCTATCAGGAGGCTCGTTGACGAATCCAAATCGATGGCCCCCTAGGATCTTCTGTTACCCCAGGCTATGCGCCTATTTTGCGATCTCGATCAAGCCAGCTCCGCTCGAGCCAGCTCGGCTCGAGCAACGCAATCATTACTACCTTTCCCACAGAGTTTGGTGGTAGCCCTTCTATAGGTTTCATTCTTCTCGGCCGTTTTCATTGGTCAGAAAGTGCTGATCCACGCGTCACCTGAATAGCAACATCGGTCACCATCGTTGCGGCAGGGCGGCGACCTGACCTTTTCGTTTTCATGTCACCTAGCTGACAGGTAGATTCCTGATTTTTCTGTTTTACTGCTTCCAAACTCGATCGAAGGGCGCAGGAGCTCTTGTCTTAATCCAAACGTGCCCCGCCGCGGCCTCAGGCGGTAAGCAGGCCATAGATATAACGGAGTTTTCATGAAAAATCTCATAGTTAAAGTGAGTGTTGCAACAGCGCTGCTTTTTGCTTGGCATGCGGCGACAGCAGGCACCTTGAGCGGCATTGTGACAGATAACGGTGGGAAGGCTCTTGAAGGCGTCATGATCAGACTCACCGATCCTGTCTCTGGTATGTCTGAATCCATATTCTCGAACGAAAGTGGTGAGTTTTCATTAACCACGGCGTTACAGGGCGAACTGACCCTACGCCTGCGTACACCGTACCACAGAGACTTTAGTAAGACCGTTGAATTGGCTGGTGACGCCCTTGTTTATAAAGAACTGTCGATGGAAGTCATGACCGACGAGGTTGAGATTTCCGAAAGCTTACCGGCCGCCTATCACTTTGGCGGTCTGGACTTCGAAACCGGAGAAGATGCGGTATTCAGTCGCTATCAGTTTCAACGTGATTGTTTGTCATGTCATCAGATGGGTAACTCCCTCAGCCGTTTTCCGCGTACCCCCGAGCAGTGGGAGATCACAATAGAGCGTATGCACAGGTACGTCGGTAGCAACTTTGACGAGGAGTTGCGGAAGAGGCGATCGCATATTTTGTCGCAGGGCTTTAACGGCGAGCCCTTAACGGTACGTCCTCAGTTCCCGCTGGACGAATCACTGAGTCGCGTAAAGATATATGAGTATCGAATGGAGAAAGGTGTTATCCCGCATGATGCTATCGTGAATCCCAAGGATGGATTGATCTATACGGTTGATCAGGGTGCGGATCATATGGCAATAACCGATACCGTTACGGGGAAAACGGAATACATCAGCCAGAAAGACGGTAGGGTCTGGATACCCTTCTGGAAGACCAAATCGATGAAGTGGCCCTTTGAGCGTTTCGGCCCCCACTCCTTAGCTATGGGGCTTGACGGGAAATACTATACAACTAACTCGTTTATGAACAGCATTGGTGTATTCGACCCAGAAACACGCGAGTGGGAGCCGTCAATTTTTGCCGGGGTTCGAGCGATCTACCCTCATACGGTGCGTATCGAGAAAAACGGGATGGTCTGGTTTACCATCGCCGGGCGCGAACGGGTTGGTCGCGTTGATCCGGTTAGTAAGGAAAGTACCCTGATTGATTTGCCAGACGCAGAATCTGGCGGTCTCGCCGGGGGCACCCAGCCCTATGGTATAGACATCAATCCAGCTGATGGGTCTATTTGGTACAGCCGTCTTTTCGGCGACAAGATTGGAAGGATTGATCCCGATACGCTTCGGGTACAAGAGTTCGATTCACCGGTAAGAGGCCCGCGCCGCATGCGCTTCGATCAACGGGACGGCACGCTGTGGCTGACGGGGTACTCTGAAGGAAAGCTGGCGCGAATCACAACCAGCGCAAATGGCTTCGAGAGCAAAGTCTATTCACTGCCAGAATTCGCAGAGGGCTATGGCCCGGCGCCGTACGCCCTGGGTGTGCATCCGAAAACCGGAGATGTCTGGCTGAACGAGAATATGACAGACCGCTTCTTTCGCTTCATACCGGAGGAGGAGCGTTTTGTGGTTTATCCCGCTCCCCTGACGGGGACATATACACGTGACTTCAGTTTTACCGAAGACGGTAAGGCCTGTACGTCTAACAACCCGCTGCCTATGGCTGCCCTTGAAGGGGGTGTGGCAGAGATCATTTGTATTGAGCTTATGGAGAATGCGCCATTGATTGTATCGAGGGCTGCAACACCAAAGACTGCTATTCACTAGATGATTTATGGAAAAAGAATGAAGAACGTTTTACTGCTGGCTCTAATCGCGCTGGCCTTCTGTGCCCCCGCATTTTCTGAATCGACCTCTGCAGTCGAGGGGACCACTGCCAACAAAAATCCACCTGCTGCGCTGGAAGAAATGTTTGCAGAAACGAAGGCTCGACTTGACCTCTCTGACGAGCAGGTCGAAAAAATTGAGCCTATTCTGCAGTCGAGCTACGAGTCTCAGAAAGCCGTTCTTCAAAAATACGGTATTGATATCGAAAGCGGGGAGCCACCGGCCCAAAAGCTGGGATTCAGGAAAGCGCGAGCAATGGGCAAGGAACTCCAAGCAGTCCGCGCCAGCACAGCGGAAGCACTGGAAGACATTCTCACCAAAGAGCAAATGCGTGAATACGAAACGATGCAAGATGAGCGAAGGGATAAGATGCGAGAAAGGATTCGCGCCGATCGCTAGTCATTTAAACGGTTTCTTTGTATCGAAGTAGGAACTCATAGCCATGACAAAAATTATCCTGATCGTGTTGGCCCTTTGTACTGTAGTCGGTATCGCAGCGGCAGGTGTCATCACCCGAGACGGTGAACTGGTTACCCCTGTGGGGCAGGGCACCATCACGTTGGATGCAGGAAGCTTTGAAGCGTTCCCGCTGCCGCAGTACGCAGCGAAACACCTCAGTGATGGTTACAAGAGCTATTTTGTCGAGGTAGAGCCGGGGATCAAAGTACATGTCCTGGAGGTTGGGAGAGGCTTCCCTGTCTTTATGCAGCACGGCAATCCGACGTCCGGATTTCTTTATCGCAAGATTGCCGAAGAACTGCCCAAAGATCGGCTTCGCCTGATTATGCCGACGATGGTAGGCCTTGGCTTTTCGAGCAAGGTGCCTGCGAGCGCACATACTGTCGACAATCATATGCGCTGGATAAACAGCGTGCTGGTGCAGCTGCAACTCACCGAACTGGTGTACTCGGGGCAGGACTGGGGTGGGCCCGTTGGGATGGGGGCACTCTCGCTCTCACCCGAGCTAATAAAGGGGGCTGTTATGCTAAACACGGGGTTCGGTGCTCCCACCGAACCTGTGAATCTTTCCGTCCCCCATGCTGTGGTCAAATTCCCGATAGTCGGCGAGTTGATGCTGGAAGTATTCTTCTCGATATTTGGTGGCATGCATCGTTTGCAGGGTGATCCAGACCAATTTCCAGCCGATGTGGCAAACCTCTACGGAAAGCCTGTGTTGGAAAGTGGCAATGCCAAAGCACCGCTGGCGATGATGCGCATGGTTCCCGATGGCCCTGATCACCCCAGTACGCCGGCCATGAAAACGATTGTGAACTATGTCGGGGGTCTGGATATCCCCGCCGAGATTGTCTGGGGAATGCGAGACCCGATTTTGGCATTAGGCCTACCGGCGATGAAGCAGTTCTTCCCGGAAGCGCCCGTCACTGAGACACAAGGAGGGCACTTTCTGCAAGAGGAGGTTCCCGTTGAAATCGCCGCTGCCGTGTTGCGGGTTGTTGATCAGGTTCAGGGGGCGAAAGAGGCCCGGCCATGAAAAATACACTCCCAGGCTTACTGGCTAAGGTGCTCACATATTCGGCCATGACAATCATGGGGCTGGCATTAGTCTCCTGTTCAGATGAATCGTCTAAGGAGGTGTTGAGTTTTCCAGAAGACATGCACACCAATGAACGTGCAATTGCCGCTACTGATAAATTTGATGCTCCCTCTGACGACTCCTCTACTGGCGTGCCCTGGGGTGTAAAACTTTTTGATGTAGAAACTGAGCTTATACTGCGTGAGCAACAACCGTCCTCCGACACAATCAGCAAACCGACAGGAATGACTGAAGAAAGGAAAGCATACTTTGGCGACTTGCATGTGCACACGGCCTACTCCCTGGATGCTTTTTCCATGGGTGCGCTAGCCACGCCAAGTGATGCCTATCGTTATGCCAGGGGTGAGGCGATTGCGCACCCCGCTGGTTTCGACATGCAGCTGTCACGCCCGTTGGATTTCTACGCTGTGACGGATCATGCAATGTTTATGGGGGTGGTGAAAGCGGCGGCCGATACGACGACAGAATTTTCGAACAATGAAATCGCAGAGCCGCTTCATGATCTCAATGCGCCTGAAAATCGGGATGTTGGCCTGTTCGGTCTGTTGAGACGATTCGGAGCGTTCCTCTCTTTCGTGGGCGACGCCATTGAGCAGATGGGCACGGGTGAGTTGGATCGTAACGAAGTGCTTGGCGTCATACGCAGTGCATGGAGTGACACGATTGACGCAGCAGACCGGTTTAACGACCCCGGTAACTTCACGGCGTTTGCCGCATACGAATATACCTCGTTCTCAGAAGATAACGGCAACCTTCACAGGAACGTTATTTTTGAGGGGACAGAGCGACTGCCCCGTGAGCCCTTTTCTATTTATCACTCCGTAAACCCGGAAGACCTTTGGCAGTGGATGGATGAGCTTAGAGCGAAGGGCGTAGAAAGTCTGGCGATACCTCATAACTCAAATGGTTCCAACGGCCAAATGTTTAAACTCGAAGACTGGGCAGGGAATCCGCTGGATGACGATTATGCGAAGCAGCGCATGCGAAATGAACCTATTGTTGAGATTACCCAGATAAAGGGCACATCGGAAACGCACCCGGTTCTATCGACTCGCGATGAGTGGTCAGCTTTTGAAATCACGCCTTATCGAGTAGGCACGAGTGTCCTGAGTAAACTTGAAGGATCCTACGTGCGTGACGCTTTGCTAAACGGCATGGAACTGGAGCAAGCAGGTATCACGAACCCTTATCAGTTTGGATTTATTGGCTCAAGCGATACCCATACAGGTGCAAGTGAAGTCGAGGAGACAAACTTCCATTCAAAACTGGGTTTGCTGTCAAGCACCGCCGAGCAGAGAGGGTCCGTGCCGCGGACCGGGCTCGCAGCTGAGTTTGGCTACCAGGCTATGAAGGTCATGGGACGCGGTAGTTCGCAGATTCGAATTGGCGGCGACATTTATGCGGGCGGTGCAAACCCGACGTTCGGTGCTTCAGGATTAGCAGCAGCATGGGCAGAGGAAAATACCCGTGAGTCACTGTATAGCGCGTTTCGAAGAAAAGAAGTGTTTGCAACGTCCGGGCCACGACTGCAGATACGTCTGTTTGGGGGGTATGGTTTTGACGAGGCCATGCTGACAGACGCAGATGGTATCGAGCGAGCGTATGCCCTTGGTGTCCCGATGGGTGGTGAGCTTTCTCCCGGAAATTCAACTGAGGACGCTCAGGGCAGCAAGTCCCCCGTTCCGGGGTTTATCGTCATGGCCTCAGCGGACGCAGAAAGTGCGCCGTTGCAGCGTTTACAGATTGTGAAGGGCTGGGTTGACGCAGATGGGACACACGAGGAAGTGATTGATGTCGCGTGTGCGGGCGGAGTAGCGGTGGATTCGGGAACAAGCCGTTGCCCTGACAATGGCGCCAGGGTGGATATCAGTGATTGTTCCATTAATGCCGGAACGGGATCAGCTCAACTATCAGCCCTATGGCACGACCCAGACTTTAGGCCTGAACAGCGCGCTTTCTACTATGCGCGTGTCATAGAGAATCCAACCTGTCGCTGGTCAACTTGGGATGCGATTCGCGCTGGGATTGCGCCACGGCCTGATTTTCCTACTACGATCCAGGAACGAGCGTGGTCGTCGCCCATAAATTACGTACCGAAATAGCATTGTGGTTAGGGCAGTGTAACCGCCAAAACTAACAATGCAGCCAATGAAACTCATGACAAGAGGATGAGCAGTATGAGAAAAGCACTATTTGTAGCGCTGGGATTTAACCTGTTTCTGGAAGGACTGACGTCCCTCAGATTAATGTTGTTGCCGCTCCGCTTAGAGGACTTTGATCCGACGACTCACGGTGGCCTTGTTCTCTATGGTTTCGCAGCGCTCTCTGCTGCGTTAAGCATTGTCTGGTTCAAAAAGTACGGCGACACCGAATCGAGTTTGTCCTTGGGCCTGGGCCTTCTCTCGACATTTCATATTTGCATGGTTGTCGCCTGCCTCATGATATCCATGGCCCCTGGTGTAGTCGGGCATGGGCTTCTTTTTGCGGCGTTTGCATTTTTGTTTGTTAATCGGAAAAAGTGTCTACCGGCTGCAGCGGAGTAGGAGCTATTCCTACGGATAGTACTTCTAGCGGGGAGTGGATTGGAGGGCAAGGAGGCCCTTGCTTTTTGCAAGTCGAATCAGAATGAATATTTCAGGCGAATACCAGCGTAACGCTCCGCATTTCGCGGCACCAGTTGTATATAGGCGTCATCACCTCGATAAAATGGAGAAAAATCGATAATAGAAGCCGCGTAATCCTGATCAAACACATTGTTAACAAACAGGGTCACCTCGTATTGGGGCTGGCCACCAATTCCGGCACTCTCACGGATACCGGTGCTTATGTTCAGAGTGCCGTAGCTGTCCTGCACGGTGCCGGGATTCTGTTTCAAATCCAAGATGACCTCATCCTGCCACTGGTAATTGACATTGACGAAACCATCAAAAGGCAAGCTTTCCAGTGGCTGGAAGTAGCGCGCCCCCACGGTAATCTTCCAGTCGGGCGAGTTGTTCAACGGCTCGCCGTTCAGGTCTTGTACGAACCTGTCAGAGCCGGGCTCGAAAGGCACACAGCCCTGTTCCACGGTTTGGTTGCGGTAACAGTCGGCATCGGGATAGTCATCTATGACGGCGTCGATCCAGGCAATGCTGCTGTTGAAAATAAGGCCTCGCCCGACCAGAAAATTGGCATCGATCTCCACTCCCTTGGTTTCCAACTGGCCCACGTTGGTTATTACCAGAATAAGCTCATCATCGATGACCTCCGAGTTCTGGGCCTGGTAGTCGTCATACTGGGTATAAAACCCAACCACATTCAGTTGCAACCTTTGGTCAAGCAGGGTGCTCTTGACGCCAACCTCAAAGGACCTGGAATCCTCTGACCCGACTGGGTTGTCGGCTGTTCGCTGATTAAATGATTGGGAGATATCGTAGCCCTGGCCTTTGTAGCCGGTGGCTGCGGAGGCAAACAACATGGTGTCCTCGTCGACGAAATGCTGCAGTGCCAGCTTGCCCAGCCAGCGATCTTCTGAGTCGTCGGATTTGTATCTTTCATCCGTCACACGGTTATAGAAGTCGACGGATATCTCCTCGTAATTGTAGCGGCCACCCAGTGTCAACTGGGTGTCTTTACCAAGGTGCCAGGTGAGCTGACCAAAGGCCGCCATGCTCTCCGTGCCAGTGTTGGAGACATAATCTTGCGGAGTAAAGTTTCTCTCGGACTGCCGATTAGTGTCTACATCGGCGTAGTAGAGCCCGACTAAGTAGTCAAAGCGATCGCTCCCCGGCGAACTCAGGCGTAACTCCTGGGTAATGGTATCGCTTTCGTTTTTAATGGTTGAAACGATTCCGCCTGTCAATGTGGTAATGGGCGAGTCTTCCAGAAGCGGGTAGGGAGATAAGTCAAAATCACTGCGCGTTTTGTTCTCCCAATTGTTATAGGACGAGATCGACGTCAACTCGAAATCGCCGATAGCCCAGTTGATCTGCAGGCTTGTACCCGTGTCTTCGGCCTCGGATCGGGGTTCTACGTCGATTTCGGGGTCGGTATTCTTTTCACCCTGACTGGTGAGCGTGCGGGGGTTTGCCTCGGTCACGGGTGTAAGACCCAACAGACGCGCCGAGGGATCCAGCTCGCGATGCGATAGGGCGCAACAATTGTTATCGTCCTCGTAGTAATGCCCGATTAGGAGAAAATCCAGCGTATCGCTGGCCTGCCAGGCGAGCTTGCCCCGTATGCCATGCTGCTCGGCGCCGTTAATATCCTCTCCGGTAAAGAGGTTCTCTGCCCAGCCATCGTAATCCCTGTAGTAGGCGGCGACCCTGTAGCCCAGTCCCTGCGTCACTGGTCCGCTCACCACGCCAGAGACTTTTTGTTCGTCATCATCGGTAAGCGTGGTTTCGATAAAACCCTCGAACTCCTCGGTGGGAGACTTGGTGATGAAGTTGAGCTGGCCAGCGGAGGCGTTTTTACCAAATAGTGTCGATTGCGGGCCGCGCAGAACCTCTATTCGTTCGATATCGACGAGGTTGGTCAGGGCTTGTCCAGGTTGCGCCTGGGACACCTCATCGATGACCACCGCGACACTGGGTTCAATGCCAACACTGACGACACTGGTGCCGATGCCGCGCATTCTGAAGACGCCACTATTTGGAGTCGGGCCTTGCCCACTGGTCAGGGAGGCTGATGCCCGGGTGAGGTCGGCCGTGCTGACGATACCCATTGCTTCGATAGTGTCTGTAGTGAGCGCGGTAACCGCTACGGGAACATCCTGCAGACTCTCGGCCCGCTTGGTTGCGATTACGATAATCTCTTCCAGTGCGATATTTTCGGCCATGGCGGCGGTACCGTATACAGCCAGAGCCAAGGAGGATGCTAGTAGGCTTATTCTCTTCATAGTGTTCCACTCCTATTTGGTACACACACTTTGCCAGAGAAAATTCTGGCGTACCTGTCACATAGCTGACTAGATCGGCAAATATCGAACCCGAAGTGTAGTGCCCCGTTTTTTTGCTCATCTGTCATCTAGCTGACAAGTGGGCTGCCAATTTTTCTGTTTTACTTCATCGAAATCCGATGCAAATGCCCATGCATCAAATTTTGACAAGCGAATACATGAGAAATATGGGATTGAACACACCACACTATCTACCGACCAGGAGTAACTAATGCGGATTTCGACAAGTTTGCCCTATACCAAGAGTTTCCCCGCAGCAGTTACCGAAGTTCAGGAACTTGAACGCGCCGGGCTGGATACCGTATGGGTACCCGAGTTGTACACTTTTGATGCGATAAGTCAGATGGGATATCTCGCGGCCGTAACGGAGCGGGTGCGAATTGGTACCGGGATCATCCCAATTTACTCTCGTACACCGGCGTTAATCGCGATGACAGCTGCTGGTATCGACATGGTTTCCAACGGACGAGCGCTGCTCGGAATAGGCGCTTCCGGGCCTCAGGTGGTCGAAGGATGGCACGCTGTACCCTATGATGCGCCACTGGCACGGACACGCGAGATCATCGAAATTTGCCGCAAAGTATGGCGGCGCGAACGACTTGAGCACCAGGGAAAAAAGTACCAGATTCCGCTTGGCGCTGACCAGGGTACCGGGCTGGGTAAGCCGCTCAAACTTATCAGCCATCCAGTGCGGGACGATATACCCATCGCAGTTGCTTCACTAACGCCGAAGAGTGTGGAAATGACGGCGGAAATCGCCGACGGGTGGAAGCCTGTCCTCTACCACCCCACTAAATCGGACGCTCGCTGGGGTGACGCGTTGCGTGCTGGTAAAGCAAAACGTGATCCGCTTCGAGCGCCCCTGGAAGTGTTTGTGGGCGGTGCCGTTGGGATTGGCGAGGGACTCGAGCCTATGCGTGACCTCAGTCGCCCGGGGCTCGCTCTGTACATTGGTGGCATGGGCGCACGGCAGAAGAATTTCTACAACGACGTGTTCAAGAGCTACGGGTATGAGGCGGAGGCCGCAAACATTCAAGATCTATATCTTGCTGGTCAAAAAAAGGAGGCAGCTGCTGCAATTCCGAAAGAATTTCTGGACGAAATCTCGTTGGTCGGCTCTCCTTCCTTTGTTAAAGAGCAACTAGGGCTTTTGAGAGATTCCGGAGTGACATCCTTGAATATCTCATTGATGGGGCGCACGGCAGCCGAACGGGTGAAAACCCTCGATGCACTGCGAGAGCTGATCGCTCAATTGTAAGACGTCTTGGCAAGCTAGCCCCACCGTATCTATTGGAGTGGGGTGTCCAGCATCTCCGAAGTCAGGTAGCTCCAACGCAAGGATACACCTGTGGTCCCATTTCCTTTGAATTCAGCCAACCCCGGATCGCTATAAACTTGTAAAAACGCCTTCGCCGAAGGAAAACGAGTGAGCGTCATCTCGTCAAACTCAGGAGATGAGCTGCCAACAAGAAAAAAATCTAGCGCTCCACGCCAGATCAACTGAGCTCCATATTTACCAAGCGTCGCGGTGATCGCGTCTTGATACCCCAGATGTTGCTCCCCGGCGCTATCAGTAAACTTAATGAATTGTACGATATCAACGGGCTGATTCTGAGGATAACTCAGTAGTGCTTCCACCTGATTTTCGGCAAAGCCTGTTAACTCAACTAACTGCGCCTTTGCAGGCAGAGTCGAGCTCATGCTCGGCGTTGACGATTGTAGTTCGGGCTCATCCAAGGTTGTAGAGCAAATAAGCCATTGCCCTAGTAACCCGGCCGATCGCGCATCAGGCGCGTCCCCAGCACCTCTTGCCATATAAGTAAGAAAGCTGTTTGCGCTGCGGTATGCAAATAATGCGAAAAGATCAAAACTGGTATCACTACTACCTTCAAATTGGTGTTCAACCCTGCCTACCCAAATCGACCTTGTCTCCAGGCTTGTTTGTACCTCAACCAAACCTTCGCCATACAGCGAATAGGCCTCCCGCCCAGTCAGACCTTTGAACTTATCACCGGTTGCCCACTCCTTGAATATCAAAGCATTGACTGCGACTAGTGGCTGCTCGCCGGTCATTATTAAGTTAGCTAAGCCTGTTGCAGACGGCGCTTGGGAAATTTTGAAACTTTGTAAGTCATCGCTAGGTACATCCACATCAGCGCAGCTGGTAAGCAAAAATAGCAGCAATCCTGCCACCGACGTTGCTGGCCGTAACGGTTTTAATGAGATCCGCTTCATTGCTATGACGTCCTCTATTGATATTTAACACAACCTCCCGGGATTAGTGCAGCCCCAGCGCCCTTATGGGTTGATCTGGAGGTATGGCGATCGCTAAGGGCGGTACCAGAACGGTGAGGAATAAGCCCGCTCCTGAATCACTGCCGGGCCCTCGAGTGGTGTTTCAATACCGAGGGCGATCGCATCCAGTTGTGAGTGTCGCACGGTCGGGATCTGCAATACCCTCACATAGTAGACCGCTGGACTGCTGGCATCGAACTGCGGATCCTGCCAGACAGTAGTCAGTTGCTCAGCGCCAATCTCATTGGTCGTTTTACCGGTTCTTATGTCTGCGCTACTGCCGACAGGAGGGAGCTTTCCCGCTGCATTGGCGGTGCGCTCACCAGACCAGGCCACATCAAATATTTTTTCCTGGCTATTCCCGTCACCATCCAACCAGGATTTTACTACTTGAACACGGTCGAGGTTATGGTCGTTAGCACCTTTGGAGGCCATGATTATGAATCGTGGTGCCGCTCCATAGGGTGCACCTTCGAGCTCGCCACCCATGGGCACGCCACGCGCATAGCCTTGCTGCACTAAATCGGAGCGCAATAAATCCTCTTCGACAAAATCCCAGCCGGCAAACGCGCGCAGCCCTATACGCGGCCCGGTAGTAGCATAGGTTTCACGGCGTTTCATTGCAGCGATGATGGACTGGCGATCGTTGTTGTCGCTCCACACTGCCGCCAGGCCCGCTGCCGCCATGTTCCAGCCATTCCAGCTCTGTATCCCGTCGCCGAAGCCCTCCGGGTCGGAGCGTTTTTTGGTTTCTGGGGTGGAATCAAGCGCTCCCTTGCCCCAGAAGTTGGGCTCCTCCGCGGAAGCCATGCCACTGTGTGCATCGGTGGAGCCAATAAGCCCGAATTGGAAGGGGTTCACCCCCAGCTCTTGTTCTAGCGCCATGCCATCTTGCAAGGCAGTGCGGATGGTGTCACCTCGCTGAACTTTGTAACCCAGGCCTTGGGGAAAGCGCTGAATGTAGAAGTTGAACTGCTCAAAATCGGCAAACTCATCGTCTGGCGCCAGATCTGGGTGCGTTTCGCTATCGCCCTTAATCTGAGTTACCTCCACCAGCCGCTCCCACTTCGCCCGTTTATTGGCATAGGTCGGGGTCATGGTTTCGCCGTTCAACTGTTGCTTGGCAAACATATACCCCTTCGACAAGTTGGCATTGTGCGGAATCGAAATGAAGTCGGCACCCGTGGAACTCGAGAGCTTTTCAAGGCTGTCCCACAGCTGTTCCGGATAAGGGGCCTCATCCGAGCCAACCGGGTCGATGCCCTGCGCCACAGAGGGCTCCATATCGGACACCACCACGCGGTGAAGGTTGACGCCACTGGACGATTGGGTCCACTCCCACCCAACCAGCGTGGTAAACACGCCGGGTTGGTTGTGTCGCTGGGCGGCTTGCATGGACTTATTCCATTGGCTCGCGCCTAGTCTAATGGCCGCGTCGCTATTGATCAGGCCCATGCTTTCAAGCCCCCCGCCCTGGCCAGCATCGATGGCCGTCTGAATCGGGTCACGGGTATCGCCGGACTGTATCTCCGGCACCGGCAGCCCTTTGGTGAACATCTTGTTGGCCTCTTGCGGGTCTTCAAGGAGGTAAGTTGCTACCGTGATCATTGCCCAGCTTTTCAACTTTTCAAACAGGCTTGCCTCGGGCTGCTCAAAGTCTCCGCCCAATACCACAGTCAGAATACCCAGGTATTCGGCATGGTCGGCGACGGCGAGAAAATCCAGCGGCTCATTGATTTGAACACGTGTGCGGTTATAGGGATGAATTACTGGCTCCCCCTTGGCGTAGCGGTAGGCCACATCGGGATCTGCGGACCGATTGCCCACCATGAAGGCGTCTGCGGAGTAGGAGCTGTGAAGGTGGGTATCACCCCATAACAACCGCTTTTCGTCACTGAAAGAGGCCGACGAAAAAGTCAGTAAGCCGACGATCGAGCTTAGAAACGGTATCGACCAAATATTTGCAGCTAATAACCGCATAACAATACTGTTAAGATTGTCCTTTGCAGAAAGCGGCCAGATCCCGTGCAGTATCGCGACTGATATCTGGGCAAATCATGGGGAAAATCTCGATAGCATGAACCGTACCCATGATTTGCCGACACCGGGTGCTGACGCCGGCTGCCATGAGCAATCTATAAAACGCGATGCCCTCATCACGCAGTGGGTCGCATTCATTGACACTAATGACGGTCGGCACCAGGCCCGCAACATCATCAATACCGGCAAAAGCGGGCCAGGCCAGGGGATTGCCTTGCTCGAAAGCCTCTATGCCATAGGACATGGCGCCGTTGTTGCTGTGCAGATCTAGCACGATGCCATTGTTCTCAATTGAAGAAGGGTACTCTTCCCGCGGCCACATACCTGCGATATACGGGCAAAGTGCGTAGATGCCCTTGATAATGTCCAGGTCGCCATCGCGTTTCAATGACATACCCGTAGCCAGGGACAAATTGCCGCCGCCGCTATCGCCGGCAAGTATAATCCGTGCCTCATCGATGTTGAATGCCGGCGCGTTCGCGTGCACCCATCGCACGCCGGAAAGGCAGTCATTTAGTCCAGCCGGGAACGGTGCAACGTCGTCTACCGAGGACGGAGTGATGGCGTTCCTGAAGTCGATCATAGCGACGGCAACACCGTTGGCCGCGATGATTTTCCCCCAGGCTCGGTAATTGCCATCAAAACAGGACAGGGCTGTCATGCCACCCCCATGAATATAGTAAACGCAGGGTACTGGCTCGCTGGAATCCGGGCTTATCAGTTGCAAGTTAATCCTATTGCCATCCGGTGCGGACTCAATAGTGTGGGTTTCAATCGTCAATCCCGTACTGGGCGCAATCTCTTCGGTGTCGCATAATTCCAGAAAGCCTTTCATCTGTTGTTGTACAGCAATGGCATTTGCTGAATTCGCTTGTTCGAGGATGGCTTCTCGGTTTGGTGCATCCTGCGCGGCGATAGTGGGCATTGCCCCCATGGTTAAGCGGATCCGTGGATCAATGCGTTGATCTTCTGAGAGTTTAGAACTCATTGTGTTAATGCCCTCTTAAGCGGTCTTGGAATGCCGACGATCGCTCATCTCATCTCATCTCAGCTCAGCTCAACTACGCTGGACTATCTATGAACGACCGCGCTTACCAGGCAGCGCGATACAGTGCTTCATAGGCAGCGGCATCGGTTGGCCGCGGGTTGCTAAGGTTAATCATGTCTTCGGTTGCATCCTCGACCAATACGGGTAGTAAATCGTCCTCGCCACCCAGGTCGGAGATTGAACGATCGATATCAATATCACTGATCAACTGTAAAACGGCATCGATGGCACCGGTTCCAGTGGATGGACCGGAAGGCGCTAGAATGCGTGCAACCTCGGCATACTTGCCTTCACGTACCGGCATGTTGTACTCCATGACGTGGGGCATCATCGTCGCCAGTGATTGACCGTGTGCGACATTCAACCGCGCTGAGAGCGCATGACCTGTGCCGTGTACGCTTCCAAGACCAGAAACGCGAAGAGCACTGGCAGCCATGGCGGAGCCCAACAGCATCTGGGAACGTGCCTCTATGTCAGAGCCCTCACGAACAACTCGCCTGAGGTTGCCTGCAATCTTGCGAATTGCTTCAAGTGCAAAGGTGTCTGAGTAGTCTGTGGACTTTATGGAAACGAAGGCTTCGATCGCATGAGTCAGTGCGTCAAAGCCGCAGGTGGCGGTTGGGTAGGCGGGGAGTCCCAGCGTAAGTCCGGGATCAAGTACGGCGACGGCGGGTACGATGCTCGGATGAAAGACGTAGGTTTTGCGGCCCAGTTGAGTGTTGGTGATAATGCTGGCGCCGTTGGTTTCCGAGCCTGTGCCAGCGGTGGTTGGGACGGCAATGATAGGCGCCTTTGCGTTAGTTGGCGTGGAGGCTGCGAGTTTCTCTAGCGTAGTGCCGTTTGCCGCCAGCAGGGCAATTGCTTTCCCGCAGTCCATCGAAGAACCACCGCCAATTGGAACAACGCAGGGATCACCCAGTGTATTGAGCTTCTCAGCACCGGCTTCAACATTGAGATTCGTGGGGTTTGGCTCAACCCCGTAAACACCTCTACGTTTACGTTGGCATCTCTCAGTGCATCCAGCACCGTGTCCAGTACGCCACTGGCGATCAGGTTCTTATCACTTACGATAAGCGCCGCACTCTTGCCGAGGAGCTGGATGTGAGTGCTCAGTTCCCGGGCGGCCCCCAGTTTGAAGACGATTTCCGGTGATGGCCGAACTGAAAACTCCTGATTTGAAAGCAATGTGTACTCCTTGGCTTATCAGCCATGAAATTCTCTCTCGCAGGCTGTAGCCGATCAGCAGGAAAGGTTGGGCTATCAAGCCCTCTTATTCGATGGTGCATCTACCATTGTTAATAGCGATAACGTTACGCTCTTTAACACGAGTGCGGAAACTGATCACCTTGTCGTCCTTCCACATCTCTACGATTTGCGTTTCCCCCGGAAACACAGGGGCTGAAAATCGCACATCAAATCCGGTCATCTGTGTTTGGTCGTAATCCAGCATGGTTTTTACAATGGCGTGGCACGCGATCCCGTAAGAGCAGAGTCCGTGCAGGATGGGAGTATCAAAACCTGCCGCTTTGGCAAAGTTGGGGTCTCTGTGCAATGGGTTTCTATCGCCGCAAAGCGCATAAATCATCGCTTGATCTACACGCCCTGGCATTTCACATACTGCATCCGGCTCTCGTTCAGGTAACACGTGTGGCACCGGGGCGCCCTCCGAACTGCCCCCAAACCCACCATCGGCCCTGAAAAAAAACGTCGAACTGGTGGTGTAAAGTGGAGAACCGTCGGCGAGCTTTACCGAAGATTCATTAATCACAAGGGCGCCTTTGCTATCACCTTTATCGTAGACACCCGTTACTGCATTGCTAATCAAGGTCTCTGCTGCTTGAGGTATTGGCTGGTGGATTTGTAGTCTCTGCTCGCCATGCAGCATCATTGCGAAATTCATTTTCCTCATCAGCAATTGCCCGGCATTGGGTGCTGGCGCGGCCCCTGTCTTGACAGGCTTTGTGATAGTAGTCGCAGCGGTAGGAAGAACCTTTTTTCCAATGGACTCACAAACATAGGGTAGTTCATTTTGATCCAATGGATCCCTGCCCATACCGACTGCAACGTTGTATAACAGCGTATTCCTGTCGCTGTAATTACCGGGGACATCCGTACGTTCTTGTGATAATGCTGCTTCTACATCTGCGAGAGTAATTCCCATGCTTGTTTTTCCTTAGTAAGAATTGAACAGTGTAGAGTCTTTATAGACTCGCTAAAGTGATGGTTGATTGACTTCACGGTCCTGCAGAGCAGCCTGAACATCGCTTAGTCTTTCTTTGCTTACATCCAGGCGCGCCGCCATCCACCATGGAATGAGCATCATGACGGACACGACTGGCCCAACGACTATGCCTATGCCGAACAGCGCAGACTCAGAGGCCTCCCCTGGTGCAACACCGCCGTGTAAACCTACAAAATCTAACAAAGGACCACCCACCATGTAGCCAAACCCCATCACAAACTTGAGTGCAAATGTGGTGGCAGCGAAGAAGACACCTTCTTGACGTCGCCCTGTGGCGAGTTCGTTCTCATCAGCGATATCAGCGAGGATTGAGTAAATTGAAACCGTTCGCATAATACCGAGTCCAGTACTAAAGGCAGAGTTAACAAAGACGAGCACAAACAATAGGGTCGTTCCGTTTTCTGGCAATATCCCAGTAATCTTCCTGGTACGAGCCACAGCGAGTTGAAAAACAGGCCCATCACGGCAAGCTTCAGTATTGTTTGTTTTTCCAGGTGCTTGCTCATCCAGCCCAGTCCAGGAAACACGCATGCCACTGCGAGGAGTGACGCGAGCATCAGTACGGCGATATCTGCACTGGTAAGCTCCCAAAAATAGGTCAAGGTAATCATATTCAGCGCGCCCATGATTCCCAAAGTGCCACCAGTTGCAATTTCGAGCACAAAAATACGACGGAAATTGGAGTTCTTCAGTGTCTCTATAGTGTCGCGAACCAAACCTCGAAAGCCAGGCGACTCATCCACGCTGCGTTGCGCAACCGATTTCAGTCTAGGGATAAATTTCCACGACCCGATAATGCAAATTGCACTGGCCACAATCACCAGCGTGAATGACAGCCAGCCATACACTTGATAATTCGAATAAACCAAACGACCGTCAATAGTGTCGACATCGAGAAATATCATGGTAAAAGCAAACGCAGGTAGACCCATCCCCGCAATGTAGCCCAGGTTTGTTCGAAAGTTGACGATCGACGAACGCTCAAGATAGTCCTCGGTGATCTCAGCGCCCATGGCTTTGTGCGGAATGTAGAAAATGGTTAGGAAAGTCCGCATCATCAATACACTGAATAGGAGCCAACCGAACAGCGGGCCCTGTGTGTTCTGAACGAACTCCGCCGGACTAAATATCATGACAAAAGAGGCGGCAAGCGGCAGGGCGCCGATGATCATCGCCGGGTGTCGACGCCCCCATCGTGTTTTCAGCCGATCGGACCATGCGCCAACCATCGGATCCGATATCGCATCCCAGACGACCGAGAGGAAAATCGCCAGGCCGGTTAAAGAACCTGACAGCCCTAGTACCTGGGTGTAGAAAAACAGAACGAACGTACCAAAGGCTGCTTCTTTTGCTGCATATGGCACGCTCCCAACACCGTAAGCCAGCTTGGTGCCGAAGTTGATTTGGCTCACGTGTTTCCCATGTTGAGTCATAAGAGGCTAACAGTTTGCCAGAGGAGAATAGGGTCTACCTGTCACCTAGCTGACAAGAACAAAAATACCGAAACCGTATCGCTGCGTGCCGATATTTTTCGCTTTTCTGTCACCTAACTGACAGGTGTGATTCAGATTTGTCTGGTTTACTTCGTCGCAATCAGACATATCCGCAAGTGGCCATGCCAGTGCAGAAGCAACTGGATGTAATGGTCAACGACTAAACACTCACTCGCGGCTTCTATTTTGATGCTTTAAATCGATAGGTTATCAGAATTGAAGCTGCATACCTCTGGGAGCTGGAAATTATGGAACTGCAAAACGTTGTATTGGTAGATGGTGCGCGCTCAGCCTTTGCGCGTGGAGGTCGTGGCAAGCTAGTCGCGACGCGGCTCGACGACGCCGGTGCACAGGTGCTTCGCGCGCTGCTCGACCGCAACCCCAAGGTCAAGGACAACATGATCGAGGACGTGGGCCTGGGTAACGTGGGTGGCAGGGGGGAGTTTGTGATGCTCGGCGCCGTGGCGCGTCTCGCGGGTCTGCCGCTGGAGGCGTGCTCCTTTAGCAGTAATCGCCAGTGCGGGTCCAGCATGGAGACCCTTCACCGGATTGTGATGTCGATCATGGTCGGGGCCAGTGAGTGCGGCGTGGCTCTGGGCATTGAGCGCATGGGTCGAAGCATGGGCGGTGTCGGAGGCGGCAAGAAGACGCGCGTTAGCGGCTTCAACGAGCGATGGTTAGAGCGGAACGACATCCAGAAAGCGATGGCACCCGATCACCATGATTATTTCAAGACGCCGATCCCCGACTATATTCTTGGCGCACCACCGTTGATGGCGATGACACAGACTGCACAAAATGTTGTCGACATGTACGACCTGAGCCGGGAGGAGATGGACGCCTTCTCTGCGAGGAGTCACCAGCTTGCAGCCGCGGCGACCGAGCGTGGTACCTACAAAGACGAGATTATCCCGCTCACTGTGGAGAACCCGGTCTTCAACGATCACAGGGAATGGGTAGAAGAGGAGCATGGCGAGGAGGTCCTCTTTGACAAGGACGAGTGCATCCGTCCCGACACCGACGCAGCCACCCTGGCAAGCCTCAATCCCCTCAAGGGAATCCAGAGCTTTGGCGAGAAGGAAGTGCATATCACGGCGGGCAACTCCTGCCCAACCAACGACGGCATTTCGGCTGCGTTGCTTATGAGCGAGAAGAAGGCTATCCAGCTTGGCCTGGAGCCATTGGCCCGGATTCGCGGCATCGGCATTGGCGGCGTAAAACCTCAGGTGATGGGCCTGGGCCCAGTGGTTTCCTCCAGGAAGGCTCTAAAACACGCAGGACTTGAAGCCGGAGACATAGACCGTGTGGAGTTCAATGAAGCCTTCGCCGCACAGGTGTTGCCCTCGATTCGTGAACTCGGTATCGACGAGGACAAGGTCAACGTGAACGGGGGCTCCATTGCCCTGGGTCACCCTCTGGGCGCTACCGGCGCGCGACTGGTGTTGGCGGTGGCCCACGAGCTGCGGCGCAGCGGTCACAAGATCGGCCTCGGTACCCAGTGCATCGGCGCCGGTATGGGTATCTCCACCGTTATTGAAGCGATGGATTAAACGATCACCGGACCGCTCCGAGCGGTCACGGCGTTTTTGGCTTGCCCTGGTTGAGCGCGCTGGCTGTTGAGGTGCCGACGCGGCCAGCCTCGTCGTAGAGGACGTTCGAGACAAGTGCGATCCCATCCTGCTGGCTGATCACGGACGGCCGCATGCCTAGCCACTCGCCGGTGAATGGCCGCTCCCAGTACGAGGTCGAGTCGACGTTGATGCTTAAGGCGGGCATAGCATGCTTGCCTGGAGCCAGCGCTCGGATTCGTGCAACTTCCATGCGCGCCCCCCAGCCATATATTACATCCATCATGGCCGCCGCCTTTTGAAATGGCGAGGTGGCCTCGCCGGCGACAAGGTCCTGTTTCATCCTCGCCCAGACATACCGTCCCGCATCGTCCACGCCGTGGATACTATCGAGCTGCTCGTGAAAAAAGGTAGGCGGCTTATCGCGTACGACCGGCCTGGGCGCCTCGCTCCCGGTAGGACAAGGCAGAGGATACTCGGTGTTTCCCCTGTAAGGGTGGTCACGTTGCCGAGCTCGGAGCAGCAGACCGCTTGCGCGCGCTACGGGTGCGTCACTATTGACAGGTCGGAGCGTGCTCACAATGGCGGCGATACGACTGCCCTCGCGCTCGAACCGTGTCTCGGCCACTAATGCCTCGAAGGGTACAGCCTTGAGCAGGTCCACGGTGAGGCGGACTACGCGCATGCCGGTCTGGGCAGCAGCCTTTTCGACTTCGCGGCCGAAGAGTCCCATGACCGGCCCACCGTGTTGCATCGTTTCTGACCAGGGGCTGCGAGCGTGCACTGTAGGTCGGTAGGTGTTTCCGGCGTCAAGTTCGTAGATAAATTGTTTTTCGCTATTGTTCATTGGAGTGACCGCTGTGAGTACTTTTTCGCGTGCCACTTTGCCAGAGAAAATTCCGGCCTACCTGTCACCTGCCTGACAAGCTCAGAAAACAGCACCGCAGTAGGGCTGTGACTCGGCTTTTTGGCTTTATCTGTCACCTGCCTGACAGGTGACATCCTGCTTTATCTGTTTTACTTCACTGCAATCAGAAGTAAGTACGCAGGCAGCGCATGTACGCGCATCGCGGCTGGCCAAACCGCAGAACTAGAATACGTAA
>Ga0213866_10000326_pt1 | contig 39542 bp, 42 predicted proteins | sample PICome_11_FD_160079 | JGI IMG/M metagenome (GOLD analysis project Ga0213866, IMG submission 160079) | Coastal seawater microbial communities near Pivers Island, North Carolina, United States - PICO284 | ecosystem: Environmental > Aquatic > Marine > Coastal | place: USA: North Carolina... | reverse complement strand
GGCGATTTGCATGAGATTGAGGCCAATCAGATAGCCTTTTTCATGCAGCAAATCCACCGCTGGCAGAATCTCATTATATTCGTGAAAATGACAGGCAATACGGACAAGCACCACCGCACTGTCACTGGCCGGACAGAATAGGTCTTCAATCGCCGCGCCCGCGCCGTTTTCATGGCGCAATATGTCGGAAGCGTTCAACATGACGCCGAGCTTGACCGCGTCCGGTATGCGGAATTGCTTCAAATAGCTTTCCGTGGTGAAGGCATGGGCGCCAAAAAACTGCTTTTGCTGCAAGGCGCGAAAGCCAATTTCAACATAGTCGATTTGTGCCGCGCCCATAGCGTCAAGGTAATCCTGCACCACATCGAGGGGGAAATCCCACCGATTGTAATAGCCGCCATCGCGCAATGTGCAGTCAATTGTAACAGTTTCGCTCATAACTCACCCGCAAGGCTCATCCTTGCCAATAATAACACTTTCCGGCGTGTTTTAGCCTTATTTGCGCTGCAAGACCAGCCAGTGAAATCACATTATATTTGTCGGCGGATTATAATGCCGTTACAACGCCTAATCGCCATTTATGTGTCGAGGGAAGCATGGCAAAACAAAAGACAGCGCTGATAACCGGTATCACCGGTCAGGACGGTGCATATCTGGCGCAATTTCTGTTGCAGAAAAATTACCATATTATTGGTGCGGCGCGGCGTGCCTCGACACTGAATCTGCCGCGCCTTGCCGAATTGGGGATTTCCGCTTCGGTTGATTTGCGAATGCTGGATATTCAAGATTTGACCGGCATTATCCGGTTGATTCAGGAAACCGCGCCAGATGAGATTTATCATTTGGGGGGGCAAAGCTCGGTGCCGGCCAGCTTTCAGCAGCCGATTTATACGGCGGAAACAGCGACGCTGGGCATATTGCGCCTGCTTGAAGCAATCAAGCTGACCGCGCCGGAGACGCGGCTTTTTTATGCCTCCAGCAGCGAGATTTTCGGGCGCGGTGCGGCCGGTCAAAAAGTTGACGAGACCAGCGCCTGCCGTCCGCGTTCGCCCTACGGGGCGGCCAAGCTGATGGCATATTGGAGCGTTAAGAATTACCGCGAGGCTTATGGGATAAATGTGTCCAGCGGCATTTTGTTCAACCATGAAAGCCCGATGCGCGGCATGGATTTCGTGACCCGCAAAATCACCGCCTCGCTGGCGCAAATGGCTTGTGGCGGCCAGCAAATCCTGTCACTGGGCAATCTCGACAATGCCCGTGACTGGGGCTATGCGGCTGATTATGTCGAGGCCATGTGGCTGATGCTGCAACAAGACAAGGCCGATGATTTTGTGATTGCCAGTGGCGAGATTCACAGCGTGCGTGAATTTGTTGATGCGGCTGCCGGCGTCATGGGCTTTGACATGGTCTGGGAAGGCGAGGGCATTGATGCGCGCGGGTTTGACCGCAAGACGGGGCGGCAATTAGTGGCTGTTGACGCGGCTTTTTTCCGCCCTTCCGAACCCGATACGCTGCTTGGTAATGCCGAAAAAGCACACAGCGTTCTGGGCTGGACGCCGCGCACCGATTTTCAGCAATTGGTTGAAATAATGGCCGAGGCCGATTTGGCGCGCGCGCGTAATGGCAAAGTCTGGTTTTAACCGGACGCCGAAAAAAAGTCTGGTTTTAACCGGACGCCGAAAACAAGTCTGGTTCTGAGCCTTTTATGGGCGAAAGAAGTTGCCCCGCCCGACAGGTTTCTGTCATATGATGGCGGTGAGGGCAGCATGAACCAGACAGACGACTCAACAACAAGTGTGCAGGAACGCACGCGCGGCATGACATTGCTGTTTATCTGCCTGTTATCGCTCGGCATGGGGCAATCTCTATTTTTCGCCATATTGCCGCCCGTGGCGCGCGATTTGGGCATGACGGAAATTCAAGTCAGCGCGATTTTCACCCTGTCGGCGGTTTTGTGGGTCATAATGAGTCCGTTTTGGGGGCGGCGCAGCGATATTTGGGGGCGCAAGCCGGTCATATTGCTCGGCCTGACCGGATTTGGCATTTCCACGGGCGGTTTTGGCATTTTACTGGCGCTGGGTCAGCAGGCGGTTTTGCCACTGATGACGCTGTATATTCTGATGGTGCTGGTGCGCGCCATATTCGGTTTTTTCGGCTCCGGCACGCCGACCGCCGCGCAAGCCTATATTGCCGACCGGACGACCCGCGCCGAGCGCACATCGGGCGTAGCCGCCATCGGCGCTGCCTTTGGCATGGGGACGATTATGGGGCCGGGTTTTGCTGCCGCTTTGGCCGCATTTCATTTGCTGGCGCCATTTTTTGCCCTGTCTTTTCTGGCTTTGGCCGGGTCACTGGCGATTTTTCTGTTCCTGCCGGAACGCCGTCCGCCCTCGACCAATGAAAAACAAGCCGCCAAACTGAAAATATCGGACAACCGCATCCGCCCATTTTTATTCATGGGGGTTGCCGTATCAATGATTCAGGCGGCAGTGATGCAGGTGGCGGCATTTTTTGTCATGGATACGCTCAATCTTGACGGCGAGGAAACCGCACAAATTGTCGGTGTCGGCATGATGAGCATGGCGATGGCGACATTATTTGCCCAGCTTGTGGTGATTCCGCGCACCGCTATGTCGGTGCGTGGGCTTTTGACTATGGGTATTATCGTCACCATGCTGGGCATTGCGCTGCTGCTTCTGCCAATGAGCAGCGGGCTGTTTGTCTTTGCGCTGACGCTGAAAGGCTTCGGCATGGGGCTGATGCGCCCCGCCGTAGCCGCCGGTGGGTCGCTGGCGGTCAACCCTGATGAGCAGGGGGCGGTGGCTGGTCTCAACAGTTCAACGGCGGCGGTGGGCATTATTTTTGTGCCGATTATCGCCATGCCGCTTTATCTGGTTTTGCCGACCGGCCCGTTCTGGATTGCGCTGGCGCTGACTGGCATGATGCTGTTTCTGACACGCTCACCGGCGCTGGATGCGCTGGAGGAGCCTTTGGATGTTGAAGAAATCGAGGAAGAGACGCTCAGCACGCCGGCGCGGCATTAGCCAGTTTTGCGCTTTGCTTGCTGGGCGCGCCAGACCTCCATTTGCGTGGCGACCGAACCGGCAAAAGCATGCGGCCTGTCGAGCATGATATGATGGCGCGCGCCGGGAATGTCATAATAGGGAACATCCGGGCGGCACTGGCACATATGGGCAATCATTTCGCGGCGCGTCAATTTCTCGAAATCATGGCTCATGCCGCCAAACATGGCCGCCATGGGAATCTCAATCGTTTCAAACATGGCGTTAATATCGCGCCCAATGACAAAACCGACATAGATTGATGGGTCGAATTTCCATGTCCAGCCCGCCTCGTCAGATATACCGCGCCCCGGATTGGCGCCTTTGGCAATCTCGCGCACGGAATGTTCGGCAATATAATCAAGGATGAACTGGTTTTCGCATGGCTGTTCCGGCGCCAGTCGAAACCGCCCCTCGGCGGCCGCACGGCTGGGATAAACCCGCGTCGGCTTGGCTTCCAGCCGGTCGGCATACCATTCCTCATGGGCGAAATCTGGGCGGATGTGGTAATCGCAAATCATCAGCGCCGACAGGCAGGTCGGATATTTATGGGCTGCCGTCAGGCCAATAAGCCCGCCAAAACTGTGCGCTATCAAAAACGGCTTTGCGGCTTGCGGCGTGGCGGCATGGGCATGCTCTGTCATGGCGACAATCGCTTCGGCCATCATGTCGCGCGAATAGGCAGCAAACCAGTCACTGTCGCCCATGCCGGGCAAATCCATTGAAATAAGCTGGTAATCCTTGCTCAGAAGCGGTGCGATAAAGTCAAACCAGCGCGCATGGGCGCCATCGCCATGCAGCAGCGCGACGATAGGCGCATCCTGCGACGGCCCGACCCAACGCCGGTAATGCAAACTGCTGTCATTGAATGGCACAAAATGGTCTTCTGCCGGTTCGGCAACGGCTTTTTGAAACCAGTCCGGCTGAAACACCACAAGCTCGTTTTCGGGTATCAGACTTTGTTGATTGGCATTATTTGTTTTCATGACATAGGTTCCAAAACTGGCCTCACCGGAAGGGGGGACGACATCATATTTCGGGCGGCTTGCCAAGTCCCAACTGGCTATTGACACACCTGCCCGCGTCAAGTAGTTTCCCGACTTTCCGGCCTTAATGTCCGTTGCTGACAGGCATTATGGCGTTTTGATTTCTGCCCGAAAGGGTCACATGGAGTTTGGGATGAAAGTCCGTAATTCGCTCAAATCGCTGCGTGGTCGCCATCAGAAGAACCAGCTGGTGCGTCGTCGGGGTCGTTTGTTTGTCATCAATAAAGTCAATAAGCGTTTCAAGGCACGTCAGGGCTAGGCGGCTTATCCGCGCCTGTCCGGTTTAGTTGCGCCTGCCGCAACATATTTGCCCACAATGTCTCATATCTGGCTGATATCTGCCATTTCATTTGCGGCTCTGCTGCTTTTGGCATGGTTGCATGACGCATATTTGCGCCAAACCATTCGCGCCGCATTGCCGCCTGCCGGACTGTTTGTCGATACAAAAACGGCGCGGCTGCATTTTGTCAAAAAGCCATCATCACAATCTGACACCAGCTCGCCGCCTATTGTTTTGCTGCCTGGCTCAAGCGGCTCGGCGCATGACATGATGCTGGCCTTGGGCGATGCGCTGGCTCATGAAAGCGATGTTTATGCCTTTGACAGGCCGGGCATTGGGCGCAGTGTCAATCTGGTGTCTGACCGGCAAATGGCCGCACCTGCCGCACAGGCGCGCGCTTTGCATGCAGCGGTGCAAGCGCTGGGTCTCAAAAAACCGGTTATTATCGGCCATAGCTGGGGTGGGGCGGTTGCCATTGCCTATGCCCAATTATTTGCCGATGACATGACCGGCGCGGTGATGCTGGGCGCGCCCTTATATCCGTGGGAGGGGGCGGGAAGCTGGTATAACCGCCTTGTCACCAAACCGATTATCGGCCCGCTTTTCACCCATTTGGTTTTGACAAAATACGGCCTCGGCCAGCTTGACGCCGGTGTGGCGGGCAATTTTCATCCCGAATCCATTTTGCCTGATTATAAGGAAAAAACCGGATTAGCGGCGATTTTGCAGCCCAAACCCTTTATTGCCAATGCCGTCTATTCCCTGCAATTGTCGCAGGATTTGGCCGATATGCAGCAGGATTACGCAAATATCACCGCGCCTTTGCTGATGGTGACCGGCAATCGTGACCAGACAGTCAACGCCAAGCGCAATTCGGTCAGACTGCATGAGGCGGTGCCGCAAAGCGCCCTGATTTATCTGCGCGGCGTCGGCCATATGCTGCACCATACGCAGACGGCGATAATTGCCGAAGCGGTGGCCAATCTGGCCCGCACGGGCGGCGTTACCGCCGGTCGCACAGATATTGATATTGCAGAAAAACCCGCCTCATGAGTGCTGGTGAAAATGCGCTTGAAGCGGCTTTTCAGGTTGAAAATGCTGATGGCGACGCGCGTATTTTGCTGATTTGCGACCATGCCAGCAATGCGCTGCCTGCGGCCTATGGCAGTCTGGGTTTGCCGGCCTCCGAATTGCAACGTCATATTGCCTATGATATTGGCGCTCTGTCCGTGGCGCGACGGGTGGCGCAAAGACTGGATGCGCCGCTTGTTTCGGCGCAATTCTCGCGCCTGCTGATTGACCCCAATCGCGGGTTGGATGACCCGACATTGGTGATGAAACTGTCTGACGGGGCGATTATTCCGGCCAATCGCAAGATTGACCGCTTTAACAACCATGAAGAATGGCAGGCGCGGATTGACCGGTTTTATATGCCCTATCACAAGGCCATCAGCGATGCGCTGGCGCGCGCGCAACAGGCTGATATTGCCCCTTTGATTGTTTCAATTCACAGTTTCACCCCGCATTGGCGCGGTCAGGCGCGGCCTTGGCCAATAGCTGTTTTATGGGACAAGGATGAGCGTTTTGCCGCACATATGCGCGATTATATGCGCCGATTACCGGCGCAGCCCCTCGGCGATAATGAGCCTTATAGCGGGCGGCTTAAAAATGACACGCTTTACCGGCATGGCACGCAAAATGGTCTGGCGCACGGGTTGGTCGAATTGCGCCAGGACGAGATTGATACGGTGGACGGGCAGGCATTTTGGGCGGGTCATGTCGCGGCAATGATAGAGCAGGCGCTGGCCGATCCGGCGATTGGCGAAATATGCTGTTTCGGCTCGCATACGGATGCAAAAGTTTAAGGCAAAAGGCTTGCTTGGCGGGACGCTTCTGATATAGTCCGCCCCATCAACGCTGCCGGGAGACAAGCAATGACCGACAAACCGGAAAATCAGGATTGGGGAGACGAAATGGATCGCTCGGAACATGAGCAGACCTATGACGCTTTTCTCACCTATACCAAGCATTCAATTGTGGTGCTGACCGCAATCCTCTTGTTTTTGTTGGTGTTTGTCTATAATTAGCGCAAATTGAGCCGCTTCCACATATAGGCTTTGCGGCTGTGCTGGGACATGCGCCCATCAGTAATATGCCATTTGCGGTGTAGGAGAATCTAATGGCAATCAATCTTTTGGTATTGAAGGAAGAAACCGCCGAAACACGGGTATCGGCGTCGCCGGAGACCGTGAAAAAATTAGCGGCGCTCGGCATTGCCGTGACGGTAGAGGCAGATGCCGGAGCAAAGGCCGGTTTTGCTGATGCGGCCTATAAGGAAGCCGGAGCCAGTGTCACCAAGGCCATCGCGCCTGTATTGAAAAAAGCCGATATTGTTACCGGCGTGCGCGCGCCGGCGTCGGCACGGGTCAAGGATATGAAAAAAGATGCGGTGTTGCTGGCCGCATTGAACCCGCACCAAGACAAGGCTGGGCTGAAAAATTATGCCGCGCAGGGCATTGTCGCTATGGCAATGGAGCTTATGCCGCGCATCACGCGGGCGCAATCAATGGATATTTTGTCATCGCAGTCCAATCTGGCCGGTTACAAGGCGGTTTTGGACGCAACAGCCGAATATGGCCGTGCTTTGCCAATGATGATGACGGCAGCGGGCACTGTGCCTGCCGCGCGGGTGTTTGTTATGGGCGCTGGTGTGGCGGGATTGCAAGCCATTGCGACGGCCAAACGCCTTGGCGCGATTGTCAGCGCAACCGATGTGCGTCGGGCGGCGGCTGAACAGGTGCAAAGCCTTGGCGGCTCCTTTGTTATGGTGGAAGATGATGACGCTGAAGGCGGCGAGACCAAGGGTGGCTACGCTAAGGAAATGAGCGCCGATTACCAGAAGCGGCAAGCCAAGCTGGTGGCCGCGCATATCGCAAAGCAGGATATTGTGATTTGCACCGCGCTGATACCGGGGCGTCCGGCGCCGGAATTGGTGACAAAAGCCATGGTCGAGTCAATGAAGCCGGGTTCGGTGCTGGTGGATTTGGCTGTCGAGCAGGGCGGCAATTGCAAATTGTCAGTGGCCGGTAAAGTCACCGACCATAAGGGTGTGAAACTGGTGGCGCATAAAAATGTGCCGGGGCGTCTGTCCGGCAATGCCAGCGAGCTTTATGCGCGCAATTTATATAATTTCATTGATGCGTTTTACGACAAGGACACCAAGCAATTAACGCTCGATTGGGAAGATGAAATCATCGCCGGTATTGCGTTGACCCGTGATGGTAACATTGTCCATGAGGGCTTTGTCGGAACTGCCAAAGCGGCGAAAGATTTGGGCGCAGCGGCGCGCAAACCGGCCAAAACGAAAGCAGCAGCGAAAGCCCCCGCCAAAGCCAAAGGCCCAGCTAAAGCCAAAGCCCCAGCTAAAGCTAAAGCACCTGCTAAGGCTAAAGCACCTGCGAAAGCTAAAGCACCTGCTAAGGCTAAAGCACCTGCGAAAGCAAAGGCTCCGGCTAAAGCCAAAGCACCCGCTAAAGCTAAAGCTCCGGCTAAAGCTAAAGCACCCGCTAAAGCTAAAACGGCGACACGCAAAACGACACGCAAGACAGGAGCCGCATAATGGGCGTTGACGCAATTATTTATCTTATCAGCATTTTCGTAATGGCCGTTTTCGTTGGCTATTATGTCGTCTGGTCGGTGACACCGGCTTTGCATACACCGCTTATGTCGGTGACCAATGCGATTTCTTCAGTGATTATTGTTGGCGCGCTGGTCGCGGTTGGTGTGGAGTCGCTGGCGGTCAGTGAATATGGCGCCTTGCCGCGCTGGCTTGGTTTTGGTGCCATTATATTGGCGTCGGTCAATATATTTGGCGGCTTTCTGGTAACCCAGCGCATGCTTGCCATGTATCGTAAAAAGGACAAGTGAGACCGTTATGAGTGAAAACATCTCCTCCCTTCTTTATCTGGTTTCGGGTGTCTTTTTCATCCTTGCTTTGCGGGGGTTAAGCTCGCCGGAAACCTCGCGTCAGGGTAATTATTTCGGCATGATTGGTATGGCCGTGGCGATTGTCACGACGCTGTTCCTGATTGATGAAAAATCATTCGAGTCTTACGGCATTATTGTGTCGGGTGTGGCGATTGGTGGGGTTATCGGGGCGCTGATTGCCCGCAATATCGCCATGACAGCCATGCCGCAGCTTGTTGCCGCGTTTCACTCGCTGGTTGGCTTGGCGGCTGTTCTGGTGGCCTGGGCGGCGTTTTTATCGCCGCAGGGTTTTGGGATTCTGGCCGACGGGGTTATCAAAACCGCCAGTCTGGTTGAGATGTCGCTTGGCGCGGCGATTGGCGCGATTACCTTTTCCGGCTCGATTATCGCTTTTGCCAAATTGCAAGGCACGATGTCTGGCGCGCCGATTTTGCTGCCGCAACGCCATGTCATCAATCTGATTATGGCTTTGAGCATCGTTGGCGGCATTGTCTATTTGTGCATGGATCCAGCCAATCAGCTGATGGAAGTATTCCTGTTCATCACGGTTTTGTCTTTCGTTATCGGTTTTCTGATTATCATCCCGATTGGCGGGGCGGATATGCCGGTTGTGGTGTCCATGCTCAATTCCTATTCGGGCTGGGCGGCGGCCGGTATCGGCTTCACGCTTGGCAATATGGCGCTTATCATCACCGGTTCGCTGGTTGGTTCATCCGGTGCCATTCTGTCTTACATTATGTGCAAGGGCATGAACCGGTCTTTCATCTCGGTTATTCTCGGCGGCTTTGGCGGCGATGATGGCGCGGTCGCCGGTGCAGGACAGGTCGAGCAACGCCCGGTCAAGCAGGGCAGTGCCGATGATGCCGCTTTCATTATGAAAAATGCCTCCTCGGTGATTATCGTGCCGGGCTATGGCATGGCGGTGGCGCAAGCCCAACACGCTTTGCGGGAAATGGCCGATGAGCTGAAAAAGGAAGGCGTGAAAGTCACTTACGCGATTCATCCGGTGGCCGGTCGAATGCCGGGTCACATGAATGTGCTGCTGGCCGAGGCCAATGTGCCTTATGATGAAGTGTTTGAGCTGGAAGATATCAATTCTGAGTTTCCCCAAGCCGATGTCGCCTTTGTGATTGGTGCCAATGATGTGACCAACCCGTCGGCGAAAACCGATCCGGCCAGTCCGATTTATGGCATGCCAATCTTGGATGTTGACCGCGCCGCGACTGTTTTGTTCATCAAGCGCGGCATGGGGTCGGGCTATGCCGGTGTTGAAAATGAATTGTTTTTCCGCGACAATACGATGATGCTGTTCTCCGACGCCAAGAAAATGGTCGAGAACATTGTAAAGGCGCTGTAGCGCTGCAAAGAGTGTAACGGGTGAATCCGGGGCTTTGCCGTCCGGGCGTATCACCCAAACGAAAAGCGCTCCCTACGGGGAGCGCTTTTTACATGCACGCACGAGATTGGCGCATGAAGATGACGCCAAAATGCGTTTTAGTATTTGCGCTTGCCGATAACCAAACCTTCGCGCTGGGCAGCCTTGCGCGCCAGCTTGCGAACGCGGCGCACAGATTCCGCCTTTTCGCGGGCGCGCTTTTCGGACGGCTTTTCGTAATGGTTACGCAGCTTCATCTCACGAAAAACACCTTCGCGCTGAAGCTTTTTCTTCAGAACCTTATAGGCCTGGTCAACATTATTATCCCGAACAGAAACTTGCACGTTTCATCATCCTTTCAAAATCAAAAGGCGGGTAAAACCCGCATCTGGCAGCGTGATAGCAAACCGCGCCGCACTTGTCAAAGCCCTGTTATGTCCTGTTATGCCCTGTCATTTCCTTTCTGCACCGACAAGCGCGCCTCATGCGGCAAGCTGGCTCTTTCCAAGCGGCTGTTTCCCTGTCATTATGCCCCTATGGACGCCGAAAACCCCTATGCTGAGACCCGCCAAGCCGTGCTGGCTGCCGCTTTGCCGCATGTGGCTTTTGATGGCTGGTCAAAAGATTTGCTGGCTCGCGCAATAGATGAAGCGGCGATTGATAATGCAGGGATTGAACCGAATATGGCGACGCTTGCCTTTCCAAACGGGGTGCGCGATTTGGTTGCGGCCTTTTCCGAGCAGGGTGATTCGGCCATGCTGACGGCGCTGCCCGCGCCCGATGAGATGAAAATACGCGACCGGATTCGCACCGCTGTGATGGCGCGGATTGAGGCCGATATCGCGCATAAGGAAGCAGCGCGGCGGGCGGCCGGTTTTCTGGCGGTGCCGGGACGCGGCGCTTTGGCGGCCAAATTATTGTTTCACACAAGCCATCTCATTTGGCGCTGGGCCGGTGATACGGCGACCGATTATAATTATTACTCCAAGCGGCTGATTCTTGGCGGTGTGCTGACCACAACGCGACTGACTTGGTTTGGCGATGACAGCGATGATTTGGCCGTCACAAGGGCGTTTCTTGACCGGCGCATTGACAATGTCATGCAATTTGAAAAAGCTAAGGCGAAAATCCGCGATTGCGCCGATAGCGGCTTATCCGGCATGACTGGTTGGCGCAAAACGGCACAAAAAGCCGCAGAAACCGCCAGCGCGGCAATGCGCCCCGAAAACGGTCAATCCGACAGCAATTAAGCGGGGTTTTTCGCGGTCAGCCGCGTCACATGACCCATTTTGCGGCCGGGTTTGGCGTCTTGCTTGCCGTAAAGATGAAGTTTGGCATTGCCTTGGCGCGCCAAATCAGCCCAATCAGCGACTTCATCACCCAGCAAATTGGTCATCACCGCATGGCTGTGCGCCGACGGATTGCCCAGCGGCCAACCGGCAATGGCGCGAATATGCTGTTCAAATTGCCCGCAAAAACACGCATCCGCCGTCAAATGGCCGGAATTATGAACGCGCGGGGCAATTTCATTGACCATCATCCCGTTTTGCGTGACGAAAAACTCAATCGCCAAAACCCCGACATAATCCAGCGCATCGACGATTTTGGCGGCCATGTCGGCGGCTTGTGCTGCATGGTCTTGCGTCAAATTGGCCGGAATGGCGGAGTGGCGCAAAATGTGGTTTTCATGGCTGTTTTCTATCGGTTCGTAAATCGCTTGAGTGCCATTGGCCGCCCGCGCCACTATGACAGAAACTTCGCGCTCAAAGGCGATAAGCCCTTCCAGAATGGCCGGTCGGCCTGAAAGCGCGTCAAAAATGGCCTCCAGCTCGGTCTCCGGCGCAATCCGCCATTGTCCTTTGCCGTCATAGCCGAAACGGCGGGTTTTCAAAACGCCATGCCCGCCTTGATGGGCGCTTGCGGCGCGCAAATCAGCCAGACTGTCAATCGGGTGAAACGGCGCGACGGCGCAACCCAGCCCGTCCAGAAAGCGCTTTTCGTCCAGCCTGTCCTGCGATACGGCCAAAGCGGCAGGCGGCGGCGCGACCGGCTTTGCATTGGCGAGCAAAGTCACACTGTCAGCCGGTATATTCTCAAACTCGTAAGTAACAATATCTACTTTATCGGCAAAAGCGGCCAATTTTGCGCTGTCCTCATAATCGCCCAATGTCGCGGCATCGCTGACTTGCAAGGCTGGCGCGTCATGTTCGGGGGTGAAAATATGGGTCTTAAGGCCGAGATTGGCCGCCGCCAAAGCCAGCATCCGCCCCAATTGTCCGCCGCCGACAATGCCAATCACGCTGCCGGGCGGCAAAATGGCGGCTTCAGGCAATGACGGGCTGGCGTCAGATGTCACGCGGGGTTTCCTCGACAGAAGCGGATTGTTGCGCGCGCCATGCATCAAGCCGGTCGGCCAGAGCCGCATCATTTGTGGCCAGAATGGCGGCGGCCAGCAAGGCGGCGTTTTTGGCACCGGGCGCACCAATCGCCAATGTGCCAACCGGAATACCTGCCGGCATTTGCACAATCGACAATAATGAATCCTGCCCGGACAGAGCCTTTGACTGAACCGGAACACCCAAAACAGGCAGCGATGTGTGCGCCGCCGTCATGCCCGGCAAATGCGCGGCGCCACCAGCACCGGCAATAATGACTTTCAGCCCCCTGCTGCGGGCGGTTTGTGCATAATCGGCCATGCGGTCGGGTGTGCGATGGGCGGAGACAATGCGACATTCATGGGGAACCTGTAAATCCTCAAGAATTTCAGCAGCTTGCTTCATGGTCTCCCAGTCAGACTGGCTACCCATAATAATGCCGACAAGAGCCTGTTCACTCATCTGATGTCCTCTTTTCCCGATTATACACAACCGAAATTTGGAAAGCGCGGAGTTAAGCCTAAATATATTAGTATTTCAAGCTGTTTAGGGGATTAAATTGCTTGGAATAATGAGTTGGTAACGGTCACGCCGACAGCGATTGGGAAGCCGGAAACGGTAGTGCTGGACAAAGTGGCGGTTATCAGGAATAGTTAACGAACAAAAAGAAGTGAATATGGGAGAATAGTGATGGTTCATGACGCACGTCTTGAAAGCCTGAGACGCCAACATGAGCGTCTCGAAGAGGAGATTGAAAACGTTCAGTCCCACGCATCAAGTGATACGCTGGATATTTGGACGCTCAAACGCAAGAAACTGGCTATCAAAGAGCAGATTGAGGCGTTAAGCGCGCTTTCGGCAAGCTGACTGGCGCAAGCGCCGTCAGGATTTGAAAACGTCCTCAGGACGCAATGCTTCCTCTGCCGTATCGGCGGGTTCAGTCGCGCTTGTGCCAAACACAGCATCAGCCGGTTGCGGCTTATCGGCGGTCGGGGATGCGCTTTCCTCAAACGCCGCCATTGGGTCAACAGCCGGTTCAATAGCCGTTTCAATTGCTGTTGTTTCACTGGCCGGTTTCAACATTTCTCCGGCAGGCGCGACATCAAGACCGGCTTTTTTGCGGCGTCTTTCCTCGCGGCGCGCGGCTTTTTCGACATATTCGTCGAGTTCCATCTGCTTGCACAGACCCAGCGTGACCGGGTCAACCGGTGTGATATTGCTCATATTCCAATGCGACCGGTCGCGGATGCTTTGAATGGTCGGTTTGGTCGTGCCAACCAACCGGCCGATTTCCGCATCATTCAATTCCGGATGATTACGCACCAGCCAAGCAATCGCATCGGGGCGTTCCTGGCGCTTGGACAGCGGTGTGTAACGCGCGCCTTTTTGCGGTTTGGCTTCGGGAATATCGACTTTGCGCTCGGCCAATTGCAATTGCGCGGTCGGGTCATTCTGGCAACGTTCCAGCTCGGCACGGGTGATTTGCCCGTTATTTATCGGATCCATGCCCTTAATACCCTGCGCCACATCGCCATTGGCAATGCCCTTCACCTCCAACGGGTGAAGGCCGCAAAACAGAGCAATTTGGTCAAATGTCAGGGCAGTATTGTCAACCAGCCAAACGGCGGTCGCCTTGGGCATAAGCGGGGCAGTCATCGCAATCTCCTTTTGGCGCTTGCGCGCCTCAATCTCCTTTTGGCGCTTGCGCGCCTCAATCTCCTTTTGGCGCTTGCGCGCCTGGGCAATAGCCAACCCATGTCAGCTATCAAGTGATATACGTATCAGGAATGGCTTTTATATAGACGAGTATGGCAGGCAGGCCAAGATTTTTGTTTGTCCGTGGTCAGCGGCAATCAAGAATGATTTTGCCGATATGCTGGCTCGATTCCATCAGCTCATGCGCGGCTCCGGCTTCTTCCAACGGAAAACTGCGATAAACAACCGGTTTTATCTTGTCGCCAATATGCGGCCAGATTTGCGCCGCTATCAGGCGGGTGAGGCGGGTTTTTTCTTCCAATGGCCGCGCCCGCAAGGTTGAGCCGGTCAGGGTCAGGTTTTTCAGCATAACCGGCAGAAAATCGGCACTGGCATTGCTGCCCTGCAAATAAGCGATATTGACAATGCGCCCGCCTCTGGCCGCCGCTTTAATGTTGCGGTCAACATAATCGCCGCCAACCATGTCGAGAATGACATCAGCACCATGCCCGCCGGAAAAATCGGCGCAGGCTTCGACAAAATCGGTCTGCCGGTAATTGACCGCCAAATCAGCACCGAGCGCGGTGCAGGCAGCGCATTTTTCATCTGACCCCGCCGTCACCATGACTTTTGCTCCGGCCATTTTTGCCATTTGAATGGCGGTTGTGCCAATGCCGCTGGAGCCGCCATGAACAAGCAAAACATCACCGGCTTGCAGGCGGCCAAGCTCAAATATATTGGCCCAGACAGTGAATATGGTCTCCGGCAGGGCGGCAGCGTCAATATCGCTCATCGAGTCCGGTATTGGCAGAATATGGTCTTGGTGGACACTGGCATAGTCGCCATAGCCACCACCGGCCACAAGCGCCGCCACGCGCGCGCCGGGCTGCCATGCTGTCACTTGCGCGCCGCAGGCGACAATCTCACCGGCAAATTCCAACCCCATAATGTCAGACGCGCCCGGCGGTGGCGGATATAGCCCAATGCGCTGCACACAATCGCCGCGATTGACCCCGGCAGCGCCGATACCCACCAAAACCTCATTATCGCTGATTTCCGGCACGGGACGGGTTTCAATATGCAGGCTTTGTGGCGATTTATCCGCGCCAATGGCAATGGCGCGCATGGTTTCGGGGTGGTTTGGCATTTTTGAGCCTTTGCGTTAGGATTTTCGTCGAAATGCGAGGGTCAAGTATATAAAGGCAGGTGCGGTGATGGAAGAGGAAACGGAAATACGGCAGGGCAGCCCTTTGGCAAATTTGCTGGCGGAAGATTTAAGCCTTATGAGTCAAGAAGAGCTGGCGCAAAGGATGACGGCGTTGGAAAGTGAAATCGCGCGCAGTGCGGCCATGTTGGAAAGAAAAAAAGGCTCCCGCAGCGATGCAGAAGCCTTTTTCAAAAGCTGAAACCGGTTCAAAAGCTGAAACCGGTTCAAAAGCTGAAACCAGTTCAAAAGCTGAAAACAGTTCAAAAGCTGAAAACAGTAAGAGATATCAGCCGATAAAGCCGTCAAACTTCTTGTTGAAGCGGCTGACACGACCGCCCCGGTCAACCAGTGTTTGCTGGCCTTTTGTCCAAGCCGGATGGGTTGTCGGGTCAATATCCAAAGTCAGCGTTGCGCCTTCTTCCCCATAGGTCGAGCGCGTCTGATAGGTAGTGCCATCGGTCATGGCCACCGTAATCACATGATAATCGGGATGAATGTCCTTTTTCATCGGCTCATTCCTCTTTGCAAATCTTTCGAGCGCCTGTATAGCCATTATGCGAAAGCCATGCAAGACCTATATCAGGTGAAAGCATTGTCAGTCACCGATTGCGCCACAGGGGAGCAAATTGTCGAGAGAAAACGCCGCCGAAACGGTCAGCCAGATGGAAGAAGAGGCCAAACGCCGCCCGCGCGGGCGCAATTTGCAGCCTTTGCGCGCCTTGCTGCCTTTTATTCTGCGCTATCCGGTCATGCTTTTGGCCGCCTTTATCGCGCTTATCATGGCGACGCTTGCCACATTGGCGCTGCCGGTTGCCGTGCGTTTTATGATTGATAACGGGTTTTCCGGTGCTGATACCGCCTCGATTGATCGCTATTTTCTGGCTATGCTGGCGGTCGCCATTATGCTGGGTCTGGCCAGTGCGACGCGGTTTTATTTCGTGTCTTGGATAGGCGAACGGGTGACGGCGGATTTGCGCCGCGCCGTTTATGACCACATCACCCTGCAAAGTCCGGCTTTTTTTGAAGTCACCCGCACAGGCGAGGTTTTGTCGCGCCTGACCGCCGATACAGTTCTGATTAAAACTGTTGTCGGCTCATCGGCCTCGATTGCGTTGCGTAATGCCTTTATGTTTATCGGCTCGGCCATAATGCTGGTCTATACAAGCCCTGCGTTAAGCGGTCTGGCTGCCTTAACCCTGCCGGCGGTGATTGTGCCGATGATTGCGGTCGGGCGGCTGGTGCGCCGTCTGGCGCGCGCCAGCCAAGACCGCATTGCCGATACCAGCGCCCATGCCGGTGAAACCATTTCATCCATGCAAATTGTCCAGGCTTTCACCCATGAGGCGGAGGACAGGCGGGTTTTCGGTGCGGCGGTGGAAAGCAGTTTTCAAACGGCGCAATTGCGGGTGCTGGCGCGCGCCGCCATGACGGCGATTGCCATTGTGCTGGTGTTTGGCGGTGTCGTTGGCATTTTATGGGTCGGCGCACAAAATGTGCTGGCCGGAGAAATGAGTGGCGGCTTGCTCAGCCAGTTCATTCTCTATGCGGTGCTTTGCGCGACCTCAATCGGGGCGTTGTCGGAAGTCTGGGGCGAGGTGCAATTGGCGGCGGGCGCAACCGAAAGGCTGGTTGAGATATTGGAAGTTGAGCCGCAAATCAAAGCACCGGAAAACCCGAAGCCCCTGCCAGAGCCGGTGACCGGGCAGATTGTTTTCGACAAGGTAACATTCCAATATCCCACGCGGCCGCAAATATCGGCGCTGAGCGAATTTTCCCTGACGGTTGAACCGGGTGAGACTGTCGCGCTGGTCGGGGCGTCAGGTGCGGGAAAAAGCACCGTATTTCAGCTTTTGTCGCGCTTTTATGACCCGCAACAAGGGTGCGTGCAGATTGACAATACCGATATTCGCGCGCTGTCACCGCAAGATGTCCGCAGCGTCCTGTCGCTGGTGCCGCAGGAAACGACGATTTTTGCCAAAACGGCGCGTGACAATATCCGCTTTGGCTGTCCCGATGCCAGCGATGCCGATGTTATGGCGGCGGCGCAAGCGGCGCAGGCTGATGGGTTTTTGTCGCGCTTGCCGCGGGGCTATGACACGCAATTGGGTGAGCGCGGCGTAACGCTTTCCGGTGGTCAAAGGCAGCGCCTTGCCATTGCGCGGGCGATTTTGCGCGATGCGCCCATATTATTGCTGGATGAAGCGACAAGCGCGCTGGATGCTGAAAGCGAGACGCTGGTGCAGCGCGCCTTGGGGCATTTAATGGCAGGGCGCACGACTTTGGTGATTGCACACAGGCTGGCGACGATTTTGAAGGCCGACCGGATTATTGTCATGGATGAAGGGCGCGTTGTCGCTCAAGGCACCCATGACAGTCTTTTGGCGCAGGGCGGCGTCTATGCAAGGCTGGCGGAATTGCAATTCGGGCAGCAGGCGGCGGAATAAAGCGCCATCATCAGGGCAAGCGCGTCAGCAGGGCGGCGTGTATCGCCTCATTGCCAACGACAATTGTGCCGGTTTCGAGGGATTTATTGCGGTTTTTCTCGTCCGATACCAGCCCGCCAGCCTCGCGCACCAGCACAATTCCGGCGGCTATATCCCATGCGTTCAGCCCGCGCTCCCAATAGCCGTCAAAGCGTCCAGCGGCGACATAGGCCAAATCCAGCGAGGCCGCACCAAAGCGGCGCAGACCGGCAATATCGGGCAGCAATGACTCGACTTCGCCGATAAACTCAGGGCGTCCGGCGCGCTCGCCATGCGGTGCGCCGCAGGCCAGAACAGCATCGGCCAGCTTGGTGCGGGCAGCTACCCGCAACCGACCGGTTGGCCCGAATGCACCTTGGCCGCGCTCGGCAAAATACAGCTCATCCGTCACCGGATTATAGACCATCCCCGCCACCAGCGTGCCGTCTCGCTCAAGGGCGACGGAAATTGCAAAATGCGGGATGCCATGCATGAAATTGGTTGTGCCGTCCAGCGGGTCAATAATCCAGCGATGGGTTTTGTCAGGCCCCTCAACAATTCCTTTTTCTTCAAGCAAAAAACCATAGCCGGGGCGCGCTTCGGATAATTCCTCAAACAGGATTTTTTCGGCGCGCAAATCGGCATTGGTAACGAAATCGCCCTGACCTTTTTTAGAGACCTGCAAATGCTCAATTTCGCCAAAATCGCGGCGCAGCGCACGTCCCGCCTTTTCCACCGCGGCGCGCATGACATTTATTATAGCCGATTGCGACATGCTCAGTCGGCCCGTTTCAGATAGGTCAGCTCTTCTGTATTGACGACAATCCGGTCACCTGCCTCAACAAAGGGCGGCACCATAATTCGCACATCATTTTCAAGCGTGGCCGGTTTATTGGAGGAAGCTGCTGTCTGCCCCTTGACCACCGGCTCGGTTTCCCGCACTTCCAGCGTCACCTGATCGGGCAAGCGCACGCCAATCGGTTTGTCCTCAAAGCTTTCAACCACCACCATCATGCCGTCTTGCAAAAACGCCTTGCGGTCGCCGACAAAATCTGCGTCCAGCTCGATTTGTTCATAATTTTCCGTGTTCATAAAAGTCAGCATGCCGTCAGCTTCAAACAGGAACTGATAATCACTTTGCTCAAGCCGCACGCGCTCAACCGTTTCGGATGACCGGAAACGCTCATTCAGTTTTGAGCCATTCAGCAGGTTTTTCAATTCAACCTGGGCAAAGGCGCCACCCTTGCCAGGTTTGACATGTTGCAGCTTAACCGCCACCCACAGGCTGTCATTGTGCTGGATAACATTTCCGGGGCGGATTTCATTTCCGTTGATTTTCATGTCAGATTTCCTTGTGACAAAATATGCTCTCACATAGCATTGTTGGGGCGGCGGCAAAAGACCAAGTTTTGTGCGGGAATGCGCCTGTCACGCCTGTTGCTGTCCGAAATGCGCGTCAAACAGTGTGTTGAAAGCCGCTATCGCCGCAGCCGGCCCGCTGGGATGGTTCCAGACACCACCGCAGACAGCGATAAAATCGGCACCGGCGGCAATAAGCGGGGCGGCATTGGCTTGCGTGATGCCGCCAATGGCAACGCAAGGCGGCTCCATCACTTCCTGCCACCAACTCAGCAAATCGGTTTCAGCTTTGGCTGTGGCGGTTTTGGTTTGGGTCGGGAAAAATGCACCAAAAGCGACATAATCAGCTCCGGCCTCACCGGCCAGCATAGCCAAATGGCGGCTGTCATGGCAGGTAACGCCGACGATTGCCTTGTCACCGACATGACCGCGCGCCTCCTTATAGGCCATATCCTGCTGTCCGATATGCACCCCGTCACAGCCCAGCGCTGCGGCTAAATCGGGTCGGTCATTGAGCAGAAAAGCGACATTATGGCGATGTGCGACCGGCATAAGCTGTTTGACCGCCGCTTCAATTTCCTTGTCCTGACAGGGCGTGCCGTCAGCCTGTTTCAGCCGCAATTGCAAAGCCCCGACATCGCCGGCGGCCAGCGCAGTATCCAGCGTCCGGTCAAAATCGGTAAAGTCGATTTGCGGCGGCGTTATCAGATAAAGGCGGGTGCGCGGGCGGCTCATCAAGCGATCAATCGCTGCTGTCGCGGCCAAGCTGGCCGATATGGCGCAGCTTGTGGTCGGCCAGCACGCAGGCCATCATCGCTTCACCGACCGGCACGGCGCGAATCCCCACGCAAGGGTCATGGCGTCCTTTGGTAACAATGTCGGTTTCTTCACCGCTTTGTGAAACTGTTTTGCGCGGCGTCAAAATAGAGGAAGTCGGTTTGACGGCAAAGCGCACCACAATCTCTTGGCCGGTGGAAATGCCACCCAGCACGCCACCGGCGTGATTGGAGCTGAAAACCGGCCCGTCCGACCCGTGACGCATTTCATCGGCATTTTCCTCGCCCGACAAAGCGGCGGCGGCAAAGCCTGTGCCAATCTCGACGCCTTTGACGGCATTAATGCTCATCATGGCGGCGGCCAAATCCGTGTCCAGCTTGCCATATATTGGCGCGCCCCAACCTGCCGGCACATTACGCGCGACAAGTTCAATCACCGCGCCGCAAGAAGACCCGGCCTTGCGCGTTGCGTCGAGATAATCTTCCCATTGTTTGGCCGCTTCGGCATCGGGACACCAGAACGGGTTTTGCTCGACCGCATCCCAATCCCAATTGTCACGGTTAATCTGATGCGGCCCCATTTGCACCAGCGCGCCGCGTATTTCAATCCCGTCCAGCACTTTGCGGGCAATGCCGCCAGCGGCGACCCGCGCGGCGGTTTCACGCGCTGATTGGCGCCCGCCGCCGCGATAATCGCGAATGCCATATTTGGCCATATAAGTGAAATCAGCATGGCCGGGGCGATATTTATCCTTAATGTCGCTGTAATCCTTCGAGCGCTGGTCAGTGTTTTCAATCAGCAGCGATATCGGTGTGCCGGTTGTTACTTGCGCGCCGCTATCCGGGTCTTCAAACACGCCGGACAGGATTTGCACCGTATCCGGCTCGCGCCTTTGCGTGGTGAACCGGTTTTGGCCGGGACGCCGCCGGTCAAGCCAGTGCTGCAAGTCCTCGGCCTGCAAGGCCAAGCGCGGCGGCACGCCGTCCACCACACAGCCCAAGGCAGGCCCGTGGCTTTCACCCCAAGTTGTGACGCGGAATAAATGGCCGAAACTATTATCCGACATAGCCTGTTAGCCTTCCGCTTCGTCAATCATCATCATGCCAATGGCATTATAACCGGCATCAACATGATGGTTTTCACCCGACACACCGGTGCTGAGGTCGGACAGAAGGTAAAGTGCTGCGCCGCCAACCTCATCAATGGTGACATTGCGGCGCAAGGGCGCATTGTCTTCATTCCATTTCAGCATCATCCGCAAGCCGGCAATACCGGCCGCCGCCAGTGTTTTGATGGGGCCAGCCGAAATTGAGTTGACGCGGATATTCTTGCTGCCCAAATCGGCGGCCAGATAGCGCACGCTGGCTTCCAGCGCCGCTTTGGCAACGCCCATGACATTGTAATGCGGGATGACTTTTTCCGCCCCGTAATAAGACAGGGTGAGCATTGAGCCGCCTTCATTCATCAGCTTTTCGGCGCGTTGGGCGACGGCGGTGAAGGAGTAGCAGGAAATGTTCAGGCTCATTTGAAAGTTTTCCGGCGAGGTATCAACATAGCGTCCGGTCAATTCATCCTTATCGGCAAAGGCAATGGCGTGAACCACGAAATCCAGCCGCCCCCAAACTTTCTCAAGCTCGGCAAATACCGCGTCCATACTGTCGGCATTGGTGACATCGCAGGCCATGACCAATTCCGAGCCGACGCTTTCGGCCAAAGGCTTGACGCGGCGCTCCAGCGCTTCGCCCTGATAGGTGAAGGCCAGTTCGGCACCGGCATCGGCACAGGCTTTGGCAATGCCCCAGGCAATTGACCGCTGATTGGCCACACCCATAATCAGGCCGCGCTTTCCCTTCATCAAATCTTTTGTCATGACATCACATCTCCTGTTAGCCGTTCAGGCCATTGTATAGACTGATGTGGCGGTTTCGCCTAGTCCTGTGTCTCGTCTTCTGTGCCGGGCTGCGCTTGTGCTTCCCGATTTTCAAACAAGGTGACCGCCTTGTTTTGATAGGCGACCCAAACCACGGCGGGCTGGTAATTCTGGTCTGCCGCTGCTTGCATCCACAAACTTCCCTCTGCCCGATTGGCGGCAATACCGTCGCCTGACAATTGCATCATGGCCAGATTGAATTGCGCCGGGGCAAAGCCAAGCTCGGCGGCGCGCAAATAATAATTGGCGGCTTTTTGCGGGTCGCGTTCAACGCCAAGCCCGCGCCGGTAGAGATGGCCGATATTACGTAAAGCGGCGAGGTCGTTATTTTCCGCCAGCGGTCGCCAGTGCTGCAAGGCGGTCTGATAATCGCCTGCCTCATAGGCGGCCACGCCTTTTTCAAACAGATTGGACATATCCATTGAGGTAAGCTTGGGCGCGCACGCCAAAACCGGCAGCAGGAAAAATGGCAGCAGATATTTGCACCAACGCGACATGCGCCTATATATAGCGCAATTCGCTCTGGCGAGAAAGGACGGCGCATGGCCGATATCAGTGACATAATTACCGACCGGCAATGGATTGACAGCCCGTCCGCCGAGCCGATGGCGGTTTTTGACGCTTGGCTGGGCGCTGCCGAAGCGCATGAATTGAATGACCCCAATGCCATGGCGCTGGCCACAGCACAAAATGATATGCCGAATGTCCGCATGGTGTTGCTGAAAGGGCATGATGCGCGCGGCTTTGTGTTTTACAGCAATCTTGAAAGCGTCAAGGGTGCGGAGCTGGCTGCCAATGGCAAGGCCAGCCTGTGTTTCCACTGGAAAAGCCTGCAAAGACAAGTGCGCGTGCAGGGGCTGGTCAGTCCGGTAACGGCGGAAGAAGCAGATGCTTATTATAATTCGCGCGGCCGTGGCAGCCGTTTGGGCGCTTGGGCGTCGCAGCAATCGCGCCCCTTGGCTGACCGCGAGACTTTGGAAAAGGCGCTGGCCGACACAGAAGCTCGATTTGCCGAAAGCGATATACCGCGCCCGCCGCATTGGTCGGGCTGGCGGGTCAGCCCGCTTTACATTGAATTCTGGCAGGATGGCGAACACCGCCTGCATGACCGGCTGGCCTATCGCCGCGATAACGCCGATGCGTCTTGGCAGCATGGGCGGCTTTTTCCATAATCACCGCATTTTGTGTTAGTCTTGGCTCTGCCTGTTTAACGGAAAAGCCAATATGAAAACGCACCGACACAAGCCAGAGGGAGCGCAGTGCGCATCAGATGACAGGTTGGTGCGTCTGACCGCTTTGCTGGCTATTTGTGTGGCTGTTATTATGGTGGCGATGAAAGGCTTTGCCTGGTTTATTACCGGCTCGGTCGCCCTGCTGGGGGCATTTCTTGACGCGATAATGGATTTATCGCTGTCGGTGATGAATTTCTTTGTCATCCGCCATGCCCAGACCCCTGCTGACCGCGAACACCGTTTCGGGCATGGCAAGGCCGAAGCGCTGGCGGCATTGGCGCAGGCGTCGTTCTTGTCGCTGCTGGCCGCTTATTTAATCTATGAGTCGGCACTGGCATTGTCTGACCCCGAACCGATTGACGAAAGCCTTGTCGGGATTGGCATTATTCTGGTGTCAATTTTCCTGACTTTGGGACTGGTTTTTGTGCAGAAGCGGGTGGCGAAAGCGACGCAATCGGTCGCCATAGAAGCGGACTCCGCCCATTATGAAGCCGATTTATATATGAATCTGGCGATAATCGTGACGCTGGTGCTGTCGGGGCAATCCGGCTTGCCGCATATTGACCCGCTGCTCGGTTTGGTCGTGGCCGGTCTGATGGCCAATAGCGCAAGGCAGGTCTTTATCTCTGCCGGAAATCAACTCATGGACAGAGAATTGGATGAGACGCAACGCGCGGAGATAAAGCATATCATCCTGTCGCATCCTTTGGTGCGCGGCCTGCATGATTTACGCACCCGGCGTGCCGGCACAAATATATTTATTCAATGCCATATTGAACTGGATGGCGATATCAGCCTCAATCAGGCGCACCGTATTTCCGACGCGGTTGAGGCGCAGGTCATGGCTGCCTTTCCGACGGCGGAAGTGATGATTCACCAAGACCCGGAAGGTCATGAAGAATTGACCCCGCTTGAGCGCAGCTAATTGAAAACGGCTTTACGCGGCATTTTCCGGCGGCAGCCAGCCATAGCCAATATCTTCCAGCATTTGTGCGACGGCCAGCGGGGTATTATCCTCATAGGCCGGGCCGACAATCTGCATCCCGAAGGGCAGGCCGGAAGAATGACGCGCCAATGGCACGCTGGTTGCCGGCAGTCCGCATAATGTCGCCACGCCCGGCCAGACGATATTGTCGAACTAATCACGCGACGCGCCGTTCACGCTAATTTTGCGGGCGGCAAAGTCAGCCGATTGGTCATGCGCCATAGCCGGTGTCGGCGAGACCGGGCAGAATATGACATCGACTTGTTCGAACAGCGCCGCCCATTTGGCGGCCAATTGCATACGCTCTTCATGCCAGTTTTGCCAATGGGCGTGCGACAGTCGCGCCCCGCGCGCCTGCAAGACCGGCCAAGAAGTGTCATCTTCGAGTGCGGCGTCAATCACCGCCTGCAACCGCGCATGGACGCTGGACGAATAGCCGCGCCCCATCGTGGCGTTGAGCAGCATCATATAAACCTCTGTGTGGCGGGCGAGGCTGAAATCCGGCTTGATGGGAATAAGCGTCGCGCCCTTGGCGGCCAGTTTGTCGGCGGCTTCGATAATGGCCGCTTCAATCTCACTGTCCACTTCGCAAAACGCATCGCTCGCCCATACGCCAATACGCAAATCTTCCGGCTCTTCGGCGCGCGGCCCTTGAAGCTCAATCTGCATGGCCTGTGAGGCTGGCGGCTCCAGCCCGACGGTCAGGTCAAAAGCCAGCCGGATGTCAGCAACATATTTGCCAAGCGGGCCAACAACACTCAAATCGGAGGCCGCCAGCGCGCCATGAACCGGTGGCACATGACCGCGCGGTGGCACAATACCCAATGTCGGCTTATGGCCGAACAGGCCGCAATAATGCGCCGGTATGCGGATTGAGCCGCCAATATCGCTGCCATATTCAAGCGGCGTCATGCCAGCAGCCAGCGCGGCGGTGGAGCCACCTGAGGAACCGCCCGGCGTATGCGCCAGATTATGCGGATTATGGGTCGTGCCATGCAGGGCGTTATAGCTTTGCCAATCGGCGCAAAATAGCGGTGTATTGGTTTTGCCAAGAATAATCGCACCGGCCTGTTTCAGCCTTTGCACCACAACCGCATCATTTTCGGAAATGATATTGGCGAAATTCGGCGCGCCGACATCGCAGGTCAGGCCTGTCACTTCAAAAGCGTCTTTTATGGTCATTGGCACACCGTGTAACGGCCCGGCAATATCGCCCCTGTCGCGCGCTTCATCGGCGGCGCGCGCATCTTCCATAGCGGCCTCGAAACGCTCGGCAATGACCGCATTTATTTCAGGGTTATGGGTTTTGATTTGCGCGATAAAATAGGCTGTTGCCTCTTGCGAGGTCAGCTCGCCGTCTATAATTTGCCGGCCAATCTGTGTCGCGGACAAGTTATTTAATGTCATTTTCTCCCCCCTTGCTCTGGACATTGCGTCTCTGTTTACGCATAAATTACAGCATATCAAGTGACCGTTTGAAAAGTCACGCAGGGAGGTTTTAATGTTTGGAAAAATGCAGGATGTGCCGCTTCTGGTCAATTCAATTCTTGATCATGCGCTGGTCAATCACGGCGAGCGTGAAATTGTCTCACGGTTGGTGGAAGGCAATATCCACCGCGAGACTTATGCCGATATGCATTTGCGCGCCCGCAAGCTGTCGCAAGCACTTCAAAAACTGGGCATGGGACAGGGCGATGTCATTGCCACGCTGGCTTGGAATACGCACCGGCATTTTGAGGCTTGGTATGGCATTACCGGTATTGGCGCGGTTTACCATACGCTCAATCCGCGCCTGTTCCCTGACCAGCTCACCTATATTATCAATCATGCCCAAGACCAGCTGATTTTGACGGATTTGACCTTTTTGCCGATTCTGGAAGGGTTGGCCGACGACATTCCCAATGTTAAGGGGATTATTGTTCTCACCGATGCGGCGCATATGCCGGAAACTTCGCTGAAAAATGTCCATTGCTATGAAGATTTGCTCGATGGGCAAAATGGCGATTTCAACTGGGTGCAGGTTGACGAGCGCGCCCCTTGCGGCATGTGCTACACATCCGGCACGACAGGCAATCCGAAAGGCGTGTGCTATACGCATCGCTCCAATGTGCTGCATACGCTGGTCGCCAATTCAGCCGATGTAATGGGCATTAGCAGCACGGACAGCGTTTTGCCGGTTGTGCCAATGTTCCACGCAAATGCTTGGGGGCTGGCTTTCACCGCGCCCGCCGCCGGTGCTAAAGTGGTCAATCCCGGCCCCAATATGGACGGCGAAAGCATTTATCAATTGCTGTCGGAGGAGGCGGTGACATTTACCGCCGCCGTGCCGACTGTCTGGCTGATGCTGTTGCAGCATTTGGAAGCCAATAATCTCAAATTGCCGCATCTGAACAGTGTGGCGATTGGTGGCTCCGCCGTGCCGCGTGTCATGCTTGAGAAGTTTGAGCGCGATTATGGCGTCTCGGTCATGCATGCTTGGGGCATGACGGAAACCTCGCCGCTGGGTTCAATTGCCGCCTTCAAATCCGGCATGGAAGAAATGAACTTTGACGAGCAAATGGACATTAAGGTCAAGCAGGGGCGTGTGCCTTATCTGGTGGAAATGAAAATCACCGATGATGCGGGCAAGGAATTGCCGCGCGATGGCAAGGCATTCGGCCATTTGAAAGTGCGCGGGCCGTTTATTGTCGGCGAATATATCAAGGGCGATGGCGGCGATATTCTCGATGAGGAAGGCTTTTTCGACACTGGCGATGTGGCAACAATTGACCCGCTTGGCTTTATGCAAATCACCGACCGTTCCAAAGATGTCATTAAATCGGGCGGCGAGTGGATTTCATCAATTGAGATTGAAAATATCGCGGTAGGCCATGAAAAAATTCAGGAAGCCGCCGTTATCGGTATCGCCCACCCCAAATGGGATGAGCGTCCTTTGCTGGTGATTGTCAAAAATGAGGGCGCTGATATCAGCAAGGAAGAGGTTCTCGGCTTTTTGGAAGGCAAAATCGCCAAATGGTGGATGCCCGATGATGTCGCTTTTGTTGATGAGATTCCCCATACCGCGACCGGCAAGATTCAAAAGCTCACCCTGCGTGAGCAATTTGCCGATTATACTTTGCCGACAGCCAGTTCGGCGGCTGAATAATCATGACCAGGCAGCCATTGAAAGCGCGTCTGGGCAAGTGGAGCCTGCGTCTTTGTCTGGCTGGTATCGGGCTTGCCGTCATATCGGTCATTTTGTTCCGGCTTGAGCTGATTGGTCATTGGTCGGCTTTGGGCGGCCTTGCACTGATGGGGCTGCTGGCCTTGCTTGCCCTGTTAATCGCCATTATTGCCCTGATTGTTGGGCTGGGCGGCGACCGGCGCGGGAACCAGACGGCTTTGATTGCGCTGGTTGTGGCGCTGGTTGCGGCCTATGCGCCTTTGACGATGGCGCGCAAGCTGGGCAGCGTTCCGCGCATCAATGATATTTCGACCGATTTGGTCAATCCGCCTGTGTTTATTGCCGTGCCGGATGTCAGGGCGGCAAGCGACAATAAATTGACCCTCAACCGTGACAGGCTGGCGACGCAGCAGGCTTTTTATACCGACCTCACCGGTCTGGACAGCGCATTGTCACCGCAGGCGGCTTTTCAGCGTGCCTTGGATTTGACCAATGCGCGGGGCTGGGATGTGGTGACAGCCAAAGCGGCGGACGGGCATATTGAGGCGACGGCGATAACGGCTGTTCTGGGTTTCAAGGATGATATTGTTATCCGGATTGCCGCCAAGGATAGCGGCTCAAGGATAGATATGCGTTCCGCCTCGCGGCTTGGCCGTTCCGACCTTGGGATGAATGCCGCGCGTATTCAGGCTTTTCTGGCAGATTTTGCCGATTAGGCGTTTCGCCGTTCAGACGAGATGGTAAATGCCATCGACCGAGGGTTTGCCGTCGCATGTCACAATGCCGCGCGCGACCATATCATGCATATGCGCCAGCACCGACAGAGCCGCCGCCGGATGCAGTCGTTCATCCACCGCCGCATACATGACTTTCACCATATCGCGTATATGCGTATCACCAGCGGCAAGGCGGTCTTTTATCTGCCGCTCGCGCGCGCGCCGGTGGTCAATATAGGCCTGAACAAATTGCTTCGGATTTTCAATGCATGTGCCATGGGTCGGCCAGTAAATCTTATCATCACGCGCCAGCAAATCTTCCAGCGCTTGCATATAATCCTGCATATTGCCATCGGGCGGGGCTATCACGCTGGTTGACCAGCCCATCACATGGTCGCCGGTGAACAATGCCTTTTCCTCGCGCAGGGCAAAGCACATATGATTGGCCATATGGCCGGGCGTGAACACACATTCCAGCGACCAATCCGCACCCTCGATAATGTCCCCATGAGCAAGAATATGGTCGGGGGTAAAGCTATCATCCACATCTTCTTCAAGTCGTGGCCCGTCAAAATCTTCTTTATTGGGTGGTGCATAGGCATAAATCGGCGCGCCAGTGCGTTTTTGCAGGGGCAGGCTGGCCGGTGAGTGATCCAAATGCGTGTGTGTTACCAAAATATGGCTGACCGTTTCGCCCTCATCCAGCGCCGCCAATATTGCGTCCACATGCGCGTCCAACATCGGGCCGGGGTCAATCACGCCGACTTGACCATTACCGATAATATAAGTGCCAGTGCCAGTGAAGGTGAAGGGGCCGGGATTATTGGCAATCACCCGACGGATGCGCGGCGACAAGCGGTCAACCTCGCCATAGGTAAAATCGAATTCTGTCACAAATGGTATGGCTGACATGCTATTCTCCCCTGAATGGGGGTATTATAGGCGTTTCTGGTCATGGTGAAAGAGACATTCGCGGCTTGGGGCGGGGCAATTTGGAGGCTTGCCGGTCGCGTGCTGGTTTTGGTCAGGCGGTTTGCGGTGGTGCTTTCGGTATTGCTGGCGCTGGTGATTGGTTGGTTGTCGCTGGCTCCACTCACCGCGCTGCCAGCCGCACCGGGCGGTGACAAGCTGGCGCATCTGATTGCCTATGCCGCGCTGGCGTTTCCCATGAGCCTGCGTGAGACGCGCCAATTTATGCCGTTTCTGGCGGTTTTCATTGCCTATGGCGGTGCGATTGAGCTGGTGCAGCCACTGGTCAACAGATATGGGGAATGGTCTGACTTTGCCGTTAACGGGCTTGGTTGTGTGCTGGGGCTTTTGGCGGCACGATTTGTGCGGCATTTATTTCGCAAAACTTTACTTGCCGGAAGTAGGTAACAATTGGCACACTGCGTGGCAGGATAATGAGATTCGGTGCATGTCTTTTAATCGCGGCAATGCATCTCAAACAGGGAGACAATCATGTTTTTTCGTATTTTCACGGCGCTTTTCGGTTTGTTTTTTGTCAGTTCCACCATTCAATGGCTAACAAATCCGAAAATGGCGGCAGAAGGTCTGGCTATGGATTTGGTCACCGGCATGGGATTGAACAGCCAGATTGGTGATTTTACCGCTTTTTTCTTCGCGCTGAGTGCTTTTCTGCTGATTGGCGTTGTGCGCGAATCGCGTGACTTCATCATGGCGGCAATGCTGCTGCTTGGCTCGGCGGCCGTGTTTCGGATTCTGGCCTCGTTGTTTCACGATGCGCCATTGCTGAGTGTCGCGGTTGTTTTTGAATTGGTCGGAACGGCAGTTTTTGCCGGTTACTGGCGTCAATTGAACAAATATCAGTAATACGGAAAGCGCCTTGGGCGCTGCCTTTCGCTACAATAGCGGTCTCGATAGTGGTCGGAGTGGCAGGATTTGAACCTGCGACCCCCTCGTCCCGAACGAGGTGCGCTACCAGGCTGCGCCACACTCCGCCATAGCGCTAGCGCTCCGGCGCTGTGGTTATACAAAAGGCTTTGTCTGTGTGCAATATGAATAGCGTGTTGCGCCTGATAATACAGCTGATAGAGTTTTCTCATGAGCAAGCAAACGACCTCACCATTGCCTCATGTGACGATAATCGCCCTGCTATTGCTGAGCGCGGGCATGGGCTGGCTGTTTTTCGCCCCCGTGCCGTTTGACCCGGCTCCCGATACACCATTTGCGCCCAACCCTGCCGGAACCGGTGTTTACAGCGGCAATAATTTGCTGGCCGAGGCACGCCATGTCGCCAGCGGTGAGGGGCCGGAAGGCATTGCTTTTGACGCAGCCGGTCGCCTTTATACCGGCCTGCATGATGGGCGGATTTTGCGCTTTGATGCGGCTTTGCAAGACGCGCCGGAAGAAATGGCCGATACGGGCGGGCGTCCATTGGGTATTGAGTTTGACGCCAAGGGCAATCTCATCATTGCCGATGCCGAAAAAGGCCTGTTGTCAATGTCACCGGATGGCACGCTGACAGTGCTGACCACCCATGTGAATGGGCGGCGGATGATTTTTGTCGATGATGTGGCCATTGCCGATGATGGCAAAATCTATTTTTCTGATGCTTCGCAAAATTACAGCTATGGTCATGAAATTATCGAAATCTTTGAAAGACGCCCCAGCGGTCGGCTGCTGGTCTTTGACCCGGCAACGCAGGAAACGCGGGTTCTGCTCGATTATTTATTTTTCGCCAATGGCGTGGCGATGGGGCCGCAGGACGCTTTTGTGTTGGTCAATGAGACATTCGGACACCGTATTATGCGCTATTGGCTGAGTGGCGAAAAAGCCGGCACGGCCGATATATTTGCCGATAATTTCCCCGGCTATCTTGATAATATCACAGAAGCGCCGGGCGATGGCTATTGGCTGGCCGTTGTTGCACCGCGCGTGGATGAAATTGATGCGCTGGTGGACAAGCCGTTTTGGCGGAAAGTGGTTTGGCGTATCATGGATTTGACCGGCGGCTCTCCAGCTGAAATGCACAGCCGCGCCGTCAGGCTTGATGCCAATGGCACGGCGCAAATGTCACTGGATGATGGCACGGGTCATATCTTCATGATGACCAGCGTGATTGAAGAAAATGGTCAACTTTTTCTTGGCAGCACGATAAATGACGTTATCGGTGTAATTGACGCACCTTAAAGGGCATTTTGCGCTAGACCGATGGCGGCAGTTTGTATATTTTCCCGTTCAGTTGGGGTGTAGCCAAGTGGTAAGGCAGCGGTTTTTGGTATCGCCATGCGCAGGTTCGAATCCTGCCACCCCAGCCAGTTTTCCCGATAACAGCCAGATAAATATATGCGCGGTCAGTTTTGCCCCTCGCCAAAAATATCGGCCAATTGCGCGGCGCTGAAGCGGTGGCGTCCCTCGGCATAATTGGCGGCATTTTGGACATAAAAGGCCGCATTGCGGGCATTGGCCGCGCCGCTGTCTCGGCTTTTCAGCAATTTGGCCGGGCTGCCGCCAATGATTGAATTATCCGGAAACACACTGCCCTCGGTGACAATCGAATGACCGGCGACAATGCTGTTCGCTCCAATCACCGCGCCATCCATAATAGTCGCATTTATACCGATAAGGCATTTATCGCCAATCGTGCAGCCATGCAGTGTGACATGATGGGTGATTGAGCAATCCTCGCCAATAATGGTCGATGTGCCTGCCCCGACATGCACCATGACAAAGTCTTGGATATTGGTGCGCGCACCGATTTGAATGTCATACATTTCCGCCCGCATCACCACATGCGGCCAGACGGAGACTTGCGCGGCAAGACTGATATGGCCGTGCAGAAGGGCGGTCGGATGCACCCATGCGCTGCTGTCTATGATGATTTTATCGTCAAGGTCGGATGTAAGGTCGGGCTTTAGGTCGGACATGGGGCTAGCTCTCACTCTTTGCTTTGCGTCAGGCTGGACAGGGCAGCCAGAATGCGCCCAATCACGGAAACGCCAACAATAAGCGCAAAAACCATTGCGCCAACAGAAAAATAGGCCGGAAACAGCATCACAAAGACAAAAAAGCCAATCGTCTCTGTGCCTTCAGCCAAACCGGAGAGGTAGAAAAAATGCTTCTTGCCTTGCGCTTGCGACTCTAACCCGTTTTTCTCAGCCATAATGGCAAAGGCCAGAAACACGGTCATTGACATGGCAAAGCTCGACAGCAGCAGCGCGGCGGCAAAAGCGTTTTCCGGCGCATGGGCAATAAAGGCCAAGGGCAGCAAAGCCCAGATGATAAAATCGCAGACAATGTCGAGATAAGCGCCAATATCACTTTCCGCCCCATTATGACGGGCGATGGCACCATCCAGCCCGTCGGCCAAGCGGTTCAGCAAAAGCGCGCCCAGCGCAGCCAGAAAATGCCCTTTTGCTGCCATCCCGCAAGCGACAAGGCCGAAGATAAAACCGGCCAGTGTCACCTTATTGGCGGATATGCCAAGGGGCAGACGCACCACCATAGCCGCCATTTTCGCCAAAGGCGGGTCAATCAGGCGGCGCATAAGCGGGTCAAGCACGGAGCTGCCTGAAAACGGCCTCAGGAGGCGCGCTGCACCAGACTGTCAATCGCGCTGCGATAATCGCGCTCAAGCTCGCTGACAACGGTTTCCACCGGCGCGACATCGTTAATGCCGCCAATACCTTGACCGGAACCCCAAATATCTTTCCAAGCCTTTGATTTCATATTGCCGCCGGAACCGAAATCCATTTTGGATTTATCAGCGTCGGGCAGATTATTCGGGTCAAGCCCGGCTGCCGAAATGGACGGCTTCAGATAATTGCCATGCACGCCGGTAAACAACGAGGAATAGACAATATCATCGGCAGCTGACTCAATCAGCATTTGCTTATAGCCTTGGTCGGCGTTGGCTTCTTCCGTGGCGATGAAGCGTGTCCCCATATAGGCGAGGTCAGCGCCCATTGCCAAAGCCGAGGCGACGCAATGCCCGTCGCCAATCGCGCCGGACACCAAAATCGTGCCGTCAAACCATTCTTTCACCTCGCGCACCAGCGCAAACGGGCTGAGCGCACCGGCATGACCACCAGCACCGGCGCAGACCAAAATCAGCCCGTCAACGCCTTGTTCGGCGGCTTTTTTGGCATGTTTGACGTTAATCACATCATGGAACACAACGCCGCCATAGCTGTGCGCCGCTTCCACGATTTCTGCCGGTGGGCGCAGGCTGGTGATGATGATTGGCACTTTATGTTTCACGCAGGTTTCCATATCGACCATCAACCGGTCATTGGAACTGTGACAAATCTGGTTGACCGCATAAGGGGCTACGATTTTATCGGGATTGGCGGCCTTATAAGCAGCCAACTCATCATTGATGCGGGTCAGCCATTCGTCCAAAACCTCGGCAGGGCGCGCATTCAGAGCCGGAAACGAGCCGATAATTCCGGCTTTGCACTGGGCAATGACCAGCTCCGGCCCGGAAACCAGAAATAGCGGCGAGCCGACAACGGGAACGCGCAGATTGTTTTCCAAAAATTCAGGTAAAGCCATAATGTTCTCTCCGTTAAGATGTTAGTTAAATAGTTTGGCGGAAAAGGAAGGCAAGATAAGGATTTCAGCCTAGTCCAGCGCCGCATAGACCATTTGCTGCAATTGCGGGCGTAAGGGATAGCTTGCCGCCGGCATCATCTGGGTCATTAAAATGACAATCATATCCTCAACCGGGTCAATCCAGAAAAATGTGCTGGCCATGCCGCCCCAGCTATGCACGCGCGCGGAGGATTGAACCGGCGTCTGTGACGGGTCAATCACCACGGAAAAGCCAAGCCCGAAGCCCGTGCCGCCCATATGCACTTCGGAAAAAGTCCCCATCGCGCAATCGCGCAATGTTTTATTGTCGGGCAAATGATTGCGTGTCATCTGGTCAATGGTTTTGCGTCCCAAAATGCGCGCATCACCCAGCCTGCCGCCGCGCCGCACCATATCGGCAAATTTGTAATAATCGCCCAAGGTTGATAACAGCCCGCCGCCGCCGGACAGGAATTTGCGTCCCGGCGCATAGATTGTCCGCGCCGGACTGTCAGCCAGCTCAATTGTGCCTTTTAGCGGGTCGCGGCTGTAATTATGGGTCAGGCGATGGCGCTTATTATCGGCAATGGTGAAGCTCGTATCCTCCATGCCAAGCGGGTCAAAAATGTTTTCCTGAAAAAACACATCCAATGTCTTGCCCGAAATAACTTCAACAATTCGACCCAGCACATCTGTGGCGACCGAATAATTCCATGCTGTGCCGGGTGAAAAGACCAATGGCAATTCAGCCAGCTTGTCGGTCAAACCGGCCAGGTCAAAGCCTTCCGAGCGCGCGCCATTGACTTTCATATTGCGGTAAATCGCGTCAACCGGATGGGTGAACAAAAAGTCATAGGACAGGCCGGATTGATGGGTCAGCAAGTCATGAACCGTAATCATGCGTTCCGGGTCGCGCACTGTGTAGTCGCGTGCCGTGCCGCTGTCGAATACTTTGACATTTTTGAAAGCTGGCAAAAACTTGGTTATCGGGTCATGCAATTGCAAAAGCCCTTGCTCATAAAGCGTCATAATGGCGACCGAGGTAATCGGCTTGGTCATTGAATAAATCCGGAAAATGGCGGAATCATCAATCTCGAAGCCGTCATCTTCCAGCGAGCTGCTGCCGCGATGCGACAAATGGGCGACTTTACCGTCGCGCGCCACCAATATGCTCATGCCCGACAGGCGTCCCTTATCGAGATAGCTGCGGAAAAAATCAGGCAGGCGCGCGAGGCGTTCAGCATCAAAACCGAGCTTGTCGGCATCTTGAAAAATCATTGTCATCTCCCTTTTTATTCGACCTTATCATGCGCCAGCAAAACAAAAGCATAAACCATGGCAATTTCATGCAATTGATTAAAGCGCCCTGCCTTGCCGCCATGACCGGCGCTCATTTCCGTATGCAGCAATGTCAGCCCATCATCTTTGCGCTTTTCTCGCAGCCGCGCCACCCATTTGGCCGGCTCCCAATAAGTTACGCGCGGATCGGTCAGCCCAGCCGTTGCCAGCAAATGCGGATAGCCCGTTTCGGCAATGTTTTCATATGGCGCATAGCTTTCAATCAGCCGGTAATCGGCCTCGCTGGCAATCGGATTGCCCCATTCGGGCCATTCGGGCGGCGTCAGGGGCAGCGTGTCATCTAGCATAGTCGTCAGCACATCGACAAATGGCACTTCTGCCACGGCGGCGCGAAACAGGTCGGGCGCGAGGTTCACCGTTGCCCCGACCAGCAGCCCACCGGCACTGCCGCCATGAATGGTGATATTGCCGGCTTTTGTCCAACCCTTGTCAATCAGCGCACGGGCGACAGAAACAAAATCAAGGAAACTATTGGGTTTGTTCTCGCGGCGGCCTTGCATGAACCAATTATGGCCGCGCGCCTTGCCACCGCGAATATGACCAATCGCATAAATAAAGCCTCGGTCAACAAGGCTGAGCCGTGTTGTGGAAAAACCGGCGGGAATGGTAATGCCATAAGCGCCATAGCCATATTGCAAAACCGGCGCTGTGCCATCAAGCGGCGTGTCTTTGTGATAAAGCACCGATACCGGAATCTGCGCCCCGTCATGGCCTGTCGCCATAAAGCGTTCAGTGACATAATTTTGCGGGTCATGGCCGCTTGGCACATTTTGGGTTTTCCGTAACAGCCGCCCGCCTGTGGTCATGTCATAGTCGAAAATCTGCGCCGGTGTGGTCATGGAGGCATAGGTGAAGCGCAAATTATTGGTGTCATATTCGGCCATATCACCGAAATTCAAATCATAGGCCGCCTCGTCAAAAATGATTGGCTGCATTTGGCTGTCATGCATGGCAATTATTTCAATGCGCGGCAGGGCGTTTTCGCGCAGCAGCACCGCCAAATGCGCGGCAAAGGGCAGGGCATCCAACACCAGACAACCGGCGCGGTGCGGCACAAGCACCTGCCAGTCAGCCATATTGCCCGTGTCGGTCGGGCAGGGCGTCGTCAGAATCTGGAAATCCTCGGCTTTTTCGTCCGGTGTGTCGGGATTGAAATTGGACACAATCACCAGCCGGTCACGCGCGGCATCATCATCGACACTATATTCAATGCCCGTGCGGCGCGGCGCGACGCAAACCGGCATGGCTTCCGGCCTGTCGGTCGGCAGCAACCAACACTCGCCGGTCTCATGGTCATGGGCGGAAATGACAAGAAACCGACCCGACCGGCCGGTTGACAGGCCGACAAAAAAGCCGGCATCGGCTTCTTCATAAAGGCATGTGTCTTCGCTTTGGTCTGTGCCGATTTTATGGCGCATCACCCGATTGGGGCGGTGATTGTCATCATACAGGCCGTAAAACAGATAGCCGCCACAGGCCGACCAAGCCAAAGCGCCGGTTGTGCCGCGCAAAGTCTCGCCCGTATCGTCCCCTTCCGGTAAATCTCTGAATTTAATGGAGAAGTATTCCGAACCCTTATCGTCAAAAGACCAAGCCAGCATGCGCCCCTGCCGGTCGGCCTCATAGCCGCCCAATTTGAAAAAGGGCTGGCCTTCGGCTTCTGCATTGGCGTCTATGGCGGTCTGCATGTCATCGGCAGCCGCATCGCGCGCGCCATAGCAAATTATCGGATGTTCACCGCCTGATATATCGCGCAACGCCCAAGCCAATGCGCCTTCATTGACCGGCACGCTGGCGTCATTTTCGGCAATGCGCCCGCGCATTTCGGCAAATAGCGTGTCCTGCAAGTCTTGCGTCGGCGCCAGTGTTTTGGCGCAATAGGCGTTTTCGGCTTCCAAATGGGCGCGAATATCACCGTCAAGAACCGACGGGTCGGTCATGACTTGCTGCCAATTATCATCGCGCAGCCACGCATAGTCATCATGGCGCAAAATCGCGTGATGTTCGGTTGAAAAAGGGCGCCGTTCCGCTTGCGGCGCGTCGGAAAGAGCCTTTATCGGCATGTTTCAGTCTTTATCCGGTGCTGCTTCCAGCCTGAGGGCGGTGCCATTCATGCAATAGCGCAAGCCGGTCGGCGGTGGCCCGTCGGGGAAAACATGCCCCAAATGCGCGCCACAATTTTTGCACACAACTTCCGTGCGCCGCATAAATAATGAGTTATCTGCCTTTTCGGCCACGGCGTCTTGTGACACGGGCTGGAAAAAACTCGGCCAGCCCGTGCCGCTGTCATATTTGGTATCGGCGTCAAAAAGCGGCGTATCACAGCAAATGCAATGATAAATGCCGGGCGTTTTGTCGTCCCAATAGGGGCCGGAAAAAGGGCGCTCCGTGCCGGCTTCGCGGGTGACATGATATTGCTCCGGCGTCAGTTTTTCCCGCCATTCATTATCTGTCCTGCTTTCCGGCCAGACCGTATTATCGCTTTTTCCGCCCATATTTCAGACCCTATTCAAACAGTAAAGTCAGGCTTTCAGTAACCAGTGCCGGCATATCCGAGCCTTCCACTTCAATCGAGACTTCGGAAGTGAACAAAATACCACCCGCTTTCGGCTCAGCACCGACCAGCTTGGCGCGCGCGCGCAATTTGGAATTAACCGGCACCATGCTGGTGAAGCGGGTTTTGTTGGAGCCGTAATTGATGCCGCGCGTCACGCTTTTGACGCCGGAAATCTGCCCCGACATAACCGGCAGCAAGGACAGGGTCAAAAACCCGTGTGCAATGGTTGGCATGCCCAATTCCTTCTGGGTGCGCTCGGCATCAAGGTGAATCCATTGATGGTCGCCGGTTGCCTCAGCAAACATGTTAATTCTGTCCTGGTCAACTTCCATCCAGTCACTGACCCCGATTTCCTGCCCTACTTGTGAGGCATATTCTTCCAGATTTTCAAAAACACGCATTGCTATCTCCCTGTGTTAAATGAAGCCCGAACGGGCGCTAGACAATCTTGCTGTCACTATGTCCCCAATAACGGTCGCGGACAAGGCGTTTATACAGCTTTCCAGTGGGATGTCGCGGCAATTCCCGGTCAAAGTCAACCGAGCGCGGGCATTTAATCGCTGACAAATTGTCGCGACAAAAGGCCATGAGTTCCTCGGCCAGTTCCTCTGTCGCATCGGCCCAATTCATTGGCTGCACCACGGCTTTGACCTCTTCGCCGAAATCTTCATTGGGAACACCAATCACAGCCACATCGGCGACTTTTGGATGGGTAATCAGCAGGTTTTCAGTCTCCTGCGGATAAATGTTCACCCCGCCGGAAATAATCATAAAGGCTTTGCGGTCGGTCAGATAGAGATAGCCATCCGCGTCAAGCCGCCCGACATCGCCCAATGTTGTCCAATTTGGATGCACCGGATGGCGGCTGTCCTTGGTTTTCTGGGCGTCATTGTAATATTCAAAAAGCGGCGCTTCAGCCGGACTTTCAAAATAAATCGTGCCGGACTCGCCTATCGGCAATTCGCTGCCATCCTCATCGCAAATATGCAAAATGCCGGACAGTGCCGTGCCGACCGAGCCTTTATGCGCCAGCCATTCTTCTGAATTGAGCTGGGTAAAGCCATTGCCTTCACTGCCTGCGTAATACTCATAAATCACCGGCCCCCACCAATCTATCATCTGCTCCTTGACCGGTATCGGACAGGGGGCGGCGGCGTGAATGGCAAATTTCATGCTGGACACATCATATTTCAACCGCACTTCTTCCGGCAGTTTCAACATGCGAACAAACATGGTCGGCACCCATTGGCTGTGGCTGGCCTTGTATTTTTCAATCAACTGCAAGGCGGTTTCCGGGTCGAAATTTTCCATCACAATTGTCGTGCCGCCCAGCGAATGAGCCGCCATTGTGTAGCGCAAGGGCGCGGCGTGATAAAGTGGCGCAGGGGAGAGATAGACCGTATCGTCATTTATCTGATACAGCATCCCGGCCAGCATCAGCAAATTATCGCCTTCTTCAATTGGCCCGTCCAGCAGGGCGCGGCGAATGCCCTTCGGGCGTCCGGTTGTGCCGGAGGAATACAGCATATCCATGCCGCGCGCCTCATCGGCAATCGGTTCGCTTGGTTGGGCGTCACGGGCTTGCAAATAAGGTTCATAGCCATCAGCCGTATCGCCGACCATGAACAGACCGGCCATATCATCCGGCAACAGCTCAAGCAGTTTGACCGCTTCTTCTTTCATATAATCGGAAGTGAACAGTAATTTTGCGCCGCAATCGCGGATAATATAGTCAACTTCACCGGCGGTCAGGCGCGACGAGACGGCGGTAAAGTAAAGCCCGGCGCGTTGGGCAGCCCAGCAAATCTCGAAAAAATGCACATTATTGTCCATGAAAATGGCAATGCCATCGCCTCTTTTCAGGCCACGCGCGCGTGCCAATTGGGCAATCTGATTTGACCTTTCATTTAATTGTTTGAAAGTCACCACTTCTTGCGAACCGGCCATAATATAGGCCGGATGGTCAGGCTTATTGGCCGCATGTATATAGGGGTGCATGGTATCATCTCCTCCCAGATAGATATTGCAGAAACTATAGAGATATGAGATTTTTCGGCAAGACGGATTCTTGCTGGCAACAGGTCAGTGTTCCAAGCCAATTTTGGGAGGAAAAAATGAGCGATTTTCAACAAATCAGCACGGAAATTGACAGCAATGGGTTGATGGTCATCACGCTGGATCGCCCCGATGTGATGAATGCCTTTACCGCGCGCATGATGCATGAAATTTGTTCGGCACTTGATGAGGCCGACAGCAATGATGCGGTGCGGGCGGTGATTTTCACCGGTCAAGGCGACCGCGCCTATTGCGCCGGTGCGGATTTGTCTCAAGGCGACAAGACGTTCAATTATGAGAAGCGTCAGGACGAGGCTGGCAAAACCAGCGTTGTCGGTGATGATGGCAAAATTGACTGGAGCAATGAGCAAGTGCGCGACAGCGG
>Ga0213866_10000325_pt1 | contig 39586 bp, 32 predicted proteins | sample PICome_11_FD_160079 | JGI IMG/M metagenome (GOLD analysis project Ga0213866, IMG submission 160079) | Coastal seawater microbial communities near Pivers Island, North Carolina, United States - PICO284 | ecosystem: Environmental > Aquatic > Marine > Coastal | place: USA: North Carolina... | reverse complement strand
GGAACTGATCCGGGTCAACACCATCCTGCCCGGAATCTTCGACACGCCCCTGCTGCAGGGCGCACCTGATAATGTGAAGCAGGCCCTCGGTGCCCAGGTGCCAAACCCGGCGCGTCTGGGGAATCCTGATGAATATGCGTCACTGGCCGTCGAAATGTGCCGAAACGGCTATTTCAATGGCGAAGATGTCCGTCTCGACGGGGCGATCCGCATGGCCCCCCGCTAACACGATCAGCCTGGAAGCCTTTGAAAGCCCGCCATCCGGCGGGCTTTTCTATATTGCGGGGTCTGGACGAATAATCTGCCCGGCCAGATTGGCCAGCACCTCATCGGCCGAGAAATAGGCCTCATCCCCGGGCGCCTCGCCCCGTCCCATGACGATCTCCGCGGATGCCTCATACCGGATAATTTCGTGGACATCGTAGCCCGGCTCGAGGAAGGGATCGAAAAAGGGATCGTAAAACGGATCATACCGTCGAAAAGCCAGACGTCGGTGCCGCAGGAACGGGTCCCGTCGCAGCAGACCCGCCCGACCGTAGAATCGATAGCGACAGGCAAAGCCGTCATAGTAGGGGTCATAGGAGAAGCCCGTCTGAATCACCCGCCGGCTGGCCTCGGTCTCCCGGGTCACCACCTTGAAGTGATCAAAGCCCTGCTGGTCTGTCAGTTCCGCGGCCCGGTACAGCAGATAGGTCTCCACGGTCTCGCGCTGCGTCAGGCTGTTGCCGGCAAAGGTGACGGACCAGCGGTCCTTTTCAATCTGCTGGCTTTTATATCCATAGGTGCTCTCGACCGCGGCCTGATAGGGTGTCGCCCCGGCGCAGGCGCCGAGCCAGAAGAGGAGGCCTGCGAACACGGCTGGCAATAAGGATGGACGTCTCACCTCAACAAACCCCCGAAAAACCCCCGAAGCACCATTGCCTTTTGATCTTATCACACTTGAACTGAACCGAACACAACAAGGCCACGACGATCCGCCGCAGGGGGTGACGGCCCCACCCTTGCGGCATCGGTCCGCGTGAGGATGGACGTCGCGGCCCTCCCGGGCGTAAGATCACCCTCATGAGCGCTGGCCTGACAGTTCTCGGGGGGCTCGGCCTGTTTCTGATCGGGATGCAGGTCATGACCGATGGCCTGCGTGGCATGACCGGCGACGCCCTGCGGGCCTATCTGATCCGCTCAACCCGAAGCCCGGCCTCCGGTGTTCTGACCGGCGCGCTCTCGACCGCGCTGATCCAGTCCTCAAGCGCCACAACCGTCATGGCGGTGGGATTCGTGTCGGCCGGCCTGCTCGGCTTTCATCAGGCCCTGGGCATCATCTTCGGCGCCAATATCGGCACGACCATGACCGGCTGGATCGTGGCCCTGATTGGCTTCAAGCTCAATCTCGGAAGTGTGGTGCTGCCGCTGGCACTGGCCGGGGCGCTTCTGAAACTGTTCGGAACCCGAAAATGGGCCCATGCAGGGTGGGCTCTGGCCGGCTTCAGCCTGATCTTCATGGGCATCGATGTCCTGCAACAGGGCATGTCCGCCTGGCAGGATCATGTGACCCCCGACCACTTCCCGGGCGACAGCTGGTCCGGTCGTCTGCAAATGGTGGTCATTGGCATGCTCATCACGCTGGTGACCCAGTCCTCAAGTGCCGGCGTGGCGGCGGCTCTGGTCGCTCTGGGAACTGGAACCCTGTCCTTTCCGCAGGCGGCAGCCATGGTCATCGGGATGGACATCGGGACCACAGCAACCGCCTTTCTGGCCACGCTGGGCGGCGCCACCACAACACGCCGCACAGGCTATGCCCATATCGTGTACAATCTCCTGACCGGCCTTCTCGCCCTGGTCCTTCTGAGCCCCTATGCCGTCCTGGTCGACAGGCTGATCGACATCACCCGGCCAGGCAATGCGCAACTCGCCCTCGTCGCCTTTCACACCGGCTTCAACATGGTCGGTGTCGTCGTCGTCCTCTGCTTCACCTCCCAGTTCATCCTTTTGATGGAGCGCCTTGTCCCGGATCCCGAAGGCGACCTCGACCGCCTTCTGGATCCAACCCTGCTGCGCGACGGGAATGCGGCCACAGATGCCGCCACAGCCATGATCCAGCACCTGAGTCTGCTGATGATCGGCCAGCTGGACAGGGTTGCGGCCCTCGACCGACCTGATCCCCAGACGCTGGCCCGAAGTGATCACCAGATCGCCCTCACGCTCGACTTCGCCCGCCGGATCGATACCGAAGCGGACACTTCCGCCAACCACAGGCTGCAATCGGTCCTGCATGCCATTGATCACCTGCATCGCCTGAAGGTTCGGCTCGACCATCCGCCGCATCTGTCATCGGCGGCTCTGGCGCAGCACTTCTCTGGCCACCTTCGCGCCCTGCATGCGCAGATTGCCACCCTGTCGGACGGTCTCGCCAGCGCGGGCGACGTGGCCGGCTTCGATGATCTCCGGCAGCGCTTCCGCCAGGACCGCTTCCATCTCCGGGACCAGGGCATTTCGGAGGTATCGACGGGGTGCCTGACCGCCGAACAGGCCAAAGACAGGTTCGACACGATGCGCTGGCTCCACCGCACCAGCTACCATGCGTGGCGGATCAGCTGGCACCTCCACAACTGCACCCGGCTGGATCCGGTCCGTCCCCTCTCAGGCGTCGAGACCGGCCGTCCCCAGATGCAAGAAAGCCCCCGGTAAGACCGGGGGCTTTCGATATCTGGCAGCGACCCTCAATCAGGCCGCGTCTGCCCCCATGACGGCCTTGATTTCGAGGAATTCCTCAAAGCCATAATCCCCCCATTCGCGGCCATTTCCAGACTGCTTGTAGCCCCCAAAGGGCGCCGTGAAATCCGGCCCCTTTCCGTTGATCTGGACCTGGCCTGCGCGAATCCGCCGGGCGATCTGGGCGGCCTCTTCCACGGGGCCCTGAACATAGCCGGCCAGACCGTATTCAGTATCATTGGCCATGCTGACAGCATCCTCGACATCATCATAGGGGATCATGACGAGGACCGGCCCGAAAATCTCCTCCCGGGCAATGGTCATGTCATTAGTGACGTTGCCGAAAACAGTTGGTCGGGCAAAGTAACCCCGATTCAGCCCCTCGGGCCGTCCAGTGCCGCCCGCGAGCAGGGTTGCCCCCTCATCGATTCCGGCCTGAATCAGGTCCTGAACTTTCTGATACTGGTTGCCGTTCGAGATCGGCCCCATCGCACCCCGTTCCGCTTCGCGCGGCATGGCGACCTTGACCTGCTCAGCTGTTGCCGCCGCAATCTTCATAGCCTCGTCATTCCGGTCTCGCGGGACAAACATCCTTGACGGGGCATTACAGGACTGACCCGTATTGGTCATCATCGCCATAACGCCGCTTGAGACGGCCTGCTGCAAATCCGCGCTTGGCAGAACAATATTTGGGGATTTGCCACCAAGTTCCTGGGCCACGCGCTTCACCGTTGGCGCCGCGGCCTGTGCCACCAGAACCCCCGCCCGGGTTGACCCTGTAAAGCTGACCATTTCGATGTCTGGATGCGAGGACAGCTCCGCCCCGACACCCGGTCCATCGCCATTGACCAGATTAAAGACCCCCGGCGGAACCCCCGCCTCATGCATGATCTCTGTAAAAATCAGCGCGTTCAGCGGCGAAATCTCCGATGGCTTCAGCACCATGGTGCAACCCGCCGCGATCGCCGGGGCCACCTTGCAGGCAATCTGGTTCAGAGGCCAGTTCCATGGCGTGATGAACCCGCAAACCCCAATTGGCTCTTTGCGCAGCAAGGTCCCGTTGCGAACCTCTTCGAACTCGTAGTTTCGAAGAATTTGTGCCGTGGTCGCAAAATGTCCCATACCTGCCGGGACTTGTGCCGCGTTGGCCAGCCACATGGGGGCACCCATTTCGTCAGAAATGGCTTCTGCCATGTCGCCCATACGCGCCTGAATGCCCGCTGTGATCTTATCGAGCAGCTCAGCGCGATAGTCGATGCTGGTCTGCGAAAATGACGGAAAGGCGGCCTTTGCCGCCGCAACCGCCTTCTCGACGTCGGCCTTGGACCCCAGAGAGATCACCGCAAAGGATTCCTCCGTGGCAGGATTCTCAACTTCAAGCGTCCGCGGTTCAACGGGGTCCACCCATTCACCATTGATGTAAAACTGGAGATATTCTTTCATTTGGCGCCTCCCGATGGCAGTCATTTTCATAAATGTGACTATAGGGAGGACGGGGCGAAAGGACCAGTCCTGACGCGGCGACACGATCACCCCGTCTGTCGGCCACATTTTCGGTCGACCGGGCCTTCTTTGAAAGCTTGCTGTGGCGGACAAGTGCAGGCAAAAGTTGAGAGCCATTCGCTTGGAAGGAAACATATCATGGCACTGCTGCGGGCCGCGTGCCTTCAGATGCGATCGGGAACACAGGTCGACGAAAACATCTCCAGGGCCTGCGCCCTGATCACTCGCGCCTGCGAACAGGGTGCCCACCTGGTCACCACTCCGGAAATGACCAGCCTGCTGGACATTCGGCCGGGACAATCCAGACATCAGATTGTCCACGAAGGCGAGGACCCCGCCCTCGCCGCCTTCCAGGACCTGGCGTTGGAGCGCCAAGTCTGGCTGCTCATAGGATCACTTCCCGTTCGCCACGAAACGGATCCGCGGGCCGCGAACAGGTCTTTTCTGATTGACCCATGCGGCAACATTCTGGCTCGTTACGATAAGATCCACATGTTTGATGTGGAGGTCGGTGATGGCCAGACTTACGAGGAGTCCCAAGCTTACTGTCCGGGAGATAAAATCGTCCTCGCCGAGACGGATCGCGCCAAAATAGGCCTCTCAATATGCTACGATTTGCGATTCCCTTATCTCTATCGCCGCCTCGCTCAGGCCGGAGCGGATCTGATATGCGTTCCGTCAGCCTTTACCCGGCTGACAGGAAAAGCTCACTGGCATGTCCTGTTGCGCGCTCGCGCCATAGAGACGGGCGCTTTTGTTCTAGCGCCCGCCCAAGGAGGGCTGCATCAGGACGGGCGGGAAACTTTCGGTCACGCCCTGATTATTTCACCCTGGGGAGAGATCCTCGCCGAGTCGCAAGGCACAGAACCGGGAATCATCCTTGCTGACCTTGATCTGGATCTGGTTCGGACGGTTCGGCAGCGTTTGCCGAGCCTCAAAGCTGACGCCAATGTGCCTCTTCTGAGAACCCGAACCACTCTGGAGTCCGGTAAACTCCCGGACAGCTGATTCCCCACCCAGACCCCTCGGTAAAATGGATCTTTGTCCGCTGCATTTGACCTGCCGGTGAGACCGGCGCATATCGCAAAGCATGGACGCCTTCGCATCCTTGCTGGAAAGGCTGCTGCTGACCCCTGCTCGCAGTGGCAAACTGGCACTGCTCAGGGGCTGGTTCAGGGATCAGCCAGACCCCGAACGCGGCTGGGGTCTTGCCGCGCTGACGGGCGAGCTGAAACTGCGCCACGTGAAGGCATCACTGATCCGGGAACTCATTGAGGACCAAACCGACCCGATCTTATTCCGCCTCTCATACGACTATGTCGGAGATCTTGCCGAGACTGTGAGCCTGCTCTGGCCCCACCGGGTGAACCAGGGGCCGGGTCCTGAACTCTCTTCAGTCATTGAGGGACTCAGCGCTGCAACCCGCAAAGAGGCCAAAACGCTTTTGTCAGACTGGCTGGACGTTCTGGATCCGAAAGGGCGGTGGGCTTTGCTCAAACTCGCCACTGGTGGGCTGCGCGTTGGGGTCTCATCCCGGATGGCTAAGCGCGCGCTCGCGGAATTCGGGCACGTCCAACCCAATGATATTGAGGAAATCTGGCATGGCCTGCAGTCGCCCTACACAACGCTATTCGACTGGCTTGAGGGCACCGCGGGGCGCCCCACACCAGACATTGCCGCGCCGTTCCGCCCTGTCATGCTGGCCCACGCCTTAATCCCGAGGGCCGCGCGAACAGACGACAGCCAAGGCGTTTTGGAAAGCGCTGTGACTCTTCCGGAGTTCGCAGCGGAGTGGAAATATGACGGCATCCGTGTTCAAGCCGTCGCGGAAGGTCAGACGCGGAGGCTCTACACGCGCACCGGTGACGACATCTCACATGGTTTCCCGGACGTGCTCGAAAGCCTGAACTTCGATGGCACAGTAGACGGCGAGCTTCTGATCAAGACCGAGACGAACGGCGTCGCGCCTTTCAGTGCCCTGCAGAAACGCCTGAACAGAAAAACCGTCAGCACCCGACTTCTGAAAGCTTACCCAGCCTTTATTCTGGCCTATGATCTTCTGATCGAAGGTCAGATGGATCTGAGAACAGCCCCCTTCCGGGACCGCAGGAGGCGTCTGGAAACCTTTCTGGAAAGGCATGGCTCACCGGGGATAGGGCTGTCACCCCTGATAGAGATCACCGATCTGGAAATGCTGGACAAACAACGGAACCATCCGCCTCTCCCGGAGATCGAAGGTGTGATGCTCAAAAAATGGGACAGCCCCTATCTCCCGGGTCGCCCGAAGGGCTACTGGTACAAATGGAAACGCGATCCGTTCCTGATCGATGCCGTCCTGATTTACGCGCAGCGCGGACATGGTCGACGATCCAGCTACTATTCAGATTTCACCTTTGGCGTGTGGCGGACGACGACTGAGGGACGAGCCCTAACCCCCATTGGAAAAGCCTATTCCGGTTTTACCGACGAGGAGTTAAGGCAAATGGATAAGTTCGTCCGGAACCACACAACAGAGCGATTTGGCCCTGTTCGTGCGGTGCTAGCGACCGAAGGCGAGGGGCTGGTGGTCGAGCTCGCCTTTGAGGGGCTCCAGCGTTCATCCCGGCACAAGTCGGGCCTGGCTCTGAGGTTTCCGCGAATTCACCGGATCCGGTGGGATAAACCGACTGCAGAAGCAGATAACCTTGAAACTTTGGAATCCCTCCTTGCAAACAAAATCGAACCCGCCGCATCGACGGGACTGGTCTAAGCCCGGTTGGTCTGCCAGAATTGATCCATGATAATGCTCGCGCGTCTCAGCCTCTTCCCGATCGCCTTGCTTCAGTTTTCCATTCCCATTCTGCCGCAGCTGGGACTGGGACAGGACATTGGAACACGTGCCCTCAAAGACGGGATCCCACCGGAACTCCCACCGGGTATCTTTTTTGCCATCTGGGGTATGATCTTCCTCGCCTATCTCGTTTACGCGGTTAAAGCGGTGATCCGGCCAAATCACCTCAGTGATGCGCTGGCGTTGCCTCTGGCGCTCGCCGGCACGGGGAATGTCGTCTGGATGATCGCCGCTCAAATGGTGGGATCAGTGACCCTGAATGCCTTGATTCTCGGGCCCCTGCTCGCCAGTGCCTGGTGGGCCGCCTGGATTCTGGATCGCGCCGGCGGCTTTAATCAAACCGCCAATCGCCTTGTTTTCTGCCTGTTGGTCGGGCTTCTGTCCGGATGGTTAACCGTCGCCGTCGGGATCAGCCTCCCCCCTGTCCTGCGGGCGTTGATGGATTTTCAACCCACGGACCATGTCTGGCTCTCATTCTGGACCGTTATGCTGCCAGCAACGGGTCTGGCCGTGGGCTTCTCCCAATTCGTCAGCAGAAGTCTTTGGTATTTCGTGGCCCTAGTGTGGGGCCTGTCCGGTATCGTTGTAAACACATGGTTCCGCCTGGAACTTCATGCCCTGTCCATTGCAGGTACAGCCATGATCATCCTCATACTCTTCATCCGGGGACGATATCCGTCCCGAACCACAAGACCTCAGCTTAGCTAAAGCCGAGTCCGAGGGTCTCCATTGAGCGCCGAGATCAATTCAGGTGTCACCTCTCCGTTTGTTGTCAGGTTCATCTCTGATTGAAAGGACATAATAGCACCACGGGTGCTGGGCCCCATGATCCCATCATCAGCACCTGCGGCATAACCCAGACTCGTGAGCGCCCGCTGAATTGCTTCGAGCTGCTGACGCTGACTGTCCTCCCAAAGCTGCGGTCCGAAATATCCATGAGCCTCAGCGTCGGACGGTTTGACCTCCCAAAGAAACACCCGATCGGCAATAGTAGTCGAAAGCTCGGGGCCAATCAGGTTCGACAGACGAGCCACCTCCTGTTCAGCACTCAGGTCCCCGCTGGCCGCGGCGACGGAGAACCAAAAGAGCGCTTCCATGATATCTGAGGGGACGCCCAAACCGTTTTCATACAACACGGCCAGATTGAACTGGCTGTCGACCACACCAAGTTCTCCAGCCTGCCGGAACCACCGTGCCGCAGCAGCGTAGGATTGCGGCCCGCCCTCGCCTTCTGCGAAAAAGACAGCCATATCATGCATGGCCATGGAATTTCCGCCCATAGCTGCACGTTCCGTCCAGAAGCGGGCCTCCGTCAGATTAACCGGCAGGCCAAGACCTTCTTCGTAGAGCTTTGCAAGCCTATATTCCGCCGCCACAAGCCCGGTTGCCGCGGCGGCCTCGATGTATGTCACACCCGCCTCAACCTCACCAAGACTGATTTGTTTTTCACCAAGCTGGAACTGCGCTATGGGATCACCCTCGTTTGCCACGGTCTCAAGGGTCAGTGCCTCAGGGATCATGACCTCAGTGTGCGGGACAATGGCAGCTGGGTCGACAGGGTCGATCATGCCAGCGTCTTCGAGAACGTCGGCTGTCGGACCGGCCGGGACCGGTCCAGGTTCCGCAGAAAGGCTCGGGACAGACAGCGTTTCCGCGTCGGTAATAGGAGCAGGAGATATCGCCGTAAGCATCGTCGCAGCAGGCGGCTTGTGTAACGCCAACACGACACCTGTCAAAAGAAGGATCACAGCAAAGCCTGAAACCACTGTGGCGATCTTCCGATGACGCATGATGCCGATCAGAACACTGAACCTCAGGCGAAACGGGGGGGATCGTTCCGCATAATCGGTATGGCCCCGAAGCGCGGCTGAACGAGCCAGGTCCAAATACGCTGTTGCGGTCTCTTCCTGGCTTTGCTGAGACCCCGCACCCGATTCCAAACCTATCGTTCCATCATCGAAAATATCGGAGTCCCGGGTCTCATGGCGGTCATCATCAACCCCAAAGGATTCCTCAACCGACGACTGAGCGACCGCGAACGGCAGGGGGGCGCCCGGGTCCCTTTGGGACCGCCGCGGAAGTCGACCAAAGCCAGCTCCCCGCAACGGACCAGCATTGCTGTCTGACCCAACGGTTCCCGAACTGCGTGCAGGTGAGCCGGCTGTCACCTCGCTCGGCTCAACTCGCTGAAGGCCCGACGCTTCGGAGGTTGGAGTCGGTGTCTCTTCATCAAAAAAGCTAAGGTCCAAGGCCTCAACTTTCGGGCGGAAGGCGGGGATTGGGGGAAGAGCTTCGCTGAGTGACGGAGACAGATGGCCGTCCTCTCCGTCCTCGAGAAGCTCCAAGCGGGCCGCGATCATCGCAATCGCTTTCTGAACCGGAGACATGACGGATGCCGTCTGCTCCTGCAGGCCAGACAGACGGTCTGAGACGTTGTCCATCGCGAGTGAGAGGTGATCTGCCTGGCGTCTTTCGCTGGCCTTCAGTTGCTGCCTCAGACTGCCGACATCCTGCTCATGACGCGCCTGTATCCGCTGAATTCTGGTTGTTGCCTGGTCGCTGAACTGGCGGATCGCACCGTGACTGCGACGTTCTGCAGTTACGAACTTCGCATCAAAGTCAGCATAGAATGTCTGAAGTCTCTGATCGAGTGTCCGTAATTCCACTTCAGATTGTCGCTGGATCTCATCGATATGGGAACGCAGATCGACCAGCGCACCGTTGAGAGTCTCCAGTCGTTCAGAGAGGGCCGTCGTGTCCGTTTCCGCCGTCTGTATCAGCGTCAACTCAACCTTGCCCAGACGGCCTTCCAGTTCGGAGAAGCCCGCCTCGACCCGGCCCTTTATGGCCATGGTCTCGTCCTGAACGAGGCTGTTTTCTTCGTAGACATGCGATGCAAGCTTCCCCAACGCCGTTTCCAGCGTCCGAAGCGCCTCAACTGTATCCACCCCTTCGCCCCGTTGCTCGAGGCGTTGAATTTTCTCCTGAAGCGCGGCCTGTGTCTGTGTCAGCTCACGCAGCAGCGCCTCCGTGTCCCTGCCAAGGGCCTCGTGGTTGGTCTCCGCAGTATCCAGTCGCTGGTTTATGGCCTCAAGTGACCCGTCCACACCCCTCAATGCGTCAGCAGTGGCCGTCTCCAGCTTTCGGATAACGCCCTCAAAAGCCGTCAGGTCACCGTCTATTGGTGCTGTGTCCAGCTCGCGCGGGCCAGCCTCGCTGTGGCCACGCAAAAGAAGTTCATTGATATACCGTCCGAGGGTCACGCCTTTAAGACGGGCTTCCTGCTTCGCGACCTCACGGGCTCGGCCATCAATGCCCTTCACGCTCCAGGGTCCGTGGCTGCTCATATGCTGCCTCCTCCACCGTCATTGTCCCCTTGGGGTAGGCCAGTCCTTACGCAATGACGCCCGGACTATGCCGGCGGGCCGCTTAATTCCGGGTTAAACAGGTAAACAGATGCAAACCGGACGGTAAGGTTTTAAAAGCTGCGAGAGGTGACGTTGACGTTCGCGTAAGCATGAGCCATAGTTTGCACCATGCCTGATACAGCCTCTACGCTTTCTATAGCAGTGTCCCGGACTTACTCGATTTCCGAGCTGGCGAGGGAATTCGGAATTACGCCCCGCGCTCTGCGCTTTTACGAAGACAAAGACATGTTGCACCCCGCCAGGGATGGTATGACCCGTGTCTATTCGAACCGTGATCGCGCGAGGGTAAAGATCATTGTGCGCCTAAAGCGACTGGGTCTCGCGCTGGCCGATATTCGCGACATATTGGATCTATACGGCCTCGAAGATGGACAGCGCGCTCAGATGCGAATGTCGCTGGTAAAATTCCAGAACCAGGTGAAAGAGCTGGAGGCGCAGCGCGAAGACATTGAAATGGCGCTGCAAGAGCTGCACAATGGGATCGAGTGGCTAGAAGGTCTTCTGGAAAAGGTCGGTCCAAGCGGGGACGCCGCTGAAAATGTCAAAGCCTATGACGCCTTGGCCCGCAAACAGCTCAGTGACGCCTGATCAGCCCGACCCGTCACGAAATTAATTTCTGTCTCCGGTTTTGCCGACCGCCTCTCCAATTGAAGGCTCATTTCGAATGCCCCGATACACCGCACCCGTTCGCGACCTGCAATTCATATTTCATGACCTGCTTGCCATACAAACCTACTCGAATTTGCCGGGCTTCGAGGACGCCACACCGGATCTGATCGATGCTGTCCTCGAAGAATCGGGGAAATTTTCAAGCGAGATCCTGGCTCCCCTGAATAAGGTGGGCGACGAACAGGGCTGCACGCGGCAGCAGGACGGCAGTGTCGTGACACCTGACGGGTTCAAAGAGGCCTATCGGAAATTCGTTGAAAATGGCTGGCCACTCTTGAACAAACCCGTCGAAGCCGGCGGTCAGGGGCTTCCCTATGTTCTGGGCATGGCGACAAGCGAGATGACATCATCCGCCAATATGGCCTTTGGCATGTATCCCGGCCTGACATCTGGCGCTTACGAGGCCCTGATGTGCGGGGGGTCAGACGCTCAGAAGGCGCAGTATGGGCCGAAAATGGCATCCGGTGAATGGGCGGGCACCATGAACCTGACAGAGCCGCAGTGTGGAACCGACCTCGGTCTGATCAAAACCAAGGCGGTCCCGCAGTCAGACGGAAGTTATAAGATTACCGGCCAGAAAATCTGGATTTCGGGGGGAGAGCAGGACCTGACCGAGAACATCATTCACCTCGTTCTCGCCAGAATTGAAGGCGCGCCTGAGGGAATCAAAGGCATCTCTCTCTTCGTCGTCCCAAAATTCATTTTGTCGGAGGATGGACAGCCCGGCGAGCGTAACAGCCTGTCTTGCGGAGGGCTGGAAGAGAAGATGGGCATTCACGGCAATGCCACCTGCGTCATGAATTATGATGAGGCCACCGGATGGCTGGTTGGAGAAGAACACAAGGGTATGCGCACCATGTTCGTCATGATGAACGAAGCGCGTCTTGGTGTCGGCATGCAGGGCCTCTCACAGGCTGAGGTCGCCTATCAAAATGCCGTCGACTTTGCCCGCGACCGGTTACAGAGCCGCGCCCTAACAGGACCTGCGGCTCCTGATAAACCGGCAGACCCGATCATTGTGCATCCCGATGTCCGCCGAATGTTGATGGACCAGAAGGCCTTTATCGAAGGCGCCCGGGCTTACGCGTACTGGACCGCGCTCTTTGCCGACCTTCAGCATAAGTCACCCGACGAGAAGGTCCGGTCAAAAGCTTCCGACTACATGGCCCTTATGACGCCTGTGATCAAAGCATTTCTGACCGATCGGGGCTTCAAGATGACCAATGAAGCGCTTCAGGTGCATGGCGGTTCCGGGTTCACGAAAGAGTGGGGCATGGAGCAATTTGTCAGGGACTGCCGGATCACATTGATCTATGAAGGGACCAATGGGATTCAGGCCCTGGATCTGGTCGGGCGAAAGCTTGCGGCCAATGGCGGGCGGGCTATCTTCACCTTCTTCGCCGAACTGGATGATTTCATCGGTCTGAATCAGGACAACAGCGAGCTTGCACCGTTCGTAGAGGCCCTCAGGACAACCAAGACACAGCTCGAAACCGGGACCAACTGGTTGATGAAAAACGGCATGGCCGATTTCAACAATGCCGCGGCGGCGTCGACGGACTATCTGCAGCTTTTTGGTCTGACCGCGATGACTTATATGTGGGCGCTTATGGCCAAAGTGTCCCTGGAGAAAAGAGGCACTGACCCCTTCTATGACGACAAGCTGATCACAGGCAGCTACTTCGTGCGGCGCATGGTCCCCGAAACGGCCATGCATCTGGCGAAGCTCGAAGCCGGTGCTACGCCAATCATGGCGCTCGCAGAGGATCGGTTTTAAAATCCCGGGGTCCCGTATCTGTGGGCGCAAAATCTGAAGCCTGACCGGCCTTAGTCCCGGTTCGATGACAACAAGAAACCAAAGCGAAGGACCATCAAAGATCATGCAGGACGTACTCAAGGTCACCCCGTCCCCGTGGCGACAGGACGAAGAAATCTCTATTTTCAGCGATGCCGTCGGGCAGTTCTTTGAGCGTGAGTGCGTGCCACATGTTCAAGCCTGGCGCAAAGCCGGCATTGTTCCCCGGGACATTTGGACCAAGGCGGGTGAGGCCGGCCTTCTCTGTGCCTCAATCCCCGAAGAATATGGCGGCGCTGGCGGCGACTTCCGCCATGAGGCCATCATCGCGGAGCAGCAGCAGTGGACCGGTGTGGATGGCTTTGGGATTACCCTGCACAATGCGATCGTTGCGCCCTACATCCTTCATTATGGATCGGAAGAACAAAAACAGCGCTGGTTACCGCGTCTGGCCACGGGAGATCTGGTGTGCGCGATCGCCATGACGGAGCCCGGAACCGGTTCTGACCTTCAGAACATCAAGACGACTGCCACTCGTGACGGAAATGGCTATGTGATCAATGGGTCCAAGACCTTTATTTCCAACGGCCAGACGGCGAACCTCATTCTGGTGTGCGCCAAAACCGACCCGACCAAGGGCGCCAAGGGGATCTCCATCATGGTCGTCGAGACGGATGAGGTCGAGGGTGAAGGCGGGTTCAAACGTGGCAAGAACCTGGAAAAGGTCGGCCAGCACGCGGCCGACACATCCGAACTGTTCTTTGATGATGTAAAAGTACCGGCCACCGCCTTATTGGGAGACGAAGAGGGTCAGGGCTTTGTCCAGCTTATGCAGCAGCTCCCGCAGGAACGCCACATTATCGGCATTCAGGGCATGGGCATGATCGAGCGCGCAATCCGAGAAACGGTCGCTTACGTCAAACAACGCAAAGCCTTTGGCGGAACCATCTTCGATTTCCAGAACACGCAATTCAAGCTGGCAGAGTGCAAAACCGAAGCGACCGTTGCCAAGGTTTTCGTGGAGCATTGTACCGAGCTGCTCCTGAAGGGAGAGCTGGACGCGGCGACGGCCTCCATGTCAAAATACTGGGTCTCTGACCTCCAGTGCAAGATCATCGATGAATGCCTCCAACTCCATGGGGGTTGGGGGTATATGGATGAATATCCGATTGCCCAGATGTATGCAGATGCGCGGGTACAGCGCATCTATGGCGGGGCCAATGAAGTGATGAAACTTCTGATCGCGAGGACGCTTTAAACCTTGCCTGACCGTCATTTGCTCACCTCCGTCTTTCCGAGCCCCGCCAACAGTTCGCAACTGTTGGGTTTCGACTTGCTGATGCTCGACATGACCAAGATGGAAACACGTGTCGCCTTCGACGCCAGGGCCGAGTTTACCAATCCAGCGGGCTATGTTCAGGGCGGCTTTCTGTCGGCCATGCTCGACGATACGATTGGCATGCTGGCGACGGTCAAGATCCGTGGCCGCGCCCTGCCCTCGACCATTGACTTGCACACAACATTTCTGCGGCCCGTCAGAACCGGGCTTGTGGAAGTGGTTGCCCGCCTTCGGAATATTGGCCGGCAGGTGATCTTTGCCGAGGCCGAGCTATTTGATCCAAGAGGCAAGGAAGCTGCGCGCGCGGTCGCCTCCCTTGCCATTAATCCAATGAAAGCCCCCGCGTCCTGATTCCCGGAAGGAGACCCCAATGAGTGAAGCCTATATCTACGATGCCGTGCGAACGCCGCGCGGGAAAGGTAAAAAAAATGGCAGCCTGCATGAAATCACGGCGTTGAGCCTGGCGACCCAGTCGCTTCAGGCCATCCGGGACAGGAACGAGCTGGATACCCGCGATGTGGATGACGTTGTTCTGGGCTGTGTCTCCCCGGTCGGGGAACAGGGCGCAGACATCGCGCGTATCGCTGTCCTCAACGCCGACTATGCAGAAACGACGGCAGGTGTTCAGATTGACCGGTTCTGTGCGTCTGGCCTCGAAGCCTGCAACATGGCGGCGGCGAAGGTGATGACCGGCGAGGCCGACATGGCCATTGGCGGCGGCGTGGAGAGCATGTCTCGCGTTCCCATGGGTGCGTCCGGCGGGGCGTGGTCAACCGATCCTCAGGTGGCCCTGAAAACCTACTTTGCGCCACAGGGCATCGGAGCCGACACCATTGCCACCAAATATGGCTTTTCCCGGGATGACGTGGACGCTTATGCCGTGGCCAGCCAGCAGCGCGCCGCAAAAGCTTGGGAAGAAGGTCGCTTCAGAAACTCAATCATCCCTGTAAGGGATCAGATGGGTGGGACCCGGCTGGATCATGATGAACACATGCGACCAGATGCGACCATGCAAAGCCTTGGCGCCCTGAACCCAAGCTTTGCCGGCATGGGCGGGATGGGCTTCGACGAGATCATAAAGCAGCGCTACCCGGAACTTGAGAAAATCGATCATGTGCACCATGCCGGAAATTCTTCCGGGATCGTGGACGGCTCGGCCGCCGTTCTTTTTGGATCCAAGGAGATGGGTGAAAAGCACGGCCTGAAGCCCCGTGCCCGGATTCGCGCCATGGCCTCGATCGGATCGGAACCCGGCATTATGCTCACGGGACCGACCTATGTGACCCAGAAGGCCCTGAAAAAGGCTGGCATGGAAGTCGGCGATATTGACTTGTACGAACTGAACGAAGCCTTTGCCTCGGTGCCCATGCTGATGATGCAGTTGCTTGATATTCCACATGAAAAGATGAATGTGAACGGGGGTGCCATCGCCTTTGGGCATCCGCTCGGAGCCACGGGCGCCATGCTTCTGGGCACCATGGTCGATGAACTGGAGCGGACCGGGAAAGAAACCGCTCTGGTGACCCTGTGTGTCGGGGCCGGCATGGGGACCGCAACTATCATCGAGCGCATTTAAACCAGATGAACCACGCCTACGCAGGACTGGCAGCCGGAGCCGCGATTGGAGTCGCCATCGGGGCCGGGACCAAGAACATCGCTCTGGGCGTTGGGGTTGGCCTCGCCATTGGTGCCAGCCTGGCTGGCGCCAGTTCTGCCAAATCGAAACAATCGGGCACAGATGCCCAAAAGTCTCAGGAAGAAAGTCAATGAACCTGGAAACATTCTCCTTCAATATTGATGAGGACGGCATCGCACATGCGATCTTTGACGTCCCGGGCCGCAGCATGAACACGCTGACCGGAAAAGCCATTGGCGATATTATTGCCATCACGCAGGAAGTCGCCTCAAATGACGCCATAAAGGGTCTCGTCATTTCCTCGGGAAAGACGTCCGGCTTCTGCGCGGGAGCTGATCTCGGCGAGATGGGACAGAGCGCAGGCGGTGGTAAACCCGAATCTGAAATGAGCGAAGCGGAACTGAAAAAGCTTCAGTTTGACCGGGGATTTTCCCTGAACAAGACCCTTCGCGAACTCGAAACCTGTGGGAAGCCGATTGCTGTCGCCCTCAACGGGCTCGCACTCGGCGGAGGTCTGGAAGTGGCGCTGGCCGGGCACTATCGCGTTGCCGCCAATGACAATCCGAAAATCCAGTTTGGACTGCCCGAAGCCAAGATCGGACTTCTGCCCGGCGCGGGTGGCACTCAGAGACTGCCGCGTCTTGTTGGCATGCAGGAGGCCCTTCCCCTGATCCTTCAGGGAAAAAGCTTTACGGCCGAAAAAGCCCTTGCCATGGGGGTGGTCAACGAACTTGCTCCGGCGGCCGACACCGTCGAGCGGGCCAAAGCCTGGGTCAAAGCGAACCCGGACGCGAAGGCCCCGTGGGACGAAAAAGGGTTCAAGGTCCCCGGCGGCATCCCCCACCGCAGCCCCGGTGCCGGACAGGTGGCGACCTTTTCGAATGCTATGCTGGCCGCGAATTCCTATGGAAATTATCCGGCTCAGAAAAACATCCTGTCCTGCGTCTATGAAGGGATTCAGGTCCCGATTGATGCCGGGCTGAGAATTGAAACCCGCTACTTTATCAATACCCAGCAGCGCCCGGAAGCGAAGGCCATGATCCGGTCGCTCTTTCTGTCAACCCAAGCCCTGTCCAAGGGGGCAAGCCGTCCGCAGGGGGTTCCAAAATATGAACTCGGCAAAGTCGCGGTCATCGGTGCCGGCCTGATGGGGGCGGGGATCGCCTTCGAGCAGGCCAAAGCCGGCATTCAGACGGTTCTGGTCGACGTGTCGAAGGACAATGCCGAAAAGGGCAAGGACTATTCCCGGCGGCTGGTCGAGAAACAGGTCAGCCGGGGTAAGATGACCCAGGAGAAAGGCGACGCGCTGCTCGCCCGGATTCACACAACAGACTCATATGACGATGTGAAGGGCACAGATCTGGTGGTCGAAGCCGTTTTCGAGGACCCCGACCTGAAAGCGAAAATCACCCAACTTGCCGAAGCCCAGCTCAGCGACACCGCTGTGATGGGCTCCAACACCTCGACCCTGCCGATTACAGGTCTGGCGAAAGCCTCCATCCGCCCCGAAAACTTCATCGGGATCCATTTCTTCTCCCCCGTCGAGCGCATGGGCCTGGTGGAAATCATCATGGGCAAGGACACGACAGACGAAACCCTTGCCAAGACCATCGACTATGTTCTGGCCATTCGCAAAACGCCGATTGTGGTGAATGACTCCCGGGGGTTCTACACGTCGCGGTGCTTTGGCACCTACACACAGGAGGGCCTCGCCATGCTGTCTGAGGGCATCAAGCCGGCCATCATTGAGAATGTCGGGCGCCAGTCCGGTATGCCCATGGGGCCACTGGAAGTCTCCGACAGTGTTGGTCTCGACACCGCGTTGAAGGTTGGGCGCCAAATGGCAGCCGCGTCCGGCATCGATTACAGCGGGAACGAGCTGGGTCAGATGATGGCCTGGCTGGTGGAAGATCAGGGACGCGTCGGCCGCAAGGCCGGAAAGGGATTTTACGATTATAATGAGAAGGGCAAACCTGATCGTCTCTGGCCCGATCTGAACAGCCAGATTGAGGTGAAAGTCGACGAATGTCCCCCAGATCTCAAACAGGAAATCAAGAACCGGCTCCTGGTCCGACAGGCGATTGAAGTCGCCCGTTGCTTTGAAGAAGGGGTGATCACCGATGCCCGAGACGGCGATATCGGATCCATTCTGGCCTGGGGCTTTGCCCCTTATACTGGCGGATGCTGTTCCTATGTCGACCTGATCTGGGGCATCGAGGCCTTCGTGAAAGAGGCAGACCGCCTCGCGGACAAGTATGGAGACCGGTTCCGCCCGGGCGCCATGCTCCGGGATATGGCCGCAAAAGGAGAGGGTTTTTACGATCGCTTCCCGCCGGCGGGGGCCACAGACAGCCAAGCGGCTTAAGCGCGACCTTCAAATGCAACAGAGGCCGGGTTTTCACCCGGCCTTTTTCTTTGCCCGGCAGATCTACGGGTTTCTACGGATAAAAGACCAGACGTCCTCTGCATATGGTGAAAACCAGAACCAAGGAGGACGTTTCGATGAGTGTTTACGCCCTGCTCGGGGGGGACCCCGATCATGTTGCCGCACAGGTTGCGTGTGCAGCCGCAGTGACAAAGCGGCTGAAATCGACCCTGATTGGACTGGCGCCGATGCCGGATCCCGCAAATGCAGCGGTCTATGTTGCCGGGCCCGACATGGTCATGACAGGAAGTGCTGGAATAACCGCGATAAGGAAGGCACAGGAAGCCTCGATCGCCACCTTGAATCAGGTCTTTGATCAGGCGTGCGATGCGGCAGGCAACTGGCTCAAGCACACCTTTCATCATGAAACGGGTGACATTGCCTTCCGGTCCGCTGGCGCAGCCGCTCTGGCCCGGGCAATGGTTCTCCCTCACCAGTCGGTGGAGACGGCCCATGCGCTGAACCCGGCCTTTGAACATCTTCTGATGGAAGCCCGCTTACCCATCATACTCGCCCCCTTCGCCACATGTCCTGACGAGACCTGCATGATTGCCTGGGACGGAAGTCCACAAGCCGCCAGATCAATTCGACTGCATCTTGATCTCATTGGAAGCTACAAAAAGGTGATCATCGCGCAGAACGCTGACAAGCTGCGGACAGCGGCGCTGGCCGGTGGGTCAACAGACCCCGCCGCCCTTGCTGACTTCCTCCACGAGCAACGCAATGAAACCGATATTGTGACCCTGAAGGGCCCGCTTTCGGAGTCGCTGATCGCCAGTGCCGCGGAGCATCAGTCGGGCCTGATTGTCATGGGCGCTTACGGCCATAGCCGACTGGGAGAACTCCTGTTTGGCGGGACCAGCAAGTCCATGCTTAGGCGTGACGACGCACCCGCTCTGGCTCTGTCACACTAGGAGGATTGATCATGTCTTTGAAACGCATCACGCTCCGGCTGGCCCGCAACCCCGGGCATCCAGATGGCGACCAGCGTCAGGGCTATGTGATTTTGGCTCCGCTCACGCCAGATGGGCATCTTGACGTGAACGAGTGGCGCCACAGTCGGGAAGAGTGCATCGTTCGGCGCTTTCACCCTGACCCGGAGCTCAAAGCGGACGGCCTACTGACACACCGCGGCAGCCATTGGCGGTTCCATTATGATGAAGAACATGAGGGCCCGGACGAGGGCGGTTACCAGCTGGACGAGCACACCTTTCGTCCTGGCGAGTATGTCACCATTGCCGACCATGGCGAAAAACCCCTGACATATCTGGTCACCGAGGTGACCCACCCCTGATTGGAGCCTTCACAGCCTGAGGCGCGCCCCGAACTCCTCCCAGCGGTCGGTTTCGACCGAAAAACTTGGGTGCCGCAGCCTCAGGCTGAACATCACACAACCAAACGCGACGCATTTGCCTTTTTTTTGCCCTGTTAACGCTCGCCGCAGCTGCTAGGTAACAGGGAAAGGAGATTGGCTCATGCTGCTTAGCGGGATTTTTCTGGTGTGCACCAGCCTGACATTTGCATTTCAAGTGGCGGCCCCCGCCACCACTATCCTGCAGCTGAGTGCTCCGCCGGCGGCCCCCGCTGAGAGCGCACCACACAATACGGTCGACCACGAAGCCCCGGATCTCGAGCCCCTTCAGGCTGACGGTCAGATGGCCGATCTCACCCAGAGTGAAGACGCTGAAACCATATCTGCTGAGGACACACCCCCGCGTCCCGCCGCACAAAGCCCCGGACACGGGCAGGAGGATATGCATCTGGTAGCCCCTGAGGCATGGGACCCTTATGTCGATGCAGCCCGCACAGCGCTCGCCACTGTGCGCACAGCTCGAGGCCGTTTCCTGCAGGTGAACGACGATGGATCATATATCGAGGGTAACTTCGCTTTGCGTCGCCCGGGACGCATGCGATTTGAGTATGACGCCCCAAGCCCGATCCTGATCGTGGCGGACGGGACAACGGTCGCCATCACCGACACTGATTTGGAAACGGTGGACCGCGTGCCTCTCTCAAGCACACCGCTAAATGTCCTGCTGGATGATGATATAGACTTCGAGGCAGAAGTCGAAACGCTGCAGATCCTCAAATGGCCCGACCAGATGGCGATCACGGTTCAGTCCCTGTCGGGTGACGTGGAAGGCATGTTGACCCTGCTCTTCGACAGCGACGCCAAAACCCTGATCGGATGGCGCTCGATCGACACCGAAGGCCTGACGACCCAAATCACCCTTTCCGAAGTTGAAACTGGCATCCGGCTCAACCCCCGCTTATTTCGGCTGGATGAGCCGGCCGACGAAGACGATGAGCGCTAGATGAAGTGGAAAGCGCCGGTCCGCCAAATGACCGACCGGCGCATCACCGCGTGCGTCCCCACGCAATCTAGGCCTGATCACAGGACTAGACCGGTCCTGCAGAAATAGACCCACAAATGTCAGGTGTCTATACTTATATTTTGGACAGAGTGAGATACAGATGCAGATAGGCTGTTCTAAACAGTATTATTGGCCGACCTTTGACGCATGAGATCTGCGAAACGTTCGAACAAGTAAAAACTGTCCTGCGGCCCCGGGCTAGCTTCCGGGTGGTGCTGGACCGAGATAATCGGCTTTCCGACAACGCGCAGCCCGGAATTTGTTCCGTCAAATAAGGAAATGTGGCTTTGCTCAACACCTTCCGGCAGGCTCTCGGGATCAACGGTAAAGCCATGGTTCATGGAGACGATTTCAACCTTCCCGGTTTCCAGGTCTTTGACCGGGTGATTGGCCCCATGGTGGCCCTGATCCATCTTTTTGGTCCGCGCCCCGAGGCTGAGCGCAAGCAGCTGATGGCCAAGACAAATACCGAGTAGCGGCAATCCGCTTTCAATCAGGGCCGATAAAAGGGGCCCCGTTCGCTCATGGGTCGCAGCAGGATCTCCGGGACCATTGGACAGAACAACGCCATCCGGTGCCATGGCCCGGATCGTTTCAAAGTCTGTGTCCCCGCTGACCACAGTGACCCTCGCCCCCACATTGGAGAGATTGCGGAGGATGTTCTTCTTGACGCCGAAATCGACCACAACCGCATGGTAGTCGGCGTCCTCAAGGGATTCGAAACCTCTTGTGAGATCCCATAGACGTTCCTGATGGTCGAACTTCGCATCCGCGGTGACATTGGCGGCAAGATCTGCCGCTTCGAGTCCTTCCCACGCTGCCGCGGCCTTAATCAGCGCGTCAATGTCGATGTCGCCATCAGGCGCATGGATGATCGCGGCCTTCGGCATCCCCGACTCGCGGATGTATCGGGTGAGCGCCCTTGTATCCACCCCGGAGAGACCAATAATCCCCTGCCGCGCCAACCAGGTGTCAAAGTGGTCCTCAGCTCTCCAATTCGACGGTGGCGTCACCGGCTCGCGGAAAATCGCGCCCCGGGCCGCTGTCGCTGCCTCGGCGGTGGACTCTTCGCGATCGGCCGCATTCGCACCAACATTCCCAATGTGAGGAAACGTAAAAAGAACAAGCTGTTCGGAGTAGGACGGATCCGTCAGGATTTCCTGATATCCGGTCATGGCCGTGTTGAAACAAAGCTCACCGACAGCGGCACCGACCTTGCCGGCTCCAGAGCCGAGAAATACAGTTCCATCCGAGAAGGCGATGGCCCCCGTCGCACTGGCAGATTGATTTCCGTCCGACAAAGTCGTATCTCCGATCGCTTGCGTCCAACACTGACCCTGCGCAGACTTTAAGAGTTTGGCAGGCAAACGAAGGGCAAATAGGGGGCTCCGGTTCAAGCCGTCAAGCGGTTTTGACCTTTGATGAGTGGCTTTTGAAACTTTCGATGAACGATCCTGCACATCAGAGCTCCTTCTCCATGCGGGCGGCCATCTGTCAGGCCCTGAGCGATGCCGAACACCAAAACCCTAACAGCGTACAGGCGCAGACCTTGCGGCTCATCAAATGCGCACTGGATGATCGTGATGTTGTCGCCAGGGCACGGGGTGACTGCAGCGGATGCGTTGATCAGGAGATTGTCAGTCTGCTCGAAACCATGGTGGAGCAGAGGGAAGCCTCCGCGGCAGGATACGATGACACGGGACGGATTGCAGATGCCGATCGCGAACGTCAGGAAATAGAAGTCATACAGAAATTTCTTCCCAGGCCGCTGTCAGGCGAAAGTCTCGAACGGGCTGTTGAGGCCGTGATTGCCGATTTGGAGGCGACGAAACTCAAAGATGTGGGCCGCTGCATGGCAGCGTTGAGAGCGCGTTATCCGGGCCAAATTGAGTGCTCCACAGCCGGACAGGCCGTTCGGTCTGCTTTGTGCTGACGCTAGGAAACGCCAGATTTCTGATTTGCGAATCCAGTTCGCCCTTTCAACCCGGTCATTTGCAACATATCCTCGCCGAATGACTCCATCCGTGCGCATCCCAGACGGCTTTGTCGACGAATTGAAGGCGCGTATCCGCTTGTCAGAGGTCATCGGGCGCAAGGTCAAGCTGAAGAAGCAAGGCAAGGAATGGGTCGGCCTGTCCCCCTTCACGAATGAAAAGACCCCCAGCTTTTACGTCAATGATCAGAAGAAGATATTCAAATGTTTCTCCTCGGGAAAAGGCGGCGATGTTATCGCATTTGTGATGGAAACAGACCGCCTGTCCTTCATGGAGGCGGTCGAAAAGCTGGCTGACGAGGCCGGCATGAGCCTGCCAAAGGCAACACCGGAAAGTCAGGAAAAGTATGACCGGCGCCGGCGCCTCGAAGCGGCTTGCGAGGCGGCAGCGACCTTTTTCGAAACACAGCTGCGCCGGGAACCTGGCTCAGAAGCCCGGCATTATCTTGCAAAGCGAGGTCTGAAACCAGAGTCGTGGTCACGCTATCGCCTCGGTTTTGCGCCAGACGAGTGGCGAACAACCCTGACCCAGCTAAAATCGGAAGGGTTCACCACACAGGAGCTTATTGAGGCCGGTCTTGCCATCGCCCCGGAAGGCGGCGGCGACCCCTATGACCGATTCCGGGGCCGACTGATTTTTCCAATCACTGACCTTCGTGGTCATGTGATTGCCTTTGGTGGCCGCGCTCTGCAGGCCGATGCCAAGCCCAAATACCTCAATTCCAGCGATACCGAGCTGTTTCATAAATCGCGTATCCTGTATCGCTACAAGGCCGCGCGCGAAGCCTTTGGCGCGACCGATGAAAGCGGCCTGATTGTGTGCGAAGGCTACATGGATGCCATTGCTCTTTCAGAAGCAGGATTCGGGCATGCGGTTGCGCCGCTTGGAACCGCCCTGACCGAAGATCAACTTACCCTGCTGTGGCGGGCGGGGCCCGAACCCATCCTGTGTTTCGACGGCGATCGCGCCGGCCGCGACGCGGCATACAGATCCGTGGAAAGAGCGCTCCCCAGCCTGCAGCCGGGCCGCTCCGTCTTCTTCTGCCTGCTCACGGATGGAAAAGATCCTGACGACATCCTCCGCGAGCAGGGACGTGACGCAATGCGGCTTCAGCTGGATAACGCCCTGCCCCTTGTTGAGGTCCTCTGGCAACGGGAGCGTGATGCCGAGCCCCTCAACACTCCAGAACGTCAGGCCGGTCTGGAACAGCGGCTGATGTCGGCTGTTTCTGCCATTCAGCATCCCGCCGTACGGGCGGCCTATGAACGCGAGCTAAAAGCCCGCATACGCGACCATCTCTGGCAGTTACGAGCCCCGGCCCGGTCGCCCAGACGGGGCACGCAAGCCGCTCAGCCACTGCGGAAGCAGCCTCCTCCCGCAAAGACCAGGGGGCTCGGCTTGATTGTGCGGGCGGTCGACCAGCACCACCTTGCCGAGACCGGAATTGAGGGGCTTGCCCAAGCCTATCTGCCTGACCCGGATGTGGCCGCGATACGAGATGCGATTTTAACGCAGATGGAAGCCGGATTACCAGTTGACCGAGACCATCTGTCAACCCATTTACAGGCTAATGGAAAAAAGCGCGCCTCTGAATTGCTAACTACATACCCCGTAATTCCGGAGATCGCCCCAGGTGGGCATGAGGAACGGGAATGGCTGATCGCCCTTGAGCAATATGCGCGCCCGGATGGCGACAGGCCTTCCGCGACCCGTTCCGGGGATGCCTTTGGCAGTCCCGAGGACGCGCGTCTGCGGCACAGGCGGGTGTCAGAAAGACGGGCACGCACGGTGCGCCTCAGCGAGGCAGCGGAACAAGCCGATCAGGATTGATCGAGACGCGACGAAATTAGGACGAAGTCCACGCCGAGGCGTGCGGACAGGAGGAATTTGATGGCGAAGGCGAAAGCGAATGAGACGGACGCCGCGGTTGAAGACCGCCCTGTCCTCGATCTGAATGACACCAAAGTCAAAAAGTTCATGAAAGAAGCGCGGGAAAAGGGCTACGTCACCGTAGAGGAGCTCAATGCCATTCTTCCGGCGGATGAACTGTCCTCCGATCAGATAGAAGACACCATGGCCATGATGTCCGAGCAGGGCATCAGCGTGGTCGAGAACGACGAAGAAGGCGAGAGCAGCGCCGCCAAGGGATCGGCGGTGGCTAAGTCCAGCTCGGAAAAAGCGGTGACAAAGAAGGGCAATGCCCGGAATTCAGACCGGACAGATGATCCGGTACGCATGTATCTTCGGGAAATGGGCTCCGTGGAATTGCTGTCGCGTGAGGGCGAGATCGCGATCGCCAAACGCATCGAGGCGGGTCGCGATGCCATGATCAGGGGCCTGTGCGAAAGCCCCCTGACATTTGAAGCCATGATGGTCTGGCGCGACGAACTGGTCAACGAGCGCATCCTGCTGCGCGACCTGATCGACCTCGAGGCAACCTACGGCGCCGAGAATCCAGCCCCTGAACCGGAGGAGGAGGAAGACGAAGAGGAAGACGAGCGCGAAAACGAGACTGTTGAAGAGCGTCATGCCCGGGAAGAACGCGAAGATGAGGAAGAAGGCGCCGCCATGTCGATGTCGGGCATGGAGGCCGAGCTTCGGGATGGGGTTCTGGAAAAACTCGATGAAATGGCCAACGCCTTTGGCAAGTTCAGAAAACTTCAGGAAAAACTGGTCGGTCGGCGCCTAGAAGGCAAAGCGCTGACCCCCAAGGATCAGGAGACCTATGACAACATCTCGGTGAGTATTGTTGATAGGCTCAAGACCATGCACATCAACAACGCCCGGATCGAGGCTCTGGTCGAACAGCTTTATGCGATCAATAAAAAACTGATGAGCCTCGAGGGCCAGCTGATGCGGCTGGCCGATGCGCATGGTGTGCCACGTGCAGACTTCCTGACCGCCTATTTCGGGCATGAACTCGACCCCACCTGGCCACAGGATGTGAGCGGACGCTCCAAGAAATGGGAGCGGTTCATAACCCGCGAAGAAACAAAGGTTGAGTCGCTTCGCAGCGAGATTTCGACGGTGGCACAGGAAATCGGCATACCGATCGATGATTACCGCCAAATCGTTCAGCGTGTTCAGAAGGGTGAACGCGAAGCCCGGATCGCGAAAAAGGAAATGGTCGAAGCCAATCTGAGGCTCGTGATCTCCATCGCGAAGAAATATACCAATCGCGGCCTTCAGTTCCTGGATCTGATCCAAGAGGGCAATATCGGCCTGATGAAAGCGGTCGACAAATTCGAATATCGGCGGGGCTACAAGTTCTCCACCTATGCCACCTGGTGGATTCGTCAGGCGATCACCCGCTCTATTGCCGATCAGGCCCGGACGATTCGTATTCCGGTGCACATGATTGAAACAATCAATAAAATTGTGCGCTCGCAGCGTCAGATGTTGCATGAGATCGGCCGGGAGCCGACACCGGAAGAACTCGCCGAGAAGCTTGGCCTGCCGCTTGAAAAAATTCGAAAAGTCCTGAAAATTGCAAAAGAGCCCATTTCCCTCGAGACACCGATCGGCGATGATGAGGACTCAAATCTGGGTGACTTTATCGAAGACAAGATGGCGCTGCTGCCTGTCGATGCTGCGATCCAATCAAATCTCAGACAAACAACGACCCGCGTGCTCGCCTCTCTGACCCCACGCGAAGAACGGGTTCTGAGAATGCGGTTTGGGATTGGGATGAACACCGACCACACGCTCGAGGAAGTCGGGCAACAGTTCAGCGTTACACGGGAACGGATCCGCCAGATTGAAGCCAAAGCCCTGCGCAAGCTGAAGCATCCCTCGCGTTCGCGGAAACTGCGGAGCTTCCTCGACACATAAGGGGGACCCGGGCGTGCACGATGCAGAGCGACTGGCGGGCTTCCTCCGCAACGCGGTGAGAGTTTCGGTATTTACCGGAGCCGGCATCTCGACGGAAAGCGGGATTCCGGATTTTCGGTCCCCCGGTGGCGTCTGGAGCAAGATGCAGCCAATCTATTTTCAGGACTTTGTCGCTTCCAGAGATGCGCGGCGGGAAAGCTGGAATAGGGTGTTCAACAGAACCGCTGGCTGGACAGGCGCCTCGCCAAATGCCGGCCATTTCGCGGTTGCGGACCTGGTCGGGATCGGGAAAGTCAGCGGCATCATCACCCAGAACGTCGATAATCTTCATCAGGATTCCGGAGTGCCAGAGTCTCAGGTCATTGAGATCCACGGCAACGCCTCCTATGCCACCTGTCTTGACTGCCGCACGCGCTACGAATTTGAGGCGTTACGCCCGGCTTGGGAGCAAGATCGTGACCTCACCTGCAAGACATGTGGCGGCCTGTTGAAGTCGGCGACCATCTCCTTCGGGCAGGCCATGCCTGAAGACAGAATGATGAAGGCAGAGGCTGAAGCCCTATCGTGCGACCTGATGCTTGTTCTGGGATCATCTCTGGTTGTTTATCCTGCGGCGGGGCTCCCGCTTCTGGCCAAGCAGAACGGGGCAAAGCTGGTTATCGTGAATCGTGAAGAAACCGACCAGGACCCCTATGCGGATCTGGTTCTACATGCCGAAATCGGGCCTTTGCTGTCGGCCGCATCAACGCTGGTCAAAGCGTCTCTTTAACTCTGGGGCTTGGCACTTCGGCCCTGCAGGCGAAGCAGGCCATAGACGAGCAGGCCCGACCCGACCAGACCCAATCCGGCAAGGGCCTCAGCAGGCCGGTCCAGCGCAACGAACACCAGAGTCCATCCCGTCAGTGAAAGGTAGATGAGCGGCGGCAATGGAAAAGCGCTGACCCTGAAGGGTCTCGGCAGGTCGGGTTCCCGCCAGCGCAGAACCAGCAATCCGAGGACGGTCACAAAACTGACCAGGGCCAGCGTAAACCCCGAAAAGACAAGAACCGCATCAAAGGTTGATGTCAGGATAAACAGCAGGGCCAGACCCGACTGAAGGAAAATCGCGCGCGCCGGAACTCCGTCCGAGTTCGTTTTCGCGAGTGCGCGCAGCGGCCTGAGGTCCTCACCGATCATCTGCAGGACACGCGGGCCGGCAATGGTCATCGCACTGACCGTTGAGATCAGAAGGAGCGCCAGGACCAGGCCAGCGAGCTGTGCCGCCCAGTCCCCGAATGCGGCCCGCGCCGCAATAATGCCAATCTCGATTTTGCCGACCATGTCCGCAACCGGTGCCACCAGCAAGAAAACCGCATTCAAGGCCACATAGAGGGTCATGACGATCAGGGTTCCACCAATCAAAACCCGCGGCAGGTTTTGCTGTGGGCTCTCCAGCTCACTCGACAGATATGTGGCGGCGTTCCAGCCGGTATATGCGTAGGAGACATAGATCAGGGAGACGGCAAAAGCCGCACTGGTCAGAGAGCCCGCATCTCCTGGCTGCGGCCAGAAACTGATCGGCTGCAGCGGGCTGGCGAGTCCGATCGCAAAAACGCAAAACGCAACAATGGTCGCGATTTTCAGCACGGTAAAAACGATTTGCAAACTGCCGCTGGCTTTGCGCCGTCCAGCATGGACAAAGCAAAGGGCGAGCACCAGCCCGGCAGCCAGCCCCCTCTCAAACCACATGGCCTGATCTGGAAAAAAGGCTGCACGGCCATAAGCAGCAAAGGTCATGGCGGCCAGAGCAATCGGCGCCGAGAATCCAATCAAAGCCGAGATCCAACCTGCCGCAAAGCCGAGGCCAGGATGGAATATCCGAGACAGAAAATTGTACTCGCCCCCAGAGCGTGGCAGGGCTGCCCCAAGTTCCGCATAACAGATGGCACCACATAATGCGGCAAGGCCGCCGGCGATCCACAGCAGAATGAGGACGAATCCGGACTGCAGGCCCACAAGCTGAAAGCCCAGGCTTGTGAAAACGCCGGTCCCAATCATATTCGCGATGATCACGCAAAGCGCCGTAAAGGCAGTAAATTGGCGTGGGCCGTTCATAAACAATACCCCCCAGAAAGCACAACCGGAACTGATCCGTTTGGGTCTGTGCAACGTTACTCAAAGGGAGACCCGGAAAGAAGGCAAGCCCATCTTTGAACAGGCGCAAAGTGACCAGCCGACCAACCTCCGGCCGGAACTTTCGACCCCCGCGCGTGAAGCATAGAAGAAGATCGAAATAGCGTCTTTTCAGGCGTATGGAATTATGGTTGAAGCGGCGGCGTGCGGGCCTGTCTGCATCCATCTAAGGCCAGGTCATTGCACCCAGTATCTTAACATCCCCGCCTCCCCGGGGGACCGCAAGCGGATCGGAAATCATGTTCGTAAATATGTTGAAAGCCAAACTGCATGCGGCCAGCGTCACCCAGTGCGACCTTCATTATGAAGGGTCGGTCTCCATCGATATGGACCTTCTGGACGCGGCTGGAATTCTACCTCACGAACGGGTCGACCTTTGGAATGTCACCAATGGAGCACGCCTGTCGACCTATGCCATTGAGGCCCCGCGAGGGTCGAACACCATTGGGGTCAATGGGGCGGCCGCACGACACTTCGCGATTGGCGATAAAATCATCATCGCGGCCTTTGCTCAGATCGAGGCCGAAAAGGCCCGCCAGCATCAACCCAGAGTAATCCTCCTAGATGACCAAAACAACCCGCAGCGCCCGAGCGCCTAAGCACAGGGGCGCGCAGTAGGTATCCGGAAGCGCGTTGAGCTCACTTTCGAAGCTCAAACTCGACCTTGACCTCAACATCATACTGGACTTCCCCACTGGCGATGGGGGTTGGCTCCGATCGTTCGAGGGACCTAGCCATCGCAGTGATGGGCCGCGGCCCTGAGTCGGCGCTGATCTCAGACAAGGTGACAATCCTCGCCACAGTATAACCGGCTTCTGCAGCATAGAGTTCAGCTTTCGAGATCGCATCGCGAATAGCCTTCCGCCGGGCTTCATTTCGAGCTTCTCGGGGGTCGCTCATCGCAAAGCGCAGCCCGGAGAATGTGTTCCCGCCGGCCTGAATGAGGCTGTCCATCGTCTCACCGAGCGCATTCAAATCCCGAATCCGAACCGTCAGGCTGTTTGCCGCCCGATAGCCCGTCAAGCGGGGCCCCTGCCCGTCATCCCGGCGGCTGTAGTCATAGACAGGCTGAAGAGAGAAATTCGACGTCTGCATGTCACGGTCTTCGATCCCCCTGGCCTTCAAACTCTCAAACACGCCATTCATGGCCTCTCGGTTTAAGGCCATGGCGTCTCCGGCGGTTGTCGCAGACTGTTCGACGCCAAGGGTCAGAATGGCGAGGTCGGGCCGCCCCGTCACATCGCCCTTCCCTCTAATGGTCAGGGTGGTTTCCGGCTGGACCGAATTCGGATGGGTCGTGTCCAGCGGAGGCTCATTTGGTTTGATGACCGGCGAGGGGTCGAAAGCTTCAGCCGTCGCCTCAAGACCCGCTTCGGCTGGCTGCGAGTCCCGATTGGCACCGCACGCTGACAGGAGCGCGAAGCCTGCCAGAATGAAAATTGGACTTTGAAGAAAACGAGAAAAAGACATGATTAACACTCCAGCCGACCAAGAGGACTTGCGACCGCGATTGAATTGAGTCATTGCGGCAAGTCAATCATGACATACTCAACGCCAGAGTGTGGCAAGATAAGGGCCTGTAGCTCAGTTGGTTAGAGCGGACCGCTCATAACGGTCTGGTCGGGGGTTCAAGTCCCTCCGGGCCCACCATCTTCCCAGGAGATCCGATGGACGCCCTTCAGCCCCCTCAAAGCCGAACCGAGATTTACGAGAGCCTGCAGGCAGAGCTAGGCAGCATTCTGGCGGGCGAAACGAATATGACCGCCAGGCTGGCCAGCACGGCCTGCCTGCTCGCTCAGGCTTTTCAGCCCCGGTTTTTCTGGACTGGGTTCTATCTTTGCGACCCGATGAAACCAGGTGAACTGGTCGTGGGGCCTTATCAAGGGACTTTAGGGTGCCTGCGTATTCCTTTTGGCAAGGGGGTCTGTGGGGCCGCCGCAAGTCAGGGCAGAACCCTGATCGTTCCTGACGTCCATGCTTTCCCGGGTCATATTGCCTGTGACAGTCGAAGTCAGTCTGAAATCGTGGTGCCTATATTTGACCAGGCCGGAACCATTTATGGGGTTCTCGATGTGGACAGTACGGAGCGCGATGCCTTTGACCAGACCGACGCCGACGCCCTCGAATGCCTCGTCGCCGGATTGGTCCTCTGACATCAGGCGGGCCCCACCGACGGCCGTGTCACGATCAGGTCCTGACAGAGTAGCCCGGCCTCCCTGTGCCTGTGCATCTCCTGATAATCAGGATGATTCAGTGTTGCTATGAAGGCGTGCCGGCTTGGGAAATGCATGACCATGACGGCGTCCCAGTCTCCCTGGCCAATGAAATAACGCTCTGCCTGCCCCATCAAGAGACAATGACCGCCAACTTCTGCAGCGGCCACAGCAAAGGCGTCTGCATAACGCTGATAGGCGACATGGCCAGGTTCATCCTGCCCAAATTCAGTCGCGCCTTCCGGGTAGTTGGCTCGGACCCGGAATTTCAGAAGGTTCACCTGCGCAATAGGGCCATCATAGGGGTCGTCTCGGAAGGCGCGGAACTGATCTGCCGTCGGCTGAAAGGCGGGCATCGCTGATCTCCTCAGGTTTTGGGGCGGTGGTATGGCGTGGTCTGGAAATATCGCTCAGCATAGAACAGCGCCGCCGCATGAAGGCTGTGCTGATGCGCCAGCCGATCATAGTTCAGGAAGTCGGAATACGCCATCTCAACAACCCGGATTTCCTCATTCGGGTCCAGCTGCTGCGGCCCCGCTGGCGCGGCATCCAGACCCAGATAGTAACTCACCTGATTATTTTGCCAGGCCCAGTTGGCATAAGCGCGACCCACAAGAACCAGCTGGCCGCAGCTATACCCAGTCTCTTCCTGAAGTTCCCGCGCCGCCGCCGCCGCCATGTCGGTTTCTCCGACATTGGTGACCCCGCCGGGCAGGCCCAGAGTGACAGCCTCCGCGCCGTGCCGGTATTCCTCGATGAGAACCAGATTCCCGGACGACGTCATCGGGATGATGGTGACCCATTCGGGCTGTTCCAGAATATGATAGGTTGGTATGATGTGACCGTCCGCACGCTGACATTTGTCGGTCCGGAGGGAAATATAATCATCGCGATAGGTCTGGTGCTGTTGGAGCGTTTTCCAGGGCTTCATTGCTGCGCGGCTCCCAGATGACGGCCAAGAAAGGACAAACGCGTGCGCATCAAATGCACCCGAAGTTTCTCGCCTGCGATACCGTGGCGCTGCCCCGGATAGGTCATCAGATCAAACACCTTTCCTTTCTCCTGCAAGGCCGCCATCAGTCGGGTGGAATTATCAAACGTGACATTGTCATCTGCCATGCCATGAATGAGCAGCAAGGGTGTCTCGAGCGCGTCAAGATATGGAAAAACACTGCTCTGCTGGTACCCCTCCACATTCTCCGCCGGATGGTCCAGATAACGTTCTGTGTAGAATGTGTCATACAGGGACCAATCCGTTACGGGCGCCCCCGAAACTGCGGCGGCGAAGGTGCCACGTGGCGCCTGCAGCAAGGTCATCAGCGTCATATAGCCTCCATAGGACCACCCCTGAATAGCGATCCGGGCGGGATCGACAAATGATTGCTGCCTCAGCCAGTGAACTCCAGCAAGTTGATCGCGAACCTCGGCGTCACCGGTCCGCCGGTATATCACTGACTCGAACCGTTTGCCCCGATGCGCAGATCCACGATTATCGAGGCGAAACACAAGGTAACCAAGGTGGGTATAGAACTGATCCGTCATCCGCTCCCAATGTCGATCAACCATCTGAACATGTGGTCCGCCATAAACCTCGACCAGAACCGGGTAGCGCTTGCCGGGGTCAAAATCCCGCGGTCGATGAAGAGAATAATGAAGCTGCTGGCCGTCGTCGGCCTGAAGCGTCCCAAAGTCGGGGGCTGAATGGGCGTGGAGAAAGGGCGCGTAGGGGTGCGTGGCATCCAGCCTGTTTTCCTCCAGCCAGACAACGCGTGTGCCATCAAACCTGTACAGACCCGTCTGCGGGGGCTGGTCGGGCGACGATGCCGTACCGACAAAATGCTGACCGTCCGGAGCCATGATCACCGACCAGGTCTGACCCAGCGACGTCACGCGGCGGATCTCTGGACTGTCACCATTGAAACGAACCGCATAAAGGTGGCGTTCCAAGACGGTGTCGCGGTAAGCGGTGAAATAGGCCTCGCCTGCAGCCTGGTTGACCCCGGCCAGTGCCGCGACCTCCCACGCGCCCTGTGTGAGCCCCACCGCCTCACCAGACGCGCTGTCCAGAACAATCAGGTGGCGGAAGGCTCCTGACCCGGGCTGATCATCCGTGTCCTGCTGGTCCAGCTCAGCTGAGATCAGAACGGTACCATCGCCTAGATCCTTGAAGTCCTGAGACAGGTTGACCCAGGTATCATGGCGCTCGGTAAACCCCGGCCACAGCGACCACGTCCCGATGGCGGCCTGATGATAGGTGATCTCGGTCTGATCGCGATTCACGGTCTGGATCCACAGGTGACTGGCGGTCCAGTTGACCCTTGCCAGATACGTCTCCGAGCCGGTCTCCAAAAGCCGGTGGCTCTCGCCGGTCTGCATATCCCGGACAAAAAGGCTCACCCGGGCGTTCGCGCGACCGGCCCTGGGATAGCGCTGCGCGATCACGGTAACCTGTTCAGCCTCAATATCAAAGCGGGGCACGATATCGACCTCACTTTCATCGACCTGCGTGTAGGCCAGGTAGTTTTCGTCCGGGCTCCACCAGTAGCCGGTATAACGGGACATCTCTTCCTGAGCGACAAACTCGGCCGTGCCATAGCTGATCGCTTTGTCGGGGTCCGCCTCCGGGGTCAGGCGATGCTCTGCACCTGTTTTGAGATCGATCGCATGAACCGCCCCATCGCGGACGAAGCTGGCCCAGCGCCCTCTGGGCGACACTCGGGTGTCATATTCAAACGCATCCGTATCGGTCAGTTGGCGGATTGCAATAGGGTCTGCCGCAAGGTCCACCAAGAAAAGATCGCCATGATGAGGGACAAGCAGCAGGGTCTCCGTGCCCCAGTGATACTCCAGAAGACCCGAGCGACCCCCCACCCTCTTGCGCTCCCTGAGGGCCTTTTCCTCTTCGGAGAGCGCCGCCCTGGCATCACCGATATGATCGCTGTTGACCAGAAGGCTGGATGTCCCGGTCTCCACATCGAACTGCCAGAGGTCGTAGTGGCTGGAGTCCTCGGCTCGCGCCCTCAGGAAGGTCAGGCGGCGCCCGTCGGGTGAGAACTTTATCCCCTCGGGTGAGGTGCCAGACAGGCTCGGGCTGGCATACAGGCGTTCCAGGGTCAGCAATGAAGGGGCGGGCATGGACAGGAGGACCTCCTCTGAATGGCGGGGCGCGCCGGTGAAGCCGCCGTTCAACAGACACAAAAGACCATATTGGCGCAGCCCGCACAGATCTGAAACCCGGATCAGGCTCGGGGACCTGCCTGCCGGGATCCCGGGGACTTGTCCAGCTGGTTGCGGCGCCGTCCTGTTCCCGGCTGCTGGCGACGGTGCTTGATTTTCCCACGCAGTCGCGCAACTACCAAGCCAGCCCCCAACCCAGATCATTCAGGAGCAGCTGTCCATGGCCGGACCACAATATGTCTACCACATGCAGGGGGTCTCCAAGACCTATCCAGGCGGCAAAAAGGTATTCGAGAACATCCACCTTTCCTTTCTTCCCGATGCCAAGATCGGCGTGGTCGGTGCGAACGGTGCTGGAAAATCAACCCTTCTGCGCATCATGTCTGGCGTCGAGACCGACTTCAACGGTGAGGCGTGGGCCGCCGACGGGATCAGGGTTGGCTACCTGCCGCAGGAGCCGAAACTGGATCCGTCCCTGAGCGTCTTCGAGAACGTGGCCAGTCACTGCCCTGAAAAGAAACTGCTTGATCAGTTCAATGCCATCTCGATGAGGCTCGGCGAGGAGTATACCGACGAGCTGATGGAGGAAATGACGACGCTCCAGGAACAGGTCGACGCCGCCGATGCCTGGGACATTGATTCAAAAATTGAAATGGCCATGGAAGCCCTGCGGTGCCCCGATGATACCGCAGAGGTCAGTACGCTCTCGGGGGGCGAGATTCGACGGGTCGCAATTTGCCAGCTTCTCCTGTCCAAGCCCGACATGATCCTGATGGATGAACCGACAAACCATCTCGACGCCGAAACCGTCGCCTGGCTTCAGAACTACCTGATCAATTTCAAGGGCTGCGTCATTCTGGTGACCCATGACCGCTATTTCCTCGACGATATTACAAGTTGGATCCTCGAGCTCGACCGCGGGCAGGGGATACCCTATCAGGGCAACTATTCCGCCTGGCTGGAGCAAAAGGCCAAGCGGATGGAACAGGAAGCCCGGGAAGAAAAGGGGCGTCAGCGCGCCCTGTCGCGAGAGCTGGAATGGGTTCGCTCCAGCCCGAAAGCCCGTCAGGCCAAGTCAAAAGCGCGTATACAATCCTATGAAGAAATGGCGTCACGGGCCGAGAAAGAAGCGGTGTCGAGCGCGACTATTCGCATTCCTCCGGGACCTCGGCTCGGCAATGTTGTCCTCGAAGCCGAGGACCTTCGCAAAGGCTTCGGCAATCACCTCCTGATCGAGGATCTTTCTTTCCGCCTTCCCCCCGGCGGCATTGTCGGCGTGATCGGGCCCAATGGCGCAGGCAAATCCACCCTGTTCAAAATGATCATGGGACGTGAGGACCCCGATTCCGGAACGCTGCGGATCGGTGACACCGTCCAGCTCGGCTATATCGACCAGAGCCGCGACTCCCTCAATGATAAGAACAATGTCTGGGAAGAGATTTCCGACGGTCTCGACGTCATCAAGCTCGGCAATATTGAAATGAATTCAAGAGCCTACGTCTCTGCTTTCAACTTCAAAAAATCTGATCAGCAAAAACCTGTCGGCAAATTGTCGGGCGGGGAACGCAATCGGGTCCACCTTGCGAAAATGTTGCGCACCGGCGGCAATTTGCTGCTGCTGGACGAACCCACCAATGATCTGGATGTGGAAACCCTGCAGGCACTCGAAGAAGGCCTTGAAAACTTCCCCGGGTGCGCGGTCGTGATCTCACACGATCGCTGGTTCCTCGACCGCATGGCCACCCATATTCTCGCTTTTGAGGGCGACAGCCATGTCGAGTGGTTCGAGGGCGATTTCAGCGCATACCTCGAAGACAAAAAACGCCGCCTCGGGCCTGACGCCGTGGAACCCAAACGGGTCAAGTTCAAGAAGTTTGCCCGAAGCTGATCAGCGGTATAGCGTGTGGGCAGACGGAGGATAAACCATGCTCAGATGGGGAATCGGACTGCTTCTGGCTGGAAGTCTGGTGGCCTGCAATGAGGTCCCCAAGCGGTCCGCGGAAGACATGACAGCGCTCAGCCAGACCGGGGCCAGCTATATCGCCCCGGCGACCCTCGCCGCCCCGCTGCCAGATCTGGCCGTCGCCTTGCGAAATGGCGACACCACGTCTGAAAACCTGACTCAGGCCTATCTGGACCGGATCACCGACATCGACAGGGTCGGCCCGACCCTTCGTTCCGTCCTTTCTGTGAACCCAGATGCGCTGGATCAGGCCCGGGCCAGCGATGACCGACGCGCCAGTGGCGCAACGCTTGGCCCTCTGGACGGCCTGCCTATCCTGATCAAAGACAATATTGAAACCCTCGATCCGATGGCCACCACAGCTGGCGCCCTGGCCCTGAAGGACAATGTCACCCGCCGGGACAGTCCGCTTGTCGCGGGCCTGCGCGGGCAGGGCGCCGTCATTCTGGGAAAGACAAATCTGAGCGAGTGGGCGAATTTCCGCTCGAATGATTCCGTCAGCGGATGGTCGGCCCTCGGGGGTCAGGTGCGCAACCCGCACATCCTTGACCGGTCTCCCTGCGGGTCAAGCTCGGGCACCGGCGCCGCCATCGCCGCCGCTCTTGCCGCCGGAGGCGTTGGCACAGAGACAAACGGATCGATTATCTGCCCTTCAAATGTCAATGGCATCGTCGGCTTCAAGCCGACCGTCGGCCTGATCCCAACCACGCTGATCGTTCCCATATCCGCCAGCCAGGACACAGCCGGGCCGATGACCCGCTCAGTTGAAGGCGCGGCCATGATGCTGAATGCCATGGCGGCATCACAGGGGACCGACTTTACAGCCAAGCTCGCCCCCGGCGCCCTATCCGGCAAAACCGTTGGCGTCCTGCGCTTTGCACAGGGCTCCAATGCCGACATCATCGAGCGCTTTGAGGCCGCGCTGGCGGATCTGGAAGCCGCCGGGGCCCGGCTGGTCGAGGTTGCAGATTTCGCGCCCGCAACCGAGGATTTTGGCCAGAAGGCGCTGACCGTTCTTCTCCATGAATTCAAGGCGGGCCTGAACACCTATCTCAGCGGCGCCGCCAATCGTGTCCCCGTAAGCAGCCTGAACGAGCTGATCAGCTTCAACCGCACTCATGCGAAGGACGAGCTGGTGCTGTTCGGTCAGGATCTGTTCGAGGCCGCCGACGCCAAGGGTGACCTGACAGATTCCGCTTATCTCGACGCCAGTCGCGCGATACGGGCTGCCACCCGCCAGCGTGGCCTCGATGCCCTGCTCGCGGAGGCCGGCGCCGATGTTCTGGTCGCCCCCTCGGGCCCCCTGGCGCCACCTGTTGATGCCGTGAATGGCGATATCCGGCCCGACTGGGCTGGCGCCGGCTCTCTGGCGGCCATTGCGGGCTATCCGCACCTGACCGTCCCCATGGGGCATGTGCGCGGTGTGCCCATCGGTCTGTCCTTTATCGGGTCGCAGGATCGCGATGCCGATGTTCTTGCCTACGGCTATGCTTATGAACAGGCGACCCGGCACCTGCGGACGCCGTCCTATCTGCCCAGCGCAGAGGCCTATCCGGAAACAGGGTCGGCCATGAACGGTCTGATGTCAGACTAGGCAGGTGATCGCCGGGTCCCGGCCGGGCTGGCCTCAGCCTGGCGCCGCCGCAGGCGCGGCGCGACCGCTGCCAGAATAAGGCTGGCGCCCAGACACCACACCGACATCCAGACCAGTTGCTGACCAAGACCGATGCCAAGGTCAATCAGGAGACCCGTCAGACCAGGCCCCAGCGCGGTTGAAAACACCATGGCGGAAACGATGAGTGATCGGATCGCGCCGAGGTGCAGCAGGCCATACACTTCTGGCCACAACGCGCCGAGCAGGGTCGAGGTGAACCCATAGGACACCCCCATCAGGACCATAAAGACGTAGACCCCCCAGACCGGGGTCAGCAGCCCCGCCGTCACAGTGGCCAGCGCCAGCGGCAGCAAGAAGACGGGCAGAAGACGCAGGGCGCCCAGCCGGTCAATCAGGTGACCACAGAGCAGAGCGAACCCGACGGTCGTGACCGCCATGGCGGGAAACGCGGCGGCAAAGGCCATCGGGTCATAGCCCCGCTGTTCGATAAAGTAATCCTGATGGAAAAACACCGTGGTGCCGATGAAGGGCGGGGCGAGGACCCCCATCAGGAGCAGGTAGAAGGCTGGGTCCCGCAGAACCGCACCGACTGTCCAATCCCGCGCTGTGCGCGGGCCCGCCAGAGCGGAGTCGGAGTCACCCGGTATGCGGTCGATCCGCCAGAGCAGAAGAATGGCTGGCAAGGCAACGATCAGGATCAGAGCCGCCCCGATGATCCAACCGGCCTGCCAGCCCCAGACCGCCGCGACGACCGCAAAACTCAGCGGAAAGATCGCTTCACCAGCCTGATGGCCGGGAACCACCAGCGATGTTGCCCGTCCCCGCCCCGCCACAAACCAGCGATTGATTTCTGTCAGGGCCGTATGGGTCATCATACCCTGGCCGAAAAGACGCAGAAGATAGATCGCCAGCATCATCATGAGCAGGTTTGGTGACAGGGCCATAAGCAGGCAGGAGGCGGCAAGCGCCGGCAAAACAAGGCCCGCAACTGTCTGGCCTGACCACACATCAAGGATCCGGCCCAGCCAGGGCAGGGTCGCGGCGCTGGCCAGGGTCGCCATCATGTAAATCACGCCGAACTGGCCATCACTGAGGCTAAAGCGGGCCCGCAATTCTTCCCCGGACAGGCCGATAAAAAAGGTCTGTCCAAAAGAAGAGAACAAGGTCAGCAGAAAGCCGCCCGCAATCCAGCGGGCATTGGCCCTCAGAAACGTCCCCATCATATCTCCCCAGCGGGATGGCGCAGCCGTCGTATGAGACCCGCCGACAGGCGTGCCCCAAGCTCCGGACCTTCGACGGGATAGAGGTAAGGCTCAATCAGTTCCAACTCCATCAGGAGAAGAGACCCGTCCTCGTCGCGCAGCATGTCCACCCGGGCATAGAGCGGTGGATCTCTGAGCGCCGCATGCACCTGTTCCGCGGCCGCCAGATCGGCGGGGTCCGGGATGAGCGCAGTCTCTACGCCGCCATAGCTGGACTGGATGCGATAGTCCCCATCAGCAGCCTGCTTCAGCAGCGCATGGCTGAACAGGCCATCAATGAAAATAAAGCTGAGTTCACCCTCCGACTGGATGCGGGGGAGAAAGGGCTGGACCATCATGGGCTCGGTCATGTCCGGGACGGGCTGCCCTTTTTGCAGGCGGTGCTGCCCTCCGGCACCGGCGCCGATCTGGCGCTTGAACACCAGATCGTCCCCCAGATCCTCAAAAGCGCGGGCGACATCGGCGTCAGTGACCTGATCGAGCCAGAGGGTCGGGATCAGGCGGGCGCCGCGGGTTTCAAGCGCCTTAAGATAGGATTTGTGACTGTTCCAGGCGACCAGCCCGGCCGGATTGTACAGGCGCGTTTGGCCTTCGATCCGGCGAAGGGCCTCGAGGAAGGCCGAGGGCCGATCCATATAATCCCAGCAGGT
>Ga0213866_10000324_pt1 | contig 39628 bp, 46 predicted proteins | sample PICome_11_FD_160079 | JGI IMG/M metagenome (GOLD analysis project Ga0213866, IMG submission 160079) | Coastal seawater microbial communities near Pivers Island, North Carolina, United States - PICO284 | ecosystem: Environmental > Aquatic > Marine > Coastal | place: USA: North Carolina... | reverse complement strand
CGCAAGAACATAACTTTGATAATAACGAAGTGTTCGTTTCGTATATCATAGAGAAATATAATATTCCTTGTACCGAATTAACTGCGGCATGGAACTTTATACTCGACAATTTTATCAGCGAATATAGTGATGCGCACTACTTTTTACATCAATCAAATAAATTATTTAATCAACTTTGATACTTCGTTAACAACTTCCAGTACGGTTTTTGCTTTTCTAATCTTAGTTTTGACCGCAGGTTTCTTCGCATTTTTTACTGCTTCCATTTCAAACACAATTAATTTAATTTGGAATAAAAGTTCTTTTTGTTTATCTTCATCGAAGTTGAATAATATATCAGTAATGAGTTGAGCAGTATTTACTACACCATCTTTCTGGTTATGTAATAGACCATCAGATTTAGCTATCTCAATTACTGCTTCACGGTAGATAGCATCTTGTTCTCTAATATGTAAAGCAGTTGCTTCGTGCAAATCATCGATTGACATTTGTGTCAATAACCAGTTATACACTTCGTCTGATTCATCAGCATCACAATATTCAACTCTTATTTGCGTTTCTTGTTTTTCATCATCATCAAATTGCCAATGTATTTCTACAGTAGTTCGTTCATTGTTTGAAAAGTGAGCATGAATTAGTTTGTGACCTTCAATCATCTTATGTTCTCTCTAAATTAAGTTTAAATTCATTTTGATTGACAATGGTACCATTTGGAAATTCTTGAGCACGATAATCATCCGCAGTGGCAGCATATTTTGTATATGCCCCAGTAACACCAATCATTTGTTTATTTGCTATCTTTGTTCCTTGACGTGTGCCATTACCATTTACATTATATCTTAATGTGTATCCTGCAGCAGCATGGATTGCATATTTTATCAACGGTGCAAACAAAGCATCAAATTCTGCATACGTCATATGCCTGAGACCAGTAGGTGTATTTTTTCTATTTGAAGTGGTGTCAATCATGAGTGGAGTTCTATACCCACTTCCTTGTACCGAAATATTCGAATCTACTCTTTGTAAATAATAAGTTGTCGTAGAAAATACATCTTGAACACTTCCTGTACCACCAATATTTGAAGCAAGATACCCAGAAAGATTTGCAACAGTATCCGCAAAAACAGTTCCTAAATTTGTTGATCCGGATATGGAAGAGGTTGTGGAAATATAATATGAACCTCCAGCCTGAATACCATTTTCAGAAGTAGACATCATTGCATCAATTACTGGACCAGCAAAATAAACAAGACATTCGCTATAACTCATTTCTCTTAAAGAACCATCAGCTTCCATAAAGATTGGTTTTGTATTAAGAGATTGATAATCCGAGTTAAGGAACGTTGCTGGCGCATTAATCGTTTGACTGATCTTATCGTAAGTCGTACCAACTACAAGTTGTGGTTCACCAGTTGAAGTTTCTGGTGGATAACTTGTAACCGCTGGCCAAGCACCTGAGGTATTTCTAACAGCAGTTCCAGACCTATATCTGGTATCAGTCATGTTTGGTGAGATGTTACCATTACTAGCAACAACGGATAATTCTACCGATGGTGCTTGTTGGTACAGATAGGCAATTCTACCCAACATAGCATTATGCTCTGCTAATGTGGTGTCTCTTATACCAGTAGAACCATCTTCAATGAATGCTCTGATTGCAGTTCTTGCCATTATGGAATACTCACATCCGGATCAGTAGTTAAAATATGTCCAGCGAGAACAGTTGTTCCTGCTTCATTTTTGATTGTAAGTAGATGTGTGTCAGTAAATTTATTATTATCAAATGTGAACGAAGTGTTCACTGTTATGTCAGAAATAAACGCACTGTCAATGGTTGCACTATCACCAATAAGACTTCCAACTCTCAAGTTATCAATTCTAGCACTGTCTGTTACAATGAAATGAGCATTTAGCATATTTACAGTTGCACTATCAATAAAGAGCGTTCCACCAGAATCTACATCAATCCTATTTACATTGATAATATCAAATTCTGCACTGTCTACATCTAAAACTCCTGAAACAGTTAGATCTTTGATAAACGCACTATCTACAGTCGCACTATCAGCAACAAGCATACCTGCTCTAATAATCCGGAAAGTAGCAGAGTCTGCTTTCAAGTTTTTGAGTGTAAGAACTCCAGTACTCAATAACGTGTTGATGCTATCAATAGCATCCCAAAGATAGTTGATTGCAAAAACAACATTCGAATCGTTTGATTTGTATATGCTGCTATCATATGCTCTAAATGACGAGTCTAATAAATCTAGATCGCCAATATAATCAGACATCAAATTAGTTTTGGAAACCCATTGACCTATGGGAGCATTAGTTAATATTGTTTCTTTTCTAGTCATCTTTTACACCGAATCTAATTTAAATCCACCAAGATATATAACTCCTGGATCAGAAGATGTATCTGGACTTGATGAATCTGTGATTAAAAATTTACTTGCCTCTGTGAATGTATGGTTATCGAATATTAGATCACTATCTATAGTCAAATTATTTATACTTGCTTTCAGGAATACTGCACTGTCAGCAACCAGATTGTGATTAACCAAAAATCCTATATTACCTGAATCTGGTTGTCCTGGATGAAAGTCTATAACTTTCGTTTGTGATATTGTCACTGTACCATTGCTGTCAGCAATAAGTTTATCGACCCTAGAACTATCTACAATTGTTATTTTGTTGAACTTTGCACTATCTAAATTAGATACATCAAAGGAACTCTCAACAACAATATTTCTAAAGGCAGCATTGCTTTCAATGTATAAATCATAATTGAAATCAGGTATGAGATGAACATACCCACTAAGAACACTTGCAATTAAGTTAGTAGACCCTATAGAGTCACCATCTTCATAACTATCACGAACATGAGCATCAGCAGCAAATAATGTTGCTCTCCCTAGAAGATTTTTTCCAACGGTAGAATCCTGCATATCCAATCTTAAAATATTGAATGTTCCAGAATCTACTCGTAATTCAAGTTCATCAAAATTTGTAGAACCTGTACCATTGAAAAGATTCAATAATTTTGACATCAACGGATCATAAAGGTAATTCAATGCTGTGACAAAACTTGCCCCAGTTGAACTATTATGAGGAGTGAACACAAAACCATCTAAGATATCTGATCTGAAACTATCTAGATTGCCCATATAGTCAGACATGGTATTCTGACTATCAATCCATTGTTGGAGAGTATTGTCACTGTCAATATGGATTTTTCTTGCCATTATTTTAACCTATCCAATATTTCTCGCATCATAGATTTCAACTCACCAACCTCATTTTTCAAACCTTGTATTTCATCGTTTTGATCTTTTCGAGATTTTTTAACAATTTTTGCTTTTTGAATAGAAACATTATCCATATTCAATATAGCATTGTTGTTTAAATCTCGAACGAGAGTATTGTGGTTTTCTACTTTCGCTCTCATTATACCGCCAGTGCAATTACTCTTAGATCCTTGAATGTAGGAACCAAAGCACTATTTCTAGATTTCATTACAATTTTGAGAATGAACTTATCAAACGGATTAGCAAAACCACCAGTTCCACCAACCAAGAAAGTATAATCTCTGAACACAGCAGGATTTTCATCACTTGCTATAAGTTCTTCAGGGGATACTTCAGTCCAGTTAATATCTTCAAAGTTTTCATCTTCGGTAGCAACCTTGTAGTACACATCAAAGTCAGCAATTGAAGGTTTATTTGCTGAAAGCAGAACCTTCACACCAACCGATGGTGATTCCAAAATTACTGGTTTTACGATATGCTTAGAAAGATGTGAACCACCGTTTGGATCAGTCTCGTCAGCATACTCTAATGGGTTGTTTCTATTAAGATTAGTTAGAACCCCTAATGAACCAGCAGAATCTTGGAAGTCAATCTCATTATGGAACAACCACATACCAGTTCTTTGCATATCAATGAACGGTGCTAGATCGCTATCAGAAGTTTGTAGATTGACTTTCAATGTAGCAGACTTAGCACCACTCATGGCATTTGCTTCACGCTCACTACTCGCAAGAACTTTCGCTGTTGTGAAGTAATTGTCTTCATTCATAATGAGTCTGCTATACGCACCATCTTTGGTGTACTGAGTTTCATTACCAGCATGAGATTTACCAGTTGTCAACTTAGCATCTAGTGTTACAGTAGTATTTTTTGGAACCAAAGTTTCAATTCTTGGAGTCAAAATTTCGTAATGAATATTCTGAGTAGCAAGTCCAGTAAGACCACCAAATGTAGACGAATCAGTAGAAGCACTATCAGCAGTTATTGTATAGAAGTTTTCATCTACATTAATAATTGTTCTAGTACCGTTAAGACCTTTTCCAGTCATACCATTGTTAAATGATAGTGAACTGTCAAGACCGCTAATGATAACCTTATCACCAGCAATGAATCCATGATTTGGTTGATTAACTGTAACAACAGATGAACCAGAATCTACTTGGAATGGATTTTCAGGAAGCAAGTCTATTGGAAGTGTTACGTTTTCAAGGATTACTTCTGCAGAAGTTGTTGGGAACTTAGCACTAAACAACTGGAACTTCATATCCTTATTTTGTGCAGGATTCCAAGTTGAACCATTCTGAGATAGGAACAACGAACCAAGTGTAGGTTGTTTAGCAACTTTACGAGCAGTTGAACCAACTTCAAACTTTTCTGTTTCAGCAACATAGACATTATAATCTACTGACTGAGCAAGAAGAACGATAGCATATTCCGTCAACCCACTGAGGAATACTGGTTCATCAAATTCAAACTCTGTGCCAGTCAACGAATCATTAGATATGTTGACATCAACAGGATTCAAAAACTTAACCGCACCAGGAACTGGAATATTATCCGGAACACCTGCAATCATAGGTCTGATCTGAAGTTGTACTGGAATATTAGCATCCTTAGTCTTGAAGAATATCTTCACCTTAGTGATGAATACACCATTTGGCTTATTCACAAAGAATGATTGTGCCAACGGATCATTTGGATTCGGTTCTGGCGTATTCTTATCATCATCGCTTTGGAATGGTGGACTGATACGTGAACGACCAGTTACAACGGATCTGATTGAAATCTGACGAGTTGCTTTTACTGTACGGTCTACAGTTTCAAGTACACCGTTTGCATCAAAGAATCCTTTTGAGAATGATGTCGCGAAGTTTGCATCTCCACCTGTAACATCCATCAATTCAAAGGCACGAGTTCCTGTTCTAAACCGAATAGCATCAGTATTAGGAATAAAGAAGTTACCTTCAATCTTACCTGCTGCATCTGAAGTCAACACTCTATCCGCAGCGTTTGGTGCATCTGGGTGAGTTGTAGCACGATTAAACTGCGTTCCTACTGCTGTGGTTGAAGAAGCATGACGAGTAAAGTTTACAGTCCCATCCACAAAATCAGCAACAGAAACACCATCGAAGAAAGGATAATGCCGAGTGTTAGGTTTCAATCCCTGTACACGGAAGGACACTTTTGATGAACGCATGAACGGAATCAATGCTACATCAACAACTCTTTGGTTAATTACTTCACGGATAGTTTGTTCTGAAACAACGCGATTAACACGTGTAACATTAAACTGACCTTCTTGAGCAGTCCTTGCGCCAGTGACGTTAGTTCCTACTGATACACCACCCCAGTTCCAACCCCAGTTACCGAAGTTTCTGTTTGATCGGTTATCAAGTCTAGTTCCACCTGATATAACTGTTTCGTGGCGAACCTTAGTTTCTTTCCAATGGTCAGAAGCAGGAGATAATTCTGCATATCCTTCGTTAGTAATAACAGCGAATGGGTTAATGTTTTCTGTACCAGACGCAATATCTTGATCAATAAATGATACATGATTATATTTCATGTACACATTATCGCCCTTTAGAATGGTATTAGTTGATTGCCCTGAATCATAAACCAAACGAATCTCTTCTTCTGAGAATTGAGGTCTTAGAATTTTTTCTTGCGGATCTATAGATGCGCGATATTCTACATTATTAACATCAGAGGACTGATGGTCAATAAAGTTATCTACAAGGAAACCTGACTTGGTACGATCCAAACCGTTTGAATCTAGGACAGAGAAGTTTTTCAAATCTATTTCTAATAGACTTAGAGCAGTCACTTCTTCTAGATTATCTAAGCGATCTTCCAATCTAGAAAGATCTTTCATTGTAAATCCTTTTGCTTCAACCTTTCGCATCTGCATATCACTGTCAGTAACAGATCCAGCATTCATTTTAATTTGATACAGTTCTAATGCACCTTCTGGTGTTTGAGGGAACTGTGGGTTGAAACTTGAATTTCCTTCAATGTATTGTAAAGGATTTGTTGCAACAAGTTTATCGTATCGAGGAAGATAGTATGTCACATCAGCAGTATACAAAGAAGTGTTTGTTGGTAGTGGATTATATCTTGCGGTTCCCGCACTGAAGTTTGCACCAGTGTCATCTTTTCTAGAGCGGAAGTCTAAGAAGTTCTTTAAGTCATACACACGACCTGTCCGACTTGTATATTTCGGGATATCCTTATAAGGAGATGGATATGACGTAGGAGCAAAGAAATCACCAGATGAACCATGTAAATAGTAATTGAAACGTACAAAGATATTTCCTGCTGGTTTCGACTGATTACCTTTGAGGATCAAACGTGATACATCATAGAAGTTATCTCGTTGACCATTATCAAGCACGAATTTAACTTGAAGATCGGCACCATCTGAATCAGTAACACGAACTCTTGTTACATCGATAACGTCTGCTTTACCAAGAGAAATATATGGAGCACCAGTAGCAGGAGTCGTCACAGTTGTTGTTACTGTAGTGTTTGTAACTGTCTTAGTTCTTGCGGTTGCATTTACTGATTTCTTATAAAGTATTTCAATGTTTGTAGAACTAGGTCCACCAGAAATCGAAGCATTAGCACCGCCACCTGCTAATGTAATGGTTGGTGATATTAACGCACCTGTGTCTGTTCTTGCGATGATCCAATCAGTTGTATCAGTATATAACTCACCACCAGAAAGTGTAGGCAAAGAAGCATTACCAGAACCGTCAGTGGTTCTTGTGTCTCTTCTTAGAACATTGTATGATGCATTTGTAATTGCTTGAATGCGAGGATGCTGGAAACTATACAACAAAGTGTTATTCGTTTTATCTTTAAGTACAGCACTTGCATTTTCTAGAATTGGGTTTGCATAATTAGTGGAGTTTGTTCCAATAGAACGAACTAGTCTAAAGTCTTGACCAGCATTCATTTGAATATCCATCAAATGGTATCGAAGATTTGCGCCATCTTCTTCAACGGATTTTATTCTAGCAGTACCAATAGTCGAACCATTATGGCGATAACCGTCTTTCAAGTTGTATGTTTCAAATTCGTCAATGTTAGGAACACCAAGAGAACTATCGCAAAGCAAATAATTGCCGATACCTATTGAAACGACATCGTTAGTTATTTGTTCTGTGTCAAGAGCGCGATTTACACTTATCGTCGAAACTCCAGAATATTCATTTCTATATCCATTAAGGTATACAAGACCAGGAGAAATTTTAAGAGCATACTTAGTTGCAGAATCAGTTGCGTGCTGTTGGAAATTTATTTTAAATGGTTTTTTGATAAAGTCACCATTAATTTCTTTAATCCGAGTAGCAGCATGGTCTTCAATCTTATTATATGATTCATCTGCTGAAACAACTTCAATGACTTTACCTGATTGAAGTTTTGCATAGAATACAAAGATCTCGTCAGAATCAACTTCTGATTCGAGTGCTAGTGTCATATCAATTCTAAGACGGTCAGCACCAGGAGCAGTTAAGTTTGCCAAAGCACCTTGATTATCATATAGACCTTGGTCATCATCAACAGTAAAAATTCTTTGTTGAACCCTAAACCCAACATTTAAATCAGGAATTGGAGAATATTTTGAAACAATTTTATTTTGTGCATCTGCCTGTACAAAATGTCCTTGTGTGAAGAAAACACCAGTTTGGGTTGATACTCTTGTACCAGTACCCATCGCAGGATTGACTGCAGTATTTGTTAATTGTACTGTTAATGGTGTAACAGAGTTTGAAAGGTTTTCGCCAGGAGTAAATCTGATGGGAGTAGTTGCACCAGCAGTTCCTGCAGTTGTATTTGTATATTCAACATAAATTGTTGCTGGATCACCACTTGCAGCAGGAACAACCTCAACAATTTTACCCACCACACTAGAAGTTGCACCAGTAATAGTTACACCGAGAAGTGAGTTAGGAGTAGCAGGCAAGGCATTACTGGATGTGTCCAACTTAACAAATTCATATTTGTTGTTGGCAGTAACGCCACCACCTAAAACAGCAGCACCCTCTTTAAAAATATTGGTACCAAAACGCTCAATTTGCTTTTGCAAAATTGTTTGCATTTGGGTGAGTTCTCTTGCTTGAAGAACCTTTCCACTATTAAAGAGAATTCTATGATAGTGATCGCTATCTTTGAAATCATCTTTATATTTTGTTTGAAAAAGGGTTTCTGTTAAATTACTAGACATTTTCTATTCCTTAGAACGATATAATTATTTTTACGTCTTCAGTCTGAGTGGTATCTCTTAGTATTGCTGCACGATTATCTATATACAGAATATCACCTGTTTCAACATCGTACTTTGGTTTGATAAGAGCGGAATCAATGACTCCGTCACCAGCTCCATTAGCTTCCTGAAGCAATTCACCGTCGATAAAGGCAATATATCCTGTGCTATCGGTTTGGTGGTAGTATATTTCATTTGAATCAATATGATCTACATAAGCAATCGCTCCGGAAGTTTGACCTTCCATTTTTTTATCGCGAGTGAATGCTGTCACAATACTGCTTAGTGTCATTTTATCCATAGCATTGCCAGTCAAGTCAGTGAAGAACGCACCATTTTGTTGACGTGGATCTCTCCACAAAGAAACCTGACGGAAGTCTTGACCAGTAATAAAATCACTATCATTTGGTAGGAGTTGTGAATGGAACATAACGCCAGTTGATCTTAAATCATTAACCGCATCTCTACCAATACCTGAATCTGGACCTACAACTGCACGTGCTGTAGCACCTGTTCCACCGCCACCAGTTATCCCAATTGTTGGGGTGTTATAGTATGCGGCACCATGTGCTAATGTAGAACTATCCGGATCAATCGTAATGTGAGTCACAATACCAAGACTAGAATCGATATGAGCAGAAGCAGATGCACCAACACCAGTAGGTGCTGTGATCGATACTGTAGGAACCGAAGTATATCCTGAACCACCGTTCGTCAAAACCAAACTTGTGATTGAAGCAGGTTTCGTGTGGTTTTGTACTGATTCTTGTCGTAACTCAATGCCAGTAGAGTTTGAATCAGTTGGACCCTGTTGCTTTACAGGCATAAAGTTTGATGACATAAAGTTATTAGCATCACTAGATGAAATTGTAAACAAAAACTTCCAGACATAATTATCACCCAAACGATGAGAATCATCATTTGAATTAGTTGGTTCTACAGTAGAAGGAACAATATTACCGTTAGCATCACGACCTGTTTCAAGGCACATATAAACTTGATTATTATCAGTTTTTACATAATAAGGTTGAGTCGGATAACCCGAAATCAAATCATCGTATTGTGAATAGATCGTACCACTTGCCCAGTTGTTTCTTGGAACAACCTGTGATACTGCCTGCACCTTTTTGACAGAAGTTAACTGGTCACGCACCTGACGGATATCAGTAATAGTATCCTCTGGGATTGGAACGTTATCTGATGAATCCCACTGTTCAGGTCTACCAATACCAACATAATAATTGTTGCTATTTAAGTTGAAACCGTCAAAGAAGTTTCTTGCTAGGATTTTCCTTAGTTGTCTTGTGATAATTGCTGGCATGATTTAATCCTATAAGTTTCCTATTCTAGTTTTGAATGCTGCGAAATCAGCACTTGCCGCGACCTCTGTTTTGAGTTCAGTTATTGACATGAATATTTCTGAGTCGACTGGGATTCCACCAATAGTTGTACCTGCTGGCAAAACGACATGAGTTCCAGTTATACTAATGTTTGCGCTATCGGTGTTGTTAGCCAATCTCAAATTAGCTACATTGGCCAATGAAAGTGAATTAAATGCTGAATCATATGTGAATCTAGCACTGTCAACTTCAAGAGAAAGACCAAATATATTAGAGAATCTATTAGTTTCAGAACCAATATTCTTAGAATTATTTGTATTTGGAATTAGCGAAACCTCAAGTGCTGAAGCAAGACTATTAAAATTTGCTGAATCTGGATAAGCATCTAATCGAATATCAATAATATCTCCAACAAGTGATGAATCTAGTGCTAGATTATTTGTTACCAAATAACTTTTGGTGACATAGGCATCGATTTCTTGACGTGTCAGGTTAGAGTCTAATCCACTTGCTACTCTGGTTTGAATATAAGTTGCATCGACTAAGTTAATGACACCAACAGAATCTATTGAGTTTTCGTTGATAAGAGTTATGGTTTTAGCAGAATCAAAGTCAGCAGAAAATGCTAGAATAGCAGCAGAATCTAGAATATTTGGACTGATGGCAATGTCTGATATAAGTGCAACTGTGCCTGTACTATCTGGCAAGGTGATAATGTTGTCTTTGGTTGGTTCCGTTGCACGTAGAAATGTTTCATTGGTATCGCTTGGTGTGGAGTTAGGACTATCTGCTCCAATAAATACAACACTTCTTTGGTCAAAGGAAATACCTTCGAGGTTCAATCCACCGACTGAATCATTAACTAATAAACCTATAGACGCAAGGTCTGAATACACCTCTGCAAAATTTTGGTTCATCTTAATAGCACCAGAACGCAGGGTATCTCCTGTTCCGTCGTTTCCTGCACTACCGACTGCTATAATTTGTCTTGCCATTTCTAAATTCCTTATTTAATACGACTATTTATAATAGTTATACAGACTTACTGGACCATCACTGTCAGATGCTTTAATATGATATGTTCCATCGAACGTTGTAAATGGTGAAGTGCTTGAGAACTTCGTGAACGTATCGTCGTAAGTAAGATGGAAACCTGCCCAGTGATCCACGTCCGCAAAGTTTGAATCCACATAACGGATAGTTTCTGATAGACCAAACTCCGCAGGTGTCTTGTAAACACTAAGTCTTTCTGGTGCATGATCTTCATCATCTTCAATGATATTGAAGTAATCAGGATTAACATATCCAGCAACAACATAACCTGTTTTATCATCATTATCAGCATAGATACCAGTGACTTCACCCTCTGTTCTACCATATACCATGTTTGCTGATGAGTGTACTTTCTCACGAGGATCAAGTTCTGGGAGTGATTCTTCTGTCGTTACACCAACTGGTACGTTAGATAAAATTACAACTTCTGCTGCTAAATGATAACCTGATGGGTGTACATACCTTCTCCATAAAGTTTCCCAAACATGGATCGGGAAAGGAGAACTGACCAACAAAGAAAAGACCTGATAGATTTTACCGTCATGGATCCTTTTACCAAACTCAGTTCCAATCTCATCCATACCAACATAGATCAAATCTTTTTTAGGATAAATTATTTCAACATCTTCTTCATTGAAGAAAGATCTAAAGAAACCATATCCCGAATATTCAGAACCCTTTACTCGGAAAAAATTACCAAAGTTCCTAATAACTTCTCTTGGGAATGTAAACTGACCTGCCCCAACCCCAAGACCAACTTCATCTAAAAGAAAATCTAGTCTTTCAAGTTCGGTGTCTTCAAAATCTCTGACTGCAGAAATTTCGTTAATAATACCACCCCATTGTCCATCAGAGTCGAGATATTCATAATATCCTTCTAAGAACTGAATAATGTTTGGATAATCTTCTTGAAAGTATTCTGGCAAAACTTCTTGTACCAAACTCTTTCTGAGATTTACAGGAAGTCTATTATAGTCTTTCAGAGTTTCTGAATTATTTGGCGAATAAGTCATTAGTTCACTTCAAGTGTTGCAGTCTGTCTGTCAAGAACAGCGGAAGAAGAAGATGTTTCTGTTGATAATTTTAATATGTAATTCCTTAATGGTTTAATGCTAGAATCATCTGCTGGGACAACAGTTATCTTTATTTCATTTGATCCACTTAATAATCTAGTTGGTTGAAATCCTACAAAAGAAACTTTACCCGAAGAAACGTCATAATTTCCTACATTATCAACCAATATGTTATCATCTAAATCAAAGACAGCGAGTTGATTTGAACTTAATCTATTTTTAACAACAGCAACCGTTCCTTGGAATTCAAATGCGTCTGTAGTAATCCGATGGAATACGTCATCTGGGTCAGCAATATCACAAGGGAACTGAACTTCAAATGTGTTTAAGTCAGCAGCAACTATCAATTCATGCATTTGAACCTTTACGCCGATTTTAGTATTCAGTACTGCTTTTCCTAATGCATCAATTTCTGTTAATAGATTACTCTTTCTGAAAGTTTTATCAAAGGATTCTAAGTTTCTCAAAAAATAATTCCTGATGTATTTTTGTATGTTGCTTTCCTGAGTTTGACTTGATAGTCCTGTAAGGGCAGGATCAAAGTTAAATTGAGTTGTCAAGATTAGGAAAACATCTTTTGGTTCTACAAACTTTGGCGTCATTGACATAGTAGAAAGGTTCTTCACATAGTTTGATCTAATCTGATCTTGTACTTGCTGTTTAGTTGCAGCAGGAGTTCCTACAGTAAAGTTCAAGGAAATATAAACTGCACCATAATCTATCGGTACGTTTTGATCACCAGACCAAACTGCTGATTCCTTTACTGCAGAAAAATTAGTATCAATAATTGCTTTATAATCTAGAGAAGTCACCAACCTTTGCTGAGCGGCAAAAGCGATAGGAGCAAGTTGGCGAATAGACTCAATTGATTGTTTTTCTAAACCACCAGAAGATTCAGCGGATAAAACTGCTGACAAAACATATTGTACACCATTTACTGAAACTTGTGAATCAGCAGTAAATGAAGTTGCACCGTTTGCGACTGATCCTTTAGATGACAAATATGTTACAACAATCTTTTGTCCTGGATCTGGTGATTTACCGAAAGAAGTTCCATCCCCAAAGTTGATTTCAAATGTACCATTAGGTGCTTCGTGGATGCTGTAGTAAGTTGTTTCTGAATCAATTCTTACAGCAGTAGAAAGGGGTGTATATTCTGTAAATGTATTTGAAGTGAGACTATCATAAACTAAAACACGTGCTGTAGACTTGTCCATTGTCTCATCAGGAACGATATAAATTTGTCTTTCATTCTTTTGACCAACGATAAATGTTTTTGTCTTTTGAATACCTTCGAATATTGGGATATCCGTTGATCCTGCGCTAGTCCTAAAGTCGTATGTTCCTGAACCATTGTCCCTTGCTGAAAATGCTTCTTGCGTTCTAAATGTATATGATACGCCATCAACCGAACCTGTAAATTGAGTTCCTCTAGGGATTCCAATAGTTACTGGACGACCAGGAACGTTGGTAAGGTTTAAAGATAATTCTACAAGTGCTTTTGATGAGGTTCTAGAACGAGTTTCATACCCAAGCATAGCAGCATGAGAAAGAACAGAACTTCTTAATTGCGCTGTTGGTAAGAATGCTTCATTCAAAGCGAAGTTTGCGGTCAAAGCATTTTGATGAGTATTGTAAGCGAGAACATCTAATAAGTTGTTTAGGCCAGCACCTTCAAAGTTGTATGAATTAAATTCATCTTTGCTTTTGAAATGATCTTTAAGGCGATTTTTGATTTTATTAAAATCAAGATCTGCCGATTTAATAGTAGTTGCCATTTTATCTCAACCTTGTAAGTGATAGTTCTAAAGAAACAGGTTCTACCGAATTTAAAACTTGAAAATTAATTGTTACATTTATGTTATTATATTCTGGATCAAGAGAGATAAAAACCTCTCTCATTAAAGCACGTGGTTCATGTAAAGAAATAGTTTCAAATATTTGATCTCTCAGTATGTCTGCTTCAACTGTAGTGTCAAGTTCAAATAAAAAACTATTTAAATTTCCACCATATTCAGGATCAAACGGTTTTTCCATGAAGTTAGTCATAAGGATATTTTTCACAGATTGTTTAACTGCCGCAACGTCTTGCTTTTTGTATATGTCACCAGAAGGTTTTGGAGCAAAGAATAAATCCAAATCTGTATAGACTACCGACTTTGTGGTAGAGATGGATGATGTATTTAAATTTCCATCTTCTATAGAAAATGCTTTTGCTGGCATATTTAATTCCTTTTATCCTATTTATAATGTTTTATGCAAGGATCTCTATAAGTTCACCAGTTGCTTGAACATAATTATTATATCTCGTTTCAAGTCTGTTTTGATAGCTTGCTTTATATCCTTCTTGCAACTCTGGCATAATCACAATAATTTGAGCATTGAGTGACCCATCAACATTATATGTGTCGTAGTCTAATATCATTTTTTCGTACTGCTGACTATCTTTCCACCAAGCAGCAAGTTTAAATGTTTGTTTTAAAGCAATTTCGCCTTTACGATTTCTTAGTTCGTATACAATAGCACGACCATATGTCCTATAATCATTGACACTACCTGCTGCTATTGTTTCTGTTTCTGAAGGTTTATACACGCCTTCCGAAACTACAAGTCTAAACTCATCAAACTCACCTTCATCTTCCATAATAGATCTCATTAATTGAGCATGAAGATAAAGGTATTTTGCAGTTTCGTATCTATCTTCAAAGAACATATGATCCATAGTAATAGGGTCACCATGACTTCCAAAGAACTTTGCCATATTAATTCCTCTGGCAAGTTTTGTTCTTTCGGTAATAGTTTTCTTTCTTCTTGGGTCGTAAGTTGGATTCGGTTGAATTGTTACGATATCATTTTGTACTGATCCTGCAAATCGTTTTGCTTCTGCTCCTTTAATTTTACCAAACACTTCTTTTGGATTCGGAGTTCTAGGTGTCGGTTCATCATCAATGATAGAACCTATCAGAGAAGGAACAGCATTAGAATAAGTTGTATTTAAAACATTTTCTGAAATAGCAGTACCGATGAAATCTTCATTATTTTGAGTTGCTGGGTTTCTTAATTTTGATCTTACTTCACTGACTGTTAATGTTCTATTTTGAACCCCACCATAATCTACAAACCTGTTGATAGAGTTATAGATCACATCTCCAACATCTACGGCAACTTTGAAGATACCATAGGCAGAGTTAAACCAACTATTTTTCATAACTGAGTTTGTAGGTTGTACTGTTGCTTTTGTATCAACCGCTTGCGCAGCTGCAGTATTCTTTGTTCCTGCTGAACCACCAGCACCAATTCCACCAGCAGTACCAGCTCTCCCTGCTTGTGTTGCAGTGTCAGCATTACCAGTCAATGAACCAACAAATTCAGTTGCCTGTGTTCTTGTCGTATATGCCGTATGGGTTGTGATTGTGTCGCCAGCAGTAATTGAGTGACCTGTATATTGATTGTAATTATAAGTGATAATATTCTCACCACCCATTGTTCCACTATCACCAATAACAGTTAAACTTGACGCACCTATATTGATATCGGGTGATGTTGCGATGTATTTGTTTTCAGCAGATATTTGATATTCGGAACCAACGATATCTTCTTTATTTTTACCAACTGTTGTGCTTTGATCGCCTTTGACGATATTATTTTGATCACCAAGAACAAGGGTAGTTTCTGCGCCAGTAATAGTCTTTGATACATTTCTATTGACGAACGTTTGGTGATTGTTATTTACGTCTTGGCGATACCCACCTTTAACATCTTCTTCCATGTCACCGCCAGTTGTAACTGTAAAATTACCACCAACATTTAAATCAAAGTCACCATCAACACGAAGATTCAAGTTGCCATGATAAACAATATCCCCATCACCTTCAATGATAACCTTTTCACTTCCTGCTGCAACACGAATAATATTATTTGTAGCATTGATAACGACAGTACCATCGGAACGCATTTCAACACCTGCTCCAGTCTTATGTCTGAATAGCATACGTTCGCGGCCAGGAGTATCATCGATTTCCTGAACATGACCAGAAACAGTTCTTTTAACCTGATTCAATGGTGCTTTGGATGAAGGATAATTTTTTAACTCGAGGTCAATCCCTACATCACCACCACCAATAAAAAGTTCGTTTTCTTCAATTCCCCTTGCTTCAAGGTTTACAGAAGGTGCATTTGCATATTCGCGTTTAGGATAAACACGTTTGGGATCAGAAAAAGGATCACCTTTACTTGGTAAATTTTTATCTTTTTCTTCAATTAAAAATTCATCGTCAGACATAATTTATTCTCCAAGATTCTCACGTGCGGCAAAGATTGCCGCATCTTTTGTTCCGTAATTTAGTTTGGTCTGGGTATCTCGATAAAAAACTGACCACCTTCCACGAACTTCATCGTAGGAAACCGTGTTTCCATTAATAACTTCACTGTTTAAAAAGTCATCATCCAAACCTGAATATGGATCATCATCTTCAATCACTTCTCCTGTATCATCATCTACAACAATTTCAACATTGGCACCGTCATCACCGTCTGGAATCTCTCTTTTCTTTTCTAGATAAGTGCCAACATCAAATCCTGGGCCAACAAGGGCCATTATATCTTGAAATCTCATAAGTTGTTCAACTTCAGTTCCATCTCTTGTTATTATACCTTTACTCTCAGCGAGTATTTGGTCAAGACCTTTTAATACACCTCCTGGTGAGTGTCGGTACATAACATCCATCATCATATCAAAGGATTTCCACTGTTCTGCAGTGATAGATTTATCAGAAAGATTAGCATGATTAAGACCAGACTCTGGTGCGTCCCCTAATATACCAGCATCAAATTGAATCATAATACCTTCTTCATGAATCCTTACATATTTAGAACTTGATTCTTGTTCTAATAGATTGGCCCCATAAATCGTAGGTCTCGTGCCAATAGGAACAAGTCTTTCAACAACACCATCTTTTCGTATGAAATAGTTGGTTCTCTGATATCCTATCCTACCGACAGGAGTTCCAGCTGGTACTCTTTTTTCTTCAGGTCTTTGTTTATACTTCTTATGTCTTTTTTCGTTGTAAGACCTAGCAGTATAAAATTCGTTTTCTGCTGTTGCAGTCCAAGCAATAATTGCATTTTTAATTTTTCTTGGGCAACTTTTAAGTTCAAGTTCAAATTCTTTTTTACTATTAACAGGTTCATATCCACCAAAAAATTCACCATCTATTTCATCATACCCCAGAGCTTCAAATCCTGTTGTTTTAGTTTTCGTGACTTCTTTTACTGGAGTTGTAGGAGTATCAACCGCAGTTTTAGTTCCCTTGTCTACTGTTTTTGCTAATTGCGTTGTTCCTGTCGATTGAACAATATCGGGAACAGGTGCTTTAGTAAGAGGATCAACACCGCCAGGAATACTTGGAATAGATTGACCAAGTTCTTTGAATGATCCAGTTCCTTGCGCAAGACCTGTTACAGTTGCCATAATGTTACCAAAATCCATACCCAAAGAACCAAAGGGATTGCCAGGAGCAAAGTTATTAGCACCATTCGCATTTGTATTAATAGCATCTCCTATCACGGATCCAAGTACACCGCCAACTACCGCACCAAGACTACTCAGTGGATTTTTAGTTATTGGTGCAACTAATGAAGATAATGGATTTGATTGACCAACTTGCGTGGGAAGTGAAACTTCAGGAGAACCAAATGGATTACCGAGAGCACGGAATTGTTTTACAGAAAAATCTTTTTGAGGTTTTACTGCTAATAATTTTTGTTCTTGACTAGCAGCAACCACTATCGCTTCATCTATTTCTTTATTGACTTCTTCTATTTCCTCAGCACTTAATCCAGCACCCTTCAACCCATTTTGAATAAATGGATCGGTTGCAAGATCTTGCAATGTAGCATTAGATTTTACTGCATTATTAACATCTGGTGCTCTGATATTATATTCTTTTGCTATAGTAGAATTTTCTAAAGTTTTCTTAACACCCTTTGAACTACCAGAAGCAATGAGTTTGTTTAAATTTTTCCTTTGTTCAGTGACGCTGGCTCCTAGTATATCAACAGAATTTTTATCTACAGGATTTTTTGTAACGGTAATTCCAGGAACATTAGCAGTCATCTCTGACGGTGATGGATTTGGTTTTTGAACTTTATTTGGTTTTGGTATAGCAGTTTTTGGTTTCGTAGATTCTGTCAAAGATTTAAATCCAGCAGTTTCCTTACCTAATTGGTCAGAGTTAGTTGCTGTTTCAGCTATGATCTTATCTGCTTTTATTTTATTGGTTTCTGCTTTAACGCGATCTTGTCCACGTTTATCTGAAGCAATTCTTGCCTGAGTCTTTACCCTTTCCCTTTCTGCTTTCTTCGCTTCCCTCTTTGCTGCCTTTTTTGCATCTCGCTCTTGCCGAACATAGTTAAAGTGGATACCTCTCGCTACTCTGTAAACAGTTTTAAGCGTCTCGATATTTTCCATCACTTTATTATTGAAACCACCACTGCCGTCTGTGCCCTTTTCATATTGAATATTATTCAATTCTCTGATGCGCCTGCCTATAGTTTTCTGGACAGATTTGGGCAGTGGTTTTGCTGGCGTGAATGAAGCGGTATTTCCACCTGTATTAAATTTAAACCTTATAGATGAAGGTAATTGTTTATTTAAATCTGCCTCAGCATCAGCAATGGTGATAGTATCGTTTTCTAAATCCATTATTCAAACTTCCTAAATATTTCTTCGGCAAACTCAATTCGTTCTTCTTCACCAAGACGTTTATATTTACCGTCTTTTCCAGTTTTTCTCTTTATCTCATTTGCAGCAGTTCGTTCTGTTTGATATCCTGGTCTTTCAAATTTACGCATAAATATAAGTGCTGCTTCTTCTGGCGTTTCTGCCTTTTTCAATTCAGCATATCCAAGATACGGAAACGTGGTCAACTCTTTACGAGTCCATAACAATTGTGCATATAAACTTGTATATGTTAGATTACATGAAGCAGAGAACTCTTGAAGTGCACCGAGTCTATTACCAGCAGCTGCTGCAGGATTCCACTGAGCAATACCAAAAGAATTTTCTCCTGGAATACCTGAAACCGCAAGAGGATCAATATCTCCATCATTAGCATTCGCACCAGACTCTTCACAAAAGTTTCCTATAACTCCTGCCGCTGCTTGAGGGGATAAACTTAATCCTTCCTTTGTAATAAGAAAATTATATGCTTTTTCTATATTGGTTTCTCCATATAGATTTTCTTCATCAACCTGATCAGCAGGTAATAGATTCTTATTTACTGCAGGGTCAAACCGACTTGGTATATTTGGTTGAAAAACACCTGCTGTTGATTCAATATCTGCTTCAAACTTTGGCATAGAACCAACGACTAATGGAAGTTGAGAATGAACACCATCTAAGAATACACCAAAGACTTGTGCCTGTTCTTTAATACCTGTGCTTGCTCCTAGACCTGAACTACCGCCTTCTGTGACAGGTACTACAACCTGTGCCCATGGTAGATCAGCATCTCTAATTTCTGAGTTGTCATGAATCCCTACGATCCTGACTTTTATTCTACCCATTTCAAGTGGATCGTTGATACTGATAACTCTACCAACAAACCAACGAGTTTGATCACCATAGAAAGAGGGGGATTGTGGTATCATACGATTGCTTGCTCACTTGTAAAGTTTTTCATTTTTGCACATGTAATGCTTATGTCATATCTTTCAACAGTGAAAGAATGTTTAGTTGCATACATTAAATAATCACCAGACCTTTTCATATCCCAATTATTAGTACTGTTGGCCCTTGCAGGTTTATTTTGTAAAAAATAAATTCTAAGGGTGTTACCGATAGTCATGTTATGATCAGGTTTCAAAAACCCAACGCCAGAAACTCTTATTGTAATAGGTGCTTTCAGTAAGTGTTGTTTCATAACATTACCGATCACCTTTTTCGCATAATCACTGCTTTCTTTTTCTTCGTTGTAAGATTTTGGTGATGACAATCCATTATTGTATGCGCCCGAACCACCTATTTGAGTTATTTTTTGTGACTGAATATTATTTAAAACTTCACCATCTATTTCATATTCAGCAAAGTTGTATTCTTTTTCTTTCGTAGAAGGTAATGCATCTACAATATCTTTTTTAAAATTAAAATCGTGTTTATGAACTTGAGAAGTAAATGCATCATAAAATTGGTAATTTGCGCCCACTAAACCCTTTTGAATCATCTCAAACATATTTTCTTTTTGTTCTTCGTTATAACTCAATATTGGAATATAATTAGTCCCACCCCTTTCTTCTTCCGCAAGGTTAGGCGTAGAAGCATACATAAAGGGTTTAGAAGCATTTATGGGTTCTTTATCAATCATAGTAAGAAGGTCGTTCACTATGAGTTTATCCACACCGAGAGTAGAATAGATAAAATCAGGAACGCCATCAGAGGTTGTCATTCTATTTTTAATCCAAGCGATTGCTTTCAAAGGATCTAAATTTGGAACGATTAGTTTCATTCTATTTTGAAAACTAGATTCGCCTTCTTGTTCAACTTCTTTATCCAAAAATTCTTTGGCAATATCTGATATCATTTGAAAAGGACTACCAGAATATGGTTTGTTTACGTTTTTATAATTTGATTTAAAAAGAATATCTTCATAAAGACTAAGGAGTACGAGTTCAGACGTTTCATTTATTTTTGTTTGTGATATGACAGTTTCTATAACAAACCGTTTTTCTACGACAGGTTCTGCTGCAGAAGAAGGTTTAATTTTAATAACAACAAATTCAGCACCTTGTAAATCAAGTCTACCCATAAGATTTGATTCATCAGCAAATGCTAGTTTTGCAGTTAAAAATGGGCAATCTAAATGCTCAAATATATCTAAGTCAGATACAACATTTGCTATTTCTACTGGGATAGTAGATCGTGAAGAAAATATTTGTACACTTTCTAATACATACTTTTTACTTGGTTCAGCCATTAACTAGTCAATGCTCTCTTAAATGAACTTGCTATCTGTGTAATGTTAGCAGGTTTGATAACTTTCATTTGTTTTAATGAAGTATTTATTCTATGATATCTATCGCTAATTGTTACTTCATTATACAATGCAGGTGCTGGTGCGGTTGGATCTATATCAACCTGCTCTTTATTTGCATCTTCATAATGATGAGTAGCATTGAATTCTTTACCAGTTCCAACAATCGTCAGTGTTCTCGTCTGACCCAAAGTGTTTGTGACTATAACTGCCTCACCTTGCCTGAACGTTGATGGTTTACCTGCATTTGCATAATCAGATGTATCAACCACCAAGATGCCGTGATCAATATCTCGTTTAATAATTTTACCACGACATCCTGATATAACTCCTTGCACATATTCATTCTGTAAAAAAGTTTGTGATAAATCGGCACGAACATAAATGTATTGGTGGGGAAAATCAGTTGCTAGTTTTTCATCCATCTGTTTATAAGTCAATGGCCATCCATGTGAACGGAGAGAATCATTCATCATATAAAAAGTCCAGTGGTATGTTGGTGTATCATATAAAAACATAGAAACTTGATCAGGACGTTCACCGTCTTGAATATTGTATGGTTCGTAAAAATGTATCCCTTCTCTAACTTGGTCAACAACGTCAACATATTGAGTGAGATCCCTGAAGAATTCTATTTGTCTTGTTGCACCACCTAAATTTTCGTGGTCATCACCAAAGGTGTATGCTGTTTTTTTAAAATTTTTAAAGAAGTCCATTAGAATCCTGCCTCGATATCTCTCTTACTCAATGCTCTGTACTCTAGGAATGTTAAGTTTAAATCAATTTCTGTTGGGTGACCATCTTCAAAGAAAACACCACCACTTGTAGAGTTATATGCAGCTTGCACATCTTTCAGATAACAATATTGAATCTTTGGTATTTGTAAAGTCCCGCCATCAAACGCAAATTCAATTCTATAGATGTTAGGAAACTCGTAACCGATAGGAACACCTTCAGACACATCTATTTCACGAGGATACATTTGAAATCTAAAATTTTCAATGATGCTTCTTATAGTGATTGCCTCTTGTGGAGAGGTGGGGATTAATTTGAAAGAAAATGCAAATGATCTCATTGATGGTTGATCAAAAAGCAAACGTGTGCCAGGATTCATTCCTGTTTGTAAAGCTGAGGAAACCGCATTCGCAGTTCCTCCTGGAAATTTCTTCGCTAATCTTGCTGCTCCTACCTTCGTTGCTTCTGCTGATATACTACCAGTAGCAAGATTAAATATACTTTCTATGCCTTCTGATAACCCTGAACCAATGGCACCCAAAATACTTGATCCCGAATTTATCGCTGCCGTAGCGGCCATACCTGCCCCACCAAGATTCGCACTATTGTAATTGACCGCATCATTGTATTGTAGTGAAGGTGGGAAAAACAACTGAATAGCAGGACGACTTAAATCACGATAAGCACGAAGGTCTGTAAGTTTTTTACCCATCACTTCTTGGTTTTCTTTAATTTCTTTATTGATTTCAGCGTTTTCTGCTTCAAATCTTCGCCTATTGGCTGCTGCTTTTTGGTCAGATTGAAACTGAGCATCTGCAGCAAAAGGTCCACCCTCTTCATCATCAGCATCATCAAACCCAGTAGCAACTTCATCGTTTGTAGATTCTGAAGTTTGACCTTCTGTTACTTTTGTAACAAGATCACTATTAAAAACATCTCCAAGAGCACCATCAATTAAACCTGTATCAATTTTATATGGGTGAAATACAATGTGTGCTGGATACATGTCTGTACGATTCACAGGAAACTTGAGTATCTGAGTTGACCCTCTACTTTTCTTTATTTGTTGCGTGTTTCCTACTTCTGGAATTGATGCATGTCCACCATACTTCGGACTAGAAGTTAATGGAATTTGATTCCGACCTCTTGGGTCTGTAGCATCCGCAGAAGAATTTGCCTTCGGTCTAGAAGTTTGAGTAGCACCTATCGGATCATAAGACATTTCTTTTTCCTATAAATAAATAAAATTCATTTGAGCTATTTATAAGGTTTTTATGGCATATTCTGGCAAATATAGAATCAAGAATATGGGCAAATATTCTGGTGATCCTGATAAAGTAACGTATCGTTCTTCATGGGAAAAGGCATGTTTTATTTGGTGTGATAATAATCCAAATATTAAGTCATGGTCATCTGAAGAAGTTGTTGTACCTTATAAATGGGATATAGATAAGAAAATGCATAGATACTTCGTTGATCTTAAAATTACATTCAACGATAATAAAACTTTGCTTATAGAAATCAAACCCGATAAAGAAACTAGTCCACCCAAACGTCCAGATAAATCTAAACGATATATCGGTGAAGCGATGACTTATGTCAAGAATATGAATAAGTGGGAAGCAGCAAACAGTTATGCAAAGGATCGTGGTTGGGATTTTCAAATATGGACAGAAGAAACTCTACATAGTATGGGCATCATGAAGAAGTTGAAGGGTCTGAAACCATTAAAACCATATAAGAAAAAACGTAAAAAATGATATAAATAGTAACATGGTAGATAGCAAGTTATTTCAAAAATTAGAATTAGAAGCATTTCGTGCTGGTATAACCCCAAGAACTGAAGAATCACGTGCTTGGTTTCGTACTAGACTGAGGCAATTAAGACGTGTGAATCGTCTAGAAGTAATGAAGTCCGATGAGGTCAAGTTAGTGAATAAATCACAACCTCTCATCGGAACAATGAATATGTTTTTCTATGATCCAAAAACGAAAGACACATTACCTTTCTATGATAGGTTCCCATTAGCAATTATCTCTGGTCCAGCACCAGGAGGTTTTTATGGAATGAATCTACATTATCTACCACCAGTTCTCAGAGCGAAGTTTTTAGGCGCATTGATGGATCTAACAAACAATACAAAATTTGATGATACGACCAGATTCAAAGCAAGATATGAAATGATCAATAAAATAAGAACATTGAGATACTATAAACCTTGCTTCAAACATTACCTATTTGCTCATGTAAAATCAAGACTCGGAAGAGTATCACCCGCAGAATGGGAAATAGCAACCTTTATGCCAACTGCTGATTGGGCAAAAGCGAGTGGAAAAGAAGTTTATAAAGTTTCTAGAGGAATGATTTAATGGCAACCATAGACCAGTTAAAATCCGCAGTATCTTTCAAATTAGGTGTAGCAAAACCAAACCAATTTATGGTAGAACTTCCAACCGATTTCAATTCTAATAGTGGCGGTATCCTCAGTGCTATCAGAAATTTGATGAGTGGTAATGAGTTGAACTTACTCTGCCAAAGTGTAGGTGTTCCACCCAAAACCGTTTTAACATTAGATCAAAAGATGGGTGTCCAAGCACGTAAAGTTGCATATGGATATTCTGGTGCAGGGTCTGTTAATCTGACTTTCCTATTATTAAATGATTATGGCATAAGAAAATATTTTGATACATGGTATTCCTCAACAACTTCGCAAAACACAGGGAAAGCATTTTACCATAGCAACTATGCAAGACAAATTAAAATTCATCAATTAAGAAAACCCATAACTAATAAAAAGTTTGGTGCAGGTCCGATCAGTCTCAATGTGGGTATTGGGCAAGGAACTGTTTATAGTGCTTTGTTAGAAGAAGCATACCCAACAAATATAACACAAACTGAATTTACTAACGACGCCGATGGCGTTATGCAGTTAACAGTTGAAATGACATACACTAAATGGTCACCTGTAGAAGACAATCAGGGACTGTTCTCACTTGACGCTAGCTTAGGATCTCTTTCTAGCTTTTTAAGATAAAGGAAAATTAAATAATGGCACTGCCACGTTTGAATGAAACTATTTGGTATGATCTTAAATTACCATCATCAGGTGAAGTAATTCACTACAGACCGTTCCTAGTAAAGGAACAAAAAATCTTGCTACTTGCAGGAGAATCAAACCAACCAAAGCAGGTAATTCGGGCAATCACAGATACAATTAAATCATGTGTCCAAGAGGACATCGATGTTACAAGTTTATCGTCATTTGATGTGGATTATATCTTTACACGAATCAGGGCAAAATCGGTTGGTGAAACTGCTGAATTAGTCATAAAATGTTCAGAGTGTGAACATGATAATGATGTGAAAGTAGACATCATGCAGACAAAAGTCATTGGTGATATAAAACCACAAAATATTCAGTTGACACCTGATATTGCAATTGAAATGCACTATCCAACATATAGTGACCTAATGTCAAACACTGATGTCTTTGATGGTGATGATAATCCAAAGACCAGTGAATCCTCAATGAACCTAATCATCTCTTGCATGAAAACACTTCTGACAGATGAAGAACGGATTGATTTAAAGAATGAATCAAGGCAAGAGGTTGTGAATTTTATGGATTCATTAAACTCTGAACAGTTTGAAAAGATTGCAAAGTTTATCGGAGATATTCCTAAACTGAGTTACAACATGAAATTTACATGTGAAAATTGTCAACACGAAAATGAATTATTGATGGAGGGTATGGACAATTTTTTCTAGTTTGCCTCTCGCATGAATCATTAGAAAATTTTTACACAACAAATTTTCAATTAATGCAACACCATAATTATTCGATAAAAGAACTTGAAGAAATGTTGCCTTGGGAGAGGGAAATATACCTCACTATGTTAGTCCAATATCTAAAAGAACAAAGAGAAAAGCAACAACAAGAACAGACAGCAGGATATTAAGATGGCAGAAGCAACCTTAAATGATGTAAGCGCAAAACTCAGTTCTCAGATGAGAGTTGATGAGGTAATTGCTCGTGGTGTTAATGGACTGAGAGACGACTTCCAAAAACTGTATGGTATCCAAGAGAAACTTCTTCGTCAGATGGCAGAAGCAGCACGTGAAGGTGGTTCTGGTGGTGGAGGAGGTGGAGGTGCTTCACCTGAAAAGGAAGCAGAAAAGTCTATCAATCCGTTTCTTGCTGCAGCAATAGTTGCTGCTACTGCAATGGTGACTGCTGTAAAAGATTATTTTCAGAATGTCACAAAACTGCTTAAGACATTATTTAAACCTGTCACTGCTGCAATTCGTTTTGTGTTTAGGCAAATCAGAACTGCATTTAGAACATTATTCAAAGCATCAAAACTTGGTGAATATGCTGCTGATATTGGTAAGAGTATAAGAGGTCTTATGGGTCGTATTGGTAGTGCATTAAAGGTATTAATGCCTGATCCAGAGGCAGCACAAAAAGCATTTAAGGCACTCAAAGGTTATTTTGGTAGGATCAGAACTTTCTTCACATCTGGTGGAGATGATGCACTCAAGTTTCTCACCGAGAATAGCATTTTCAAAGTTTTAAAGAATGGATTTATAGCAATCAAAAATCTATTGTTCGGATCATTTCAAGGTGAAGAGATAAAACTTGTAAAGGATTTCTTTGGTCGCATCGGTCAAACAGTTGGAGACTTTTTTAAACCTATCAGAACATTCTTTTCAGCAGAGGGTCCACTTGCTAGAGTTGTTGGAATGGTTAAGAATGCTTTCTCGTTTGCAAGTGAAGGAAGTGGATTCTTAAAAACTCTTAGAACAATTGGTCGTGTTGTTGGTCGACTTGCATGGCCGATTACTTTGATCATGGGTGTAATTGATTCCATTACAGGTGCATTTAAAGGATTTGTAAACACTGATGGCACTATCGCAGAAAAGTTATTGATGGGACTGCTTGGTGGCATCTCTGGACTGCTTGAAGGTATTGTTGGTATGCCTCTTGATCTGTTGAAAGGTGCTGTGGCATTTATCCTTGATAAAATGGGATTTGAAAATGCTGCAGAATTTCTTAAAGGATTTAAATTTACAGACATAATTCGTGATATCATTATGTCTCCGATTGTAATGTTAAAACGTGCATTCAATGGCATTATTGAGTTAATTGCTGCAGCAGTCGAAAGGTTTGATATTCCATTCGTTGATGAAAAGGAAGCAGCAGCAACAATACGAGGATTTAAATTTGATGACACTGGTGAGTCACGAACCGAGATGGTTGCTCGTAAGAAGGGTGAGGAACAAGCGGCAGGTGAAGCATTAGATAAGTATGACGCTGAAACAAAAGGATTTGGTAAGGAAAAATATAAATCCAAAAAACAAGCACAGATTGCTGCTAGAAAACAGGGACTGTCTATGACTTCTGTTGCTCAAGACGATGAAGGCAATTATAGAGTCGTCAGCAAAGGTAAAGGTGGACCTCAGGAAATAAAAGAAGGACAGTTATCAGGTAAAGGTGCAACTTCTGTAGATGCCACACCTGTTCCTGCAGCAATGCCAGGAGGTAGACCGATTATCGTTCAGGATAATTCATCTCAAGTTAGTGGCGGTGGTACAGTATTGGCAGGGGAAACCCGACCATCCACTGGGAATGGTCAGGCAATGAAAACAGGTTTTGTTTCTGGTGTTGGTGGATAACTTAGTCTTCGTTTGCCAACTTAGCAAAATAAGACATAGTATCGTCACCATCCATAGTATCAGCAGTGATTGGTTCCTGAACAGGAGTTGGCATAGGTGTTGCTACAGGTTCATTCATCATAGATTCCTGCGCCATAGTAGGTGCACCCATCTGTTCCTGTTCACCAAGAACACGCATCAACTTTGCTTTTAGTTCATCATAAGACTTATAGTTCTTAGGATCGTTGAATTCACTCAGATCATGCAAACTATTAAAGACAGATTCAAGTTTAGAATCGTCGCCTTCCATTAGTGGTGATGAACTAGCGAACTCAGACTTATCGTAGTTACGATATCCCTCTACATTTCGAATCTTCAATTTGAAGTCGGCACCTTCCCACATATCAAATGGGTTTACAGGTGTTTCATCGGCAAACGATGGTTGCATAACATCCATCAATTTATCAAAGATCTTCTTACCGAACTTGTAAAGCATAACCTTACCTTCATTGTGAGGTGCAGAAGGATCAGAAACAACTAGCACATTCGTCACATAGTGTAGACGACGTTTTTGTGCACGTGCAGTTTCTTTATCCGCATCAACGCCAGAGTTCCATAGGCGACTGTTCAGTTCACCGACTGGATCTGGTTGACCAATAGAAGTAAGAGAGTTCTCAATATACCACTGACCAGTTGGACCTTTGAATCCATGATCCCAATAACGTACCCACGGAAGGTCTTGTCCTTCTGCTGCTGGCAAGAATCGTAGTACGGCATAACCATTACCTGCTTTATCAACAGTTGGTTTCCAGATACGTTCATCGGCATAAGACTTCTTTTCAGTAGTCCCACCCCCTGCTTGTTCTGCTGCTTGTACGAGTTTTGAGATTTGATCGCGATTGCGTTTTAAGTTTTCGAATGACATATATTTATCCTTTGTATGTACTGAAATATTGCTGTATTATTATATCATATTTACACTGTAATGTAAAGTTATTTATACCACTTTTATTCAAATAATGCTGAATCAATGGTATTAGTTTGCGGAAGGAAGTTGAGACCCATTGCTTCTGCCTCTAACTTATCTTTTATGATTGGTGAGATAAACTTCTTGACGTCTTCTGGGTCAATATCGTTTTTCTCACATAACAATAGGATTGCTTCCATATATCCTATTGACTTTTCAACGACCTCGTGTTCTACGAGTTTTGAAAATCTGCTTTTGTTTAAAAAGTTTTCTTCTACCTGATTACTCATTTATCGAATGCTTTCAATATGATTGTATCTTTGTTGATTCTTCCATTAGGAATAGAAGATTTAGTAGTTAGTTCAGACCATGCTTTGCCGATCTGATTAGGAGTCTTTTTCAAGACGATACCAAGAAACTCATCTGGTTTCCGAAGTTTAACTATGCGACTGTTTACACCATCGAAGTTTTTAATCGTTGAACCACTAATCTCAAATCCTTGAGCAGACTGAGTAAGATACTCGGTGATCTGTTTAGTTTTAGTGTTGAACACATACAAACGAATCTTACCGACTATCTGAATAGGAGGTATAGAAACCAACTTGAAGTCGTTATCTTGAGTCTTGTACTTAACATGACGAACTTGCCTATCAGCAGTCTTCGGTGCTTTTACTTTAGTCTTCCGAGTTGCTTTAGCAGCAGAAGTAATACGATCAAGATCGGCGATCATACTTTCACATACTTTAAGTCGGCGATTGAGTTCAGGTCTTTTCAAGAAAGAGTAACCTTCAACGGCATCAGGACACGACTTGTTGTAGGCATCTGAATAATCAAGTAACCATCCCTCAATCACCTCACGAACTGGTTTTGTTGCAGAAGCACCCAGTCCATGTTTCTTGAATAGAGCATATATATCTAGAGAAGTTTTTTCACCCTCCATCCAAGAATCTTCTAGATCTAACAAATCTTGCATGATAGTGTTAGATATTTTATTTTGCAATCTCTGCATCGGAGACAATGAAACTATACGATCAGAATCTTTTCTTTGAGATTCTTTCTCAAACCATAGTTCTTTTCCTATGGTAATGAGTTGATGTATATAACCGTGCAGTTTACCTTTCCAATAATCTACACGTTCATTGCTCTCATTAGAGTTAATCAGGAACGCTGCAGTTGCACAGTGCCAAGTTGCCATAGTGAACTTGTAGTCAGGAACAGCATTAAGATACTTCATCTGCTCCTTACTCAACTGTGTCTTAGCATAAGACTTGAACGAACTGATCAAATCTTTGCGCTCTACTTCCGTATGAAAAAATGAATGAACAGCATCAAGTCCTTTAGCAAAAGGTGCTCCTGTTACTCCAGAACGACGTGCTACAACTTTTTTCTTTTTACGAACTGCCATGATTAACTCCTATGAAATATGACTCTCTCCATATATTATATCATACTTTTATATGGAAGTAAAGCATTAATTTCGTTTTTTTTAAATTAATTTAATATTTCTCGAGTTTCTTGTTCTATATCATCAAGTAAATCATTATAAAACTCCCACTGGATATCATCCCAGAAGTCTTGTGCATCTTCTGTTTTCCAATTACCTTCTTCTTCATCCCACTGACCGTCAAGTTCAGGAAACTTATCTTGAGCACGTTCAATAATATTTTCCCAAAGAATCAACTCATCTTCAATAAGTTTATTACCTTTCCATATCTGTATCCCAATAAAATTAGGAAACTCATCTTCATAAGTTGATATGGTCAAGAAATTGTTACAGACATCATATAATTCGTCAATGACTTTTTTGATACCTTCGGACGGACTATCCCATGCAGAAGTAATTTGAAACTGATCATTATCCATGTCATCAAAGTAGTTCCACTTGGCACCAGTATTATCTACATTCCAAGATCGAGTTTCAAGCATTTCATATGGTGTTTCTTTTGAAACGAACATATCAGAAAACCATTTATAGTCTTGATCCTCTCGAACGTTTGCATATAATTCATTTAATCTTAAAATTGCTGCTTCGTTCAAACCTTCAAAACGAACAGTTGTAGTAACATGATTTGGCATTACCCTCTCCTCATTCTTGCTATCTCTTTAGCATCATTGCTATCTTTACGAACTGGAACCATATTACTTTTATGCAGTGTACCGATCCCTGCCAGTTCATCGCCAGTATATTGTTTCGCAACTCTCTTAAACCCATTACCAACAAAATCTGATGTAGGTGCAACTCTTTCGACGTGATAGTCAGGTATAGACACTCTGTAGTTTGTTTTTGCATATCCAACCTTCTTCAGCAACTTCGCCATCTTGCGTTCTTCTTCACGAATCGCTTCCGTCTTTTTGCCTGATTTACGTTTACGAGTATTGAGCGAGGTCATTCCTCTAACCAGATGCATCGTCATTTAATATGCCCCTTTTTTTCCATATCTACAATCCTTTTCTTAAGATATTCCATAACAAAATATTCTGTTGCTGATAAGTGATCTGGTTTGGTATTATCAACAGGAAGTTTTTTAAGACTTAACTTTTCCAATTCACCTTGGAATATTCTATATGCAAGAATTCGGTCACTTGACATATCTGGAATCATAATACACAACTCATAAAACTACTGACAATATCTGGACGAAAATATACAATCAGTCCAGTCACAACAACGCCGAATAAGAATCCCCACATTAGTCCCACTCCTTATCATAATTTACTGTATCGCGCATACGATCACCATAATACTTTTCAGCATACTGTGGAGCATCTGTCCAAGCATTAATGTTAGTATTGTCATACATGTATGATTGAGTTTCAGTCTTACGAACACGTTGGTTTCGTGCAAGTTTTTTAGCAAACTTTTTAGAATGACGACGGATAACTGCTAAACGTTGTTTTTGTGTCATCTCTTTAGTGATATTCATTTGTGCCATTATATAACTCCTCTACAATACGATTGATAACGTTCGTCAAGTTCTTCGCAGGTTGTGCAACCTTCAAGAATATATGTTGCTGTAAACTTTGATGTCTCTTCGGCAATGAAGTCATGGAGAGCAATATAATCCATATAGAAATCAAACTGATCAGGTGTGTAAACACCATATCCTGCCCAATGTGAAACATCATTGGTGATTTTTGAAATCCACAATCCAGGATTTGTATCCATTTCCGCTTGTGCTTTTTCGTTGATGCAATCAATGTGATTTTTAAGGTTTGCTGCATTAATCGCAGATTGAGTAGCAGAATCAAACTCGAACATTTCAACTTGCTTAGACATAATATAACTCCTCAAAGATTATCTCTACATATATTATATCATACTTTTAGAAAGAAGTAAAGCTTTTTTTTATGATTTGTAGATTTTTCTTAAATAATCTTCAAACTGATCGACCTTTTCGATTCGATTAGGCCACAAAATGTATTCTTTTTCTGGATTCTTTTTAAGATTTGCTAGCAGAGGTTGAATAGCATTATATAACTTGTCAAGTTTTTCTTGATTACCTAATGCTGCTTGTTCAGCATCTTGTGCAAGTGCCTGAGTTTGTTGAACTGCTTTTAATTCAGTTTCATCTACAGCAGTGAATCCAAAATCAAAGATATCATCGTCAGACATTACCATTCCCTTCTTATAAATGCATATTGAGCAAACAAAACATACCCAATAGCAACCCACAAAAGATTGCCATTGAGTCCTGCTTGTGATATCACCCAAGCAAATGGGCAGATAATTAAAAGATCAAATAATTTTACTGATTTTTCGGTCTTATTGCTTGTTTGTAACATACGTATTGGTTTCCAATCGGTGTCGTGATAGGCATGGATTTAGCATTTGGATCTGGGGCACGACATTCAATCTGTTTCCACCAGTTATATCCTTCTGCATTCCACTTCAGTTTTTCGTCTAAAAATTCTCGTTCATTGATTCCAATGATTGTTGCTAATAAAAGTATCCCTATCATTTTTTGTTACTCCGGAAAGTGATGAGGGGATCACCGTTGTCCCCTCGCGAGTCTATTGAGCGACCAACCTTAAATTTAGCAGTGCCAGTATATAATTGCTGGGTGCGTTCTCCTTTTGTTAATGTAGGGCTTCCACCTACTCCCCGTCACATATAGTAACGCCAGCGCTTACCTCCCCTTTAACATAGTACTCTCTATGACTGAGGGTTCAAAACCTCTCGGGCAGGGCCATCTGGACCTCGCTTTAACGTCTGCGTGTCCAAGACGTTGCGTTCCTACTAAGTTTTATATGGGCGAACGGACCATTCCCATATTCCCTATTTATAAGGGAAGGGGTTCCGACAATGGAGTAAGAGAGAGAGGAGTTATATTTACTCTACATTGTCGGAATTCTTTTTGAAAATAACCTCATATCCTGAGACTGATTCTCCAATTTTTTTATTTGTTAAAGCATCAATGCCTGAGTTGTAAAAAGTTAAAACGTGAAGAACCTCTCCGTCCTTCTCATAATACTTTCTCAGATCATTCGCTTCATAAACAGTTCCTTGATTTGCTGTTTCCCAAGTTGCTACTTTATACCCAGGATACTCTATAGAATCACGTTCTGAAATAAACTTGACCTTCATTATGCCGCAACCTTTTCTTCAACTGTGAATGATGCAACTTCTTCGTCTTTCCAAATACTTTGGATAACAGCAGACAGACCTTCACGTGTATGACGAATGGTTTCCCACTTGTCACCATTTTCCATGGTTGTAGTGATGATAAAATAATCGATAACTTTTTTCATAATATAAACTCCTCAATGAAAACTCTCTACCCTTATATTATATCATACTTTTCGATAATAGTAAAGCTTTTTTTTCTTTTTTTACCAACTTTTTTCGTTACCACTGATTGTTTTTGGACCTTCTGTAAGTTCTTTGATTCGCTCATATGCCTTATATAAAGACTTTGTCAATTCAGCATTATCTGCTTTCAGATTTGCAATCTCTCTTTCATACGAACCAATCTTAGCACGAAGATAAGGTTCTTCGTAATTTAAATCAGGTTCTACTATTTTGAAGTCGACGTCTTGATCCATTTGTCGTATATCTCCTCTTGTAATCTATATGCTTCTTCTTCCCAAGGAAGTGCCATATATTCGTCAGTTGTACTGAACACGGAAATATATTCTTCACCTTTCCATGCTTTACGAATACCATAGTCTTTCAAGATACCTCTTTCGTGTTGCCGAACATGAACCATCTCATGAAATATAGCAGTCATGAAATCTTCTTCTATCAAACCTTTTTGAATCTCAAGTTCATGGTTGCCTTTTTCTATGCAACAGTGATAAGCATCAGCATCATCTGGTATGTCTGTGATATTTACTTGTACCGATAGATTTTTCTTGCGAGGCATAAGACACTTAATTGCAAAGTTTACTGCATCATAAACCATTTTGCGTTCTTTGCGAGTGCCACCATCAATACTAATAAACATCATAACTTCCTCCTCCTATTATTATATCATATATTTAAATAAAAGTAAAGTTATTTTTTATCATTTTTTGTGTGAACTTCAATAGAAACATTGTCTGTGACAGGGAACTTAATCTGATCATGTTTATGGTGAATTACAAATTTAGTCCTAGTCTCACCATTAGAGTATTGCCCTTGATCACTGAAGTCCTTAAATATGTTTGCCCATAATGGTCTCCAGTTTTCAGCAAGTCTATGGTTGTTCATATTACCACGATCTGAGTTCATAACGAGGTCAGTATAAGATCGTAGATTGAAATCCATAATAGAATCAAACCCCCACATATGCACAACGTCTGCTTTTAATTTAGCAGCAGCATAATACACTGCCATGTGACCACAGTTGAAATCTGTGTAGTTTGGGCAGTAACTTGGTTTCTTTGTATAGAACTCTTTTATCCGACCTGCTATTTTCATGTGGAAACCAGGATGCTTTTCACAGTATAATTTAGGACGCATGCCAACGATCCACTCACCAGGAGGCATAGATACTTCTTGTTTATTAATAGCATGCATCATTTTAAAATCAACGATCATCGTAGCATACTGATCAGGAACTTCAAACGGTGAAAAGTTACAAGTAAGTTTCAAACCTTTTCTTGGTGCGTTATTATAAAAATCTGCACAATCACCATTACCAATAACATGAACTACTCTAGGCATTTTTAGATATCACCTCTTTAATTTTCATAAGACCTTTTATTTTAACTTTACCTTTTGCCCCTGTATGGTGCTGAATACTTATAGGTCCAGTATAACCATCTTCATCTGTAGCAAGACGCATCACATTCCACTCAGGCGGAATATCATTGATATGCGTGATTCGCATGATAGGGTTAAGCAAAGTGTGTAAAACTTCTTGGTCACCGATATTGGGGTTATCGCGAATAGCATTACACCAAGTGTGGAGTATCTGTGGTCTGCCGATAAACCCTACAACTCCGCTGTTATGCCAAATTTCTTTACGTCTTTTCGTCCATGGTTTATCTTCTACCATATTCAATTTGTTTGGTACGATCATTCTGAATAGAGGGTTCAAATTAGTTTTTATTTCGCAATCAGTATCCAACCAAACCGTTTTGACTGCTGGTGAATTAAACATTGCTATCGGTTTATTGAACCAACCTTGTTCTTTAGTTTTACGGAGGTTCATAATCCCATTGACTCGTGGATGACTTGAAACATATTTTAAATATTGTTCAGACATACCGAAGTCTGCAATAATCAAAGGTCGCTTTTCATGTTGCCCATAATTTTCAATAAACCAATTTAGTTGCCATTCAGTATTAGAATCACAACCAGTTAAAACACATTCTGGATATTTTCTATTTGACATTTAACAACTCATATCTTTTACCATGTTTTTTCAATCCATGTTTCATTTGTATTCCTGCTACATTTTGAATAGTGCTGAATGAATCACGTGCCTCACAAACCCATGGATAATATTCTTGAATGGATGGTAAATTTTCTTTGTTTAAAAATATATCAGTTGGTCTTGCTACTCTTTGTGCTGCCTGTGTAAGAATCCATGCACCTTTAGGTGTAATGACATAACCATGCGCACCACCAAAATATCTTTTCTGAGTCAAAGGATTTACACCAAGCATAGCAGGTGTATTGAACTCACCATACGATGGTTTTGAAAAGGTCATAAAATGTTGAAAATTTGCAAACACTGGAACATCACCAGTAACGATAGCATCATGTTCAAAGATAACAGTTCTTTTCCCACTCTGCAAACACCTTTCCCATAAACTAAAATGAGATAAGAATGTTGCCATACAGTTCACTCTACGAGAATAAACCTCTTCAAAATTTTCGGTAGGGATATTCCTTACTTTGAACTGCGCTTCTGGGTTATCTTTTGGTGTAAGAGCAGCAAATTTTTCTACTTTCATATCAAACATAGATGCTGACTTAATGCACCTATCTGCTGCTTTAACAGATTTTTCAAGATCCATTATTGTAATCACAAAAGCTTCGTATTCCATAATCTATCCTGTAGTAGTAGAGGGCAGTCCTTGTACTTTTGTATAGAACCTTCTAGTCACTCCCATATTGGGAATTAATTGTTTACACATAATCGCATCGTTTGGCCATGCACCATATTTTTCAACTGCCATAATAAGTTCTTCAGCACCCTTTGGTTTTATTATATAGGCACTGTTTCCAGCAAGACCTTGCGGCACATTGAAATCATCAATATCTGGTATCGGTTGTATTTCTTCTTTTTTACCTTTTACTATATCATAAAATTTCTTTGCTCTTCTTGTCGCCATAAGAGGGTTATTGATTCCAACAATATCATACTTTGAATCTAGAATTGGTTGAGGGTCAAACTTATGCACAAAAACTGCATCATGTTCTAAAACTAAAATAGGAACGTCTTCTCTGAAAGATTTATACCATAACAAATAATGACTAGCAAAACATGCCATCCGTCTTTCTTTGTAAGTCGTAGGATAAGAACGTTTTACAAGACCAGTTAATAGATCTACAGTTTCACCTTCCCAAGGATAGTTCCACTTGAGTCCATTTCCTTTGAAAACAGTATCCGCTAAGTCAGCAGTAACCGCATCAAACTTTTCTACCTCAAATTCATTCTTAACTTTCTCGGAAGATTTAATCAATGTTTCGTATCCTTCAAAGGACACTTTATTATTTGGTATGACTATAGAATAAGCATTCATGATCTTTTTAGTACCGTATATCCTACATTCGTTGTGCCACGTTCAATGATTTTCCATGTAGTGCCATTGTCACAAAAATCTGAAAGGCATCTGTAAAGTGCATCTTTTGGGCGATCTTGACAGATAGTAGTATCATGAGCGATAATATATTTCTTGATGTAACCAGCATGCATAGCAAGTTCTTTTTCCATATGCTGACGTTGATGTAAAGAGTCAATCACCAGCATATCAATGTCACGATCACTGATAGAGTTTAAGGCAGTAGAGTCTGCTTCCCTTACTACAAGTTCAATCCCATTTTTCTTACAGTATGGTTGGGCAAGGGATTTAAGTTTCCATCTATACTTCTCGTGGTTAATATCAACCAGTTCCATGTATTCTGGTTTATGTTCACCAGTCATAACAGAAGCAGCAGAACCACCTTGATGCGTTCCTAGTTCTTTATACGATTTACAATCTTTCATATATTTACGGATAGCATCATGCATAGCACAATAATCTTTGCCATGATGTTCTTCTTGTTGTGACCGAATCTCCGTATAGAATTCATCTACCGTTTTTACATGTTTCAATTCAGCAGTTAGCATAATTATACCTCATATTTTAGTGCGTCTAAACACATGTCTTCTAAAGTTTTTTCTTCTTTAAAATATTTTGACTCATAAGGAACTGTAGATATATCAACATCGCCATCCCTTCTACTTGTTTCCACCACTTCAAACTGAGTGTTAGAAACACTTCTCATAGTATCTATGACTTCTTTAACTGTGTATCCATTGGGTGATCCTAGACAGTCTATTTCGTTTGTAGGATCATTTTCTACTATTCTAAGCAACGAATCAACAATATCTTTGACATGAGTATAGTTTCTAATACAAGTCCCATCTCTAGTATCGTAGTCAGTTCCATGTATATAAAGTTTGTCAAATTTACCATTGACCACTGCTGCTGCTTTTCTTATGAGATGACTGTATTCATCATCGAATTTACTCATCCCGTCGTTGCCACTCACATTATAAAACCTAACAACACTTGTCCTATCGCAATATTGTTTGGCGACTAACTCACCAGCATATTTTGAACCTGCATATGGATTACTTTCTGGTTCAAATGCGCTTCCTGTTGAACAGTATATAAAATGGTCAATAGGGTCTATAAGAGATTTAGCGACATTAGCAGTTCCTATGACGTTTGTAAGATAATAGTCATAGGGGTTCTTTACTGATTCAGGAACTTTTGTTTTAGCAGCAATATGAACGACCTTGTCAATATTGTGTATGTGTTTAGATTCTACACGGATATCCCAATTAAAAAACCGTTTGGTATATTCGGATATATCATTTTGATTCCAGTTATAATCTGCTGCTAAAATCGAATGACCTGCTTCTGCTGCTGTCTTGACAAAGTGAGAACCGATATACCCTGTGGCACCTGTTACTAATAATCTCATGAACTTCTCTTACAAACCAACACTGCAGATCCTTGACTTCCAATGAATCTATCTACTATAGTTAATCCACTGTTCTCTATCAGTTCTTTTATTTCTGTTTCTGTTGCATCTAAACAATCCGCTGGTTCACAGACACTTTGCCCTTCGTTGTATTCTAGATATATTGAACCAGTTTCGTTAAGTTGGTCTCTCCAAGTTTCGATTGTTTTTTTAGGATCGTTGCTATGATCGAATGAATTAGAATAAACGATATCTGCTTTTCCTATCCATTCTTCTCTTGGCATTGAAAAATCGTGCTGAATAGTATTTTCAAATTGATCAGCAGTGTCACTTATTTCACTTCCTATGATATAGGTGTCAGGAAAATGTTTAAGGAAGAATCTCATCTCCCCACCATTTCTAGTCCCGTGACATATGATGTAACTTGCTTCTTTTTTATGTGCACAAATTTTCGCAATCCCGTGTTCTTTTGCATACACCCATTTTATTTTTGATTTATTCACCTTAGTCTGAGCAGCAACATATTCTTCATACGATTTATGTTCATATATTTTCATTGGTGAATCTCCTATCCACGTTGATATTCAAAAGTCCACTTGCTTTGTGGAAGGTTTACGATTTCATGCAAATGGGGTTCATTCCATTTATGACCAGTCATTTGCACATGCACAAATTTAGTATTGGCAGTTCTTTCATCATTGATATTACCAGTAATTGCTAGTGGACCTCTAATGTAATGGATTTGAGAATTCCATCCATTATCCATTTCAACGAAATCGATATCATTAACAAATGACATAGCATGAAAATAATTTTGATCGACCGTATAAAATCTTCCCAAGTTTTTACTTCTCATCAGGTTCATATATTCTTGAAATGGCATCCAGTTCCTAGCTTTTTGCATTCCTTCATTTGAAAATACTACAACTCCTGCATTGTATGTTTTTAGATGACCATCGTTATCTCGAGGTAATTTCACTCCCCATTTTTCTTTGATAACGTTGTTCCACCTTTCGTCATTGGATTTATTAATATGCCCACCGACTGTAATTGTCGCTCTTTGTTTCCCTTGAAATGGTTCAGTACATGCGCCAATATCCCCAAAGTTTTCTTCAAAGATGTTTTCATTTAAATTTTCCACTGGAAAGACGTCTAGGTCAGTAACTAAAACATTGTCATATTCTAAAAAGGAATCGTCAATTATAGGGTTCAACCATTCCCAATATGGACCATCACTGTTTACATGTTTAGACGCAATGTTAGGGTTTAGGTGCAAAAGATATTCAGACCCAATTCGATCTGAATATTGTTTCATAAGTTTACTGCTAACTTTTGCTTCCTCTGAAAGAGTCCCACACCACACTTGATAAATTAAGTTTTTCATTTAATGCTCTGTATTAGTTGTACATCTACGATATCTTTTTTTTCATTTCTAACTATCTTCATATTTTTTATTACATCTAAAGACACGTATTTGTACCCATTATAATATAAATGATTACGAGGATCGTTAACAATATCATCTACAGATAATTTATAATGCGTTTCTAGGTATTGATTATGAGAGTCTACT
>Ga0213866_10000322_pt1 | contig 39665 bp, 35 predicted proteins | sample PICome_11_FD_160079 | JGI IMG/M metagenome (GOLD analysis project Ga0213866, IMG submission 160079) | Coastal seawater microbial communities near Pivers Island, North Carolina, United States - PICO284 | ecosystem: Environmental > Aquatic > Marine > Coastal | place: USA: North Carolina... | reverse complement strand
GTCGTTGTCCTTGGAGATGAAGTCGTGCACGCGGCGTTCGAGCAGCCGGCGCATGACCGGATTGAACACGTGGTAGGTCTCGGTGAAGTGGACCCGCGTGCGCCCGTCGCCGAGGTCCTCGAGTTCGGTGATGCCGGTGGCCTCCGACCAGAGCGGCTTGCCGACGGCGTCGTAACGCCATCGCTTCGGCGGGTCGAGTTCGGTGAGCCACTCCCAGCTCTTGGCCCGGCCACCGGAGAGCAGGTACTTCGGCACCCTGAAGTGGCAGTGCCGTACGAGGCCGTTGCCGCCGTCGGCACCGGGATGCAGCACTTCGATACGGACGTCGCCGTGCTCCATCACGCGGGGCTTCGGGCCGTGGAACACCTGCCACACCTCGTCGGGTGTGGCGTCGATCTCGAAGCTGAACTCGTGGCGCTGCATGGTCCCCCCGGCCTGCCGGCTGAGCGAAGCGTAGTGTCGGGCCATGGACGCGGGTGGCGTGGCGATGGTGACCGGGGCGAGTCGGGGGATCGGACGAGCGATCGCGCTCGACCTCGCCCGTGCGGGCTTCGATGTCGTGGCGGCGATGCGAGATCCGTCCGATGGGGAAGGTCTGGCCGAGGAGGTCGGCCCCGGTGAAGGGTCGATCCGCGTGCAACGGATCGACATGGACGACCCCGACACCTTCGTGGTGCCCGATGGGCTGCGGGTCCTGGTCAACAACGCGGGCATCGAGCGGGAGTACCTTCCGGTCGAACACGTCGACCTCGCCGCCTGGCGGGCGGTGTTCGAGACCAACGTGTTCGGTCTGGTCGAACTGACGGCGCGGGCGATCCCCGTCCTGCGGGCCGGCGGTGGAGGCGTGGTGTGCAACATCACCTCGTCGTCGATCCTTGCCGCGATCCCGTTCTACTCCGTCTACCGAGCCAGCAAGGCGGCTGTGTCGGCCTTCGGTGAGTCGTTGCGCTGCGAGGTCGCGCCGTTCGGTATCCGGGTGATCGAGATCATGCCGGGACCCATCGCCACCGACATGCTGGCCGGGTCTGACCGCATGCCCGAGGCCGCGGCCCACGAGGGCTATCGCGAGATGGCGGAGGCGTCGCACGAGGGCCGCAAGGCGGTCGAGCACATGACCACCCCCGCGGCTGATGCCGCGGCCCGGATCCGGGCTGCGATCCTCGACGACCATGCGCCCTTGAAACACGGCTGCGACGACCTCTCGGTCGGACTGCTCGACGCATGGAGCGCGGCGCCGGTGGCGCTCGTCGGTTCGCCGTACGACGGCCAGGGTCTCTGACGCGCCGGCCCGTCGGCCGACTCAGACGATCCGACTCTCCTGATCGCCCCAGTACTCATCGCGCAGGCGTCGCTTGTAGAGCTTGCCGGAGTCCTCCCGGGGGAGCTGCTCGACGAAGTCGACCGAGCGGGGGCACTTGTAGCGAGCCAGGTTGGCCTGGCAATGGGCGAGGAGTTCAGCCGCCAACTCGTCGTCGGCCGCAGCCGGGTCGACGAGCTGCACCACGGCTTTGGCCTCCTCGCCGAGGTCATCGTTGGGGATGCCGATCACCGCCGCGTCGAGCACTGCCGGGTGGGCGAGGAGCACATCCTCCGATTCCTGCGGGTAGATGTTGACGCCACCCGAGATGATCATGAACGTCTTGCGGTCGGTCAGGTAGAGGTAGCTGTCGTCGTCGAGGCGACCGACGTCGCCCATCGTGTACCAGCCCTGCGGACTGCGGCCCTCGGCGGTCTTCTCGGGGTCGCCGTGGTACTCCATCGACGCGCCGGGGGTGTCGAACCACACGTTGCCGACCTCGCCGATGGGCAACACGTTGAAGTCGTCGTCGCAGATGTAGGTGGTGCAGAAGCGGGGGAGTCCGACCGAACCCGGGTGTTCGAGCCACTCCTGCGAGGTGATCATGGTCGAGCCGACGTTTTCCGAACCGGCGTAGAACTCGAGGATGATCGGACCCCACCACTCGATCATCCGGCGCTTCACGTCCACGGGGCACGGCGCAGCGGCGTGGCTGACGTGGCGCAGCGAGGAGAGGTCGTAGCGGTCTCGCTCGTCCTCGGGCAGCTTCAACATGCGGACGAACATGGTGGGCACGAACTGGGCGACGTCGACCTGATAGTGCTCGATCGCGTCGAGGCAGCCGGCGGCATCGAATCGCTCCATCACGACGACCGTGCCGCCGTAGCGGTGGCACAGGGCGCCGGTCACCACCGGCGACGTGTGGTACAGCGGTGCGGGGAGCAGGTAGACGCACCCGTCGGCCAGCCCGAGAGGGCCGCCGGAGATCACCATCGGATCATCGTCGGTGACCTGGCGGTCGGGGAGCGGGAACAGGATCCCCTTCGGCCGTCCAGTGGTGCCCGACGAATAGAACATGCCGTGTCCGCAGGGTTGGTCGGACAGTGGTTCGGCGGGGTGCCGGGCCAGGGCCGGTTCGTAGGTGTCGCCCACGATGAGCACGTCGACCTCGTCGGGAAGCGACGTGAGCTTGCCGATCTGTGTGGGCGACGTGACCACGGCCCGGGCGCCGCAGTCGGCGAGGACGTAGGCGACCTCGTCCGGGGTGAGGTGGAAGTTGACCGGCGTGTAGTAGAGCCCGCTGCGGAGCGCAGCCCAGACCACTTCGAAGTAGCTCGGCTGGTTCTCGAGCAGGATCGCCACGTGGTCACCCGAACGCAGGCCGGCCTCGTGCCAGTGGCGCGCGAGCTGGATCGAGTGATCGTCCAGGTCGCCGTAGCCGAGAGTGGCACCGCTTCCCGCCATGACGACCGCGGCGCGGTCTCTCGGGTGGGCGCCGGGATGCACGGCCGGACCTCTCCTGCTACCGGGCCGACGAGGCGAGCAGCTCGTAGGCGTTGTCGCGCATGATCCGGCGGGTCTCGTCGTCGGTGAAGCCGGCGATGTCCTTCACGTAGTCGGTCGGTTCGGGGAGTCCCTCTGCGTGGGGGAAGTCGGAACCGAACAGCAGCCGGTCGATGCCGATGACGTCCTTGAGCGCAGCCATGTCGTCCTCGAAGAACGGTGAGACCCAGATGTTCTCCTTGAACGCCTCGACGGGGTGGCGTGTGAACCCGAAGGGCATCTTGCCGAAGCCCGCCTGGAGGTTGCGGAGCAGGTCGGGCACCCACATCGCCCCGTTCTCGATGGTGACGAGGCGGAGGTCGGGGAACCGGTCGAGCACGCCGTGGCAGATCATCGCCGCGAAGGTGTCGGCGATCGTGCGGTCGGCGAAGGCCACGACGGGGAAGGGCGAGTGCTTGAACCCTTCGAACTGGCCCGAGGGCGGTTCCCAGATCTTTCCGTACTGCGAAGTGCCGCCGAGACCGGCGTGGATCGCGTAGGGCACGCCGGCCTCCTGCAGCCGGGCCCAGATCGGGTCGTAGTCGGGCATGCCCGGCGACTGGTAGCCGTGGTCGGTGGGGACCGGCCCGGGCACGGTGACGACCATGCGGGCACCCATCGCCAGGACCCGGTCGAGCTCGGCCACGGCGAGCTCGGGGTCGGCCAGGGTGAGGAACGGCGCCGCGTAGATGCGGCCGTCGCCCCGGTCGAAGCCCCAGTCCTCGTCGAGCCAGCTGTTGAAGGCGGTGAACGCGGCGTGCAGCGCGGGGATGTCCTTCTTCAGTGCCTCCTGCATGCCGACGCCCATGGTCGGGAACAGCAGCACGGTCTCGAGGCGCTGTTCGTCCATGAGGGCCAGCCGGGCATCGCGATCGCGATAGCCGGGGTGCTCGGAGATCGGCGAGAGGTCGCCGAACATCTTCCCGAGGTCCATGTCGCCGGCGTCGTTCTTGCCCCGGAAGTAGTCCTCGAGGCTGCCGGGGGAGGCGATGGGGTCGAACGTCGGGTTCGGGATGAACTTGTTGACCTTGCCGCCGACGAGGAGTCGCCTCTTGCCGTCGATCTCGGCCCACTGCATGCAGCGCTTCTTCATCTTCGGGTCGATGTGGCGGATGAACGCGTCTTCGGCCTCGTAGTAGTGGTTGTCGGCGTCGAACGCGAGGAACGGAAGCTCGGCCATGGCGCGAGCGTACGCAGAAGTGACGCCACTGTTAAATGCCTCTCGCCGACGGATTAGCGTCTCGGCGTGGATGTCACCGACTTCGACGCCGTGCGGGTGGTCGCCTTCGATCGCCCCGAGAAGCTCAACGCCCTCGATGCGGGGCTGGCCGACCGGGCCACCGCGGCCCTCCTGGCCGCCGACGACGACGAGGCCGTCGGTGCGGTGGTGCTCACCGGCACGGGCCGGGCGTTCTGCGCGGGCGTCGACCTCGACCATCTCGCGGCGATCGGCGCAGGCACCGAGTCGTCGGCCCACACGATCGCCTTCAACGAAGCGGTGCGTCACCTCCGCAAGCCGCTGATCGTTGCGGTCAACGGCATGGCCGTGGGCGTCGGGACGACCATGTGTCTCCACGCCGACCTCGTGGTCGCGGCGGCGTCGGCCCGGTTCCGGACACCCTTCGCCGAGATCGGGGTCGCGCCCGAGATCGGATCCTCGTGGTTGCTGCCGGGGCAGATCGGCCACCAGCGGGCATCGTGGATGCTGCTCTCCGCCGCCTGGGTCGACGCCGCGACCGCCGCGGACTGGGGCCTGGTGTTCGAGATGGTCGACGACGACCGCCTTCTCGATCGCGCCGTCGCGCTGGCCGCGACGATCGCCGGCAACGACCCGGCCGCGGTGGCCGAGGCGAAGCAGACCGTGCGGGCGTGGCGGCTCCCGGAGATCGAGGCGGCCGAGGCCGTCGAGAACGCGGCCTTCCGGCGGCTGCTCGACCGTGGGTTTCGCCCGGCTGGCGACGACCGGCCAGCATGATGGCCATGGCGTCGCACCCTCGCAGCTTCAACCTGGCCGATCTGTTCGAGGGTGCGGTCGAGGCGATCCCGGCTCAGGACGCCGTCGTCACGGCGGGGGCGAACGAGCCCACCCGGCGCCGGACCTACGCCGAGCTCGACGCCCGGGCCAACCAGGTCGCCCACCTGCTCGACGAGCTCGGGGTCGGGCCGGGCGACCACGTGGCCGTCCACGCGATGAACTGTCTCGAGTTCATGGAGGTCACCCTCGGGGTGTTCAAGCTCCGGGCCGTGCCGATCAACGGCAACTTCCGCTACACCGCCGAAGAGCTCGCCTACGTCTTCGACGACGCCGAGGTCGTGGCCGTGTTCACCCAGGTCGGGATCCGCGACGAGGCGCTCGCCGCGGCCGGCGCTCGGCCGGTGATCACCATCGGGCTCGACTACGACGAGCGCATCGCCGGCCGGCCGGCGACCCCGGTCGACGTCGGTCCCCGGTCCTCCGACGACCGCTACCTCCTCTACACCGGCGGCACGACCGGCATGCCCAAGGGCGTGGTGTGGCGCCACGAGGACGTGTTCTTCGGTGCCCTCGGCGGCACCGGGGCGCCCCGCCAAGGCCTGCCGGCGCTCGCCTCGCCCGGCGACATCGGTGCCTTCGTCACCCAGGGGACCGGGATCACACGGCGGCTGCCGCTGTGTCCGCTCATCCACGGCGGCGCCCAGTGGATCGCCCTCACCGCCCTGCTCACCGGCGGGACCTGCCTGCTCACCGTCGACCCGTCGCTCGATGCCGGCTCGGCGCTGAGCCTCGCCAGCGAGGAACGAGCCGAGTTCCTCATGATCATCGGCGATGCCGTAGCCCGGCCTCTCGCCGCCGAACTGCGTCGCCATCACGAGGCCTACGACCTCTCGGAGCTGCGCCTGATCTCCTCGTCGGGCGCGATTCTCTCCCCGGCCGTGAAGGCCGAGCTCGAGGAGTTCCTTCCGGCGACGAAGGTGATCGATCGCTTCGGCGCGTCGGAGACCGGCGGGCAGGGTCGGATCACGCGCTCGGCCGACGGAAGCGGCCCGCTCAAACTGATCGCCGACGACCACACCACGGTCATCGGTGACGATGGGCGACCGCTCGTGCCCGGCTCGGGGCAGCGGGGCAGGCTCGCCCGCCGGGGATGGATCCCGCTCGGCTACTGGCGCGACGAGGAGAAGACCGCCGCCACCTTCCCCACCATCGACGGAGTCCGGTACTCCGTGCCCGGCGACCTCGCGACGATCGAGGCCGACGGCACCATCTCGGTGTTCGGACGGGGGTCGATGGTGATCAACACCGGCGGCGAGAAGGTCTTCCCCGAAGAGGTCGAGGCGGCCGTGAAGGGTCATCCGGCCGTGTTCGACTCGCTCGTGGTCGGCGTTCCCGACGAGCGGTTCGGTTCGCGCGTCGCCGCCGTCGTCTCGCTGGTGGAGGACGCTCCGGCCCCCACGGTCGACGCACTGGCCGACCACTGCCGCTCGGTGATCGCCGGCTACAAGGTGCCCCGGGACCTCGTTGTGGTCGACAAGGTCCGCCGCAAGGTCACCGGCAAGGGCGACTACGCCTGGGCCAAGGAGGTCGCGGTGGCTGCCGCGACGGAAGGCTCGACCGGGAGCCACTGATGTCGATCGGACTCACCCCCGACCACGCCGAACTGGCCGCCACTGTGCGCCGTTGGGCGGAGACCGTCGTCGGGGCCGCGGGTCGACGGCAAGGGCTCGACTCGGCGCCGGCGGCTCGGCCGGCCCACTGGGACGAGATGGTGGCCATGGGCTGGCCGGTCCTGCACGCCCCCGAGCCGCTCGGCGGCCAGGGGTTCGAACTCGCCGATCTCGCCGTCGTCCTCGAGGAGACCGGTCGAGCCGGCGTGCCCGGGCCGTTGCTGCCGACCGCGCTCGCCGTCGCTGTGCTGGCCGAGGCGGGCGGTGAGGTGGCCGAGGAGTGGATCCCGCGGATCGCCGAGGGGGCCACGGCGGCGGTGGCGTTCGCCGGCACCGACGACGGTCGGGTCTTCCGCAACGTGCTCGGCGGCTCCGGGGCCGCAGTGGTGATCGTGCCCGGCGACGCGGGTGTCGGCGACCGTGATCGATGGCGTCTCGTCGAGGCCGACGGGCTCGAAACGGGTCCGAGCCGGGGGGTCGACCTGGTGCGGGGCGTCGCCGACGTGACCGTGGCGCCCGGTGAGGGGGTGGCGTTCGATCTCCCCCGGGATCGGGTGATCGACCTGGCCACGGTGCTGCTCTGCAGCGAGGCCGTCGGGCTGGCCGCATGGTGTGTCGACACTGCGGCCGACTACGCCAAGAACCGGGTCCAGTTCGGCCGGCCGATCGGTCAGTTCCAGGGAGTGAAGCATCGCTGCGCCGACATGCTCGCCTCGCTCGAACTCGCCCGGGCTTCGGCGTGGGATGCCGCTCGGGGTGGCGAACCCGACGAACAGCGCCTGGCCATCGCCTGCGCCGGCGCCCTGGTCCCCGACGCGGTGGTCGGCGTGGCAAAGGACTGTGTCCAGGTGCTCGGCGGGATCGGGTTCACCTGGGAGCACGACGCGCACCTCTACCTCCGGCGGGCCCTCGCCACGCGAGCGCTCCTCCCGGCGGCCGCGACGCGGGCCGTGGCCACCGGCCGGCTCGTCGCCGACGGCGTGGTCCGCGCCCTTCCCATGGAGCTGCCGCCGGAAGCCGAAGCCGTCCGGCCGGTCGTGCGGGCGTGGCTCGATGAACTGCGGGCGCAGCCCAAGGACACCTGGAACCGGCGCATCGCCGACGAGGGGTACCTCGCGCCCCACTGGCCCGCCCCGTGGGGCCGCGGTGCCTCGGCGGTCGAGCAGGTGGTGATCGACCAGGAGTTCCGCGCGGCCGGGGTCCGTCGTCCTCATCTGCAGGTCGCGGCATGGGCCCTGCCCACCCTCATCGCCCACGGCACCGAGGCCCAGCAGCAGCGATGGGTCGGCCCCTCGCTGCGGCAGGAGATCATGTGGTGCCAGCTCTTCTCCGAGCCCGAAGCCGGTTCGGATCTGGCCTCACTCCGCATGAAGGCGGTGCGCGACGGCGACGGTTGGCGACTCACCGGCCAGAAGGTGTGGACGTCGATGGCCCACACCGCCCAGTGGGGGATCTGTCTGGCCCGCACGGCCCCCGACCGTCCGAACCACGACGGCATCACCTGCTTCTTCGTCGACATGGCCAGCGACGGGATCGAGATACGGCCGCTACGCGAGATCAACGGCGACGCCTGGTTCAACGAAGTCTTCTTCGACGACGTGTTCGTTCCCGACGACTGTGTGATCGGTGAGGTGAACGACGGCTGGCGGGCGGGGCGGACGACGCTGGCCAACGAGCGGGTGTCCATGGGATCCGGCGCCTCGATCGGCGCCGGCGTGCAGGCGCTCGTCGGCCTGCTCGGCGACGACGTCACGCCACACGCCCAGGCCGAGGTCGGTCGCTTGCTCGCGCGCGAAGCGGCGCTCGCCGCCCTGCGCAACCGCATGACCATCCGATCGTTGGCCGGGGCCGACGCCGGTCCGGAGGCGAGCGTGGTCAAGCTCCTGGGGGTCATCCACGACCAGGACGTCCAGGAGGTCGGCATGACGCTCTTCGGGCCCGACGCGGCCGCCGCCGCGGGTGACGCCGCGGGCTGGGTGAGTTCGTTCCTGTGGAATCGCAGCCTCACCATCGCGGGCGGCACGAGCGAGGTGCAGCGCAACGTGATCGGCGAACGGCTGCTCGGGCTCCCTCGCGACGCCTGACCCTGACGGCTCCGTCCGGGCCGGTACGGTCTGCGCCATGCGATTCCCCCTCGTGCGGCTCCTGTCCGTCCTTCTCGCGCTGGCGGTCGTCGCCGCCGCATGCACCGATGACCCCGAGTCGGCCACGACCGGCGACGACGGGGTGGACGAGAACGTCGACGGGAACGCCGACCCGATTGGCGATGCCGGCACCGACGACAGCGCCGACGCCCCGGGTGACCCGGCCGACCCCACCTCCTACTGCGCGGCATCGGCGGCCGCGGCGTCGCTGGCCGACGCCTTCGATCCGCTGGCGGCGACCGCGGCCGAGATCGAGAACTTCTACCGGAGCCTGCTCTCGCTCGTCGACGAAGCCCTCGTCGACATCCCCGCCGCCGTGGCCGGCGCCATGGCGGTCCAACGCCGGGTCACGGTCGAGACGATCGATGTGCTCGCGGCCAGTGGCTGGGACTACGAACTGGCCCTCGATGAGCTGACCTCGATCTATCTCGACGGCACCTACGTGGCTGCCGACCGGCAACTCGAGGCCTACGACACCGACGTCTGCGGAATCGAGCTCGAGGAGCCCGAACCGACGGTCGAGCCGCCGGTCGAGGAGCCTGCCGAAATCCCTGCGGAGTACGTCGCCTACTGCAACGCCGCCTTCGAGGCATCCCAGGCCGAGGAACTGGGCTTCGATGCCGACGCGGCCGAGGCCGAGGCGTTCTACACCGGACTACTGGACCGGCTCGAACAGCTTCTGGCGCTCGCGCCCGCCGAACTCGTCGACGCGCTCAGCACCATCCGGGGCAGCTTCACCGAGGTGGTCTCGATCTTCGTGAGCGTCGACTGGGATCTCGATGCCGGCTTCGTCCTCGTCGAGGAGTGGGCCTCGGATCCTGCGGTCTCCGATGAGATGGATGCGGCCATCGACGAGGTCGAACGCTTCGACGCCGACGTCTGCGGTCTCTTCTTCTGAGTGCCCGGCCGCTCGACGTCAGAGCGCTACTGCGCCCGGATGATCTGTTCCCCGTAGCGCTCGAGGGTCTCGACGGCGTGGGCGATCGAGTCGCCGGGAACACTCACACTGCTCCAGCTCACGCCGAGCGTCGCGAGTTCGGCCAGGCCGGCGAGGTGCTGGTCGGCGTTGAACTCGGGGTCGGCGGGTGAACCACCGGCCGGGGTTCCGAAGCTGATGTCGAGGTCGCCGCGGTCGCGCCCGGCCTCATCGACCTGCTGCCACAGGTAGTCGAGCATCGCCGCCAGGTCGTCGACGGTCTCGAGTGGTGGGGTCTTCGCAGTCGTGGCCAGCTGGCGCGGCGCGGGGAACGGCACCCATCCGTCGGCGGACTGGGCGACCCTGCGCCGCGAGAGCTTGCTGTTGCCGCCGATCCAGATCGGCACGTGGCCGGGCTGCGGGTTGGCGGTCTGGCCGTGGGCGAGGAAGCCGGTGCCTTCGTAGCTGAAGTCGTCCTCGTTCCAGACGCCACGGAGGACGTCGATGGCCTCGTCGAAGATGACGTTGCGGGCGTCGAAGTCGACGCCGAGGGCCTTGTATTCGCCCTTCAGGTAGCCGGTGCCGACCGCCAGGGTGAAGCGTCCCCCCGACAGGGCATCGATCGTGGCCACCGACTTCGCCACGAGGAACGGGTTGCGATAGGGGAGGACGACCACGTTCGGGATGAGCCGGATGGTGTCGGTCACTGCGGCCACGAAGGCGAGCGCGGCGAACGGGTCGAGGGCGTCGTGACCCCCCGCCTTGAGCCAGCGATCGGTCGGCGCCGGGTGGTCCGTGAAGCCGATGCCCGAGAACCCGGCCCGCTCGGCGGCCGTGGCGAATGCGACCACGCCGTCCTTCGAGAGGAACTCGGGATTGTAGGGATGCGTGACCAGGGGATAGGTGACGGAGAACTTCACGGTTCGATGGCCTCTCGGAAGTGGGCGTAGCGGGTGTCGGCGGCATCGATGTGGTCGGCACGAGGCTCGACGCGATGGCTCGTTCGGCTCCAGGCCCGTCCAGCAGTGTGGTCGCGCTCGATCCCGGCGGTGAGTCGGCTGGTGAACGCCGCGCCGAGCGCAGCTCCCTCCGGATGCGCAGCGACGTCGACGGGGAGGGCGGTGACGTCGGCGAGCGCCTGCATCCACGCCGCCGACTGGGTACCGCCGCCTGTGGCGACGATGCGAGTCGGGGCCGACCCGGCGTCGTCGAGGGCAGGCCGGGCGAGATCGAGGTGATGGCGGACCACGAACGCGGCGGCGTCGTAGGCGGCCGCGAGGACCGCTTCGGGCCCGTGGTCGACGCCGACGCGCAGGAGCTGGGCACGCCGCGTCGGGTCGTGGAACGGCGTCCGTTCGCCGCGGATGTAGGGCAACCAGATGGGGCGGTCATCGGGGCCCACATCGAGGACCGCCGACTGGCCGGGGTCGCCGGTGAGACGGCGGACGTGGTCGATGAAGAGACCACCGGCGTTGCTGGCGCCGCCGACGGCGATGAGCCCGGGCACGGAGAAGGGGATGGTCCACAGACCGTCGACCTCGATCCACTCGGTGGTCAGGGCCCACGGGATCAGGGTGGTGCCGCAGATGACCATCACATCGCCCGGTTGGGTGGCTCCGGCAACCGTCTGCTCGGCGAGGGCGTCGATGGTGCCACCCGAGCCGGCGATGCCATCGCGGTCGCCGATGGGATCGGTGCCGGGCACGAAGGTCGGCAACTGGTCGGCCGACAGGCCCAGCGAGGCCATGAGCGACGGGTCCCAGCCGGTGCCGGTGAAGAGGGGCGCCATGGTCATCGCCGTCGAGGTGTCGATCGCGCCGACGCCGCACAGGGCGTGGTTGGCCACGGCTTGCGCCGGCCACAATGCCTCGACGCCGGGGAGATCGCTCAGGGCCCGGGCGAAGCCGACGATCTCGCCCTCGACGGTGTCACCGGCACCCACGCCTCGCCCTCGGCTGTCGCCGTAGAGCAGCCCGGGCGTGACCGGCTGCCCGTGGGCGTCGACCCCACACAGCGAGGGAACCATGGCCGACACGGTGATCCCGGCGATGTCGCGACGCTCGCCGACGGCGTCCCACGCGGCGAGCACGCCGTCGACCCATGCGGCGCTCGCGTCGTGTTCGAAGGTGTCGGGGTCGGGAGCGTGGAGCTCGTGGGGAATCCGGGCACGGGAGACGATGGTGCCCGCGGCATCGGCGGCGACGGCCTTGACCGATGTGGTGCCGATGTCGATACCGACGGTGAGTGGTCCCAACGATTCTCCCCTTTGCCCGCAGCAAAACTAACGTCTGTGTCATGAATCGCCCGGTCGCGCTCGTGACGGCTCCGCTGCGGGGCCCGGCCCTCGAAGAGCTCCGCGAGATCGCCGACGTCGAATTCGACCCCTGGATCGAGTACCGGCCGATCAAGCTGCACGGGCCCGAGGACCTCGCAGCGCGACTCGCGGCGATGGGCGCATCGATCCTGATCTGTGAGGCCGACTTCTGCATGGGGCCGGTGCTCGATCTCCCGCTCACCGTCATCGGGTCGACCCGTGGTGACCCCACGAACGTCGACGTCGAGGCGGCCACGGCCGCGGGCATCCCGGTGATCCACACCCCGGGCCGCAACGCCGACGCGGTGGCCGAGATGACGGTGGCGATGCTGATGGCGCTCACCCGCCACGTGGTGCCGGGGCACCACGACATGACCCACGGCACGGTGCACGGCGAGTCGTTGCCGTACCAGCGCTACCGGGCCTGGCAGGTCGCCGGTCGGACCGCCGGACTCGTGGGGTTCGGCGCCGTCGGTCGGGCGACGAAGTGGCGGCTCGAGGGTCTGGGGATGCGGGTGATCACGGCGGACCCGTTCGCCGCCGATGCCACGCACGAACTCGACGCCCTCCTCGCCGAGGCCGATGTCGTGTCGATGCACGCCGCGGTGACCCCCGAGACCTTCGGGATGATGAACGCGGCGAAGTTCGCACTCATGAAGCCGGGCGCCTTCTACCTGAACTCGGCCCGGGCCGGGCTGCACGACGTCGACTCGCTCGTCGCTGCGCTCGACTCCGGCCACGTCGCGGGCGCGGCCCTCGACCATGTCGACGGCGAGTCGCTCCCCGAGGGTCACCCGCTGCTGGGGCGAGCCAACGTGGTGTTGACGCCCCACATCGGCGGCGCCACGTTCGACGTCGAGACGCGCCAGACCGAGATGATCGTGGCCGACGTGAAGGCGATCCTCGCCGGTGAGACACCGGCGCACTGCAAGAACCCGGAGGTGCTGGCATGAGCGCGGATCCCGATGTCCGGCAGGCCGTGGTGGACGTGGCCATGGAGATGTTCACGACCGGACTGGTGGTGGGCACGGCCGGTAACGTGTCGGGCCGTCTCGCCGACGGGTCGATCGCGATGACCCCGTCATCGGTGCCCTACCCGGAGATCACCGCGCCGGGGCTCGCCATCGTCGACCTCGATGGCGAGATCGTCGAGGGCTCGGCCCGCCCGTCGAGCGAGAAGGCCATGCACCTCAACTGCTATGCGAGCTTCCCCGAGGTGGGCGGTGTCGTGCACTGTCATCCGGCCCACGCGTCGATGTTCGCGATCGCCCGTCGGGCCATTCCCGCCTGCATCGAAGAAGTGATCGTCTACATCGGGGGCGACATCCCTGTCGCCGAGTACCGCACCACCGGTTCCGCCGAACTCGCGGAGGAGGTCGTCCGTCATCTCGGCGACCGAGGCGCCGTCCTCATGGCCAATCACGGCCTCCTGTGTGTGGGCAAGTCGCCCGAAGACGCGCTGCACACCGCCGCGGTAGTCGAACACACCGCGAAGATCGTGGCCGGCGCCGAACAGCTCGGCGGCGTCGTGCCGCTGCCCGAAGAGATCGTCACGAATTTCACCAACATCTACGGCATGATCCGCGGCGGCTGGCAGCCCCCGCATCTGGCCGCAGCGTCCTGAACCCACGCGTCCTGAGGAGGACCACGAATGCCCAATCCCGTCGACATGAACGACCTCGGCCACACCGCCTACGAGGTCGACGGCCCGATCGCCATCGTCACGATCGATCGAGCCGACAAGGCCAATGCCGTCAACCAGCAGACGCTCGACGAGATGGACGCGTGCTTCTCCGCCGCGGCCGAGGATCGAGACGTGAAGGTGATCGTCCTGCGGGCCAACGGCAAGCACTTCTCGTCGGGTCACGACATGACGGGCTCCGACGAGGCGATCGGTGAGAATGCCGACCCGGAGAAGGCCAAGGGCAGCAGCGACCTCGACTGGGAGGAGCGTGGCCTCCAGGCGATCTTCGAGTGGGAGCGCATCCACTATCTCGGCTACAGCCGCAAGTGGCGCGACATCCCGAAGCCGACGATCGCGGCCGTGCAGGGTGCCTGCATCGCCGGTGGGCTGATGCTGTGCTGGCCGATGGATCTGATCGTCGCGGCCGACAACGCCCACTTCTCCGACCCGGTGTTGCGCATGGGCATCGGCGGGGTCGAGTACCACGGCCACACCTGGGAGGTGGGCCCCCGCAAGGCCAAGGAGATGCTGTTCACCGCTCGACGTTTCCCGGCCGAGGAGGCCGAGAAGCTGGGCATGGTCAACCGGGTCGTTCCCCTCGATGATCTGATGGACGAGACGATGACCCTCGCTCGCGAGATCGCCGAGATGCACCCGTTCGCGCTCACCCAGGCGAAGCGGATCGTCAACCAGACACAGGACATCCAGGGCTTCTATTCAGCGTTGCAGTCCGGGTTCGACATGCACACCGTCGGCCACGGCAACGCCATGACCATCAACGGCTACCCCGTGCTCGTCAACCTCAGCGAGATGAAGAAGCAGAACGGCTGACGGAAACGCCCCGGCTTCTTAACCGAGAAAGGCGCGCCGAGCGCGACCTTCTCGGTTAAGAAGCGGAGAAGGGGACGCTGGAGTAGCCGGCGACGTTGCTCATCTGGACGCGTTCGCAGCGGGTCTCGTCGATGACGTAGTCGGGCCATCGTTCGCGGATCTCGTCGATGGCGACGGCGCACTCCATGCGGGCCAGGGCCGCACCCAGGCAGGTGTGGATGCCGTGACCGAGGCTGATCGCGAGCCGCTGCTCCCGGTCGATGTCGAACACGGTGGCGTCGGGGCCGTACTCGCGCTCATCGTGGTTGGCCGCGCCCGTGACGATGAAGACGGGCTTGCCGGCCTTCACCGTGACACCGTGCCATTCGGTGTCGTGCACACTCAGCCGCCCCTGGTACTGCGACGGTGCCCAGTAGCGCAGCACCTCCTCGACGGCACTGTCGACCTTCGACGGGTCGGCCTTCAACTTCGCCCATTCGGCGGGATTGCGATGGAACAGCACCCCGGCGTTGGCGACCGCCTTGGTGACGGTCTCGCTGCCGGCCGCGCCGAGCAGCGAGATGAAACCGGCGATGTCCTCGTCGGTGAGCGACTCCATCTCGCCGGTCTCGGTCTCGACCTGGGCCTCGATCAGGGTCGACGTAAGGTCGTCGCCGAGGTGGGAGCGCTTGTCCCTGGCGAACTCGATGAAGTACACGGCCTGGTTGATGGCGGCCTCGGCCTGGGCCGGGCTCCCGAGTGCTTCGCCCTCCTCGCGGTGCAGCATCGCGTCGGTCTGGTGCCGGATCATCTGCCAGTCCGCCTCGGGCACGCCGAGGATCGCGCAGATGATCTCCACCGGGAACGGTCCGGAGAAGTCCTGCACGAGGTCGAACTCGGGCTCGCCCATCAGCGGGTCGAGGTACTTGCGGATCTGCTGACGGATCAGTTCGTCGTAGCGCTGCATCGCCCGCGGCGTGAACGAACGGCTCACGAGCTTGCGGTACCGCGTGTGTTGGGGCGGGTCCATCATGATCAGCGAGTTGAAGCTGTCGTCGTGGTCCGGGTCGCTCAACTGTTCGTAGGTGAGGCCGTGGGTCGACGTGAAGTTGGTGGTGTCGCGATGGACGGCCACACAGTCCTCGAACCGGCTGAAGGCGTAGAAGTCGTACGTCTCGCTGTGGAAGCAGGGCGCGTGCTCCCGCAGCCGGGCGTACATCTGCGTGGGGTCGTCGAAGAACTCTCGGCTGAAGGGGTCGAACTCGACAGTGGTCATCGGCTACTCCTCTGCGCGCTCCACGGGGAGCGGATGGAACAAGGGCACGTGCCACTCGCCGTTGGCCTCGAACTCGACCTCGACCCGCATGCCGATCTCGACGTCGTCGACCGCGCATCCCACGATGTTGGTGCCGAGCCGGATGGTGGGGTCTTCGTCGATCTCCACGAGGGCGAAGACATAGGGCGGTTCGAAGCCGGGGATCCACTCCTTGCGGTTGATCGTGAACGTGGCGATCGTGCCCGTGCCGGCCACGGGTTCGGGCGACAGCTCACGGGAGTGGCAGTAGGGGCAGACCGGCCCGGGTGGGTGGATGTAGCGCCGGCAGTCGCCGCAACGCTGGAGACGCAGCAGGCCGTCGGCGCCCGAGGTCCAGTAGAACTCGCCCTCGGCGTGCGGCGAGATGAACCGCGGAGGTGGCTCGCTCATCGGATCTCCTTCGTGAGCAGCAGGCAGCCCGATTCGGGCCCGCCGCCGGCACCGACGACCGCGACCTCGCAGTCGGCCACCGGCGCATTGGCCGTGCCCCGGAGTTGCATGATCCCCTCATGGAGGAAGCCGAAGCCGTGCAGGCGTCCGCTGGAGAGTTGACCGCCGTTGGTGTTGAGCGGCAGCTCCCCGTCGGGCGCGATGCGGGCGCCGCCCTCCACGAACGGACCGCCCTCACCCTTTTCGCAGAAGCCGAGCGCTTCGATCCACGCCATCGACAACCAGGTGAATCCGTCATAGAGCTGGGCCGTGTCGACATCGGCCGGAGTCAGGTCGGTTCGCTCCCACATCGAGGCCGCCGAGTCGCGCATCGCCATCGTGGTCAGGTCCTCGAACTGGTCCCACGAGGGCCGACCCCGCAGCGCCGTGCCCATGGCATTGACGTGGACGGCGCCGTTGGGGGCGTCGGGCGCGTAGTCGCGATGGGAGACGATCACCACGGTCGAACCGTCGCACGGCACGTCACAGTCGTAGAGGCCGAACGGGTCGCTGATCATCCGGATGCCGAGATAGTCCTCCATCGTCATCGGATCGGTGTAGATCGCCTGCGGATTGCTTGCCGCGTTGGTTCGGGCGTTGATCGCGATGGCACCCAGTTGCTCACGGGTGGTGCCGTAGTCGTGCATGTGCCGACGGGCGTAGCAGCTGATCCAATTCGCGGCCGAGGTGACGCCATAGGGGATGAGGTACTGGAACGCGGGCGGCATGGCCCCGCCGCCCCCACCGCTCGCCCGCACGGCGCCGCCGCTGCCCTCGTTGACGGTGCGGAAACACAGCACGTGTTTGGCCAGTCCCGCAGCGACGGCCAACACGGCCTTGTGCACCGCGCCGAGCTGGCCGCTGGTCTCGGCGCCGCCATCGCGCCAGTTGAGCGAGAAGCGCAGCGCATCGTGGAGCTCCGCTCCCGTGCAGCCGCCGAAGGGTCCGCCCATGCCGGGATAGGTCGAGATGCCGTCGATGTCGGCCACGGTCAACCCCGCGTCCTCGATCGCCCGCAGCGAGGCCTCGATCGTGAGGTCGAGACCGCTGCGATACAGCCGCCGGCCGATGTCGGACTGGGCTGCGCCGCTGATGACGGCCCTCCGCTCGAGTGGTTCGTCCATCAACTGTCCTCTCGGTCGAACATGTGGGTGACGACCACCTCGGCGGCCTCGGATGCGGGGCCTTCCCACGCAATGGCGCCGTGGTCGAGCAGCGCGACCTCGTCACAGAGATCGAGCGCGTGCTGGACGTGCTGCTCGACGATGAGCAGTGCCGTACCGGTCTTGCGAATCGTCTCGAGGGCCTCGTAGACCTCGTCGACCACGATCGGGGCAAGGCCGAGCGAGAGTTCGTCGGCGATCAGGAGGCGGGGCTTCTCCACCATGACCCGAGCCATCGAGAGCATGCGCTGCTCGCCGCCCGAGAGCGTCCCGGCGGTCTGGGATCGCCGTTCGCCGAGGCGGGGGAACAGGGCGTAGGCCTCTTCGAGGCCCGCCTTCACCCGACTCCGGCCGAGGGCACGTCGAAACGAGAGGGTGAGGTTCTCCTCGACCGTGAAGGTCGCGAAGACCGATCGGCCCTCCGGTGCGTGGGCCACGCCTGCTCGCGCGAACTCGTACGTGCGTGCCTCGGTCATGTCGGTGCCGTCGACCGTCACCGACCCGGCGGACGCCGAGACGAGACCGCTGGCAACCCGGGCGACGGTGGTCTTGCCCGCGCCGTTGGCGCCGAGGAGCGCGACCGCGGCGCCGGGCCGGATGGTCAGCGACACGCCGAAGAGCGAGCGGAACGGGCCGTATTCCGCGCTCACGTCGGTCAGCTCGAGGATCGGTGCGTCGGTCACGGCGTCGCCCCCTGGTCGCCGACCTCGAGCGTGCCCAGGTAGGCGGTCCGCACGGCCGGGTGCTGGAGCGTCTCGGCGGTGGGTCCTTCGGCGATCAGCGATCCGAAGTCGAGCACGTAGAGCCGTTCGGTGAAGTCGGCAACGAGGTCGACGTCGTGTTCGACGAGGAGGATCGCGAATCCCTTCTCCGACTGGATCTCGCGCAGCGTCGTCGCCAGTGCGGCCGTTTCCTCACGGTCGAGGCCCGACGACGGCTCGTCGAGGAGCAGCAGGCTCGGCTCGGTCATGAGCGCCCGGCCGACCTCGACGAGGCGGCCCTGGCCGAGACTCAGTGCCTCGACGGGCTCGTCGCCCAGATCGGCCAGCCCGAGCAGTTCGAGGACGGCGTCGCATCGATGGATCTCGTCGGCCTGAGGGCGGCCCCTCCCGATCAGGTCCTTCCAGAACGAGCCGCGCCCGTTGTGGACGCGCTCGGCGATAAGGAGGTGTTCCCGCACGGTGGTGTCGGAGAACAGTTCGATGCGCTGGAACGTGCGGCCGATGCCGGCCTGGGCCCGTTTGTGGACCGGGAGGTTGCTGATGTCGCGGTCGTGGAAGCGGACGGTACCCGTGTCGGGGGTGAGTACACCGAGGAGACAGTTGAAGAACGTCGTCTTTCCGGCGCCGTTGGGCCCGATCAGCCCGACCCGTTCGCCCTCCATCACGTCGATGCTCACATCGGTGAGGGCCTGGATGCCGGCGAACGACTTGGCGATCCGGCTCGACTCGAGGATGGCCGTCATGTCGCCACCCCCGCATCGGCGGCCGCCTGGGCCGCCCGCTCGGCGTCGCGGGCGTAGTACCGCTCGTTGCGCTTGCGGGTCGCTCTTCGTTTGCCGAACTCGACCATGCCCTCGGGATGGCGGGCGAACTGGATGGCGGTGAGGCCGAAGAGCACGAACCGCCACTTGCCCGGGATCGGGAAGATCCCCGGCAGGCTGTCCTCGGTGATGAAGGGGAGCCAGGTCAGGAAGGTGCCGTCGAGGATCACGGGCGCGAACAGCACGAACGCGGCGCCGGCCTGCGCCGCGCCCTCGACGGTGCGGGCACTGAGCGAGACCACGAGCACCAACCAGAACATGGCCGCGAACGGGGTGAAGTTCTGCCCGTAGTTCACGTCCTTCTGCTGCATCGCGAGCATGGCCCCGCCGAGCCCGGCGATGAAGGCGGAGACGGCGAAGGCGATGATGCGGGCGCGAGCGGGGGAGATGCCGATCGACTCGGCCGCGACCTCGCTGCCCCGAAGGGCCCTCAGGGTGCGGCCGATCGTGCCCTCGCGGAGTTGGATCACGCCGACGGCGACGATCACGAAGACGACGATCGCGAGCGCGAGGAACGAGCGGTCGGAAGCGCCGAAGTCCCACGGGCCGAGGACTGGTCGCGGCACGCGGGTGCCGGTCAGCAACGCTGTGCTGCCGCCGCCGACCCACGAGAACTTCACCATCACGGCGTCGAAGAAGAAGGCGAAGGCCAGGGTGGCGATGGCCAGCCACACCCCCCCGATCCGGAGAACGGGCAGCGACAGCAGGGCCCCGACCAGGGCGGCGATGAGAGCGCCGATCAGGGCGGCGAGCAGCACCGACATCTCGTAGCGGTCGGCCATCTGGAAGACGGTGAATCCGCCGATGGCGGCGAACGCGCCCTGGCACAACGAGATCTGCCCGGCGAAGCCGGTGATGACCGTGATCGACAGATAGATCGTCGCGAGGATCACCGCCTGGGTGAGCAGCGACACCCAGCGCACGTCGGCCTGGGTGAACGCGACCCAGCCGAGGTACGAGAAGAACAGCACACCGAAGGCGCGGGTCTGCAGGGTCAGAAGGGGGTGACGGGTTGCCGACGCGAGCGCCGGTGGCGGCGGGTCGACCCCGGCGAGGGGGTCGGCAGCGTCGATCGAGCGCCGGATCGCCGGCCAGAACACCAGGATGCCGAAGAGCACGACGAAGGGAAGCGACGGGGTGAGGTTCTCCTGGAACGGCTTGAGCCAGGTGTAGTCGTCGGACCAACGCGGCAGGAAGGTGTTGAACAGGGCGATGAACCAGCCGAGCGCCATCCCGCCGAGCAGTGCCCGCGGGAGGCTCACCAGTCGACCCACCGCAGCGGCGGCCATCGCGATGATGACCAGCGTGAGGAAGTCGGTGCTGATCAGCGTGTTGAGTCGTGGCGCGATGAGCACACCGGCCATGCCGGCGAACATGCTCGAGATCGCCCAGGCCAGCGCGGAGATCCGGTCGGCGGGGATGCCGGCCAGCTCGGTCATTCGGGGGCTCTCGACCACACCCCGCATCGCCAGACCTGCCGCGGTCAGACGGAACAGGGCCCCGAGCAGGAGCATCGCGGCCACGGCGACGATGATCTGGGCGAGCTCGTCACGACTGAAGGGATAGACCCCGAACGGGTCGTAGAACACCGACCCGCCGTCGGGCACGATCCCCGTCGGGGGACGTCCGGCCACGGGCTTGTAGCTGGCCAGCAACTCGAAGAGTGCAGGCAGGGCGACGCTGAGTCCGATGGCGATCACCAGTTTCGAGACCGCCGACGCCGTCCGCAGGTTGCGGAAGATCAGCCGCTCGAGGGTGAGGCCGATCAGCGGTGCCAGCACGAAGACCGAGAGGATGAGCGCGGGGACGATGCCCCACTCCCAGTCCTGTCGTGCCTTGAAGAACATCGCGGCCGAGATGTAGGCCTGGGCGCCGAACGCCAGGTTGAACACCCCCGACGTCTTGTAGGTGAGCACGAAGCCCAGCCCGATCAGCGCGTAGACGGTGCCCGGCGGCGTCCCCTGGAGGAGGGCGCGGAAGAAGTCCTCTCCGAACGATGCGAGCATCACGGGGCGATCCGAGCAGTGGCGGGTTCGGCGGTCAGCTGAACGTCTTCTCCACCGGATCGACCCAGCTGCGGTCCTCCTGGGGCCAGCACAACCACGGCTCGTCGGTGACCGTCACGAAGGTGCCGCCCTGCATCTGCACCAGGGTGGTGCACTCCTCGGTCGCGCCATGGGTGACACGGTCGTCGGCCGATGCCGACTCGTGCTGGCGGCTCCAGTCGATCGGGAACGTGAGCCCGCGGTAGGTGTAGGCGGTCAACTCGGTGTTGGTCGCCGCGACGATCGAGTTCCGGTCGAACTCGGGCCCGGCGGCGATCAGCCCGTCGACGAAGAGCATGGCGTTCATCCAGCCGATCATCGTCTGCTCGGCCGTCGGCCCGTCCTCCTGCGACACCCACTCGTTGTAGAGCTGGATGGCGGGGTGGTCGGTGAACTCGAACGGGGTGAACTGAGCGGCCACGAAGTCACCGTCGAACAGGTCGCCGGCCTCGGCCACGAAGTCGACGTCGTAGGTGTTCGGGTGCTGGAGCGTGATCTGGTCGCGGGCGCCCTGACGGACGAGCTCCTCGGCGATCGTCTTCATGCCGTTGAGATCGAGGCACGAGGCCACGAAGTCGACACCGAGTTCGATCCACTCGCTGACCTGAGGGGCGATGCCGTTGTTCAAACCGAACTCGAGCTCGTCGTAGACCTTCACGACCTCGATGCCGAGGTCGTCACCGTAGAACTCGATGGCGGCTGCATTGGTCTGTGCACAGGTCTTCGACTCGGGGGAGATGCCGTAGCCGAGCGAGACAGCCGTGGTCGCGCCCTTCAGCGACATCTGATACGGCACGGCCCGACCAGGACAGTCGGCACACAGCACCCCGATGTGGGGGAACGTGTTGAAGCGGCCGTTGTTCTGCGGGGCCTGGATGCCCCAGTTGTAGGTCGGGATTCCGGCGGCATCGAGGTCGCCGAAACCGGTTGACGTGAGCGACGCGGAGAAGGTCACCAGCGTGTCCTCGTCGGCGATGATCTCGAGCGCCTTCGTGCCGTGCTGGACGAGCTCGTCGTCGAACACGTCGCCGACGACGAGGTCGCGACCGAACACCCCGCCGAGCGAGTTCTGGTATTCGAAGTAGGCCTCGATGCCGGTCAGGTAGCAGTCGAGGATGCAGGTGCCGAGCGGGTTGCCCTCACGGAGACCGAGGACGGCGACGGCGATCTCCTCGTCGCTCACGCCCGGGACCCCTTCCAGCGAGACGAACGTGTCCCGGTCGACGGCCGGCGGGTCACCCTCGTCGAGGTCGCCCTCGTCGGGATCGCCCTCGTCGGGGTCACCGTCGTCGGGCGCGACCGTTGTGGTCGTCGTCGTGTCGTCGGTCGATGTCTCGTCGCCGCTGTTCCCACACGACGCTGCGAACAGCGCAAGTATGAGCAGTGCGGCGATCAGGCCCTGCAGTCGTCGATGCATCTTTCCCCCACGGAAGCAATCGAGCCGGATGCGGTGACGCACCTGACGCTGGTGTTAGATCGGGACGTTAGCGCGGTGACGTAGTTCACTCCAGACCACCACTCAGGGACACGACATGGACCTCTCGTTCGGGCCGGAAGGCGACGGCTTCCGCGCCATGGTGCGGGCCTGGCTCGAGGAGCATCTGCCGGGTGATCTCGACGAGGCCGGGATCGACGACGACACGCTCTTCGACCGTCGGCGGAAGTGGAACGCCACCCTGTTCGACGCGGGCATGGCCGCCATCGACTGGCCGACCGAGTTCGGCGGCCGCGCCGCGCGCGTGCTCGAACAGCTGATCTACAACGAGGAGTTCGCCCGCTGCGGCGCGCCCGGTCCGGTCAACGCGATCGGGGTCGCCAACATCGCGCCGGCGATCATGACCATCGGAACGCCCGAGCAGCAGGAGCGGTTCCTCCGCCCGATGCTGCGCGGCGACGAGATCTGGAGTCAGGGGATGTCGGAGCCCGACGCCGGCTCCGACCTCGCGTCGTTGTCGTGTCGAGCCGAGCGCGACGGTGACCGCTTCGTCGTCAACGGCCAGAAGACGTGGAACTCGCTGGGCCACCGGGCCGACTGGTGTCAGCTCTACGTCCGCACCGACCCGTCGGCCCCCAAGCACGAGGGCATGACGTGTCTGCTGGTCGACATGCGATCACCGGGCATCGAGGTCCGGCCGATCACCACGATCGGCGGGTCGCTCGACTTCGCCGAGGTGTTCTTCACCGACGTCGAGGTGCCGGTCGACGCCGTGCTGGGGGAGATCGGGGGAGGCTGGCATGTCGCCACCCGGACCCTGGGCTTCGAACGGGCCGGCGTGGCCAAGCTCTCCCTCATGCTCCGCGAGAACTACGAACGGCTGCTGGCCGATGCCGGCCCCGATCGCCGGGCGGATCCGATCAACCGGCAGCGGCTCGTCGCCCGCTACATCGACGCGGAACTGCTGCACCTCCTGGCCCAGCGCACGGTCTCCGCGGCGATGCACGATCGCATGCCCGGGGCGGAGGCGAGTGTGATCAAGATCGCATGGTCGACCATGGAGCAGCGGGTGGCCGAGACGGCGGTCGACGTGTTGGGCATCGACGCCCTCAACGGCCCATGGGCCGAGCGGCTGGCCGGCAGCCGGTCACTGACGATCGCCGGCGGCACCACCGAGGTGAACAAGAACATCGTGGGTGAACGGGTCCTCGGGCTTCCCCGGGAGCCCAAGGCGCCCTCGTGATCCCCGGGCGTCCGGCCGAGGTCACGGCGGCGTGGCTCCGCGAGACATCGTGGCTCCGGGAGACAGGGCCGGGAGCGATGACGGTGAGCGACGTCGGGGTGGTGGCCGTGCGCGATGCCACGAACTGCAACGCGACCCTCCGGCTCGTGCACGATGACCCTTCTCTCCCGAGCGCGGCGTTCCTCAAGCTTCCGCCCCTCGATCCCGATCGTCGAGCTCGGCTCGACTGGCAGTCGATGGCACGGCGGGAGGTTCGCTTCTATCGAGACCTGGCCCACCGCCTCGATCTGGTCGTGCCCGAGGTCTACGTGGCCGCGCTCGACGACGAGACCGGTGACTTCCTCCTGCTGATGGAGGACCTCGAGGCGAGCGGACACGAACTACCCGATCCGGACGCCGGGCTCGACCCCCAGCGGGTGCGACGAGCGCTGGCGGGCTTCGCCGCTTTGCACGCGCGCTACGAGGATGCCGGTCGACGGCAGGCCGAAGCGGGCTGGCTCACCCCGTCGGGACGAACGAGCGACTACGGCGCCCGGCTCCTGCGGGAGGGCATCGACTCGGGTGCCGCCCTCGGCGCTGCCTTCGTCGCCGTGGCCGAGCGCTACATCGCCGACCGCGACCTCCTCCAGGATGCGTGGGAGCTCGGGCCGACGACCGTGCTCCACGGTGACGCCCACCTCGGGAACGTGTACGTGCCGTCAGGGCACGAGGGCGGTCTCGGACTCTTCGACTGGGGTCTCATGACCGTGGGCTCGCCGCTGCGCGACGTGAGCTACTTCATTACGATGGTGCTCTCGCCCGACAACCGCCGAGCCCACGAACGAGACCTGCTCGCCGCCTACCTCGAGGCGCGGCGCAGGGCGGGCGCATCGGAGATCGACGAGGACACCGCATGGCGGTGGCATCGCCTCCAGTCGGCCTACACGGTGGTGGCGTCGTGCCAGACGATCGTGCTGCCGGACGACGCCGGCCCCGAACGGCGACGGTTCGCCGAGGCGTTCCTCCACCGGGCCGCGAGTGCGGTCGACGATCTCGATGCCCCCGACGCCATCGACGCGCACGCGGCCAGCCGCTGAGATCGGACCCCGCCCGCAGTGAGGTTCAGCGAGGAATGATCGCGTCGACCGTCTCGCCGGCGAGGGCGATCAGCTCCGGGTCGTGCGCGTTGGCCGCGAGGTTGAGCGTAACCCCGTCGAGGCCCAGGTCGACGAGCTCCTGGATCGCCACGCTGATCTCGTCGGGGCCGCCCATGGTCATCATCGGCACCATCATCTCGGCCATCTCCGCCGGCCAGCCGTGGGTCTCCATGAAGGTGTCGACGCTGGCTCGCGCCTCTTCCATGGTGCGGCCGATCACCATCATGACGAGCTTGGTGACCTTGATTTCGGACCGGTCCCGACCCAGTCGTTCGCAGTGGCCGGCAAGGGCATCGAGCTTCCGAGGGATCTCGTCGGGGCCGCAGGTCAGGTTCGACTCGTCGGCGTACTGGGCGACCATGCGCAGCGTCTTCTTCTCGCCACTCCCGCCGATCATCACCGGGATCTTCGACACCGGTGCGGGGGAGTTGATCGCCTCGGTGACCTGATAGTGCTTGCCGTCGAGCGTGGGCCGCTCGCCCCGGAGCATCGGCAGGATGATGTTGAGCGCTTCCTCGAGCTTCTCGAACCGCTCGGTGAACGAGTTGAACGGGATGCCGTAGGCGTCGTGTTCCATCTCGAACCAGCCGCTGCCGATCCCGAGGGTCGCCCGTCCGTGGGAGACGTGGTCGAGGGCGGTGATGGTCTTCGCGAGCACGGCGGGGTTGCGATAGGTGTTGCCGGTCACGAGGGAGCTGAGACGGACGGTGTCGGTGTGCTGCGCCAGCGCGGCGAGCATCGTGTAGCACTCGAGCATGTAGTCGTCGGGGTCGCCGATACCGGGCAGTTGATAGAAGTGGTCCATCAGCAGCACGCGGTCGAAGCCGCTGGCCTCGGCCGCCTTCGCCTGGCCCACGACATTGTCGAAGATCTCGTTGGCGGCGACGCCCGGGTAGGTGAAGTTGGGGATCTGGTAGCCGAGTCGTGTCATCGTTCGTTCCTCCGGGTGTTGACGTTCTGACAACATACGCAGAAAGTGTCAGCTTGTCTACTACTGCGGGATCGGTCATCATGGAGCGGTGAGCGAGGACGTCGTGGACGAGAAGCGGGCGAGGATCCTCGACGCCGCCTACGCCAAGTTCTCCGCCTACGGCTTCGCCCGCACGTCGATGGCCGACATCGCCGAGGCGGCGTCGATGTCTCGGCCTGCCCTCTACCAGCACTACGGCAACAAGGAGGAGATCTTCCGGGCGATGCTCGCGAAGATCCTCGACGACGCGGCCGACCGCGCCATCGAGGCGCTCACCGACGGCGACGACCTCGAAGCGCAACTCGACGGTTTCCTCCAGCGCTGGTCCGGTGACCTCGCGGAGAGCTGGCGGGCCACCGAGCACGGCGACGATCTGGTGGAAGCGAAGGCGGGGCATGCCAAGCCCGTGGTCGAGGCCGTCAACCGGCGCGTCCACAAGGCGCTCCGCGAGCGCCTCGGTCGACTGGTCACCGACCCCGCACCGCTGGTCGACCTTCTGCTCCTCGCCCCGATGGGGTTCAAGTACGACGAGCCCTCGATGCCGAAGCTGCGGCGCCGCCTGGCCACGCTCGCCTCATCGGTGGCCCGGTCGGCCGAATCGGGCTAGCCGCCGACCCCACGCCCGGGTCGCCCGAAGACGCCGCGCTCGAGCATCAGTGCGGTGGCGGCAACCGCTTCATCGACGGTCACGCCGAGCCCGCGAAAGGCCGAGGCCGCGAAGCCCTCGAGGAGTGCGAAGCAACTGACGACGTCGGCATCGGAGTCGCCGAAGGTCCTCGTGTCGAGGCCCTGCTGGAGGGCGTGGGCGACCTGGAGTCGCGATCGCGTCGCGGCCTCGAGACCGGCCGCCCGGGCCTCCGGGAGACACGAGACGATGCCGCCGATCCGAGCGAAGGCGTCGTAGTAGGAGCGTGCCCATGCGGCCTCCTCGCCGGGGCCCAGGGGCCAGTCGTCGAGCAGGGCGACGATCTCGTCGGTGGCCGACTCGACGTGTTCGGAGAAGATCGCGACCTTGTCGGGGAAGTATCGGTAGAAGGTGCCGTGGGAGACGCCCGCCTCCTTGGCGATGTCGTCGACGCGGACGCCGTCGTAGCCGAGCGTGCCGAACGCCGCCGCGGACGCCGCGAGCAGGTCGGCCCGCGTGGCGAGGCCTCGACTCCGGCGGGCGGGGTCGTCGGCCGTCGCCTCGGCTGGAGCCGGTGCCGGGGGTTGGGCCGTGCCGGGTCGGACCTCGGCCAGGTTGACCCCGTCGATGGCGCCGAAGATCGAGCGATGGATGAGATCGGCGACGGCATCGGTTGTCCGCTCGGTGGTGACCGCCCCGACCCGGTTGCGATAGACGGCGGCGCCGTAGGCGACGGCGTTGATCGCGGCCGCCTGCACATCGAGGGGAACGGCGCCGGCGGGCGGGTCGACGATCGACTGGCACAGACGCGTCCGATAGGCGCTGGTCAGCGTGGTGGACCCCGTGACCATACGGTCGTCGGTGCGGACCGAGGCTGCGAAGTTGTCGGCCACGGCCCGGTAGCGGCGGTGGACATCGCTCAGCCCGGCCAGCCAGCCGCGGAGCTCGTCCCGGCCCGCCCGGTCCGCCGTGATCGGCCCCATGCGGTCGAGTGCCCCGGCCAACTCGGCCCCGAAGCGGGTCGCCAGCCGGCGATGGAGGTCCTCCTTGCCGGAGAAGTACTGGTAGAAGGTCGGACGTGAACATCCGGCGAGCGCGGTGATCGCCTCGACACTCGTCTGAGCGTAGCCGTTGGTCGCGAAGGCCTCGCTCGCCGCGGCGAGGATGCGCTGCTGCGTCGCGCGACCGGCCTCGCCGACCGTCGGGTTGGCTCCGAACGGTGCCCTCCGAGAACTGGTGATCTCCTCCATCGCCTCGCCAGGGTACGTCCCCGAGCGGGGGCCCTGCAGGGGGCGGCGTCAGAGGATGGCGCCCGACTCCTTCAGGGCGGCGATCTCGTCCCAGTCGACCCCGAGTTCGTTGAGCACCAGCTCGGTGTGTTCGCCGAGCTCCGGCGCCCGGTCGATCTCGACCGGTGCCTCGTCGAACTGGGCCGGGCTGGCCACGAGCTGGACCTCGTCGCCCGAACCGTGGGTCATCGACGGGAGGTAGCCGTTGGCGATCACCTGCGGGTCGGCGTAGAGCTCGTCGAGGGTTTGGAACGGGGTCCACACACCCTCGAAGGTCTCGAGCCGTTCCTTCCACTCGTCGAGGGTGTACTGGGCGAACGCCTCGTCGAGGATGTCGATGCACTCGGGGCCGTTCTGGGCCCGGGTGGAGCTGTGGTTGAAGCGCTCGTCCTCGACCAGGATCGGTCGCTCGAGACGCACCGCGAAGTCGTCCCAGTGCTTGTCGCTCTGCAGGAGGATGAGGCTGATGAAACGGTCGTCCTTGGTCCGGTAGACGCCGACGCCGGGGTTCGGCGACATGCGGCGATCGCCTCGGGGCAGCGAACTCATGCCGAACAGCTTCGATGCGACGACCAGCGGCGAGATCTGCCACATGGCGGTGGCGAGCAGTGACACGTCGACCACCGAACCCTCGCCGGTGCGCTCCCGCTTCACGAGGGCCGCGGCGATCGCCCCGGCCACGCTGAGGCCGCCCATCACGTCGCCGAATGCGGGTGAGGCCTGGCCGGCCGGCCATCCCTCCTCGTTGGGCGGGAAGACCGCGCCGAGGCCGCCCCGGGCCCAGAACGATGCGCCGTCGTAGCCGCCCTTCTCGGCGTCGGGCCCCTGCGGGCCCTGCCCCGAACCGCGGGCGATGATGATGTTCGGGTTGCGGGCCCGGATGTCGTCGGTGTCGACCTTCAGCTTGCGCCGGATAGGAGGGAGATAGTTGGTGAGGAAGACGTCGGCGGTCTCGACGAGCTTCATGAAGGCTTCGCGTCCGTCGTCGTGGCGCAGATTGATCGCCATGCTGCGCTTCGAGCGGTTGGGCTGCTCGATCATGAAGTTCACGCCACCGGCGCCACCGGGGACGAGTCCCGAGGTGATCAGGCCGCGCTGGGGGTCGCCGCCTTCGGGCGGCTCGACCTTGATGACGTCGGCCCCCCAGTCGGCCAACACCGAGCCCGCCGACGGCACGAACATCCAGCTCGCGAGTTCGACGACGCGGATGCCGTCGAGCGGACCGCTCATGCCGGCCACCCCACGGTCTTGGTCTCGGTGAAGATCTCGAGCCCTTCGATGCCGCACTGACGGCCGATACCCGAGTTCTTGTAGCCACCGAACGGCGCGTCGGCGCCGTACCAGACGCCGCCGTTGATGCCGATCGTGCCGGTGCGGATACGGGCCGCGACCCGCTTCGCCCGCTCGAGGTCGGCGCTGAAGATGTTGCCGGAGAGTCCGAAGGTGGAGTCGTTGGCGATCCGGATCGCGTCCTCCTCGTCGTCGTAGGCGATGAGGCAGATGACCGGTCCGAAGATCTCCTCCTGGGCGATCGTCATCGAGTTGTCGACGTCGACGAAGAGTGTCGGCTCGACGTAGTAGCCCTTCTCGAGGTGGGCGGGAACACCGCCGCCGATGGCGACGCGGGCACCTTCCTCGATTCCCTTCTGGATGTAGCCCAGGACCCGATCCTGCTGCTTTTTCGAGACCTGCGGACCTTGCAGGTTGTTGGCATCGGTCGGGTCGCCGTAGTTCCAGTTGGCGAAGCTCTCCGTCGCCGCGGCAACGGCCTCGTCGTAGCGATCGCGCGGCACGAGGAGCCGGGTCGGAATCGCGCAACCCTGGCCGCCGTGCATGCACGACGTCACCGCACTGGCCAGCGCCTGCGAGATGTCGACGTCGTCGAGATAGATGTTGGCCGACTTGCCCCCGAGCTCCAGGAACACCGGCTTCAACGTGGCCGATGCGGCCTCCATGATCCGGCGACCCGTCGCGCTCGAGCCGGTGAACGCGACCATGTCGACATCGGGCGACGTGGTCAGGACCTCGCCGGTGAGATGGTCCTGGCTCGACACGATGTTGACCACGCCGGCGGGGATGTCGGTCTTCTCCACGATCAGCCGGGCCAGTCGGGCCGACGTGGCGGAGGTGTCGGGGGCGGGCTTGAGCACGCAGGTGTTGCCCATGGCGAGCACCGGGCCCAGCTTGTTGAGGGTGATCTCCATCGGGAAGTTCCACGGCACGATCACGCCGACGACGCCGAGGGGTTCCTTCCAGACTTCGCGCTCGGTCTGGTAGCCGACGCCCATCGCGTCGGCGCCGCCGATGGACCGCTTCCACTCGAACTGGTCGATCATCTCGGCCGGCCAGCGGAGCGCCTCGCGGAGAGGGGCATCGAGCTGGGGGCCGTAGGTGATCAGCAACGGGCAGCCGACCTCGGCGATGAGGTCCTGACGGAACTCTTCCTGCTCGCTCTCGATCGCAGCCTGAAGCTGGAGGAGACACTCCTTGCGGAACGCGTGGTTCGTCGACCAGTCGGTGGTGTCGAACGCCTTGCGGGCGGCGGCGACCGCCGCCTCCATGTCGGCACGGCTGCCGTCCGCGACCTGGCCGACTACTTCCTCGGTGGCGGGGTTGATGTTGTCGAACAGCGCACCGTTCTCGGCATCGACCAGTTGGCCGTCGATCAGCAGTTTCGAATCCACTACGTCCTCCAGACGAGTTCGAGGTTGTCGACGCTGCGCAACCCCATGGTGTACTCGGGCGTGGTGCCCGGCTTGAGTTCATATGACGGCACCCTTTTGTGCCATTCCTCGAGGCACACCCGGAGCTCCATGCGGGCCAGGTGCGACCCGAGGCAGCGGTGGACCCCGCCGCCGAACGCGATGTGCTTGTTGATCTCGCGGTCGAAGTCGACCGTGTCGGCATCGGTCCAGAACCGTTCGTCGGTGTTGGCCGAGCCGAGATTCACGGAGACCTTGTCGCCGGCGTGGATCGGGCATCCCGAGAGCTCGGTGTCCTTGGTGGCGACCCGGATCACGCCGGCCACCGGGGTCTCCCAGCGGAGGAGCTCTTCCATGGCCGCAGGTACGTCCTCAGGCCGGTCGACGAGACGCTGCTGTTCGGCCGGGTTCTGGGCGAGGTAGGCGAGCATGCAGTCGAGCGACGCCGTCACTGTGTCGAGTCCGGCCAGGAAGAACAGATAGCCGATGTCGAGCACGTCGTCTTCGGTGAGGCGGTGCCCCTCGACCTCGGCCTCGAGGAACTGGGAGATGAAGTCGTCGGTGGGGTTGGCCTTCTTCTCGTCGATGGCTTCCTGGAGCACTGCGTAGATCTTGCGCCCGGTCTCGTTGCGAAACGCGGTGGCGTCGTCGAAGTTGTCGACCGGCGGGCGGATGATGCCGTCCTTGAGCTCGATGAACTCGGCGGTCCGCTCGACCGGAAGGCCGAACATCGTCAGGAACACCTGGCTCGGCAGCGGTTCCGCGATCGACGAGTGGAAGTTGCAGCCCCCGTCGGCGATCACCGCGTCGATGAGATCGTTCACCAGAGCCCGGGTGGATTCCTCGAGCAGGGCGACCCGGCGCGGGGCGAACAGCGGATCGAGCAGCTTGCGGAACTTCGAGTGCTCGGGTGGGTCGATCTCGAGCGGGATGAGCGGCCGGACCTGTCCGATCTCGGCCGCGCCGAGGCTGGAGAACACGTCGGGGTTCTGGAGCACGGTCATCACGTCGTCGTGGAGCGCGACGCTGGTTCCGGTCATCATCTCGTGCTCGACCGCCATCACGGGCATGTGGTCGCGCAGGAACTTGTACATCTCCTGCGGCGGGCCCGCGAGATCCAGCCCCGTCTCGGTCTCGGGCATCTCGTCAGTCATTGATCCTCAGCTTTCGATGAGTGTGATGGCGTCTTCGGGGCAGTTGCCGGCACCCTTGCGGGCGTCGTCGTGGAGGGCCTCGGGAACCGTCTCGGAGATGACCAGGCCGTAGCCGTCGTCGTCCGATCCGAACACCGCAGAGGCGAGCACGTAGCAGCGACCGTGCCCCTGGCACCGGTCGCGGTCGAGTTGGACCTTCATACCTTGAGCAACTCCTTGAGGTTGCCGCCCATGATCTTGGCGACGTCGGCGTCGGGGAGGCTCTCGGGAAGATCGTCGGCGAACTCGATCGGGTTCGCGAGTCCTTCCGGGTGGGGGTAGTCGCTGCCGAAGAGCAGCCGGTCGGCGCCCATGAGGTCGATGAGGTCCTCGAGGCCGTCCTCCCAGAACGGGTTGACGTAGACGTTGCGCTTGAAGACGTTGACCGGGTGTTCGGCGAACTCCTGGGGCATCTTCTTGTAGATCCCTTCGAGGTTCTCGACCAGTGGTTTGACCCACGTGCCACCGTTCTCGATCGTGCCGAATCGCAGATCCGGGAACCGGGTGAAGGCTCCGTGGCAGATCATCGCGTTCATCATGTCGGTGATGGCCCGGTTGGTCATGACGAGGAACCGGAACGGGTTCGGCTTGAACGGCAGCATCTCGTTGCCCCGGCCCTCCCAGATTCCCGAAAGATCGGCGTAGCCCGAGTCGGACGAGTGCATGCCGACGAATACGCCGGCCTCCTGGACCCGGGCCCAGAACGGGTCGAACTCCTCGAGTCCGGGGGAGCGAGGTCCGCGCAGGCCCCACGCCGGGGCCGGACGGATGAGGATGCAGCGTGCGCCCTTGTCGAGGGCCCACTCGAGTTCCTCGATGGCCTTCTCGACGATCGGCAGTGCGATCACCGGGGTGGTGAAGATCCGGTTCTCGTGGTTGAAGGACCACTCGTCGAGCAACCATTGGTTGAGCGAGTGCACCGCCGCGTGGCACAGGTCGGGATCGTCACGCATCCGTTCTTCGAGTAGAGAGGCGAGGGTCGGGAACATGAGCGTGCCGTCGATACCGAGCTCGTCGAGATGGGGGAGGCGGGCTTCGGCGTTACGGGCCCACTCGGGGCATTTCATCGGCTCGCCGAAGATCTCCCGGAGGCTCTTCCCGTCGGGGTTGCCGTTGCGGTAGTAGTCCTCCTGGGCGCCGGGACGAGCGACCACCTCGAACGTGGGATTCGGGATGTAGTCGGAGATCTTGTCGTTGACGGCGATCTTCGTGCGGCCCCCGACCTGCACGTACTTGATGGCGCCCTTGTACTTCTGGGGCAGGTAGCGGGTGAAGGCTTCCTCCGTCTCGTAGAGGTGGTTGTCGGAGTCGAAGACGGGGTAGTCGATCGTGCGCGCCATGAACGGTTCCTCGGTGGGCATCTAACAGTGGCGTCAGTATTTCTCCTGTCGGGCTGCTTGTCGAGAACGCACTGGCCTACGCTCCGGCCATGGACTCTGCCCAGGCCTCTCCGCTCGACTACTTCGACCTGTCGGGACGCACCGCGGTGGTCACCGGCGGCAGCCGCGGACTGGGCAAGGAGATGGTCACCGCCTTCGCCGCGCAGGGCGCCAACGTGGTGATCGCCAGCCGGAAACTCGAGAACTGTGAGGTGTTGGCGGCCGAGGTGGAGGAGCGGTTCGGCGTGCGTGCTCTCCCTGTGGAGTGCCACATCGGCTACTGGGAGCAGGCCGAAGCGCTGGCCGAGCGGGCGATCTCCGAGTTCGGTCGGATCGACATCCTCGTCAACAACGCCGGCATGTCACCGCTGTATCCGTCGCTCGACGCGATCGACGAGGCGCTCTACGACAAGGTCATGGAGGTCAACCTGAAGGGCACCTTCCGGCTGAGCGTGCTGATGGCCGAACACATGAAGGCCAACGGCAAGGGCTCGATCATCTCGGTCAGCTCGACCGCGGCGGTGAAGCCGACGCCCGGAGAGGTCGTCTACGGACTGGCGAAGGCCGGGCTCCACAACATGACCGAGAGCTTCTCCAAGGCCTACGGGCCGGAAGTTCGGGTCAACTGCATCCAGCCCGGGCCCTTCCTCACCGACATCTCGAAAGCCTGGAGCGACGAGGCGCTCGATCACATCGGCAAGGGCATCTCGCTCGGCCGGGCCGGCGAACCCCACGAGGTGATCGGGGCGGCGCTCTACTTCGCGAGCGACGCGTCGTCGTTCACGACCGGCGCGGTCCTGCGAATGGACGGCGGCCTCGGCTGACCCGTCACCCCGGTGTCAGACACTCGTCACGCCCGTCACATCGGTGTCTGACACCGGCGTGACGGGTGCGCCCTACGGGCGCATGTACCAGCCGCCGCTGGCGTTGATCGTCTCGCCGGTGACGAAGCTCGACTCGTCACTCACGAGCCAGGCGACCACGTTGGCGATGTCGTCGGGCGTGCCGAGGCGGCGGACCGGGGTCTTCGGTGCCTCGTCGAGCAGCTGCGGTGCCTTGGCGTCGACGAACCACGTGTGGATGATGCCCGGGGCGACGCCGTTGCAGCGGATGCCCTTCGGTCCGTACTCGGTGGCGATCGTGCGGGTCAGCTGATGCAGCGCGGCCTTGGCGCCGGCGTAGGGGCCCTCGTTGGTGCCGTGGATCCAGCCCGCCACCGAGGTGATGTTGACGATCGAGCCCCAGCCCTGCTCGGCCATCGCCGGCAACAGCGCCCGGCAGAGGTACCAGGGGCCGGACAGGTTGACGCCGATCGCCCAGTCCCACTCCTCGGGGGTCATGTCGCCGACCGGGTTGAGCGCGTTGACGGCGGCGTTGTTGACGAGCACGTCGACGATGCCGAAGCGTTCGCGGGCCGCGGCGAGCGTTGCGTCGATCTGGTCGCGATCGCCGGCGTCGAGGTACGCGCCCATCACGCGTTCGGGCCCGAACTCGTCGGCGAAGGCGGCAACCGTCTCGTCGGTCCGACGTTCGTGCGGGTCGGTGACGACCACGTTGGCGCCCTCGATCAGGAGTCGCCGGGCGACGGCCTTGCCGATCCCGCCGCCGGCCGCGCCGGTGACGAGCGCGGTGTGGCCGCTCAGGTCGTACACGGGGTCAGCTCGGCTTGTTGCGGACCGCGAAGTCCTGCAACGAGATCTTCTCGGCGCCTTCGTGGCGACCGGTCGACATCGACTTGATCGACACGTCGTGGTCTCCCGCTGCCTCGCGCAGCGCACCGACCGTGCAGTCGGCCCGGTCGAGCACCGAGAACGGGTCGTAGGAGTACCAGTCCATCGCGTTGAGATGTGTGATCCGGTCGATGTCGCTGTCGGACACGCCGTGGAAGACCTCTTCGAGTTCCTCGGGCGCGTTGGGCCAGTTCGAATCGGAGTGCGGGTAGTCCATCTCCCACGTGATGTTGTTGATGCCGATCTCGTTGCGCAGGACGATGCCCACGGGGTCGGTGATGAAGCAAGTGAGGAAGTTCCGACGGAAGACCTCGCTCGGGAGGAGGTCGCCGAAGTCCTGACCTGTCCATGTGTGGTGCATGTTGTAGGTCTTGTCGGCCCGGTCCATGAAGTAGGGGACCCAGCCGGTGCCCCCCTCGGACAGCGCGATCTTGATGTCCGGGTAGCGCCGGGGCACGGTCGACCAGAGGAGGTCGGCGGCGGCCGTCGAGATGTTCATCGGCTGCATCTGGATCATGACGTCCATCGGCGCGTTGGGGGCGGTGACCACCAGCTGACCCGACGACCCGAGATGGATCGACAGCACGGTGTTGTGTTCAACGCAGGCCTCGAGCATGGGGTTCCAGTGCTCGTCGTGCCAGCTCGGCTCGCCCAGCGGCACGGGGTTCTCGGTGAAGATCATGGAGTGGCAGCCCTTGGCCGCGACCCGCTTGATCTCCGCCGCCGTCTCCTCGGGTGACCAGAGCATCGGCAGCGCCGCGGGGATGAAGCGACCCGGGTAGGCACCGCACCACTCGTCGATGTGCCAGTCGTTGTAGGCCCGGATGAGATCGGCCGCGAACTCCTTGTTCGGGTGCGAGGCGAAGAGCCGACCGGCGAAGCCGGGGAACGACGGGAAGCACATGGACCCGAGCACACCGCCCGCGTTCATGTCCTTGATGCGCTCGTGGATGTCGTAGCAACCGGGCCGCATCTCCTCGAAGGAGGTCGGCTCCATGCCGTACTCCTCCTTGGGGCGACCGGCCACCGCGTTCAGGCCGACGTTGGGAATGACCGCACCGTTGAACGTCCAGACGTCGTTGCCCTCGTCGGTGCGGATCTGCTTCGGTGCCTCGTCCCTCCACTTCTCGGGCAGGTGCTCGTCGAACATGTGCGGCGGTTCGCACAGATGATCGTCGACGCTGACCAGGATCATGTCGTTCTTGTCCACGGGGTCCCCCTTGACCGATACCGGGTGTAGGAATGAATCTAACACCAACGTCACATTCGACTTCCAGCCGTGGCTCAGGAGACAGCACCTCCCATGATTTTCGACGCCGACAACCACTACTACGAGCCGCAGGACTGCTTCACGCGGTTCATGCCCTCCGACCAGATGGAGGAGGCCATCCGTGTCGTGGAAGACGATGGGGCGTCGCGGGTCGTGATCGGCGACCGGCCCTTCACCTTCCTGAAGGAGCCGTTCTCCGAGGTCCACACCAAGCCGGGTTCGCTCCGCGAGATGCTGCGCAACATGAAGGCCGGCCTCCCGATCGAGGAGAACGACGCCATCGAACCAGTGCAGCCGGCCTACCGCGAACGCGAGGCCCGCCTGGCCCTCATGGACGAGCAGGGGGTCGACGCGATGGTGCTGTTCCCGACCGTCGCCGTCTGTGTCGAGCACTTCATGAAGGAGAACCCGGCGCGGACCTACGCCAACGTGCACGCCTTCAATCGGTGGCTCGATGAGGACTGGGGGTTCGGCACCGACGGGCGCATCTACGGCGTGCCCCTCATGTCGTTGATCGATGTCGACGCCGCGATCGCCGAACTCGAATTCGTGATGGACCGCGGCGCCCGCTTCATTCATCTCCGCCCCGGACCGCAGGGCGGGCGCAACCCGGCCGATCTCGTGTTCGACCCGTTCTGGGAGCGCGTCAACGAGGCCGGCCTGACCGTGACGTTCCACATCTCCGAGTCGGGCTACAACGAGCTGTTCTCGGTCGCGTGGGGCGAGCAGGCGAACCCGTCGTCGCACCAACAGTCGGCGTTCCAGTGGACCAGCTTCTACGGCGACCTGCCGATCATGCAGACGATCTCCGGCATGACCTTCATGAACTTCTTCGGGCGCTTTCCCGACATCCGGGTCATGTCGGTCGAGAACGGATCGCTGTGGGTGCCCTACCTCCTCGCCGCGATGGACAAGATGAAGGGAATGGGTCGCAACGGTCCGTGGCCCGGCGGCTACGTCAGCGGGCGGCCGAGCGAGGTCGTGAAGGAGAAGGTGTTCGTCTCGCCGTATCACGAGGAGAACATCCCGGCCCTGTGCGACACGATCGGGGCGGGGCAGGTCCTGTTCGGTTCCGACTACCCTCACGCCGAGGGCCTGGCCGAGCCGCTCTCGTTCCGGGAGGGGCTCACGGGGCTCAGCGCCCACGACCAGGATCTGATCATGGGTGAGACACTCGCCTCCCTGGCCTCCGCTCCCGCGTGATCGATCTCGAAGCCCACGGGCTCATCGCCCCGGCGACCCCGCCGCGCGACGTGGGCGGTCCGGGCACCGTTGCCGCGCTGCTCGACGACGCAGTGGCGGCGGCGCCCGACCGCGTGGCATTGGTCGGGAGGAGCGGTCGGTTCACCATGGCGGCGCTCGACGATGAGGTCGATCGTGCCGCCGGCGCGCTGGCCGCCCACGGGGTCGGCGTGGGATCCCGGGTGGCGATGGCGCTGCCCAACGACGTCGACGTGGTGATCGGGTATCTCGCGGCCATGCGCCTGGGGGCGATCTGGCTCGGCATCAACCGGCCGTTGGCGGCACCCGAGAAGTCGTACATGCTTCGAGACGCCGAGGTCTCCGTCCTGCTGGCCGATGACGACGTCGCCGCGTCGCTCGCCGGCTCCCGTGCCGAACTACCCGAGCTCTCCCATCTCCTGACGGTCGGTGAGTGGCGTGATGCGGTCGCCGGGGCCGCTCCCGTCGAGCGGGCCACGGTCGATCCGCTCGCCCCCGCAGCGATCGCGTACACCTCCGGCACCACGGGGTTTCCGAAGGGGGCGGTCCACTCGCAACACAACATGCTGTTGCCCGGGCGGGTCAGCGCCGTGCGGGCCACCCATCGGGCCGGAGGGGTGATGGGGGTCCCGCTCCCGCTCACGATCCTCAACCTGATCATCCTGGGACCGTGCATGGCGTACCAGTGCGACATGTCGCTGGTCGCGATGGACCGAGTCGACGGCGTGGGGATGGGGGAGTGGATCGCGGCGGAGAAGATCAGCACCTTCTCGGCCGTGCCGGCGATGGTCCACGACCTGCTCACCAACGAAGCGGTGACCGATGAGATGCTCGCGTCGATCGATGCGATCGGTGTGGGCGGGGCCGACATGCCCGACGCGTTCCGCCGGCTCTACCAGGAGCGGTTCGGCACCCGGGTGGGCACGGGCTACGGCCTCACCGAAGCCCCGACCGCGGTGACGGTCGAGGACGTCGGCGAGCCACCGGTTCCCGACTCGTGCGGCCGGGCGCTGCCCCAGTGCACGATCCACATCCTCGACGAGTCGGGGGACCCCGTGGCGACCGGGGAAGCCGGCGAGGTGTGCGTGGGGCCCGCGCTCGAGGGCGAGTGGGCCGACGTGTACCGGCCGATGCTCGGCTACTGGAACCGTCCCGATGCCTCGGCCGAAGCGCTGCGCGGAGGCCTGTTGCACACCGGCGACATCGGCTCGCTCGATGCCGACGGCAACCTGCGCATCCACGACCGCAAGAACGATCTGATCATCCGCGGGGGCGCCAACGTCTATCCGGCAGAAGTCGAACGGGTCCTCCACGAGAACCCCGCGGTCGCCGCGTGCGCCGTGATCGGGGTGCCCGACGAACGTCTCGGCGAACGGGTCGTCGCCTTCGTCGAGTTGATGGAGGCAACGTCGGCCTCAGAGGTCGAGCTGAAGGAACTCTGCGCCGCACAGCTCGCCCGCTACAAGGTGCCGGACCAGATCACGTTCGTCGACGGATTCGAGCGCACCCCCATGGGCAAGATCAAGAAGACCCATCTCCGAGAACGTACGTAGGGGTCAGGCACCCGTATCTTCTCCGGCAGTCGGCGTGTCGTTGGGGAGCGAGAGGCCGAGCCGGAGGCGGGCGTGATCGAGTAGCTCCGCGAACTGCGGATCGCGCCCGGCCCGTCGTCTTCCACGCGAGATGGCGGCCCGCGCGCCCGAGACACTTCGATACCCGTAGCGCTCGGCCAGTCGCTCGAGGCCTGCGCTCGTGTGGTCGCGGGCGAGCAACAACGCTGCGAGTCGGGCGTCGTTGCGCACGCCGCGTCCGCCCCGGCGAACGACGTCGAGCTCCCGGCTGCTTCCGATGCCGAGCGCCATCTCGATGTTCTCCGGAGCGAGAGGTCGGGGTCGGCGAGTGCGGTGCAAGGGACGCCGGCTGCCGTCGCGGTCGCGGTCGGTGATGAACGCGTCGTACTCGAGCCGACTCCGGAATCGGCTGAGGAGCGGATTGACGGTCAGCCACTCGGGAGGTTCGCCCCGACCGAGGTAGGCAGGGTGGCTGGTCCACCGGAACGTATCGGATCGGATGGGACCCTCACCGAGCGGGTTCCGATGGATGTATCGGAGGACCGTCGCCAGATACCGCTCATCGTCGATCGACTCCGACCGGTATCTCCCTCGAAACAGTGGACCGTCGTATCCGTACTTGACGTTGAAGCGTTGGGCGTAGCGGCCGGTGACCCTTCGCATCAGATCGGCGAGGGCATCGACCTCCGACTCGACCAGCAGATGGAAGTGGTTGGGCATGAGCGCGTAGGCGTGGATGCGGGCGGGGACGCGCGCCGTCGCTTCGCCGAGGAGGGTGAGGAAGTCCCGCCGGTCCGGCACATCGCCGAACACCGGCAGCCGTCGCGCCCCCCGGTTCATCACGTGGTGCCAGTTGCTGGTCGATGCCGTTCGAAGTCGTCGTGCCATACGGCGCGACGGTAGGCGGGAGGTGTGACGTCGATGCGCGGGTGCCTGACCCCAGAAGGCGCGGGTGCCTGACCCCAGAAGCTGCGCGGGCTATTCGAAGCCGAGGGCGGCGAGGTCGAACTCGATCTCGCCGGCGATCATCTTGACGATGGGGGCGTCGTACGCG
>Ga0213866_10000321_pt1 | contig 39669 bp, 41 predicted proteins | sample PICome_11_FD_160079 | JGI IMG/M metagenome (GOLD analysis project Ga0213866, IMG submission 160079) | Coastal seawater microbial communities near Pivers Island, North Carolina, United States - PICO284 | ecosystem: Environmental > Aquatic > Marine > Coastal | place: USA: North Carolina... | reverse complement strand
CAGGAGTACCCAATTGAGCCAAAACAGACCCATCATTATATTCTACCATCGAATGTATTATTGATTCAGGATGAACAATAATATCTATCTGCTCTTTGCTTACTGGAAATAAATGATACGCCTCTATTACTTCCAAACCTTTATTCATCATCGTTGCAGAATCAACCGATATTTTACTACCCATACTCCAATTTGGGTGGGTTACCGCCTGACTAGGTGTCACCGAACTCATCTGTTCTTTTGTATAGGTTCGAAAAGGCCCACCAGATGCTGTGAGAGTTATTTTAGAAACATTTTCAGGACGCTCAAAGTCAAAAACCTGAAATATAGCACTATGCTCCGAATCAACAGGAATCAACGTAGAGCCATATTTTTTTACAGCCTCCATCATAACACTGCCCGCACATACCAAACATTCTTTATTTGCAAGTGCAACCCTTTTGCCTTGTTTTATAGCTTGCATTGTAGGCAAAAGCCCTGCTACACCTACTATTGAGGACATTACGATATCCACATCAATTGAAGCGGCATTAACGACCTCACTTTGACCCGCCAAAGCTTTAATACCTGTTCCTGAAAGTTCTTTCTTCAGCTCTTCATAAAGATTTTCATCCGCTATAACGGCATATCCTGCGTTTAATTCTTTTGCCTGACTAGCCAACAACTGAACATTAGAGTTTGCGGTTATAGCCTCAACACGATAATTAGTTGAAGACTGGCTAATTACTTTAATAGTGTTACAGCCTATTGAACCTGTAGAACCTAAAATAGATATAGTTTTACAATTTTCTTCGGAGATCATTTCAGGAAGCTACCATCATTTATTAAAACAAGGAAAGCGAACACTGTAGCTACAGTAACAAAACCATCCATTCTATCCATAATACCACCATGGCCTGGAATAATATTGCCACTATCTTTAACGCCGAACTTTCTTTTTACCCAGGATTCAAAGAAATCGCCAGCTTGAGCAACAACAGCCATAAGGGCTCCACCTATAAACATCAAGATAAAGCTGTGGCTTGTAAAGAACGATGTTATTATCCCTATCAAGCCTGCTGCTGCCATCCCTCCCAGAAGTCCAGCCCATGTTTTATTGGGGCTTATAGCTACCCATATTTTAGGCCCACCGATAAGCTTCCCTGAAAAATACGCTGCTATATCTGTTGCCCAAACCAAAAGAAGCATGAATAACACCAAGTCAAAGCCATCATCACCATCACCTATATTTCTTAATAATAATAAGCTGGATGCAAACACAGAAACATACATAACACCTATGGCGGTCCACACCTGTTGCTGCTTCTCAGTTAGCTTTTTCTTACCTTTTTGAACATGATCAATTATACCTTTCCACTCAAATGACATTATAACAGCCATCAATACTACCAGTGTAGCAAAGTAGCCACCGCCTACTTTTATAATAAGCAATACTATAGGTGCCAATATCGCAGCAGATATTATGCGCTGCTTTAGATTACTTGACATTGCAGATACTTTAGGAACTACCATAACGCCTCTCCCTTTTGCTAAAATCTGTTATAATATCAACTATATGCTGTTTTTTAAAATCTGGCCATAAAACATCTATAAAAAACAATTCTGTATATGCCAATTGCCACAGCAGGAAATTACTCAACCTTTTTTCCCCACTCGTCCTAATTAATAGATCCGGGTCAGGAATTTCTGTTGTATATAAATAGTTTTCAAATTCTTTTGCATCTAATTCTTCAGCATCCACTTCATTATTCAATGCAGCTAAAGCTATTTTTTTTGCAGCATTAACTATTTCCTGACGCCCTCCATAACTTAAAGCAATGGTCAAACATAAGGATTTATTCTCTTTTGTAAGTTCCTCAGCTTTTTGAATCTTATCGTTAATATCATCTGACAATGCTTCTCTGTCACCTATGATATTAAGCTTAATATCATTTTCATGTAGCTGTTTCAGTTCTCTTCCTAAGTAGAACTTCAACAGCTCCATCAAAGCCTCAACTTCCTTTGCAGGTCGGCTCCAATTCTCAGAAGAAAAAGCATATATGGTTAAATAAGGTACTGAATTTTCCTTGCAAGCCGTTATCGCTTCACGCACAGACTCAGCGCCTTTTTTATGACCGGATATTCTTGGCAAGCCACGCTGTTTTGCCCAACGTCCGTTTCCATCCATTATTATGGCAATGTGATTAGGGTGTAGTGAATTTTCCATATTACTAACAGCCTTCATAAATTCACTTCTTAGAGCTAATGTTAAATCCAAGATTAAAAGCTTATTGCATATCGAACGCAAAAAAAATAGCTTAAAACTACACTTCCATGATATCCGCTTCTTTTACAGATAGCGCATCATCAACTTTCTTTATATAATCATCTGTTAACGTTTGTATCTCTTCACCAAGGTCATGCTGCTCGTCTTTAGAAAGGTCACCGTCTTTTTCCATTTTTTTAGCGGCATCCATTCCATCACGCCTTACATTACGAATTGATATTCTTGCTTTTTCTGCATATTGCCCGGCAATTTTAACCATCTCTTTCCTTCTTTCTTCACTAAGATCCGGCAATGGAACACGTATAAGATTGCCATCCGCCTGAGGGTTTAATCCAAGCCCTGCATTAGCAATAGCTTTTTCTACAGCTTTCGCATTTGTTGCATCCCAAACCTGTACACTAAGCAGCCTGGCTTCAGGAACACTCACAGTTGCTAACTGGTCAAGAGGCATTGGAGAGCCATAAGCATCAACTTTTACATGCTCCAAAAGAGCTGAGTTTGCACGCCCCGTACGAAGCCCTTTTAAATCATTATGGAAAGCATTTATTGCCCCGTCCATACGTTTGCTCAAATCTGATATAATTGCTTCTGACATTATTTTTTCTCCCTGATTATTGTGTATGTTCCTTCACCCGATACGGTTTTTGCAAAAGCCCCTTTACTATGTATTGAAAATACAAGAATAGGAATTTTATTTTCACGCGCTAAAGATACGGCCGATGCATCCATAACTTCAAGGTCATTAGTTAGAACCTCTTTATAGGTTAGAACATCATATCTTTTAGCATTTTTATTCTTCTTAGGGTCTTCCGAATAAACCCCATCAACTTGCGTTCCTTTCAACATTGCATCACAGCCCATTTCAACAGCTCTTAAAGATGCAGCAGTATCAGTTGTAAAAAATGGATTGCCGGTACCGGCTGCAAATATGACCACCCTTCCCTTCTCCATATGCCTTACAGCTCTTCTTCTTATATAAGGCTCACATACAGTAGTCATAGGTATTGCAGATAATACTCTACTTTGAACTCCAATGCCGTCCAGACAATTTTGAAGTGCCAAAGCATTTATCACAGTTGCAAGCATTCCCATATAATCAGCGCTCGCTCTTTCCATACCTATTGCAGCAGCCGAAACGCCCCTATATATATTTCCGCCACCTACTACAAGACAGACTTCAATGCCCTTTTCATGCACTTGCTTTATATCATTGCATATCCTATTTATTGTTTCAGGTTCATGACCGAAACTACCACTTCCCATCAATGACTCACCGGAAAGCTTTAATAAAACACGCTTATACTTCATAAAAACAGCCTTGCAAATTTATTATTTGCGAGCAGGATAATACATAAGTATCTTTTTGTTAAGAGGGAATTTACATATCAAGGCACCAAGTCCTAATTTGATTGGCCATAGCTATGCATTCGGTCGTTGAACCGGCACCAGCACAAATATTAGCACTATCATCTGCAGAGTAACAAAGGTCAAGGTCATTAACCGCTCTAGCATCCTCCATTATCTGCCATTTGATTTTATAACGAACTATATCATCAAATGTAGGGGTTTCATCTTTTTGAACGAATATATTATCAAACGTTGCAGAATTGTCATTTCCAGCATTTTCTTCCTCATCACCATCTGGAGCAGCTGGCTGAGGAAGTCTATTAGCATCACCAATATTTTTCCATGCACCAAAACCATTTTTACCATGACTTATAAGAACATATATCGCTTCAGTAGTACGATTCCTTCCCGCCGCATCCCTAACTGATATAGCCCCATTAGGCTGATATCTAAAACACACCTTTTCACCCGAGAGTGTTCCACCGTTACAACTGCCGTTAGTAAAAGAGTTATTTGCAAAACGCGCATCAATAACGTAGGTTATCCTCCTCCCCCAGGCATCGAACATATAATCATCCGGTAAATGCAACGTTTTAACAGGAACAACGCCTGAATAAATATTACCAGCACTATAATTTGAAGCAGAGCAAACACCGTTTCCGCCACCTTCACTTGCACTTCCCTGCACACCAAAAGTTATCTCCGCAGAATGCGACCCATTCGAAGGGCACGGAATGCTTTCAACACGAAGCAGATAAGCTTCTATAGCCAGCTGTATCTTATTTAGCTTAAAATTAGTTTCCACAATTTTATCAGATTCCGTTTTTTTTGTAGCCAAAACTAAGGCTCCACTCAATGTAATACCTATTACAGTCATAACCACTGAAAGTTCGACTAACGAAAACCCTAATTGTCTGATCTTATTTTTCATAACTTAAATACTACTTTAAACATCTTTCATACACTTCTACAGCGAAAGACTCGCAATCTTCCTCTCCGTTTACTCCGGTACATCTATTACTACCCGGGCTATCAACTATACTTTGAGCCGTATTACATATTTCATCATAAAGAACAGAACCAGCCTCTTTTGCTAAAAGATGCTTTTCTTTATACCTTACTATATCATCAAAATAAAATCTATCATCAGGATCAGCAGACTTGTCATCGACCCTTATAGGACGCCTCATTACAAAAACATCATCATAAGCAGTGTCTGCACCTGCATTGCTAAATTCAGCGTTTTCCAATTCATGAGCAGAAGCTGTAGCATCTCTATAAGGATTCCCAGCTGGAAATCCGTTCAATCTATTTGCACCACCATTTTTAGTATAAGCACCGTGCCCATTCTCACCGTGGCTTATAAGTATATAAACAGCCCTTATAGTTCTGGCTGTCCCCGATGCATCCTGTACTTCAATTGTAGCGTTATTGGCAGAAGCTCCGATAAAACAATTCGTACTTCCATTAAGGCATGTCAGGTTCGTTGCATCATTATTAGCAAACTTATAATCAACAGCATATGTAATACGCCTGCCCCAGCCGTCAAACATAAAATCATCAGGTAACTGCAATGTATCAACAGGAACTACTCCCGCATGTACATCCGTATCACCCGTTGCACTTGTAAAATTACGATTAGGACAAACAAGCCCGCCATTTGCTCCTGTACTCATGTCACCTTCCTGACCGAACGTTGCATCAGATATCGCCGTTTGACCATTTGCAGGGCAAGGCAATCTTTGGTTTAGTAATAAAAAACCGGCAAGAGCTTCTTCTATTATGTTTAATTTACGCTCAGTTTCAGACTGCTTAACTGAAGCATCGTTAGTAATTGCGACAGATAAAGCACTACTTACTATCATACCTATGATAGCGAGCGAAACTGCCAGCTCAACAAGTGAGAACCCCCTACTTTTTAACTTACTAACTATTATCATAGTTTAACCTTGTGTTAAGGGTTTTATTATAACATAATTTTTGCAAAAAGTTAACATTTCTATATAAATGTTTGCAAGTTTATTTTAAAAAAAGAAAGCAATGGATTTAATACAAAATCATGCACTTATAACAGTAATAGCCTTTATAATGGGCTTACTCTTCGGGAGCTTTGCTACAATGGCAAGCCATAGGATTCCTCTGGGGGAAGAGCTGGTATTTACCCCATCGCACTGCCCAAAATGCGATCACAAACTTGGTTTTCTCGACCTTTTTCCAGTATTCTCATGGCTTTTTAACAAAGGCAAGTGCCACTACTGCAAATCACCCGTTCATTATAGATATCCCGCAACAGAACTGCTAATGGCATCTTTATTTGCGTTACAATACTGGAAATTAGGCTTCACACTTCAATGCCTTGCATTACTTCTAACCACTGTATGCCTTGTGATTTCCTTTGTTGTAGAACTTGAAAGAAAAATGGTATCAAGACTAATGATACTATGCTTAATACCCCTTGGGATACTATACAAATATTCGGTTAACGCAGAAATAATAGAATATTTTGCCATTCCCACGATGGCATTTATATCACTAATTATAATTAATCACTTATATTCCACTTTTAAAACACATTCCAGCTACAAAAAAAATACAATACTCCCCAATGATGTTACGCATTTCCTTATTGTAATTTTATTATTTATAGAAATCGAAAATATTATAGAATTCTTTTCCGCATTGACTATAATTAGCATAACACACTATTTTTTAATAAAAAAAACTAAAAAAAATCTACGCTCATCAGTTATACTCTCTATTATCATTTCGTTATTTTTTTACAATTTGATGAGATAATTAATATCAATGAACTTACTATGTAACAAAAGAATACAAAAACTAACTAAAGAATTGAAACAATATTAATTTAATACACCTCTAATTGCTTTAACCATTTATTAACCTAATTAATGTATTAATAAATATATGACGTTGTTTCTTTTTATAACAATGACAAACAAAACAACGAATTACTAATAATAACATTAACGTGAGTAAGGGAACAAAATAATAAGAAAACTTGCAATATATTACCAACAACGGTAGAAGTCACATCCGATAATATATGCATTGATAAGGTATTGAATATGGCATTATTAGGTAAAAAATTAATCTCATCAGCAAAGAATTTTGTATACTTCTTTGCATTAAGCGTACTTTTTTCATGCTCAAGCATATATCCTCTTACAAAAGCAGAACAAGACAGGCTTGATAACGACATAATCGATCCAAACGCTCAACTAACACGTGAACAGTTCACAGAAGCATTAATTCCCTTTAGACAAAATAAATACAATCAAAAAAGAAGGGATGGCTCAGATTTTGATAAGGCATCAAAAAAAAGGTCGATGAATAGCGATTATATGGAAGATGAATATGTGCCTAGCATGTATAATGAACCTGCTATTCCAGAAACTTCAAGTATTTTAACAACTCCAATTCCATCATCACCAGTTACTGACAAGCTTATATCAATCTCAGTTACCGAGGATATTCCACTGAAAGATGTTCTTATTGAATTAGCTCGTCTTGCAGATGTTGATATGGAAATTGACCCTAGAATAAGCGGCGGAATAATTCTAAGAGTAAAAGATAAGCCTTTTGACGAAGTAATTGAACGAGTCGTTGACCTTGGTGGCCTAAGGTACAAAATGAGAAAAGGCATTATAAGGGTAGAAAGAGATACGGCTTACAAGCATGACTATAAGGTAGATTACCTAAACATAACAAGAAGCAGCGAAAGCAGTATAAATGTTGATACTCAAGGACTTGGCGGATCAGACTCTGAGCTTCCTTCAGGTTCGGCAAGCAGTACCACACAATCATCTGAGGCAGATGTTTGGGCGTCAGTTGAAGAGGCTCTAAATAACATATTAAGCTTCACTCAAGAATCAAATATGCTTAGCACTCAGGCTGAATTTGAAACTAGCGATTCTGAATCAAATTCAACAATACAGGTTAATCGTCAAGCAGGACTTATATCTGTAATAGCCACTGAAAGGCAGCATCTCAGTATAAAAGAATATCTTGAGAAAGTTGAAGAACAAATATCATCTCAGGTTCTAATTGAAGCAAAAGTAGTAGAGGTTACCCTTGATGAACAGTATAAAAGTGGCGTTGACTGGGGAACTTTAAGTGATGACAATTTTGGCTTCAGAGTATCAGGAAATTTCGATGCCAGCATTGGTAATACGGCAGACTTCTTTACCATATCAGCAGACAATGGCGGTACATCAAGTCTTTCAAGTGCTATTAGCTTCACTGAGAAGTTCGGTATCGCAAGGACAATATCAAGCCCTAGACTTCACGCAATGAACAATCAACAAGCCGTTTTAAGCTTTGCTGAAAACAGTGTTTTCTTTAATTTGCAAGTTGAAGAAGAAACTGATGATTCCGGCTTAGGTGGAAATGTTACGACCTTAACAGTTGAGAGTGAGCTTCAAACCGTACCTGTAGGGGTTATACTTACCCTTCAACCATCCATTAACATGCAAACTAAAGAAATAACAATGCATGTACGCCCTACACTTTCCAGAATAACCGGAACAGTTAACGACCCAGGCGTAGAAATAATTGTTGCTCGTCAACAAGGTAATAATGCACTTGACATTGAAAGCCCGATACCCGTTGTAGAAGTTCGTGAACTAGACTCTATATTAAAAATCAAGAGTGGCGAAATAATGGTGATTGGTGGATTGATGCAAGATATACAAAGTAGCGAAGATAAAGGCGTACCTTTCTTCAATAGAGCTCCTATAGTTGGCAACCTATTCAAAAGTAAATCACAAATTACCGAAACTGTTGAGACGGTTATATTTATAAAAGCAACGATAATCGGTAATAATGACAGCCGTAGCATAGATAAACATGATAAAAGATATTATGAGACCTTCGCTCCTAGGGACCCACGTCCATTAGCATTCTAACGGCTCATTAATAAGTTTTAAAATCATTGATTTTTTTCAAACATAAATTATTATCGTTATTTGATAGGTAATCAAATTTGGTGTCATTCTAATGAAAACTATTATAAAATACACACTACTTACAGCATCCAGAGACCTTCTCTTTATAGGTCTTTGCCTTATAATACTTATGGCCTACGGCTTTTCTGTATTTGTTGGCAACACTGCTCTTGTTGAGCAATCTCAAATGTCTATGGCATACTTTGCAGGTTCCAGTCGTATTATATTAGTTACCGGATTGATAGTATTCGTCTGCTTCCATGTCCGCAGATCTTTTGAAAATCGTGAGGTTGAATCTATTTTGTCAAAGCCTATATCCAGAAGCCAATTCGTTTTTTCATATTGGGTAGGTTTTTGTGTACTTGCCATAACATCGGTTCTACCGGTCATTGTAATAATGAGCATACTTAACAGACCTGACTTTATGGGGCTTTTGGCTTGGTCAAGCAGCCTTATTTTAGAAATATCGATAATCGTTGCTTTTGCCATGCTTGCTTCGCTTATAATGAAAAGTGCCGTAAGTTCGGTATTGTCCAGCTTCGCTTTTTATCTTATTTCTCGTCTGATGGGCTTTTTCATTGCAACAATGGATACGCCTGGATCATTAATGAGCGGCGGGGGGCAGTTTGGTGGTTTACTAGAATTCATATTGAAAATTGTAGCAGTTATACTGCCTAGACTTGACCTGTTTGCAAAGAGCGAGTGGCTTATATACGGAATATCCGGTAAGGGTGACCTTTGGGTATTTCCTGCTCAGTCTTTAGTATTTATTTTGCTTTTACTTTCAGTTTCAATATTTGATTTTAAAAGAAAGCAGTTTTAATAATTGCTATATGCTAGGTAAGTTTTATGTCAAAAATGCGTTTTTATAAATCCGATATATATGTATATATATTTCTTATAATTCAAATTGCCCTTTGGAATGGAACTAGGCAATATAAACCTAACTTCTCAATAGTACCGGATGTTCCTAGCAAACTTGCGATAAAGGCAATCTCATTAGGTGATGAACAATTTTATTTTAGAACACTAGCATTTCAATTGCAAAATGCAGGTGATACTTTCGGTAGATTTACGGCTCTGAGAGAATATAATTACGTAAAATTATATCACTGGTTTAAATTACTTGACGTGCTTGACCCAAAATCACACTTCGTACCATCTATAGCGGCTTATTATTTCAGTCAAACCCAGAACACCCCAGACGTTAAATATGTGGCGCAATATTTAGAAGAACATTCTGAAAAGGATCTGTATAATAAATGGTGGTGGATGGGACAAGCTGTATATTTAACAAACTCAAAATTAAAAGACAAAGACTGGGCATTACGTATAGCATACAAACTCTCTTCAACCCCTCGTGACGATATTCCTATGTGGGTAAAGCAAATGCCTGCATTTATTCACGAGAAACGAGGAGAAGAAGAACAGGCTATGCGAATTGTATGCGATATTATCAAGAACATTGAAAACGTTGAGCAAGGTGAACTGAATTTCATGACCCACTTTGTTCTTGAACGCCTTGATAAACGTTATTCCAACCTTTCACAACAAGAACAAATTGGTCGTTTAATGGCTGATTGCCCTCAATTTGAGAAATTTTACGATAACACACGTTCCGCATTTAGAGATAAAGATGAGGAAAAGGCCCCCCAACAAGATGTAGAGGCCAGCAAACCGGAATAGTAGTAGCAGAATGTTGATTAATGAAGCCAAACTAACTCTTGTACAGTCTTTGCAGGTGGCTGCATTATTTCCATGTATTATCGTAATATTTTATCTCCTTTATAAAGCAAGACAAAAAGAGTTGGTAGTCGTACCTACGCTTTATTTTTTATCTCTCGTAAGTGGCATATTAAGCTCCCTTTTGCCAGCATTTATTGACTTTAGGCATTACAACAATCTTGAGGCATTCTTACTACTAGGAGAAGTATTTATACCTGCAATTAGCTTTCTTCTGATATTTCAGTTTTTATTAAATCGAGTTCCCCCGGCTCACTATTGGTTGATACTTGCTATACCCGCAATAGCCACAGCTCCTTTAATACTTGAAGCTGCTAATAATCAAGAACTATGCTTGGTAATTGATATTTGCTTTATATCAAAGTCTATTACCAGCCTGAACAACATTATAATATCATCATTCATATTTATTTTATTGGTGATGGTAGTAAGTCGCCGTTCATCTGAAATAATTGGTGATAAGACCTTAAAAAAATATAAATACTGGCTGGTTATATCCTTAATCGCCTATAATATAGGTTTATTACTCTTAGACCTTGGCCTTGTCTCAGAGCATGTGTCTGAAAGCAAGCATGAATTTGCCGAAATAATTATTAAGATAGCCTTTATATACATGGTTATGACTTCAATATTCCGGGTATTTACTGATCTGTTCGATGTAAAATTACCATCATTGAATTTAAAAAGAACATCTTTAACCAAATATGAACACAGCTTAGCTGAAAAAGTACTTTGTATGCTTGAAGAAAAGAAAGTATATAAAGAAATAGGCTTTAACAGGGCAAAGCTATCCGAACGTCTTGGCGTTGGGGAGCATTTACTCTCAAAAATAATTAACCTTGAATTCAAAAAAAGCTTTAGTGACCTGGCAAATGATTACAGGGTAAAAGATGCTAAAGAGATGCTATCAAAAACCGACACACCAATAACATCAATCTCCTATGATGTAGGTTTTAATAGCATTGCATCATTTAATCGTGTATTTAAAAACCTTACAGGTAAATCCCCTACTCAATTCAGGAACGACATGAAAAAGGAAATAATATGATTGAGGCATTAAAAACCTTATCAGAGTTTGGAGCCGATGAGGCGATCGAAGAAAAAACAATTAATAGGTACGAATCAAAAAAGAAAAAGCAGGATGCAAAATCCCCTGTAAAAAAATCTTCTCCAAAACCGATACAAAGCCCTTTAAATACTGCCCATGATACTCTAAAGCAAGCGCAGTCTTGCAAATCCAGAGAAGAACTACAAAAGGCAATTGAAGATTTCAAAGGTATTTCAATAACAAAAACGGCTACCAACACAGTTTTTTGCGATGGACAGCCCGATGCTGAAATTATGTTAATTGGTGAAGCTCCTGGTGCAGAAGAGGACGCAAAAGGAATACCATTTTGCGGGGCAAGTGGTAAACTTCTTGATAATATGATATCTCACATTGGTCTATTACGTGAAAAAAACTTCTATATAACAAATACATTATTTTGGCGCCCGCCAGGTAACAGACGCCCTACCCCAGAAGAACTTGCTATATGTAAGCCTTTCGTTGAAAAGCATATAGCACTTATAAAGCCAAAACTAATTATACTGGTGGGTGGCACTGCTGTAACTTCAGTATTAGATAGTAAACAAACCATCACCAAGATTAGAGGACAGTTCTTTGATTATACTAATCAATTCTTAGACGACTCAATAAAAACAACGGCAATATTCCATCCGTCATACTTATTACGCTCTCCAGGACAAAAAAAGAATGCGTGGTATGATTGCCTTACAATACGCAAACACATCCGAGACAATAACATAACATTGTAGTTGTTGTAAAAATATCTACAAGTCAACTAATTTAAGCCTCAATATTGACAAAATCTATAATATACGTAACTTATATAGTTTAATTATTAACGATCAAATCGCTAAATTTTTAATTCTTATTATATTCAAGTAGGTTATAGTTTGCAGTCACGAAGTTTATTATTAGCAAGAAAAGGTAATTCAAGCTCTTTAAGAAATATAACTCGTTCTTTAATTACGTCTGAATTGCGTTCCTTTAATAATCCATCAGACTCCGAAGAAAGGGACGATGATTTTGTTCATATAGATGGTTTAAGGCCATTTCATAAAGACACAACAGATTTGATATATACAAGAAAGCCTTTAGAAACGGTGGTAGAATATGCAAAAGCTACGGGGAAAAATGATATCAAATTCGTGACCACAGGCTTAATACAAGATAGTCGTTCACTTTTACATTCGTCCCTAAATGAAATACAGAACGTACTTCGCTCAGATATTACAGACGAAGTCGAACGTGGTGGAATCATAGCCGACAAAGCTTCTGAAATAGTATCAAACACACAAGAAAGATATGATGAAGCTTTAAAATCGGGAAAGCACCCCCAAATGCTTCTTACCTTAGATGAGAAGCTTAATGAAACTTATAACTTTGTAAATAGCATGATTGAGTTTCAAGGTGATAAGAAATGGAACGCACAAGCATTTGACAAAGCCTTCCCTCTTGATGAAAGGCGTGAACGCTATCAAAATAATTCCATAAAGATTTATCGAAAAATAAATGAGCAAATGTCAAATGGCGACTATACCTCCCCAAGCGGGAAAAGTGCAGGAGAGATAACGCAAGAATACATGGCCGATAATATTATATATAAACATTTCCGAAGAATTGGCTGTTTGTTAGCAGGTGAATATTTAGAAGAAAACACCCAAGATAGTGAAAAACTGACCGATTACCCAGCAGATAAACGAAAAGGGATTATCGTATGTGGCCCTATGTCAAGCGGCAAAACCGAAATATCAAAATCCAGTCAATGTGCTGACGTGATTCATCAGAATGCTGACTACATAAAACCGGCATTATGGGAAGCAGCTGTAAAAGACGGTGCTATAGATAATGATACAAACTTAGCACTTACTCAGAACGAATCCTCAATAGTGGTATATGAAAGTGGCATCAAACGCTGTCACAACTTCCGCACCAAGGGAGTAGCCCCAAATGTTCTGGTAAACTCCATTTGTGCAAATGAATCTGATGTGCAAGAGTTTCTTAACGGCGGAAGAAAAGTTGAAGTACATCACATTTCAGTAAGCCCTAATCAAGCAGTATCTGAAAGTAACCAGAGGGCTATTGGAACAAATAGAAAACCACCAGAAGATGCTATAAAACAATCCAATAACGATTCTGCAAAAAGCATCTTAAACCTAACTAAATTTAAAGGGAAAGAAGTACAAGCATTTTTATATGAAAGAACTAATGAGAATCCAATCCTTAACTCTGTAATAGATTTCAAAAAGCAGCAGGTTGATGTTTATGACAAAAAAGCCTTTATGAATACCATCTCAAGGGCAAGATTAGCGGACAATAAAGGCGAATCTGCTTTGTTAGCACTTGATAAATTAATAAAGGAAGGATTCACAATTAACTACAAGCTAAAACATTTACGACCTGAAAGTGTCATATCATTTGATGATGATTTAATTGAAGAAACCCATTTGGATAAAGTACAAAACTCCAGAAGCAATTACCAAGCTATATTAAGGTAGTAAAACTGAAGTTAAAGTTCAGGAATATTAAAGTCATCCCTAGTGAATAAAGAGTCTAAAACTATACCTTCTTTTTCAAGGTTCTCTTTAGCACCTTCTAATCGATTCACCACCGAAAGAACTTTTAAAATAACTCCGCCTTTTTCTTTTACTGTATTTATAGCACTCATTACCGAGCCACCTTTAGTGGTAACATCTTCTAGTATAATTACCTTATCGCCATTATTTATTTCACAGCCTTCTATTAGCTTATTACTACCTCTGTCTTTACGCTCTTTTCTAACATAGAAAGACCTGACAGGGCTTCCCGCTAAAAAGCTTTTAACACACACAGACGAAACTATTGGACAAGCGCCAAGCTCAAGACCTCCAACCGCATCCACATCTTCTTTTGCAATATTTTCTAATATCAGATCGGCTGTCAGACTTGCTCCCTCTGGGTCTAAAAGAGTAGTTTTAAGATCAAACAAATATGTACTTTTGGCACCTGACGCTAAAGTAAAATTACCTGTAGTAAGCGATTTTTCCGTAATAATTTCTTTTAACCTCTCTCTTTTAGAAGAGATATCATCGTTAAGCTTTTCCTGCATTATGATGTACCGAATTTTATATTGAACTAAATTTTAGCTGATTTTTACCACTTTATTACATGGAAAACAATAAATACCTTCCCTTCACATCAATATTAAAATATTAATAATTTGCTAAAAGCGGTATATTTTAGTAACATTAAAAATGTAGAATATAATAAATAAGGTAAATATCTGGTGATAAGCAATCTTTTCAAATCTTTTTACAAAAGTAAGGACGAAGTTCACAAGTTCGACAAAGAAGGACAAACTGAACATGAGAAAAAAGACTATGATGACTTTACACAGGCAATGTCATTCATTAGTGAAGCTTCCAGTCAGGATGATAAAGAAAAAGATTTTAGTGTAATTGAGGCAATATCAAGTAGTAAAATCCCTGATAATATTAAATTAGATAGTCAGGAAAAACCACTAGTAAAGTCGTTTTCAAGTGAAAGTATTTTTTCAAACCTTACATCTGAAGATGAGAGAGAAGAAAAAGAAATAGAAGAATCATATCGTGAGATAAAAGAATCATTATCTGAACAAGAAAAGCAAAAGAACAAACCGGCATCTCAGAAGACATTCGTAGAGAATGTAAAAGATACCATGTACTATATTAAAGATGCAGTAACTAGCTTTATTGAGAATGTAAGCAACACAGTGCAAGAGAAATTTCAAGAGCTAAATGATTATTTATTTAAAAAGCCTGAAAGTAAGCCATCTCCAACAGAAAACGTAGAAAAGTTAGCCAAACCAGAAGAATTCCTTGAAAAGAATAACGAGAAAGCCAGCTTCCAGTCCATGCATGAATCAATAGGCAAGCAAATGTCTGATAGACTTACAGAAAAGAAAAGCGAGCAAACTAAAGAAAAATCATTTGTCCAAGAATATGAAAAATCACAAGAAGCCAAAGAACAATCCTCCCCTTCCCGATTAAAATAAAATCACGCTCCAACACTTGAACAAATGCTATGCACTATCACAGCAGGATGTTTTGCTGTTTGGCAGTGAGAATGTAATCGAGGGTTATATTGATAAAATGAAGATGACGATATATTCAAACGTCCTGACGGTGTACCTGATGATTGGATTAAAAAACCTTCAAGAAACAATAAAAGACCCTAAAATGCAAATAGTTAGAGAAAAAGCCACAAAAGCATTGGAGTTAATATTAGCAAGCGATGGTAAAGAGTACACCGTTGAAATCATGGAATAAAAACAAGAAAATAAAGTGCTTATATATAAATAGAAAAAGAAAGAAGAGAACAAGGCAGACCGCTAATACCGACTCCTGACTAGTAAAAATGTAAAATTACAGATCTTGTTCTTGATTAACAAGCAACTCAAATTCTTTTAATAACTCCTTTGCAATTCTATTATCGGTACCAACGACTTTTCTTGAAACTATGAGTTCCAAACAATTCGTATAACTTTCAATTATAACGTAAAGCTTTTCATCATATTTTGTTATCTTAGGAACTAATAAATAAAGTGAAGTTGCAAATTTTTCCGCCATATCGTAATTGAACAAGCTTGCACTGCTTTTTATAGAAAGGGCTGTTTGCTGTATATCATCAAGGCATTGTTTCTTGTCTGAACCATCTTCTTTTAACTCGTTACAAGCGCCTCTCAAATAGAACATATAGTGATCTAGAAGCGAGTCATAAATTCCTCTTAATTCATTAACATTCTGTTCTATTTTTTTTTCAGCTTTAGTTATTACCATATCATGCAATATTTTATCTAAGCTCATTAGATTCCCTATTTCATCCTTTAGGGATTTATTAGCCTTCAAGACCTTTACTTCTTTCTCCTTTTTAGGAGATTCTTTTTTTTCTTCAGACATATAAAACTCAATTAAATTTACTCTATATCAGGATTATTTTGTCTTCGTTCATTCTCTACTTTTAAATTAACCCTTCTTCTATCAGGTCCTATATAATTTCTGGAAATTATAAAATTACGTGGATGTTCAACTATTTCTATCAGTTTCTCTCTTAGTTTCTTTACTGAAAATGGCTTTAATAAAAACTCAGTAACTCCATTATCTCTGGCTTCCTTTACCTCTTCTGCTGTACTTTTTCCTGTTAGCAGTATAACAGGTGTATATCTGTTTTTGGCCTTCTCATCAAAACGAAGTTCTTTAACTAAATTACAACCGTCAAAATTACCTATTTTCCAATCTATAATAATAAGGTCATATTTTTTATTATATACCTCTTTTTTGGTTTCATCACCATCATACAAGCACTTAATATTTTTAACACCAAAAACTTGCAATGTATCACTGACAAGCTTAACGGTAAGCTTGTCATCGTCTGACAATAAGACCTTGATACTACCTAGAAAGTTCGTTGCATCATAAATTTGTTTTTGCATTTACTTTTCTTCTAATTCAATTGGGTTACCATCTTTATCTTTTGCCCCTACAGTATTCTCTTCAGGGTCTTTACGTTTTAATTGTATATAAGTTTTTAATCCTTCATCCAATGGTCCTAATATTATATCATCCGGTGCCGGTTGTTTACTATATGCAATAACTGATTTTCTCAATAAAGTTATTGCTATTCTTGCATTTGCTGGGTCATTTAGTTCATTCATATTTATAGGATCATTATCCGACTTACCTACAACACGGACCATCTGGTTTGCCTGTACTCCCGCTTCTTCTAAATATCTGCGTGCTGCATTAGCTCTGTCAGAAGACAATTCCCAACCTGTATAATCTTTATTTTCAGGTGCGAAGTTAGAATTAGTATGCCCTGATATTTGCACATAATTTGGTATATGCTGAACTATGCTGGCTATCTTCTTCAATATTTGCTTAGTATGCGGCATTAGCTCGGCAGTATTTTCTTTGAACATTGGCCTGTTCTTCCTGTCAGTGATATTTATATTCAGACCATCCACTGTTTGCTCTATCATGATTGAATCATTATATCTTCCCAACCCTTCATTTTGGGTTATAGCTTCATTTACTTCGCTTTGCATAGTATCAAAACTAACATCTGGGTTCTCATCAGCCTTATTATTATCTTCTGGCAATTTCACTATTGGGCCTGAAGGTGGCGCTCCAAATATCAGACCAAGACTTGCCCAGTCACCAGTACTCCACCCTTCAGTATTAGGTGATTTACCACCAGAGAAGCCAATACCCATCTTACCTTGCAGGCCAAGTGTAGGGCTAAAATAATCCGCCAATCCTTCTAACTGCTCTACTGGAGTTGCAGTAAGCAACCACAAAAGCAGAAAGAACGCCATCATTGCTGTTACAAAGTCTGCATAAGCTACTTTCCAGGCACCACCGTGATGGCCGTGGCCACCTTTTTTGATTTTCTTAATGATAATAGTTTGATCTTTTGACACCAACTATGCTCCATTAATCATTTTATCTATTTCTTGAAAACTAGGCCTTAAATGCCCAGGTACAATTTTTCTTGCAACTTCAACTGTTATAACAGGTGCATTCCCTTGCACATGCGCTATCATGGCGGACTTTAGAACCTCATAATATTCAGTTTCCGAATCCGCAAACTTATTTAATAAACCGGCCATAGGTCCAAAAAAACCATATGATACCAATACCCCAAAAAATGTTCCCACCAGTGCCGCACCGATTAAACCTCCTAATATCTCAGGTGGTTCGGTTATACTACCCATTGTCATAATAACACCAAGTACCGCAGCCACAATACCCAATGCCGGTAGTGCGTCCGCCATTGTATTTACTGATTCAGCGGGCGTAACAACTTCATGATGGTGTTTTTCAATTTCTTTATCCATAAGGTCTTCAAGCTGATAATGGTTATCCATTCCCATTGTGACCATTCTCATGTAATCACAAAAGAAATCAACAGCATGGTGGTTGGCTAAGAATTTTGGATAATCTTTAAATAATTCACTACCCTCAGGATTATCAAGCGCCTCTTCAACAGCAAGCATACCCTTTGTTTTCATTAGCTTACATATGTTAAATAAGAACATCAGAAGCTGAATATAGTCATCTTTTTTGTAAGGGGTTCCTTTGAAGAGATTTTTTAAGCATTTCAATATTCTTTTTATAATGAAACCGGGGTTTCCCAGTATTACGGTTCCAAGTGCAGCCCCTAGGATTATCACAAACTCACTTGGTTGCCATAATATAGCAAAATTACCGTTATGCATTGCATATCCGGCAGCAACTGAACCAAATACTACTATCGTCCCAATTAGAAAAAGCATTTTTTAACTTACCATTTTACCTAATAAATATTGAAATAATTAATAAACCTACCTATATTAACCTGTGTTATACTACTCCCCATTAAATTCTATGCTAATAAAGTAAATATTTAGTTAACATGTACTAGTAAAACATAAGAAGTGTAACATTATAAAACAAAAAAATAGATAATATTGATGACTTTTGACAGCACAGATTTTCGCCATTGTATGGGACATTTTACAACTGGAATTACTGTTGTAACCACAATAAATGAAGAAAACGTCCGTTGCGGAATGACGATTAACTCCTTCTCTTCGCTGTCTCTTGAGCCGCCTTTAGTAACATTTAGTGTAGATAAGAATGCTCATAATCATAATAATTTCGCTAATTGCAAAAAATTCGTTGTCAATATACTAGCTGAAGCACAACAGAACATCTCAAAGACATTCGCTCACCCATCTTCAGTTGAATGGAACAATGTAGATTACGAAACCTCTGATGACGGCTGCATCCTTATAAAAGATTGCATAGCTTATATTCAGTGTGAGGCTGAAAATATATATCATGGTGGAGATCATACTATTATTATTGGAAGGGTAATAAACTTCCAGATGACATCCGATGAACCTCCACTTTTGTATTTTAAAGGTAAATATAGAAAAATAGGTGATAAATTATGAAAATAGGAATAGTTGGCTGTACAGGTCGTATGGGCAAGGCTCTAATTGAAGAAATATATCTAAATAAGAATTGCGAACTATCTGGTGGCGCTGTTCGTCCCGATAGTGACTTTGTTGGTCTGGACATAGGTACACTTGCAGGAATAGATTCGGTTGGTATAAATGCTGGCGGCTCCTTAGAGAATCTTTTTGAAAATAGCGATGCTGTTATTGACTTTTCCAAGCCTGAAGTAACTTTAAGATGCGCTAAAATAGCGTCTAATCACAGCAAGATACTTGTAAGCGGTACTACTGGCTTTTCTCAAGCTGAAATAAAACAACTAAAAGATTATGCCAAAAACACTGCGATAATCTGGTCAGGAAATATGAGCATGGGGATAAATATATTATCTTCTGTAGTTGAGCAAGTAGCCTCTATTTTAGATGATAGTTTTGATATTGAAGTCGTTGAAATGCACCATTGTCATAAGGTAGACGCCCCATCTGGCACCGCCCTTCTTTTAGGAGATGCAGCAGCAAAAGGAAGAGAAGTACCTCTTGGTGACGTTGCTTGCAAATCACGTGATGGCATTATTGGTTCAAGGCCAAGGGGTGAAATAGGATTCTCTACTATTCGTGGAGGAGACGTTGTTGGTGAACACACAGTTATGTTTGCAGGAGACGGCGAAAGGATTGAATTCACGCACAAAGCATCAAGCCGTAAGATATTTGCCAAAGGAGGAGTACGCGCCGCTTTATGGGCAAAGAATAAGCAAACAGGCTTTTATTCAATGAAAGACGTTTTGATGAGCAAATAGATCTCTTCCCTACTCAAGATCAAAGAACATGACGCAACGATTATCCTGCTCTGTTCTTACATATGTCCTGTCAGGGTCTGTACCAGTTATACACCCCCCCGCACTTGAGTTACGCCCGTGAGTCTTGCCGTCATCAGGGTCACCATCGTCGGTTTTGGTATCGATATAGTTTGCCTCAGTAGGAGTAAGCAACTTACCGTTAGGCCATGTATTGCCACTAAAGCCACCTACAGAAACATTTGTTCCTTGCGCAATCGTATTGCTATCGGATGTATGGGTTCTAGCATGATAACCTCCCCCCGTTCTATTTGTAGCAGGACAATTTTCGTATGGTATATGGTCATCACCACTACCCGTTCCAGTATATTCTCCCTCTATAAAACCTGCTAAATTTAAATGCTGCCAGAATCTAAAGCTCTCATTATCAGCACCACTGCCCATTTCTACATCGCCATCAGCATCACCATTACAATTTGAAGCTGTAGCATCACAATCACTGCCCCAATAATTGTGCGCATCATTCATATCACCTGGTAAATCGTCATATTTATCATCAAAGCCACTTGTAGCGACTCTGAATTGCTCAACTTGAGTTATTATAGACCTTAGCTCGGCTGATTTCCTTATCGTTACCCCCGCAGCAACCGCTCCAATAATCAGACCGATTATTACAAGAACAACAGATAGCTCTACCAAGCTTACCCCTTTTTGCGAAATGGTATGACTATTTTGCACGTTATCCATCAGGTTATTATACCACAAACAGAATAAAAAACTAATTTTTAATGCTTTTTAAGCTTTCCTTCTCAAAAAAGCTGGTATGTCCATTAAATCGTCTTCTTTTTTATCACCAGAAGCTTCTTCGGAAGAATTTTCTTCAACTTCATCTAGTACCGGCTCATTAGGAATACCTCTTGCAGCATTTGCCATTCTTTTAAACAGGCCGCCTGAGCGCTGTGCTGGCGCTTCAACTTCTTCCGCTACCTGCTTCTGCTCTTCTTCTACGACCTCAACAACCGCTGTTTCAGCTTCACCACCAGCATAACTCACAGGCTCAACCGCAGAAGGTGGAACAAAGAACTCACCGCCATCTGATATACCATTTTCTTCTTCAACTTTAGCCTTATACTCTTCATTAAGGCTCTCTACTGCTTCAAAATACTCCTTATCTTCTTGAGCCACAGCATCAGCAACAGCTTCTTCAGCAGACTCTAAAAGATCGTTTTGTTCATAAGAACTTTCAGCCTGCTGCTCAGGCTCCTCAACAGCAACTTCTTTATTATTATGCTCTTCAACTATTTTATTGACCTGCTCTTGAACAACCGAAACGCTTTTGTTTTCATATGCAGGAATATTTTCCTCCCTAGGCTTTGCATCAATACCAGTTGCTACAACTGAAACCCTTATCTTTCCTTCAAGAGCCTCATTAAACGTAGAACCGAATATAATATTTGCAGTTTCGTCAACCTCCTCACGAATACGGTTAGCAGCCTCGTCCACTTCGAACAATGTCATATCAGGGCCACCAGTAATATTTATCAAAACACCTCTTGCACCTTTCATTGACACATTATCTAAAAGAGGATTAGAAATAGCAGCTTCCGCAGCATCCTGCGCCCTTCTATCGCCTTCTGCCTCACCTGTCCCCATCATTGCCTTGCCCATTTCGCCCATTACGGCTTTAACATCGGCAAAGTCAAGGTTTATAAGCCCCGGCATGACCATAAGATCAGTTACGCCTCTTACACCACGATGCAAAACATTATCTGCAAGTTTAAACGCATCTGCAAATGTAGTTTTTTCATTAGCTATTCTAAATAGGTTCTGATTTGGAATAACTATTAGAGTATCCACATGCCTTTGCAACTCCTCAAGACCGGCTTCAGCAAGCTTCATACGACGAGGACCTTCGAAATGGAACGGCTTAGTTACAACACCAACTGTTAAGATATCCTTTTCTCTTGCGGCACGAGCAATAACCGGAGCCGCCCCCGTTCCTGTACCACCGCCCATTCCGGCAGTTATGAACACCATGTTACATCCATTTAGATGCTCTTTTATCTCATCCATCGCCTCTTCTGCGGCACTAGCACCAACTTCAGGACTTGCACCAGCTCCTAATCCTTGCGTAGTAACCTGACCAAGCTGTATCCTTTTTTCAGTAGCAGAATTATCAAGAGCTTGCGCATCGGTATTTGCAACAACGAAGTTAACCCCTTCTAAATTCTCTTTAATCATGTTATTTGTTGCATTTCCACCGGCTCCACCTACTCCAAATACTGTAATCTCTGGTTTCATAACTGTATTTTCAGGAAGATGTATGTTTAGTGCCATTTGTCTACTCCTTCAATATAGCAAGCATAAACGCTGCTAACCTTAAATATTTTTAATTAATTGCCATTAATTTAAAGCATTATTTTACCGATTTTACAATATTTATTTTCAATTAAAAGCAAAAATAACAATATGTAGTGTTACCAACAGACGTTAGCACGTTACAAAAAAACAACACCACGAATTAACTTTTTTACCAAAAGTTAATCTAATGTTAACGTTTATTAGACATAATTTATATACAGCCCTAAGTTGAACTGACAGTGATGCGGATTTATAGATGAAAAATGAAAATGACTACATAAACAACAATTTGCAAAGTACGGGCAACACTATAAAAGCGCTTAAGGAATGGCTAAGCATTTCTGAATCACAAATGTGTTCAACAGAGGTGTTATCTGAACAATTACCTAAGATTAATCATTTGCTTGAATCAAGTATGAATGAGATAAGCACTCATTTTAACAAGATAACTCAGAACAGCTCAGATATTGAACAAGAAATAAAACATATTGACGAAGCACTTGATATTATAAAGATAGGAAATAAAGAGGTAGAGATACCCAACCATCTTGACGAATTAGCAAAACAAACATCCGATAGTCAAACAGCAAAATCATTAAGAAGCCTTGCCAAGAAGATAAAGGAACAAGAAAAAGGTCTTCACGGGGAACTTAAAAAAGCTACCGACAATATAAAGGACAACAGCCTTGAAATATCACAAATAGTTATCGGCATGCAATTTCAAGACAGAGTTTCACAAAATATACTTATTACTGTGAACATTATGAAAACTATTGTGGAACATCTGGAAAAAGAAATCTCAAATTCACTACCAAGCTTGCCAAAAGATGAGCGTAGGAAATTATTAAACAAGACCTTTGCCAAAGAGATACTAGAACAGTTCCGCCTTGGTGAATTACAGCTATCGTTCGTAAACCACCTGATAGAGCATGGCTATATTAAAGACGCAAATGAGATTGGCTTTTCAATACAAGCTCACGAGAAACAAGAAGACGATGACGACATAGAGCTTTTTTAGTAGAATCTAATAAAAATGATTGTTTTAATAACGACTAAATTCCATCACCTATGTTAAACATCGGCGTACATGAAATTCCATCATTCGCATAATCATATTCAACATTTGGGGACGCTCCGGTAGTACAATTACCATCGGCTCCGCCACCATTTCCGGCTATAACATCACCATAATCGGGAGTTCCATCATCCATTTTCCTGTCGATATATGAAGCATCATTAGGGCTAAGCGATGAGGTTTCCGCATCATTCCTACTACCGTCAGACCTACCAAACCTCATATAGTTTCCGTCAAAAGTTCTGTTCAGTGAATCAGTGTATCCAAATGCATTATCGTAATATCTTATAGAATACCCGGCTCCTTCAAAACCACTTGATTCAGGAGTATTAACCCCTATGTCAGTGCCAGTACCTGCGCCAGAATATGCCCCTGTTATCATTTTTGCCAAAGATAATTGATCCCATGCCGTATAAGGCTCCGTATCATCAGTATGGGTTCCATTACTTATCCTACCATTACCATCACCGTCACACGTATGACCAACCTCGGCTCCATAAGGTGCGACACAATCAGCAGCGCTCCCCCAAATATCCTCAGCATTTCTCAAATCACCCGGAAGCCCTCCGTAAGTCTCTTCAAAAGCACTTATTGCAACTTTATATTTTTGTAGATCTGAAATAACTGCACGGAGTTTAGAGACTTTCATTACCTCTCTACCAGCAACAGCCCCCCCTATTAAAAGACCTAGGATAACCATTACTATAGCAAGCTCTACCATTGAGAAGCCTTTCTCGGCATAGCTTTTTTGCACCTGCTGATGACTCACTTAACATATCTCCTATATATCAGCCATTAAGTATCTTCTTGTTATAAGGTATGTCAAATTCTTCAAGTTTACGGTACAAAGTAGAACGTCCGATACCTAACTTCTTAGCCACCTTTGACATATGCCCCTTATAATATTCCAGTGCTGAAATGATAACATCTCTTTCTATTTCACTCAAGGTTCTATAGTCCTCATTGTTCTCGTTCATCAAGATGTTATTAAAATTCGCAATATCATTGTCGTCATCGAAAATAAAGTCATCTTCATCACTTCCGCTATTTACTGCGTTGACTATTTGAGGGAAGTCATTTACCTGCAAGTTCTCGCCCTCAGATAAAACAACAGCTCTAAATACTGCATTTTTAAGCTGCCTTATATTACCAGGCCATGAATATTGCGACAATAAAGCTTCCGCCTCTTTGGATATTCCTATTATTTTCTTACCCTCAGCTAATGCAAAAGACTTCATAAAGTGCTTAGTTAGCATTAAAAGGTCACCTCTTCTTTGTCTTAAAGAAGGTGTACTTATAGGGAACACACTAAGTCTGTAATACAGATCCTCACGGAAAGTATTATTTTTCACTTCCTCTGAAAGAGTTCTGTTCGTTGCAGATATCACCCTTACATCAACTTTTAAAGATTGCTTAGAACCAACAGGATCTATCTCACCATCTTGCAAAACTCTTAATAGTTTAACCTGTATATCAGACGGTAACTCACCGACTTCATCCAAGAAAACAGTTCCACCATCAGCTTCTCTGAATTTACCGAATGTTTTATAAACAGCCCCTGTAAAAGCCCCCTTCTCGTGACCAAATAATATACTTTCGACCAGATTTTCAGGTATAGCCCCACAATTTACTGCTATAAAAGGTTTGTCGGCTCTATCACCGCAAGCATGAATGGCTCTTGCCATCAACTCTTTACCCGTGCCACTTTCGCCTTCAAGTAAAACAGGTATATCAGATGTGGCAACTTTTTTGCCTAATTCTACCATATCTTTTATTGATGTGCTGTTGCCAATAATCCCGTCGAAACTAATAGAATGACCTTTAGACTGCTTCATTAATGACATCTCATTATTTAAAACGTGACGCCTCAAAGCTCCATCTATGCTTCTTTTTAGCTTTTCAGGTGAATCAACTTTCTTTACAAAATCAACGGCTCCCGCTTTCATAGCATCAACTGCCAGATCAATATCGTCATAACCAGTTCGGACTATAATAGGTAGGTTTGGCTTTATTGGCTTAACAGCGTTTAAAACCTGCAAACCATCAATACCGGGCAACCCGATATCTAGCAAAACAAGATCAATACCAGATGCATCCTTAGATGTAAGTAAGTCTACAGCATCCTGACCATTTTCCACTAATTTTGTGTTATATTGCATTTTGTCATGTATCACTCGCTCAATTATGTTTGCTTGTGCTACATCATCGTCTACTAATAAAATATTATAGGACATGTTGGTAACCCTCAGTTTCAGTTCGTTCTTTCCATTTCCATTTATAATTTAAATACTCCCTTATATCACGCCCTAATTGTAACGTTAACTATATAATAATAATACAAAAGTGTTAATTTTTTCTTAACACACAACCCTAAAACGTACCCTTTTGATACCAAATAGTTACCAAATGTATGATTTTATTTAATTTGATACAAATTATGTGTTATTTTTAGAAAAGTTAGAATTGATTATAACCGCAGATAGCAATCCCCCAGCTACCCACCAATTCTGCCAAATACCATATCCTGTTTCACCAATAGCAAAATATGTGCAAAAAAGGCCAAATGTCATGGAAACAGGCATATTATCCATTAACTTCCTTATAATTAGACTCTTACTATCATTTTTAAAACCGGTTCTACAATTCGATCGTTGCAAATGCGTTGTACTTTCTATTGATTGCAATTGTGCCAATAAAAACAAAATGAATATAAACAGCCCCACACACCCCAGCTCAACCCATACTTGTAATACATTATTATGAGGATGCAACGGCAAAGGGTGACGACCATTTAGAACATACTCCCCTTCACTTATGGGAATAGCCCGTGAGGCATTGAATCCCCACCCCCAAATTGGTTTTTCCATAGCCAGCCCTGCGGTAAAGTCCCATATATAAAGTCTATATTCAGATGCAGAATTTGGAATGTCCGGAATATTCTTAAATATTATATCTGGCTGCATTTTATAAGATACCGCCGCTACACTTATAACAGCAAAGATTGCTAATAACATCATTGATTTGATAGCTTTTTTTCCAAACACCAGTATTAAAGGAAATGTTAAAAAGCTCAAAATAAACGCCATGGATGCAGATTGGCTTTCCAGCCTTATGATAGTAAGCAACGTCAAAAACGCTAACAATGCTGCAAATAAGAATCTTTTATACACAACAACTTGTGCAAATACACACCAGAAAATTATCGCAAGATAAGTAGCTCCCCTATTTAGGTCTGTAAGTTCAAAATGATATTCTTTAGCCTTAAACGAACGAAAGAACTCACTTAAAGCTCCACCTGATATTATTTCAACATTAGCAGCAACTAATGCCACTAAGAAGCCGATTAATAACGTTATTGATAATGTTTTTCTTTGCCCATCATTGAATTGCCTTACAAATTCGTACAGACATATAAAACCTATAAAGAACAGTACCATGCGGTACCATAGTTTAAAGCTTTGTTCAGGACTTACAGCCCATGCGGCACTTATAAGGCTATATAAGAAAAATATTAATACGACCTTATAAATATTAGACTTAAGCGCTTGTTTAAAAACACCTCGTCTGTATATAATTGATGAGATTGTTGGAAATAAGGCAGCCAAAACAAAGCATGCCGCTAGTCCAAGGCCAGCAAATAAGCTAAGAAAAGGTGATGTAGCTACAACAAAATAAATCATTGCCAATGATGATTTATCCAAAATATTTAGCGCCTTATTGCTTTTCATGCATCTTCCTGCTTCTAAAATTTCATTTACGATATAGCAGTATTATCATTTTTTTGCTTTTTTAAAGGAAATTTTAAATCGAAATAGCCATAAACAAGACCACAAACTACTAATATATTACAAACTATATATATCAGACCATGCTTAAAAAATCTTAAGCACTCACCTCCCCCTTTATCAATAGACATTATTGATGCAAATTAGTATACTGCCCCCACGCTAAATAAAAAGGATTACAAACAAATTGTTAGATAAAAAAGAAGGTCAAAAAAACAATTTTCTGCCCTTTGCCCTACCTGATATTGGTGAAGAAGAAATTGAGCTCGTCGCTAACTGTATGCGTTCAGGCTGGATGACCACAGGCCCAAACGCCAAACAATTCGAGTCTGACTTTGCCGAATATATCGGAAGTGACGTTCATGCAGTTTCTGTAAACTCCGCTACATCAGGTTTACTGCTTGCGTTAGAGGCTGTTGGAGTTACCCAAGGCGATGAGGTAATTACCACACCTTACACTTTCAGTGCCACCGCAATGGTTTGTGTTCACTTAGGTGCAAAACCTGTTTTGGTGGATATTGAAGAGGATAGCTATAACATCTCCCCTGAAAATATAAAAGCTGCAATAACAGAAAAGACCAAAGCCATAATCCCTGTACATTTTGCGGGTCTTGCCTGTGATATGCAGGCTATAATAAAAATAGCCAGAGAAAATAATTTAAAGATAGTTGAAGATGCGGCACATGCCTTACCCTGCACATCAAACGATCAGTTGATTGGCTCACTTGATACTGATGCAACCGTTTACAGTTTTTATGCCACCAAGACCATTACTACAGGTGAAGGTGGTATGATTGTCACAAAGGATGAAGATATTGCAAAGAGATGCCGCACTATGCGTCTGCATGGAATTTCACGTGATGTTTTTGATCGCTACACTTCAACCAGACCAAGCTGGTACTACGAGATAACCGCCCCTGGTTTCAAAGCTAACATGACAGACATTGCAGCTTCTATAGGTATTGCCCAGCTAAAAAAAGCCAATGATTTTCAAAAGAAACGGCAATCGATAAAAGAACAATATTTTGAAGCGTTCAAAGACTTACCCATAACATTACCAAAAGACAGTGAAAGTAACGATATTCACTCATGGCACTTATTCGTTATCCGCCTTAATGATGATGCTCCAATAGACCGTGATGAATTTATAAAAAAAATGGCAGAGGACTACCAAATAGGCTGCTCGGTGCATTTCATCCCACTTAATTTTCACTCTTATTGGCAGGAAAAGCTAGGAATTGACAACGACAGCTTCCAAATAGCAAAAAATTTGTTTGAAAAATCTGTCAGTTTACCTATATATACTAAGATGGCCGATGATGATGTATCAAGGGTGATTGAGGCAGTAAAAGAAATATTGTCACCCTGAATTTATTTCAGGGTTTATATAACTATGTCACTCGCCGATTTAATCAGCGAGTCTATGCCCCCCGTAGATTCGCCATTCAAGCCGTCGAATGACAGATTGTAAGACAAAATAAAAATATAAAAAATGAAAATAACATTCGACTTCACAGCTTCACTTATCGGATTGATTCTCCTTAGCCCCATATTTATAATCATTGCCATTTTGATAAAGCTGGATTCTAAAGGAGAAGTTTTCTTCCGTCAGGTGCGTGTAGGTAAAAATGAAAAACCATTTCGCATATTTAAATTCCGTACCATGTCGGTCAATCAGACAAAAGGATCATTGCAAATAACCGCTGGTGCTGATGCCCGCATTACCAAAGTCGGTTCATTTATTCGTAAATATAAAATTGATGAACTACCGCAACTAATTAACGTGCTAAAAGGCGAAATGAGTCTTGTTGGCCCTCGCCCTGAAGTACCAAAATATGTTGAGCATTATTCTGAAGATAACCGAAAAGTAGTTTTATCAGTCCGCCCGGGCATAACAGACCTTGCCTCAATCGAATATAGAAATGAAAATGATATTTTAGCTAGCGAATCCGACCCTGAAAAAGCCTATATTGAAAAGATACTTCCCGAAAAATTGAAATATTGCCGTGAATATGTTGAAAAACAATCCTTTATGTATGATATAGGAATTATTTTAAAAACTATAAAGGCTATTGTTTCGTAATGCCAAAAATAACCGCCCTTATGAGTGTATATAACGGCCTTCCTTATTTAAAGGAGTCCATTGAAAGCATCTTAAACCAAAGCTTTAAGGACTTTGAATTTTTAATTATAGAAGATTGCTCAAGTGACACTTCACTTGAGCTTCTAGAAGAATATGCAAAAAAGGATGACCGCATAAAATTAATAAAAAACAGTCAGAACGAAGGGTTAGGCATAAATTTACAAAAAGGAGTAGAGCTTGCCAAGGGAGAATACATAGCTCGTATGGATGATGACGACATCTCCCTTACCCACCGACTTCAAACACAATATGATTTTGCACAAGCTAATCCTGACATAGACATAATTGGCAGCTTTGCGACAGATATCAATGAAAGCGGGAATGAGATAGGCACGCGAAAGATGCCAACATCACACGAAGAAATAATCAAATATATATGGACATGCCCAATCATTCACCCCACATCATTCATGAAAAAAGAATCGCTACTTAAAGCAGGTTCTTACGGAGATGAAAAAAGAAGGCAAGATTATGCGCTTTGGTTTAGATGTGCAAAAAATGGTTTAAAATTTGCCAATATACCCGAACCATTACTAAAATATCGCTTTGCAGATGAATATTTTAAAAAGAACAACTTCCCTGCCCTTATCACTCAGGTTAAGATAGGCTGGAAAGGCTGCTTACAAGTTAAAGCATCTCCTATTGCTTATATTGGCGTTGCAGTTCCTTTGATACGCTCTTTATTTCCAAAATTTATTCAAAGGTGGCTCGCCAAATTACAAAAACACTTTGACCCAAGACGCAAAAAGACTGTATAAAAAGTCCCTATGACACAGTCGAACAAAGCCAGTATTATCCGTAAAACTCTAGATATCTTCAACTCTGAGGACAGGTTTAAGTTATTCTTGTTATTTTGCTCCATGATATTGGCCGCTATATTAGAAATGGCCGGAGTTGGTCTTATAATGCCGTTTATTGCACTTATTGACCAGCCAGAAATCGTGCAAAATAACAAAATAGCCAAATGGTTCTACGAAACCTCAGGAGCTACTTCATATAAAGAATTCATTATGATATGTAGTGGATTTTTAATATTATTCTATCTTTCGAAAAATATTTTCTTAGGGTTTATATCATATTGGCAAAGCGCTTTTCTGGCAAAGAGCGAGGCCAATGTAGGCATAAAGCTACTAAAGAAATATCTATCAATGCCATACTTAAGTTATATAGAGCGCAACACAGCAGAACTTGTAAACAACATAACGATTGAAACCACCCTGCTTTTTGCAGGGCTGATAAGACCAATATTTTTCATTTTATCAGATGCATTAGTTACTTTATGCATAATGGGGCTTTTGCTTTATATTGCACCTGTTGCAACATTATCTGCGGTTGGGGTGATACTGCTATCAGCTTCAATTTTCTATATGATATTACGTACTCCATTAAAAGACCTTGGGGAATCCAGACAGCACCACAGACAAAAAATGATACAGTGGGTAACTCAAAGCCTTGGCAGCATGAAAGAAATAACTGTATTAGAACGCAAAAAGTTCTTTGAAGATAGCTTTAAAAAACATGCATCGCACATGGTAAAGACTCAAACTTTTTATGAAACCGTAGTTCAGTTGCCTAGAGTGATAATTGAAAGCTTCGGCGTAATTATGCTAGTTATCATAATGGTAATATTGCTAAATGGCGGTGGCAATTTCATCCCCACCCTTTCATTATTTGCTATGGCTGCATTCAGGCTTATGCCGTCGGTAAACAGAGCCACATCCTGCGCAACTAAAATACGTTACTACACCAAAACATTAAATAGCCTACATCAGGACTTAGAAGTTCATAACTTAAATGAAGAACGCCCAATAAAATCAGACCTGAATTTTAGCAAAGAGATTATTTTAAAAGATATTTCATTTGCTTATCCAAGTAGTTCTAAGAATGTTCTTGAAGATATAAACCTAACTATAAAGAAAGGCTCGTCCATAGGAATTATAGGCCCTTCAGGAGAGGGGAAATCAACTTTGGTAGACGTTCTATTGGGTTTATTGCCAGTTAATAAAGGAGAGATTCTAATTGATGGCGTAAACATTCAGGATAACTTAAAAAACTGGCACAAATATATAAGCTACATGCCCCAAACTGTTTATCTAACTGACGACACTATAAAACGCAATGTAGCACTTGGTGTCAATGATGATGAGATTGATGAGAAGCATTTATTAAAATGCCTGAAACGTGTCGAATTAGCTGACAAAATCAAGTCCCTACCTGATGGCATAAACACAATGGTCGGAGAACAAGGAGCCAAACTATCAGGTGGACAACGTCAGCGTATAGGCATCGCAAGGGCATTATATAATAATCCGGAAGTACTTATTCTTGATGAAGCAACTACAGCTTTAGACCCCAAAACCGAGCAGAAAATCTGCAACACAATAAAAGATATCGCATCTGACATAACAATTATAGCCATATCACATCAGCCTACCTTAATTTCTATCACAGATAAAGTTTATAGGCTAAGTGACGGTAAGCTAGAAAAAGATGAAGAACATTCTATCGTTGCAACATCTTAATATTTCACATTAACGGTCGCAACCAAAAGCTGAAAAATGCCACATTAAATTAACAATATATTAATAATAGTTAATCTATAATATTCCATATATCGCATAACAGCGATTGTGGAGATACAGATGGCAAAGTTTTTCTTGTGGGATCTTTATAAAATATCAAATAAGGTAATGATTGCAGTTATCTTGTCGCTGATATCTCTTGCCATAGCTACTTTGCTTATAATATATCACGACACTTACCCTGGCCTTTTATGGGTTCTAACCACTATTCCTCTTTGCTTTGCTCCATTTATAATCAGAAGCTACATGAAAATGGAGAGAGAAAAAGAGATTACAAAAATGGAACTTAGCATCTCCAAGAGCATGATAAACAAACTTATTCTAGAAGAAAAAAGTTTATTCAAAGAAATGCAGAAGCAGATTGACCGACGTAAAAAAGACCAACAACGAATGAAGTTGAACAAAAGCGAATCGCAAATGGTGTTAGACAGCGTTGTTGAAAGCGTCATAAGAACTAACGAAAATGGAGTCATAAATATATTCAACCCCGCATCTGAAAAGATATTCGGTTACAAAAAAGAACAGGTAATTGGCAAAAATATCAATGTTCTAATACCCAATATTTATTCAAAGAAAGGGTTCGATAACGATAAGAATAATTTGTTCAAAATGACCAACACTGCAATTGCCAAGAATAAAAAAGGCAAAAAATTCCCTATCGACATAGAGATAAAAGAAGCAAAGACCGATAATAAAAGAGAGTTTGTGGCAATAATTAAAAACATCTCAGATTCAGATTATCAAGATAAAGCATTTAGCAAATACACCGAAAAGCTTGAGTGGGCAAACTATGAAACGCAAAAAGCAAGGCTTGAGGCAGAGCGTGCCAACCATGCTAAAAGTCTTTTTCTTGCAAATATGAGTCACGAAATAAGAACGCCACTAAATGGCATTATCGGAATGACCGAATTAATGCTACATACCAAGTTAAATGAGAAACAGGAACATTACGCCAATCAGATATATAATTCAGGTGAGACCTTACTTGAGATAATTAATGATATTCTGGACTTTTCAAAAATAGAAGCTAACGCACTCAAGCTTGAAAATACGGAATTTAATCTAATTGACCTGATAAAGAACTGCGAAAATATGTTCACGCCGCTATTTAATGAAAAGGGTATAGAACTAAAGATAAGCTATCCAAGCAGCATGCGTGATGAATATATCGGTGACTCAGTAAGGTTAAGGCAAATAATCACCAACCTTATAGGCAACGCATTAAAATTTACCGATAAAGGCAAAGTAACTATGAGCATCTCAAAAAAACGTACCCTAAAAACAAAGGACATACTTCTTTTTGAAGTAAAGGACACGGGCATCGGAATCTCAAGCGGGCAAAGAAAAAATATCTTCGACAAATTTGCACAAGCAGATGTTTCAACTACCAGAAAATTTGGTGGTACAGGCTTAGGTCTTGCCATATGTAAACAGCTTGTTGACCTAATGGGCGGGCAGATAGGTGTAAAAAGCCGTCTATCAAAAGGTTCTTCGTTCTGGTTCAAGATTCCTATGCAAAAGACTAATGATAATGACAATATCGAAAATCAAAAAAGCGAGAAGACAAATGCAACAAATCACTGAACGTTTTCCAAAGCTAAATATTCTGGTCGCTGATGACTATCCTATTAACCTAGAGCTTACTAAAGACATGCTTGAAATAATGGAATGCACAGTTGATTCCGCTGAAGACGGTGTTGAGGCTGTAAAGCTATGTAAGAAAAACAAATATGATGTAATTTTCATGGACGTACAAATGCCAAATATGGATGGTTACAAGGCCACCCAAGAGATTAGAAAACAAGACAGCAAGAATTGCAAAACAATAATAATAGCCCTAACAGCAAATGCTCTAAGTGGCGACATGGAACGCTGCATAGAGGCTGGTATGGATGATTACATAAGCAAACCTATTAAAGGAAAGAACTTAGAGGATATGTTATTAAAATATATTAGGAATTGCGATGAATAAAAGTAGTGAACCTGTAGTTCTTATAATCGAAGATAATAAAATGTTTCGTGATCTGGCATTTGATGTCTTTGAAAGTACGAACAGGATAATGGCACAAGACGCAGAAGAAGGCTTAGAGAAGTTCAAGGACCATATGCCTGACATAACTCTTTTGGATATTGGTTTGCCGGGAAAAAGTGGCTTAGAAATATTACCTGAAATGATAAAATACAACCCTGAATCATTTGTAGTTATGCTGACACAAAGCAATCTGGAAAAAGATGTAAAAAAAGCTAGGTCCTTAGGTGCGATAGGATACATATCAAAACCATTTACTTATAATAAGGTCGCTGAATGCATGGAATTATACCGCCTCCACAAAAAAGATTTAGAAGAAAAAGCCGCTGAGGAGCGATTCAATATCGAGAAGAGTGAAGAGGCGCAAAATATACGTGAAGAAGAGATAAAAGAGCAAAAAATCAAAGACCATGACGAGCTAATCGAAGATGAAATAAAGAACCTATCTTTGCTATTCGTTGATGATTACCCCTCCAACAGGTTCAAAGCGCAAAAATTACTCGCAAAAATGGGGTGTAGAGTTGATATCGCAGAAAATGGGCAAGAGGCTGTTAATAAATTTAAGAAGGAACATTATAATATAATATTGATGGACTCCAACATGCCAAAAATGAATGGCTATGAAGCTACAAAGTCTATTAGAAAGTATGAAAAAGAAAGCAAACTTAAAAAGTCGGTAATTATCGGCATGCCTGAGCATAATATAGAAATAAAAGAGAATCTGTGGAAAGAAGCAAATATGGATAGTTATATAACAAAACCTGCAAAAGTTTATAAAGTGAAAGCTATACTTAAAAAATATATCGAAGAAAATATTGAACAAAAGTAACTTACAATGTCAAAACAAAAATCAGATCAAGAATCAAAAATAAAATCCCTTTCAGAGGATATTGAGCTATTTGCTCATCTAGCATCACATGACCTTAAAGATCCACTAAGACAAGCTGTGGCAAACTTAGAAGAAGGCAATGGCGGTGGTGATACAAAAGAATTGATAAATAATGTTATTGATAAAATATCATATTTACGTGAATACTCACATATAGTTAATTTCAAAGGCGATGTTGAAAAAGTTAACTGCAACGAAATAATGCAAGAATGCATGTCTCAGTTATCAGAATATTTAGAGAAAAATAATGCCAAAATAATCTACAACGACCTACCTGAAATTAACGCCGTTCCTTCAAATATAAAAACAGCTTTCCTCGCTTTGATAACCAATGCTATAAACTTTAATATGAACAGCGAAAAAACCTTGGATATAAGCTGCTTAAAAGAAGATGATTACTGGAAGTTCAAATTTTCTGATAACGGTATAGGTATTGACCAGGTATATAGAAAGCTTATCTTCGCCCTTTTTCAAACTATAGAACCCGAATCCAAATTATCAGGAAACGGTACTGGCCTAGCCTTTTGCAAAAAAATAGTCGAAAACCATGATGGCAAAATCTGGTTTGAAACAAATGAACAAAATGGAACTGATTTTTATTTTACTATAGCCGCATAATAAATTTAAGGCCAGATAGTTAAAGTATCTCTTTTTACTTCATATCCATCTAATTTATCCAAAAATCTCATACCAAGCAAAGGTTCATCCATGTCAGCTTCATTTACAGAAGCCCTGATATCATAAAATGCATAATCACCTATCTTTAGACTCTCAAGTCTTATTGGTGCCCCCCTTACCGTTCCATTAGCTGTGTTATAAGTCATGATAAATCTCAAAGAATTAATATCTATACCTATTCTTCTTGCTAATTTACGATCAATCACAATATCACTAGCACCCGTATCCACCATGAACTTAACATTCTTTCCGTTAGTAACGGTATTTATATAATAGTGACCGTCCTTAGAAACCCTAAAGCTTATTGAACCATCTTCATTATTTATAGCTTTAGATGGCAAGAATGCGCCTACCACACGATCTTTAAAATCTTGAAAATCATGTTTGAATGTATATAGAACCGTTAATGACATTATTATAACCAGCCAGATGCCGGCATATTTAAATGCCTTGGACATTTTTCCTCTAAAATGCACTAACAACCCGCTACTTATCAGGACAAGTATCAAAACATAATGCACCATACTTAATGTTTGGTCTTCACTCATTTATTTACCCTTAGCTACCTCATACAATGCTATAGCTGCCGCATTTGAAACATTTAGACTTTCTATTTTACCACTTATCGGCAACCTTACAAGTAAATCACACGCTGATTTGGTCAGTTTCCGTAGTCCCTTCCCTTCTGCTCCCATAACTAAAACGGTTTTGCCAGACAAGTTTGCCTTATCAATATCCATATCGGTATGACCGTCAAGCCCTACAACCCAATAACCATCCTTTTTAAGTTGCTCAAGGCTTCTTACCAAATTAGTCACCTTACACATTCTGACGACTTCCAAAGCCCCAGATGCAGTTTTGGCCAAAACAGCCGATTCATCGGGAGCATTATCTTTAGCGAACAATATAACCTCTGCACCAAATGCAGCGCAGGAACGCATTATAGCGCCAACATTATGCGGATCGGTCACTTGGTCAAGTGCAACAATCACATCATTTTGTATAATTTCTTTTAGCCCGCATGGTGGTAATGCCGACATTTCAACCGCAATTCCCTGATGAACAGAGTCTTTTGGCAACATCTTATCAAATTCTCTAATATTTATGACTTTAGGAGTTGGATGTTTGTGATTTTTAGGTAGTTCATTTTTTGTACGTTCTGTAACAAAAATACGCTGTATTTTACGTATAGGGTTATCCAAAGCTGCAAAGCAGGCATGCCTTCCATATAGCATTATAGTTTTATTTTTAGACATATGTTTTTTTTATTCATTATTATTTGCTGTGTTTTGTAGCATAGCTATTTTATACAATAAAGCGACAGTTTAAAATTATTTATTAACCAGCATAAAGAAAAGGGAAAAAGATTTCTCCTCTTCCCTTTTATACAATTAACTAGCTTTGCTTACTAACATTTACCCATTTTTTCACATAGGCCAAGTACCAAAACTCCTAGAGTAATACCTGCACCTGTCATTATAGCACTAACAGCACCGGTAGAAAGACCTGTCAAAGCCGAAATAACGACAGCCAAACCTGTTGTTGAATAACCGGCAGCAGCAGCTACAGCAGCAATAGACATGCCACCTGTTAGAATTGCTCCACCTCCAATAATAGCAGCAATACCGAAATATAGCCCGGTAGTACAAACACTACATCCAAATTTAGAACCTAACAAAGCAGGTTTATCATCATTACTTATAGCACAAAATGACTGACCTTCAGCTTCCAATTGCGATATATCCTGACCTTCAAAACGATCTTTTATAGAGTCAGGCAAAAAGCTCGCAAAGGTTTGCTCTTGGTTAGCAACTTTCGATGCACCCATCAATGGTTGTTGCGGTTGGCTTAACTTTTCAATTACTGAAAGAATTTCAGAACCTATTTTTTTAGCTTCTTCGATTTTTTCCTGAGGGACTTCCGTAAAATCTTCTGGAACAGCTTGCTGCATAATTATCTTCCTAATATTTATTTATGATTAATTATACCTAATTAATCGGCGAATTGCATGCTAGACAAATACTAGCAATTTACAATAGTATTATTAACATATTCATTTAACTATTGACTAAAAAAGGAACATTATGGCTGCTAAAATAGATACTTTTACGGAAGAAAACTTATTTAAAACTACAGAAATTGAAGAATTTGTAAAAGTATATTTAGTAGATGAAGAAGATAGCCCGATAAGGGCGATGAACGCTAAGGTACAAGGATTAAATAAAGAAAGAGAACAACAAGGTTTTCCTGAAGTACCAAACTTATCTATGGGCATTCCTGACTTCCCTCCTTCAAAAGAGTTAATTAATGAAGTTGCTGAAAAATGGAAACATATAGCAACACTTTCTCCAAAAGAACATCTTAAACTATTTGGATATCAAAACCCAAGAGGGGGTGATGCAACCAGAGAGAAAATTACGCAGCTTTATAATAATAGATACGAAGAATCTGAAATAGGCGATGATAACGTAATGATGTTTAATGGAGCTACACATTTTTCATCAACATTATTCGCATCTCTTCGTAGCGAGAAAGATGGAGAAAAAACAAAAGTCGCAGTATTTGCTCCACATTTTCCTACACAAAAAGATCAAGTAGAAATGAATGGAAAGGAGTTCGTACCTATACGTATAAAAGAAGGGGAAACTCCTGCAACAGCATTTTCCAGAACAATTGAAGAAGAAAGAGAAAAAAGCGCAAATGGTAATAACCTAATATCCGCAGTTTTCTTAAGTTATCCAACAAACCCCACAGGTAGCTACTTTAGCAAGGAAGAGTTAAGTGACGTAATGAAGGTAGTTGAGGATCAAGGTGATATGATGCTCGGTGTGGAAAGACTCTATGATAAGATTGCAGATAAACCAGATGATATAGTTTACCCATTGCAAATTGATCCAAAATATCATGAAAAAGTCCCTTATGCAGAAGCGGCCTCTTTATCTAAAGGTTATAGCTTACCGGGCGAACATATTGCTCATGGATTTGCCTCAAAGGAGGTAATGGATATAATGGGTAAAGTTTCATTTAAAACTATATGCGGCCCTTCGGCATCTGCTGAAAATACATTACGTACAGTTATTGATTTTGAAATGCAAGGCAAGCTTGATAAGTGGAACGAAGAAATGCGTGAGCATTATATGGAAAGGGTTGGAACATTAAATGAAAATATACCTGATGGCTTTGAAGTACACCCTTTAGTTAACAAAGATAAGCATGGATCTTTTTATGTTACTATGGGAGCACCCGATTGGGTAGGTAAAGATATTCCTGATAGCGTTACCCATAAGGTTGGTGAAAAGACAAGAAAAATTGATGGCATACGGGAAAAGATGGGCAAGGTCGAAGGTGCTACTACATTTAAAAATGGCACTGATATTACCAAATTCTTAGTAGAGGCTGAAATAGGGGCTTTTGTCCCTTTAGCCCCCTTTGGTCTGGACGAACCATATTTTAGAGCTTCATGTGCAACAGATAAGGATTCCATATCCAGAGCTGTATCTGGCATGTCATCTTGTAACAAAGGGATTACCCAAGGTGAGGATATAGTTATAGAACATAAAGAACAAACCGTTACCAAAAAGCGAAGTGGAAGCTTTGCTGACAATGAACAAAGTGGAGCAAGAAGAAAAATTGAGAAATCCAGCTCAAGAGTCGCCTCTTTAAATTCAGGTGAAGAAAAAATGCTTAGCTTTGGCTAAAGGAAATACTTTTTTGATTATATCAATTGACATATTGGCATCAATATAATAAAAAGGCGCTCCTTTTATACATAACTAATGTATATCCCTTTGGAGGGGTGGCCGAGTGGTTAAAGGCAGCAGACTGTAAATCTGCCCGCGTATGCGTACACAGGTTCGAATCCTGTCCCCTCCACCACATATTGATTCGTAGCAGTTCACGTAAGTTCATAAAAGCATTGTACATCATTGCTCTATAACGTTATTGTGTTCATAGATGAGAATTCATACTGGTAAAATAAATTGACATATTCTTGTA
>Ga0213866_10000320_pt1 | contig 39736 bp, 59 predicted proteins | sample PICome_11_FD_160079 | JGI IMG/M metagenome (GOLD analysis project Ga0213866, IMG submission 160079) | Coastal seawater microbial communities near Pivers Island, North Carolina, United States - PICO284 | ecosystem: Environmental > Aquatic > Marine > Coastal | place: USA: North Carolina... | reverse complement strand
TAAAAGATGCTACGATGAAGAAAGAAAAGGAATTGAGAGCAAACGTATCTACGAGTCCAAGATATATAAGGACTTTGACGCCGATTACTCATCCAGAATTACAGGTGAGGATGGTAGCATACCTATGGACCTCCGTTTTGTTGAGTTGCGTCTTGGTAATGTATGCAACGTTAGGTGTCGCACATGTAATCCAGCAAGTAGTTCACGTTGGGTGGCAGACTATAAAAAAATTGTGGATTCCCTGGACTTCGTAAATGACGGTTATAGTTGGTTAGATCACAAACATGATTTTCAATGGCCAGAAGACGAAAATTTTTATGAGGATTTATTTAAATGTGCACCTAATTTAGAAGTACTTTATATAAATGGCGGAGAGCCTACATTAATAAAAGCACATTGGAAGTTTTTAGAAATGCTTGTGGAAAGTGGCCGTAGTAAAAATATTATATTATGGTATAATATAAACATGACACAGTTACCAGACAAAGCAATACCATTATGGAAAGAATTTAAAGAAGCAAGAGTATGTCCTAGTATAGACGACCTTGATCACAGAAACAAATACATCAGATACCCTACTGAATGGTCAGCAGTAGAAGAAAATTTAAATAAAATAATGCAAGTGCCAGAACTGAATGTAAGGATTACACAAACAGTTAGTGCATATAGTTATATCTATTTAGATGAGTTTTTAAATTGGGCACCGGTGCCTGTAGATATGAACTTTGTATATGACCCTGATTACCTATCGCCTGGAATATTACCTCCTGTCGTGAGACACGAGGCCCATGCCAAGTTTAGAAAAACGATGGGTAACAGACATGAACTTGGAACATTGTTAAGCATGTATAATGACGACGATTGGGACGAAGTTAAATGGGAACACTTTTGTCGGTACAATGACGAGTTAGATAAGATACGCCAACACGAAAAAGGTTGGAGGGAAATTTTCCCAGAGCTAATAGAAATTTTGGATAAACATGGAATTCAGCACAAATATTGAAGATCACGATAATGATGTAATGTGTATCCTACCCTGGATTCATATGCACCCGTGGCCTAATGGCAAAACTATGCTTTGCTGTGATTCTCCATGGGAACACAATATAGGCGATCTGCGAGAAAATAGTTTACAAGAAGTATGGAACAGTGAGCGAATGAAACAAATTCGTTTAAATATGCTCAACGGAACAAAATGTAAAGAGTGTGTGCGTTGTTATGAAAAAGAAGAAAAAGGACACGATAGTTTAAGAGTAAGAAGTAACCGAGACTGGTTAGAACCTCATTGGGACAAAGTTGAAAAAACAAATGCAGACGGTAGTCTCGATGATCTACACATTGTATACTTAGATTTTAGATTTAGTAATGTTTGCAACTTACGTTGTAGATATTGCGGACCTGAACTTAGTAGTAATTGGTATGCTGATGCAAAGGCAAGTACATTTAATGTAAGTCCTACAGAAAGAATTATACAAATTCGTAAAGATGTAGATAACTTTATGGAAGAATTTGATCCTATGTTGGAACATATAGAGCAAATATATTGGGCTGGTGGCGAGCCTATTCTAATGGACGAGCATTGGGGCATTATGAATAGACTTGTTGAAATGGGCAAAACTGATATACGAATATTTTATAATACAAACTTTACAACATTAGAATACAAAGGACAAAGTGTATTAGATTTATGGAAAAACTTTGATAATATTAGTGTTGGAGCCAGTTTAGATGCAGAAGGCGTACGTGGAGAATATCAACGTAAAGGTACTGTATGGGCAGACGTTGAAAAAAATATAAAACAATTAAGAGAAAAATCGCCTGAAGTAGATTTTTATATTAGTGCAACAGTTAGTGCCTATAACGCCTGGCATATTACTGACTTTCATAGAAGTTGGGTAGATAAAGGATATATAAAACCAGGAGACTGGTATATGAATGTACTACTAAACAATGAAAGGTTTAGAATGAGTGTGCTACCACAAAGTTTAAAAGCAGAAATTAAATCTAAATGGAAAAAACATTTAAAATGGTTAGAGCCACAAGATAATATAGGACGAGCTACTGATGGATATAAAAGTTCTATACAGTTTTTAGATGATGATCACACACATTTACTAGAAGAATTCAAGGCATTTAATAAAGAATTTGATAAATTGAGGGAAGAAAATTTCGATGACGTATATCCGGAGTTGGCAAGTCTGTGAGCTATTGTATATTACCATTTGTAAATTTAGAGGCTAGAACTGATGGCACGATATCCCCTTGCTGTATTATGCAAGATGCCGCCCCTGAAAGTTTAAGTAATGGTGATAAACTAAGTGATGTATGGCAAGGCAAATGGCTAACACAATACCGCAGAGATTTCTTATCAGGTAAAAAACCTAAAGCATGTGATAATTGCTGGAAGGAAGAAGACGCAGGAATACAAAGTAAAAGACTAAGAGAACTCACATACTATAAAAACGAATTAGGATTAGATAATTTAGTACAACCTACTGAAACACCAATAACATTAGATTTAAAATTAGGAAATATTTGTAATAGCAAATGCAGAATATGTACAAGTTTTGCAAGTAGTCAATGGGGTAAAGAAGAAATAGCAATAGATTCTAACAATAAGACTAGAGTATTAAACTTTAATCACTTAGGTAGTTGGCCTAAACGTAACGAAGACTTTTGGAAAGAAATAGATCATTGGGCACCCCATATTAAAAAACTAGAATTTTTTGGCGGCGAACCTTTATTGATAGATAGGCATTATGAAATATTAGAGAGATGTGTAGAATTAGGCGTAGCAAAAGATATAAGTATTAGTTATAATACTAATGGCAGTATATTTCCAGAAGATAAGGTTGACTTATGGAAACAATTTAAAAGTGTTCTAATATTTTTTAGTATAGATGATATAGATAATAGATTTAATTATATAAGGCACCCTGGTAAGTTTGATGAAGTAATTAACAATATGAACAAGTTTGCATTACTAGAAGGCAAATTCGAGTTCGGTATATTTCAAACAATAGGCATACTAAATATATGTACAATGAATGCTCTCACACAATTTTGTGAGAAACACTTGCCTATGAGATTGCATTATAACATGGTATTTGAACCCAAGCATATGAGTGCTAAGTGCTTACCTGCAAATGTAAAACAAAGTATAACACAGATGTACGATGGAGAGCAACCAGAGTTTATAAAAAATACTTTAGATTTTATGAACGGCGAACAATATAGTGAGGAGTATTTTAAGCAGTTTATACATACAACAAAATTTGGAGATGAGTATAGAAACGAAAGTTTTGCAGACACATTTCCTCAATTATATGAGTTAATAAAACATGAGTGGTAACGAATACAGTAAAACATTTTGTCCTTATCCCTGGATACATGTAATGACACAACCAACAGGAACAGTAAGTTGGTGTTGTGTAGCTCGTGATAATTTTAAAAATGACGATGGTTCAATGGTTGACTTAAATCAAGGACACAAAATAGAAAGTGTCTGGAACAGCAACCATATGCGTAAAATCCGTAAGCAAATGATAGAAGGCGACGTGGTAAAAGGTTGCGAACATTGTTATGATTTAGAAGATATGGGCTTTCCTAGTTATAGAACAAACTATATAAGAGACTGGTTTGAATATAGCGGAAGAGGAGAAGAAATACACGAAATCATAGAACGCAGTATAAACAACGACTATAAAGTAGAAGAATCTCCAATGTACTTGGATTTTAGACTAGGCAATATGTGTAACCTGAAGTGTAGAATGTGCCAACCTCAAAATTCAAGTCAAATTCAAAAGGAATATAAAAAGATAGAAACTGCTGAACCCAGAGCAGGGCAGTTTATAAAAGATAACTTTACTTGGGGGCAGTTTGTTGATAACTTAACTAATTGGGAAGATGATCCAGACTTTTTAAAACAAGTTGAGGAATGGTTACCTAATGTAAGTAAACTTTATTTTACAGGTGGCGAACCAACTATTATAGAACGTGTATATTGGATTATGGAAAAGTGTGTGGAAATGGGTATTGCGAAAGACATAGAGCTAGTATTCAATAGCAACATGACCAACATTCAGAAACGTTTTCTGGACTTGGTAGAGCAGTTTAAAAGTGTATTAATGTGTGTAAGTGTAGATGCATATGGCCATGAGAATGAATATATCAGAGGTGCAAGTCATTGGAAACAAGTTGAGAAAAACTTGCGGAAATATTGTGCTAGTGATGTTATTGGTACTGTACTGTTTAGTCCTGTTATACAAATCTATAATGTTTTAACAATTACAAAATTACTTACATTTATAGAAGAGTTAGAAATAGAATATGGCAGAGAAGTATTTGTAACGTTCTTAATATGCGATTATCCTACAAGTTTAGACTTTAGAAACTGCCCAGAGCAGGTACGTGAAGTAGCCGCAGGTAGATTAGAGCAGTGGCTAAAACAAAGCAAAGTTCTAGCAAATAGACCTGAAAACGTGCAAAGTATAAATGCAACTATAAAGGCATTAAAAGAAAACAGAAAAGAAAATTGGGAACAAGAGCTAGTAACATTTAAAAAATATACAAAATTACTAGACAAACAAAGAAACGAAAGTATGGAAGAAGCATTGCCAGAATTACACAGGTTAATGTATAAATCAAACAGATGAATATTTTACTAAATGGTTGTAGCCATGTAGAAGCAAGTGAATGTGATAAGGGTTTAAAATATTTTTTGCAAAAAAAACTTAATTCTGATGTGACAAATATTGCTAAAGGTGGTGGTGGAAATCATCGTATACTCCGTACAACAATGGAATATTGTGAGAACAATAACGTAGACCTAGTTTTTATAGGATGGAGTACACACGAAAGATTTGAGTTTAGTTTTGATGGTGAACGCAAAGATTACACATTATATAAGCAAAGTGAAAATGTAGATTTACAAAAGTTTTATAGATATGCAGATTTACATTTAGCAGATTGGTCTACTGGTTTAGAAGATACAGTTACATATCAGTATGCATTACAAACATATTTAGAAAGTAAAAATATAGATTATGTTTTTTGTAACATGTTTAATAGCATACCGCATAACTGCCAGATACCACTATGGAATAGCATAGATACAAGTAAATACTATAAGCCGGAAGAAAGTTTTATAGAACAATATATGAACCTCTACCCTAATGGGTTTAGCGAAACAAAACATATAACTGATGAAAAAATATATGATGAGATGGCTGAAACCCTTATAGAAATGTACAGATGGAGATATTTTACATGACAGAAGAAAATAATACCCCAAACCCTAAAAAGGAAAACGATGACTTAAAGTTGACTCCTGAAGAGGAAGAGCAATTAAAAAAGAAATTAGAAGAGTTAAGAAAAAGAGACCCATTTGTTTATAGATAATGAGAATTTTAGGACTTAGTTTTGGATTTCATGATGCTGGTGCCTGTATGCTACAGGACGAAGTAATAGAATTTGCTGGGCATTCAGAACGTTATAGTAAAATAAAAAATGATCCATGGCTAAGTCATGAGCTAGTTGGTGCCGCAATCGAAGGCGGAAAACCAGATGTAATTGTATTACATGAAAAAGCATGGCTTAAAAAACTAAGAAACATATATGGAAGAAATTGGTATGGGTTAAGAGAGCCCACACAACGCCAATGGATTAAAAAGTTTTATCCTGAATTAAAAGATATACCTATTAAAGATTATTTACATCACGAAACACATGCGGCCGCAGGTGTATTAAGTAGTAATTTTGATGAATGTGCTGTTATGGTTATAGATGCTATTGGTGAATTTGATACTGCTACTATATGGAAATGGCAGAACGGCAATCTTAAAAAAATGCATACTACGTCTTTTCCAAGTAGTTTAGGATTATTTTATAGTGCTGTTACACATCATGTAGGCCTTAAGCCAATGGAAGATGAATATATCTTAATGGGCATGGCCGCATACGGTAAGCCAGAAAACTGGAAACCATTAAGTAAAAAAATGGGCAAAAGATTTTTTAGAATGAAACACCCGTGGATGAGTCACAGTCGAACAATACAGATGAAAGAAAACCTACAAAGAGGATTACCTAAAAATAGTTTTGTGGGTGTTGACGAATTTGATATGGCCGCGGCCGCACAAGACCAAGTTGAGCAACGTGTAAATGCTTATGCCCAATATGCCAAAGAAATTACTGGTAGTAACAATTTGGTCTATATGGGTGGAGTTGCACTTAATTGTGTAGCAAATAGTATGCTTACAGATATATTTAAAAATATTTTTATAATGCCTAACCCAGGTGATTGTGGTAGCAGTTTAGGTGCCGCCGCTCTAGAATTATACAATAAAACAGGTGAACGTGTAAAGTGGGAAACACCTTATTTAGGATACAACATAGAGGGTAAGTATCCAATTAAAAAAGCATTAAAAAGTTTAAAAGAGGGGGAACTCTTTGGAATAGCAAATGGTAGAGCTGAATTTGGGCCACGTGCATTAGGTAATAGAAGCCTATGTGCAGACCCAAGGGGGCCTGACGTAAAAGATAAGATGAACGTTATCAAAAAACGTCAAAAATTTAGACCATTTGCACCAATGATTTTGGAAGATTATGTGCATGAATATTTTGAAATGCCAGGAGGTATTTCACATGCACCATACATGCAGTTTGTAGCAAAGTGTAAAAAGCCAGATGAGTTCCCTGCAATTATTCATGAAGACGGAACAAGCCGTGTTCAAACAGTTCGCAAGGAAGAACATCCTGACTTACATAAACTTCTTACAAAGTTTTACGAAGAAACAGGCTGTCCAATGTTACTTAATACAAGTTTAAACATAAAAGGACAACCTATTGTAAACGATGAAGAAGATGCCAAAGCCTTTGCTCAACACTATGGAGTAAAGGTTCATGTCCGAGATTGATTGGCATAAAATCCAACGAAAACTAGAAGGCAGATGTCACTTTTGCGGTGGCGACTTACCTGATCATAGAGGAGTATGTCCTGTCTATGGAGAAGAACTACATAAAAAATGGGACGGTATTAATAAAGGCATAGATGAAATAGAAGATGCAGTAAATTATATATTGGAAAAGAATAAACATGTTTGATATATTTTACATAGGAGAAAACAATAGTCTTGCAGATCTTTTTCCATTCGCTAAACAAATAAAATCTGTAGACCAAGCAATACCAAATACAAAAATGTATTGGGTAATAGATCCTAATATAGAAATTATAGACATGGATATATTTGATTTTAGACCTGATAGTTACGATATGGGTTATACTCATGTGTGGAAATGGGATAATCAAAATTACGGTGGTGTAACATTACTGCCAAAAAACAAGTCTGAAGGAACTAAAGAAATAAACAAAATAGTTTGTAAAAAAACTTTTGATAAATTATTCACTAAAACACCAGGAAAATATTTTGATAAAAATCCGTACGCAAGTCATGTATGGTGTATAGATAAAGAATACAAGTTACCAGAAGATATAAATTGGGCTCCAAGTAATTTCGAACCTAACTTTATACATAGTTTTCATTTACGTGGACAATTAGAGCATAAGTATCCTGCAGAAGAAGGCGGTATAAAATTATATCCCAGAGAATGGAAAACCGCAGATACAAAATATCATAATTTCTTAGATATTAATCTAGAATATCCTGTAATGCTTGTAAAAGATATTGATGACTATGCCCAGAGAAATACATTTAATCACGACTATGTTTGGCTAATCGACGGACAATATAAAGTAAACAAACGCACATTAGACTGGGTACCTAATCCATTTGAACAAGACATGATACATGTTTTTCGTATGCCATATCAACTTACTGAAAAATATCCAGAAGAGATGGGAGGTATCCGTTTAGTACCTAAGAAATGGAAAAATGCAGAAATTAAAATACATAAAGACTGCCCAGTTGAAGATGAGAACTATGATGTATTCTATACAAACAAAGACTTTGATGCAGAAACATTTGAGTATTATGCTAAACGTTCAGAAACAGACTGGTTTTGGGTAGTAGATAGAGACTATGATTTTAACGGTAAACTATTATATGTACCTGGAAAGCATGAAAGAGAATATATACATGTTTTTAAATGGGGATTGGAGCATAGATATTTACCTGAGGTAACAGAGCTATGGGACGATCGAGTTGCTGGTATATTTTTAATACATAAAAACTTTGACTTTACCAAAAAGAAACTACACACAGATACAGTACCAGTAAGGTATGATATATTCTTTACAGATGATTTAAATGATTATAATACATACAGCAGAAAAAGTAGAACAGATGCTTATTGGCTCGTAGATTCCGAACATGTCATATCTGAAGTGTTTAAGTGGGTTCCTGCATATAGTGAACAAAAATTTATTAATATATTTAAACTACCAAATCAGTTAGAGCATAAGTATCCACGTAGTATAACAAATGTGAGCGATAACAGATGCGGTGGTATAAAGTTAGTACCAAAAAAGTTTAATACTGACGACATAAAATACCAAGGTTTATTAACAGATATAGAAATAGTAGAGTTTGAAACATTTAGTTCTGAAGAAGATGGCAGACAAAAATCTAAACATGAGTGGTTTTGGGTAATAGATCCTGATGTTGATGTATTAGATGAATTTAATTTTGATTTTATACCTGATACATGGGACGAAGGAAAGACTCATGTATGGCAAAAACTAAATCCAGTAACAAAAAGACAGTACGATTACGGCGGTGTTACATTATATCCTAAAGTAAAACAAACTAAAGGAAGGCCTAAATATATTAGAGAACCTTCCTGCGTACAAAAGGAATATCCTGTATATTACTTACAGGCATCTGATTACGAAAATGGCTTACAGAGCGTCTATGAGCGTCTATCAGCACAGTCTAACAGTAATATGTACTGGATTGTAGATGCTTTTACACAAATAGACCCTGAATTTAAGTTTGATTATTACCCCACACAATATGATCAACATAACGTACATGTATTCCTAAATGAAGACAATGCGTATACGAGCGTCAGACTAGTGCCTAAACATACATTTTTAGACAACGAGTATACAGATAAAGAGATAGAAAACAATTCATTCGATCACTTAAAACAAATAAATACTATTGCGAGCCTTAGGCCTAAATGGCCTGTTATTCACTTGCAAAGTTTAGAAAAGAACGAGTTTATAAACGCGATAAAGGATATAGAAACTCCCTTTGTTTGGACTGTAGACCCAGATGTGAAAGTGAATCAAAGTTTGCTCGACAGTGGATATCTGCCTACAATAACTCAAACAAATAAAGTACATGCATGGCAAAAAGTAAATCCCGCCACAGAAAAAGTTCATGCATACGGAGGTTTAAGATTATGGCCTACCAGCAACGATTATTCAACCATCAAATCTGATGACTTAAGATTAAACAGAATTAAAAACATCAATTATGTTAAAGAAAAAGGCTGTTATACAAAACCTTATGATATAGTATTTCTCAGTTACAAAGAAAAAAATGCTGACCATAAGTTCAGAATATTACAAGATCATATAAGACAGGAAAAAATTAATTTAAATCTTATATGGGTAAGAGATGTTAAAGGAATATTTGAGGCACATAAAGTTGCTTCTACAAGAGTGCAAAGCAACATGTTTTGGGTAGTAGATGCTGACGCAGAAATTGTTAAAGACTTTAAATTTGACTATATACCAGATGTATATGATCATGAAGTTGTCCATGTATGGGCAAGTAAAAATCCAATCACAAATGATGAATACGGTTATGGAGGAGTAAAATTATTCCCAACAGAAATGGTTAGAAATGCCACTAGTTGGGGATTAGATTTTACAACAGGACTAAGTTCTAGATTTAAATCTATGCCACAAGTAAGTTGCATAACAAGATTTAATACTGATGCATTTAGCACTTGGAGGAGTGCGTTCAGAGAGTGTGTAAAACTCACACTTAATGATGATGCAGAAAGTAAACAACGTTTAGAAACTTGGTTAAACACTAGGGGCGAAGAGGAGTTTACTGCTGAAGCAGTAAGCGGAGCACTAGAGGGGAACACTTTTGCAAAAGCAAATAAAAATAATCTAGCAGAACTAGATAAGATAAATGATTATAAATGGTTAGAGGAAAAATGGAAGTCATTAAACTAAAAAATTGGAGGGAAGTCTCGGCATATATAGACGACGGCTTTTGGCAACCCACACCTAGTTATTTTGAGCATATTGTACAACATAATAGTTACTATCCCAATCATGCTTTTAGCAAAGGGCAATTAGCAAGTAAAAGTTGGTTATTAAAAGAGTTAAATCATGCTTATCCTAAAATACCTAGACCAACAATAGCAATTTTAGGGGGTTGGATCGGTGCATTAGTTGAACCTTTACATAAGTATATTCCTATAGAAAGAATTTATGGTATAGATACTGATGCGGAAGCAATAGAAAAATCAGAAAAATTAAATCAACCATTTGTTCAAGACAGTTGGAAATATAAAGGTGTAGTACATGATGTGGATATGTTAGATTGTAGTGCCATGGAGTTTGAAACAAGTGGTGAATTAATTAACGTAAAACCAGACTGGATAATTAACACCAGTTGTGAGCATATGAGTACAGGTTGGTTTGATACTGTAGACAATGACCAACTAATTATCATGCAAACAAATAATTCAGAAGAGTTTGACGGACATATAAACCCATGTTATACTGCAAAAGAGATGGAAGAAAAATATCCTTTATCTCAAACAATTTATATAGGAGCAATGGAAACTCCTGCTTACACAAGATTTATGCAAATAGGATACAAATGATAGTAATAAATTTCTTTGGCGGACCCAACTCAGGTAAAAGCACACAGGCCGCAGGTATATTTCATAAGATGAAAATAAATGGATATACTGCTGAGCATGTAAACGAGTATGCAAAAATGTGTGTATGGGAAAATAGGATAGACCTTCTGGAAGACCAACTTTATGTAATGGCAAAGCAAAATCGCAGAGTTAAAAGATTGCAAGATAAAGTAGATATTTGTATTACTGATTCACCTGTAATGTTAAGTTCTATATATCGAGATGCCTATGGCGATCCTCACTATAGCGATACATTAGATAAGATAGCATTTGAATGTTTTAACCAAAATCAAAACATAAACTTTATGTGCAAAAGAGTAGATCAAGATTGGGACGGTAGTAGCAGAGCACAAGATTATAATGAGGCATTACGAATAGACGATAAAATGTATAAAATGTTTAGGGACTATAATATACCTTTTTATCATTTAGATATAAACAAAGACACAATAGATACTGCTTATACATATATACAGAAATGCCTAGATAAGAGGAACTTTTGATGAAATTAGCAGTTTGCGGTTGCAGTTGGAGTAGCCGAGACAGACAACAACCGGGTTTAGAGTTTGGCCAACTTATTGCTGACCATTATAGTTGGGACTATGTTAATACCGCAGTTGTAAGTGCCAGTAATTTTATAATAAGACTGCAAATACAACATGCGATAGAAAACGAAAATCCAGATTTGTTTATTATAAATTGGACTAATCCAGCAAGGATAGAATGGAACTTTGGCGGCAAGGAATACAATCCTTTACAAGGTTTAAAACATGTAAGTTATACAACTAGCACACATTCACCTGACGATGAGCTTCATCCTGCTGGAGAATTAGTAGATCCCACAATAGCATTTAACACATTCCAAAGTTTATTTTGTGAAGATTTACAACTAAGTTTTACAGAAGTATGTGAAACTTATCCTGTTATGTCTAGTACTTGTACTGAACAAAATTGGAATGCATTGCGACATTACTACACTAATCTATACGATACTGCTTTAGAGTGTCACAAGCAAATATACATAATGCAAAGTGCTATACAGGAATTACAGAGACACGATATACCCTTTTTAATGAGTCCTAATACATTAGACTTTTTACATGATTTACAAACATTACGTGGAGAAACAGATCCACAAAAAATATTAAAAGACAGTTACTACCCATTATGGGATATGATACCTGAGAGAAATAAAATTGATGGTGTTGCAAGTATGTTATCAGAAGTTGATAGCAAATTGTATGATACTTATGATGAAAATCCAGGACGATTACTAAGTAGCCACATATCTCCACTTGCCCACAAGGCTTATGCTGAAAGATTAATACCCAGTATTGATAATTTGATTATATAAACCTATAGAGTGTTCTCTAGGTAATTTTACTAAATGATTTCTATTATGCAGTAAGATATCGTTCATATCTTGTAGCATATCTATTAAATTATTATGGGTTAAGTTAGATAATTCTGTAACAATATCTATAATTTTATCTGTACGTTTGACAAAATCTAGTTCTGAGTCATAACTTTCGTCCCACCATTTACCAAAAGTTTTAAATCCTAATTCATGTAGATGCTTTAAACTACCTGGCATTCCGTTTAAAATAAAAGGCTGTAAACATGCAATAGGTTTAAGTGTTTTTTCATTTATAAACATATGACCTTTGTTATAATGGAACAAACTTTCATTTACAACTTGTATATAACTTAATTGTTGCAACTCCCAACCCATTATACTTACTAAATTTGGTACTTCTAAGTCTAAACTAAGATCATATTCCATAGGTAACATAGGTACAAGCTCTGGGAAATCTTGTGTATAAAAATCCATGTCATACTCATCTGGCTTTCCTAATGTACATAAAACATCAGGATTATTTTTAAATGCATCAACAAATTTAAACCTGTTTTCATCTGGACGCCTATTAAAACTAGATATTTTATACTCACGTTCTGTATAAGATTGCACTACTTCAAACACCATAACATCACTATCCTCTCTGATAGGATGTAAACATGCCCTCCCTACTTCAACAATAAATCTGTTAAAATATAAGTCTAAATCGTGACTATTATATGGATTACCATCTACATAAAAGTATGGTTTTTGTATATTATATTTGCTTAAAGTGTTGTCTATTATGCTTTTATACTGGTCATACTCATGCTGTATGCTGTTATTTCTGCTCTCAAAAGTGTAATCAAAGAGCAGGAAACACTTTCCATTCTGTATGTCTTGTACAACTTTATCGCTTATATCAAACACATACTCTGCGTCTAACATAGCAGTCAGTATTAAATGGTATATATACTTGCCTTCTATCATTATTGTGTCTGTAGAGATAAAATAATCAGTATTACCAAAACACCTGGAAAGATTATCTTCCATAGTAAATTTGTTATGCTGATCATAACCAATATATATTTTCTCCATATCTATATTTAAGTAAATAGTAATATGAAATTAGTAGTTTGCGGTTGCAGTTGGAGTAGTAGAGATTATACATATCCTGATACAGAATATGGCTATTTTATCTCCAACGAACTTGGCTGGGACTATCAAAACATTGCACGAGTAGGCGGAAGTAACTTTAATATAAGGTTACAAATAGATTATGCAATCAAAAATTTAAATCCTGATTTTATAGTTGTAAATTGGACAACTCCTGATAGATTTGACTGGAACCATCGTGGTAATTTATACGAAATAGAAAAAGGTTTAAAGCAATCAGACTATAGTGTAGATAAGTTTTTTACTAACGAGTGGAACCACCCTTGCTATCCTGATATAGAACCTACCATAATGCATCAAAGTATGACTGGATTAGTTACATATGATGACTTCTCTAGAACATATGAAGAAGCCTGTGTTTGGTGGGACGATTTACCTGCTCATATGAACAAGGCACAATGGGAAAGTATGAAAACTTTCTATATAAATTTATATGATACAGATCTAGAAGCACATAAACAATACTATATGATGGAAAGTGCTGTAAATCAAATGCAAAGAGCAAATGTACCGTTCCTGTTTTGCCCAAATACGTTTAACTGGAAACAGAATATACAAGAACGATATAAACTAACTGATGAACAAAAAGAACAATATTATATTGACGGTTTAACTTACGATTTTGTGCCTGAAAAGAGCTTACAATTATATACAGGTATTGCTGATGCTTTGGCTTGGGATTACGAAACTATGGAAGATCCAATTGGCCATCCTACACATAATCATTGTCATCATTTAAGTGCTTATGCACATAAAAGGTGGGCTACAGAAATCGCAATTCCTAAAATTAAACAAATTCTTTAATGTGTTTGCAGTTGCCTCTAAAAGTATAACCAGGGCAACTACATTTACCCTCTTCAATAGTATATGTTTTACCATTTGACCCTTTGACTACTTTGACATTAGGAGCAATTTCTTCAGCTCTTTCACCAATCTTTTTAAACTTGCGTCTTGTTTTACTGAATTGTTTGATAGGTGTTTTAAATACCGTATCATTATGTTGGACAAGTTGTCCTGCACTATTAACGTGATAAACTCCGTTAGCAATCTTATACTTTCCCCAATCTGTTACTTCTTGTAGTATCTCAATCACGATAAAATCCGTCCCTAACACTAAAACGTGTTATTGTTAAAAATAAGATGCTTGTAAATATTGTTTGCATAAACTCTATCATTATGCATTTGCCAACATATACATTATATAAGTTACTATAACAAATATACTATTAAGAGTAGCGAAATTACTTCTTTGTACTACATTTACTTGTGGGAAAGTCCATTTGGGAAGTCTCACATAAGAAACAATCCAAACAAATAATGCTAAAAATAATATATAACCAGTCATTACGCCGCCTCCACTTCTGTTTTAAGTTGAGGATCTTTCTGATCAAACCAACCATTTGCAGTTTTGTATTGACACTGATAGTCATTCCTAGTACCACCCTCACCAGGTATCCATTGTTCTGCTCTGCTGATAATAGCAGAGTTCCAATAAGATTCATCGCCTGGGGTGTGATGGGTACGACATTTCCATTGCTTGTCCTCATAATAGAACTGAACAGGAATCTCCCAACTCTCACAAATTGGGCCTTTACCGTCGCCATTTTTACCAAGATCACGTATCTCCCAGTCGATGATATACTCTTCGAAAGCCTCGTTTTTGCTTTCTATAAGTTTAGTTAATGTAGGAATGCCATTAGCAACAATGCTGTTGACATTGTCTTCAGTTAAGTCAGTAACAAAATAAGTGCTACCACCCTTAAACTTCCAATATGATTCATCTACACCATGTTCATAACCTTGGTCATGAGCGGCATAGTTTTCTCTGTGTTGAGTTGTTATTACTAAAGTTCTGTTAATTGGCATATTTACTCCTACCTAAATATTTAATATACATATAGTATAGCAAATATCCTGAATATGTCAAGCCTTTTTAATAACTTTTATTTAAAATGTTTACTTAATATGTTATTGACATGACCGCCAATACTTGAATGAATTAGATCTAATTCTACTATGATTTCCACTTCTTGGACAACTGCATCTATGTCTTGCTTACCGAAAAAATTACTTAGATCATCTAGTATAATATCGTTTTGTATATTATCAATTTCTTTACTAGAGCCGTCTTTATATCGTAAAGTAACCATACTAACAAATTCTGCAGGTATTTCCTGGGTGAAAATTTCACTCAGGAAAGAATTTATCTGCATTGACTTATTTTTGGAACGCCCGAGTACTACAATTCGAGCCTTACCGTTAGACATTTAAGATTCTTTAGGTGGTCTGCCTGGTCCCTTTTTAGGTGCTAGGCTAGGGTCTAAATCATACGCCGCTTGTCTTTTTGCTTTGGCATCTTCCATCATTGCTTTTGCATCACCTTCAATTAGTTCTGCTTGAGCCAGTAATCCTTCTGCTTGACTATTAACTGATGCCTGATCAATTTGCTGTTCCATTAATGTATCAGGATTAACTTCGGTGTTAAGAGGAGGATTAGTACCTTCGTCTAACTTTTTAATTTCCTTATTTACTTCTGATAATGCAATCTTATCTGTAGGTGTAGGTGTTAAAAATACTAAATCACTTGATACTTTAATAAGTTTTTTACTAAAATGCAAATCATTTAGTACATTACTGCCGTCTGTAAATTGCCTTCTACTTAAAACTTCTGAAATTTCATTTGATTCCTGAGCTTCTAAACTTTGCACAATGTTCATTAAATCATCATGTTTTTGATCATCTAAAGAAGTTGTCTCAACAATTAGAGCATTTTCTGGTTCGTTAGGAACTTCTCTAAAAACCACAACACATGGTTTTTCACCATATTTTCCTACATGTTTTAATACTGCCATTTTATTCTCCTTCTGGAGCCTCTGCTGGTGCTTCTGCTTCTGCTTCTTCGTTAGCCGCATTTTGCTCTGCTACAAAGTTTAAGAATGTAGAAAGTTTGTCAAAAACTGCTCCTACTTGCGTAAGCTCATTACCTCTAAAGGCACCTCTTTGTGAAGCCAAGTCTACAATTTGTGCTAGTAACTGTAGATCTTGTAAACCAATGCTTTCAGGTACTTCAGACCCTTGAGCTTCTGCTGGTGCTTCTGTTTCTGCAGTTGCAACTTCTTCATTTACTGCTTCTGCTTCTGTTTTCTTGTTATCAGCCATTTATTTTCTCCAATAAATTAAATTTTCTATACCACTATTTAACACTATACTTAATGTATAGGTAATAAAAATGGTCTATTTTCTTATTTCTTCTATACCTGATTGCATATTATAGTAATGATAAAAGTTTTCCTTGTCTATGGGACTTGCAAAATATACATATATAGTTTTATGTCCAAAAACATCTTCTATATCATAATAAACAAGATCCTCAGGTATTGTTTTAATGTATTCAAGTACAATGTCTAGTAATGAATCCTCACCAGATGCTCTGTAATCGTCAGAATTCCTAACAACTTTTCTATCTTTTTGTATTTCAACTTTGACTTTATTACGCAACATAGTAACAAATACTTCGTTACCATGTAAATTTTGCCAATCTTCTCTAGTAAGAACAGTTGTGTAATTAATCATTTTCTCTAGTATAAGGTACTGTAATACCAAAAGGTGCTACAGGACTCTTGCCTCCATAGCCTGAGCCATGTACTATAAATAAAGTATCACAATAGTTTTCATCACCCCAACTACCCCAAGGATATCCGTCAGTAAACATAATATGTTTCTTAGGAACAATACCTGCATCTTTCATATAATCAAATACACAATCGAATTCAGTACCGCCACCACCTTGAATGTCGTATTCTAAAAACTCTTCCATATTGTGTGGTGTAAATGTTACAGGATTATGGACTTCAGTATCAAAACAGAATAAATGTATTCTAAAATCAGTATACTGATCCATAATACCTTTAACTTCTGATAAAAAGTCTCGCAACATTTCATCATATATAGAACCTGATACGTCCATGGATATTGCAACATCTATTGTAGTTTCTCTGTCCATTCCTGGCAAGTAAAAACCTTCATTAAGACCTTTTCTGCTAGGTGTCTGATAAGTATAATCACTCTTTATAACACTCTGAATTTGCATAGCAATTAATTGTCTCCAATCAAGTTGCGGATTTAACAATTTATCAAGAACTCTTTTAACACCACCTGGCAAATTACCAGCACCAGCCGCCTTGGCGGCCTGCATAGTAGCATTTTTAAACTCTTGTGAAATCTGCTCTTTTTCTTCAGCAGTATATTTTGCAGGACCTTTTTCGTCGCCACCTTCAGAATTGGCTTCTCCACCTTCTCCAGTTGCTCCTTCGTCGTCTCCTTCTCCTCTGTCTAAATGCATATCAAAAGATTCAACATCAATTACCCTGCCTTCTTCTTTTGCTTGTTGGAATAGGTCATCATAAATTTCTTCAGATACCATACCTCTATATTTCCAATCAAAACAAATTTGTACTAATTTGATCTCCTCTCCAATTTTAGCATCAATTAAATCAGCATTAATAACATAGTCGTTTGCAATATTCCATAAACGTGGATCTCTGTCGCCACGTCTAGTTGCATCAAAGTGATCATACACACAATGCAATACTTCATGACCAATACCAAATACAATTTCGCCATCGCTCATTGCCGCAACAAAGTTCCTGTTATAGTAAAAGTATCTGCCGTCAGTTGCAAGAGTAGGACACCATTCTGTAGCATCTTTAAATCTAAGTCTAGTAGCCAAATTACCAAAGAAAGGAGCAGAAATTAACATTTCTATCCTTGCCTTAATAAGTTTATCTTCTATTTCTACAGACGTTAAAGATGTTTCAGGTATTTCTGTTAGAGCTTTAGCAACTCTATCTTGTGGTCTTTCTGTCTTTGCACTTTTTGTATCTGACATTAGTTACTCCTTAATTAACTATACCATTATTATAGCAAAAAAGTGTTATTTGTCAAGTAGATTCTCTATGTTTCTTCTATTGATCTTTGCAATCCTTATGAAGTTTTCATAATTATGTTCTAATCTAGGCTTAAGGTCGTTTAGCATATCTTTAAAGTTATTCTCTTTAACAATATCTGTTATAACATTGATTATCCAATCTATTCTTTTTTCATGGTTAGTTGTATTATATCCTGTACCAAATAAATCATCAAAAGTATCGAATCCCCAATCTTGTAATAATTTATATAAATTATAATCACCTAAAATAATAAAAGGACGTTTTCCTAAAATAGGCTTCAGTGTTTTTTCTGTTATAAATACATCAGAATATGTTGTAGTTTCTGTAACCACATTAAGAAAATGGCTGTTCCAATTATGAGGATGCCCTAAAGTACTAATATCGTTTGTAATTCCTATGTCTCCGCCTACTGCTTTATCACCTTCAGGATTAATTATATCAGTTTGCAAAAAGACTCTCTCTCCACCTATACTAACATGCCCTAAAGTTGATAAGTTACGTTTTTCTAATAAATTTGTTAGTTCAACTCTATGACGATGAGGTTTTCTATTGAGACACATAAATGGTTTGATTTCATCATTAAAATTATAAGGGTCAAATTGTGTATATCCACTTAAATTTTCATACACAAAATCTACCCAGAAACTAAAATAATGCTGACCCAAACGATTACCAATGTATGTAACATTATATTCTTTTAATGCATTATGTACTTCAGCGAACTCTCTTAACCTTTTATGGTCTTCATTAGGAGGACTATAATAATTATCCCAATCAGGACCACTATAGCAATATATTCTTTTATTTTCTTTTCTACAAGTCTCTAAAACTTTTTCTAATTTATCAGTAGGTTTTATCCAAGTAGTATCTATTAAACAATCGTTATCATTTAATTGGTTTAAAATTTTTTGTTGAATCTTTAAATCGTGGATACCTATTATATTATCAGGCTCTGCGGCGTCGGTAGTAAAACCTTGTGTGTACCATAATGACATAATTATATTTATAGTTTATTTAAAAGGGAAAATCCGCTTTCTAGGACATACTATACTAACGGATCTTTCAACTAGGCTTTTGCCATATTGTAGTAACATCTGGCCCTACTGTTTTCAGGCACTCTACTACACGGTTCAATAAAAAATCCCCCTGTTACCAGGGGGATCAAACTCGAGCATTCTTAGGTAGGGAGTAACATAGGTAGGTACTCGAGTTTAAACTATCGCCTCTCCATTAGGCTATGTATTTTGTATACCTCTCACTAAATGTTTTATGAAGTTCTTTATCAAGATCAGTTCTAACATTGAACCTAATCTGATAATCTTTCATGATTGTTTTAAATAAAAACACTACCATTTCAGGCTCAAAGTTATCATAACTGAACTTAACAGTATTATTAAGGGCCTTCCTGAACTTATCGTCAATGCCATTTTCTTTAAACATTTCATTAAGCTCATATGCAAGTCCTACTACTAGTGAGTATTTTGCAGATATTTCCTTAGACAGTTTAGTATCTAGTTTTTTAACTTCTCCGCCAATAATTTGGTCAGGGTTAGGTAGTTTACTAGCAATCTTTCTGTGTTCTACAAACTTGATTGCCATTCCTTCTCCAATAGCACCTGCTATCTCGGCTTTCTGCTCAAAAGCATCTGCGTTATCGAAGCCATCTGCCGCCAACATCTCACTTACAAAGGTCCAACTTCTTGGTGTTGCAAATGATTGTGAACTGCTTTTTGCATCAAAGTCAAAAAGATCACCTTTTGAAAAACTTAAATATCCTATAACATCAGGATGTATTGTATTTTGCATTGCCCATTGAGACCAATCTTCAAAGTTTACTTCCATATTAATATGTCTAAACCTGTTAGCCAACGGTGCAGGCATTCTATAAGTAACACCTCTGTCAGTTTCACGGTTACCTGCCGCAATAATTTTTACATTATCAGGTAAATTGTATTGTCCAATACGTCTGTTCAATACTAACTGATAAGCCGCCGCCTGTACACTTGGAGGTGCTGAATTTAATTCGTCTAAAAACAATACAACATTGTCATATGAGTCTGCAAGATCTTGACTAGGCAAGTCACTTGGCGGGCTCCATTCCATTGTGTTGTTTTCAGGATTTCTAAAAGGATACCCTCTTAGATCAGTTGGCTCTAATAATGCCAACCTCATATCTATCATTAGAGCATTTCCTAGTTCACCTTCGTCAACAAGTCCTTGCACTAATTCAGATTTACCAATTCCAGGTGCTCCCCAGATAAAAATTGGTCTGTTTACTTTTAAAGCCCTTAGAATAATTGGCTTTACTGATTTTGCTCTTACGTTTAATGTTTCCATTTTTAGTTACTCCTTAATTTAACCTATACAAATAGTATAACAAAAAATTACTCTAAGTCAAGCCTTATTTGAAAAAAGTTTTGAAAATAATTTTTCTTGCTCTTCTCTTGTATAAGGTTCCTCATTAAATGCAATTCTTTCTTCTGTGTTTAATTGAGACCAAACACTAAAATTACTATCATAACTTTCATTATCGTTATATGTAAATTTATAAGGTCCTGCATCTGTCATAATCATTGTTATCTCCTAAGTTGTCTATACATTATACACATTATCTAACTTTTGTCAAGCCATAAAAAAAGGCACCTAAGTGCCTTTTTATACCATAAGTAGAACTTATGAATTAGCCATTGCTTTATAACCAGCGGCAATTACTGCTCTGCTTGGAGTACCAAGTCTGTAAACATTTCTGCTTCTTCCTTTGGTATCAGTTACAGTATTAAGATAGATTGGATAACCTTTAAATCTTAATGCTTGGATAACTGCTTGTGGGTTACCTGCTCCGAATTGAGCTCTTAGTTGTGCAGAACTTAGAGTTCTACCTGATTGAAGTGCTGATAGCACTTTGCTTTCTTTAGTAATTGTCATTGACATCTCCTATTTTTTACTTATTTGAGTTCAGTATAACACTAAACATACAAGTATTATACACTAAAATAGGATATTGTCAAGCCTATATTACATCAATAAAGGCCGAAATATCTGAACCATTAAGTTTATACCATGCAGAATCTTCTGCATCATAAAAAACCATCTTTTTCTTAGTAAAATAATATGGCCATTTCATTTGCTGATCTAAAACTAAATACATTTTAGGTGTAGGAACTATATTATGACTATAGTCATATGCAGTAAATTGTCTTTTAAGAAGTTCGTTTCCTAAATATGTTAAGCGAATACCTTTAGGCACACCATTATCTATTCTAAAGTTATTAAAAATTTTATATGCAAGTTGTATTCTATTGTCTTCTAAAAACTGCTCATAAAACTTATTCATTTTATTATACCCAGGACGTCTAGACTTGCTTTCCAATAAACCTTCTTCGATAAAGGATATAATCTTATCTAAAATTTGATATTGTATGTGTTTATTACTTGATGTCATCTTCAGTAACCACTTTACCTTCGGTAAGCATGACTACTGTAAATAGATCTGTAGAAAATGTTTTGTTTAATCGTTCTGCTAAATTAAAGGCATGCCCACTATTACTAAAAGAAACTTTTTTATACTTAGGACCAGGATAGGAAAGAAGTGTGTGTAAAGTTCTTAAATTGATTGGTTTACCATCATAGAAAACACTGAAAATAGCATCTGCAGAGAGTATTTGTTCTGCTTTAAACGTCTGCTTGTTAACCGCTTCTAGTAATATTGTTGGCTTAGGTCTGCTCATATGTGTAATTCTCCTATACACATATTTATCTTTTTTTGCTATTAAAACAGTTGTTTATTTGCTTGGAAGGCCTGCTTCAATAAAAGCACCAATTGTTTCCATATCCTTTGCGGATAACATTCCTGCCTGTGCCCACATAGTGCTACTCATTGCACCAACTTGCTCTTTGTTTTTATATTGAACGAGTCTGTTTACAATATATGATTTATCTCTACCTGCTAATGCTGGAAATACTGCCATACCTTCACCTGCTTGTCCATGACATGCGGCACAACCTGCCCATAAACTTCTAATGCTACTGAACTCGTCAGCACTTGCTAATTCTTTTTTACGTTGCTCTATTTCTGCTGGTGTACCAAACTGTTCAACATACGCAACATAACACTCGCCTGTGCAACTAGTATTACTAGTGCCGCCTGTGTATTCTAAGTCTGGATAAATTTTAAAGCCAAAGAATATTGCTATTGCAAATGTTCCTAATAAAGCCATTCCTAATTCTTTCATTATTTACTTGCTTCTACTAAGGCTTTATATTCTGTAAAGCCTCCTATTTTTTCTCCGTCTACAATGATTTGAGGGAATGTTCTAGCACCTGGAAATGTTTCCATTAATGTTTCTCTGTTAAAATCCTCATCTAGCATTTTGTATGTTAATTCGTGTCCTTCTCTCTCAGCCAATGCTTTTGCCTGTACACAAAATGGACATGCCGGCTTACTATAAATTTCTACTTTCATTATTCGCTTTTAGTTTTAGGTGTTAAATCGCACGTTGACTTAATTTCCATACCATTTATATCAGTATCAAAGTCTACTTCCATTCCTGCTGATAAAACATTAGGTGATGCTGGATTAGTGACATGATGTCTTTTTATGTATATATTTGACTTACCAACATTTACTACGCCGTAGTTTTTTCTGTTGTTCCAAAAGTTAAGTGTGCCTGTTTTCATGCTTTTATTTATTAATATCTATGCTTATCTTAACAAAAACAAGGTCTTTTTCGTCTTCAAAGGATAAAACCATATTTTGTTTTTCAAACCATTTTTCATCGTTGTAATTCATATCAGGGTTAGGTTTAAAATGCCAACCCCACCTTTTTTTACATAGGTCATGTATAACTGGTATAAGTGACATAGATAAACCATACACAGGTGTTATCCAATTATACCGAAAAATTTTATTGTATCCACAATTATCAGGTAACTCAAAAGTCTTCAAATTTTCCACCGTCTAAATCTAGTTCTTTAGAGACTTGCTCTTGTTTGTCTTTAGGCAGATTATTGAGAACACTTAGTAACCATTCTACATTAACATTAAACTCTTTATGACCTGATTTTTGCAGGTTATATAAATGCAACATCAGTTTTTGTAGATCGTTCATGTTTTTTCCTTTCCTTATTAATTTGTTTTAGAACAACTTTACATTCTTCTTCTGTTTTAAAAGGACCTCTAAATCCATATTTAATAAGTGTGCTATACTTAGGCCCGTGTCCGTGTTTCCAACACTTATCGAAATTTATACAATACCATCCTGCGGCATAATATATGTCGCTATCAGGCGTTTTAGTATATAATGGTACATCAGGATCATAATTAGGCTCACTTGGATCTAATGGATATGGTGTTTCATAGTCTATTAAATGCCCTTTAATATAAAATGCTTCTGGCTCTGTAGGAGACACAGTAATTTGCTCTTTAAAAATATCAGAGTTTCCAAAAAAGTTTTCTACTTCTTCTTCGTTGTCTAAAGCAATCCCTTTAGAACCATTTATATAAAAGAAATGATTTTGAACATCTTTATTTAAGATACCCATTTTATTTTTACCTTGTCGAACTAACCAAGCAACATCAGATATTTGTTGAAGTTCTGCTTTTCCTTTATTTTTTACCATGCTCTATTCTCCTTATTACCATAGTCTTCGTCTTTTCCAACAACTACTCCACCAATGGAATAAAGTTGCTTGTTAGGTGTGCCTTTTGCATTTTTAAACAGCTCTGGGCACACATCTTGCCTCATTTGTCTATATACTTTATCTTGATCAGGACTAGTATAAATCCAATGTGGATTTTTAGGCCAATCCATACAAATCCGCTTCATTGCTTCTTCTACTGGATCAGGCTTTTCCATTCATAAACTCCGCATAATCTCCTGGATTCTGACTCATACGTTCTAGATTCCATTTAGCACAAAATTTCATAAAATATATACCAACCTGCTGTTTAGTTTCTTGCTCTTTTGCTTCTGCAATTCGTTGCTTACATTCTGCTTTTATCTCATCAGGTTGTTGCGTTAGGTCAATTAGTATTTTGTTACGTTCAAAATCGTCTTTTACTCTGTGCTCTTGCTCTTCATGATCTACCCAACGTTGTAACATAAAGTTATTGTAATTGTATCCGCCTGTGTGTCTATCTTCATAGGCTTCTGTAATTCCTGTTTTATTTTTAGTACCTTTTAATCTAGCACCAGGATAGGCACTAAAGATATTATCACTAGAGTCTCCTCTAACACACTTTTCAAATAATACCCATTCAGGCACTACCGGAGTTTTCTTTTCACCTGTCTTTTTATCTATTACCCACTCACCTGTTTTACAATCCTTAAACCCTTCTAAACTAACTATTTGGTCTGTTGTGCCGTTATATTGTGTTACATTGGGTGCTAAGAGCTGATAAAAGTCGCTGTCTGTACTTATAATTACATGATTGTCTTCTGGATGTTCTTGTATCCATGTAGCAATTAAGTCGTCTGCTTCAGCATTAGGTTGTTGTATAACACTACAATTAGTACGTTTATCCAAAAACTCTACCATGTCATTATAAGATTCAAAAAACAATTCATCATCTTCCTGTTCTCTAACACTTCTTTTATCCATTGTGACTTTTCTATTTGCCTTATACGGTGCATAAAAGTCCTTACGCCATGAACGACCTTCTAAACACATGACAACATGATCGCCATCAAAATCACGCCATACTTTTTTAATACTGTTAAACATAATATGCATAGCCATTCCAACTCGCATATCTATATCTCTTCCTCCACCAACATGTTTAGCACGGAAGAACATGTTTAAACTATCTACTAATATGTATGTCTTTTTACTCATTATTAAATCCTAAGTCATCATTTATTATAGCATCAAAAGGAGATTCTTTCAAGTTCTTTTCACGAAGTTTTTCAAAATCTCTTGTTAGATCGTATTTTAAATGTTTTCTAAAATTAGCCAATATGTATTCTACTTCAGCAGATGTAAAATCCTCTAATTGTTTTTCTACAATTGGCTCTATAGACTTAACTAGGATCGCTAGTTTCGTCTTGGCCTGTGTCTCCATTTGTTCTGATGACATCAGTTTCTCCTTCTTGTTGTAATCCATAATCTTGATCTGCTATTTCTTGTACTAATACTGTTCTACATACATCATTAAACCACTTATTAACAACTGCTTCATCACTTTCACCTGTATATCCATTTTTATGTAAAAAGCCTACAAAGTGATCATTCCAGTCAAGTTCCATATATCCTGCTTTTGCATTTTCTGGATTTACATCTAATGTTATAACATTTACATATGGTTCATCTTTAAGATCAGCAATCGCTTTATCGTATTCGTATTTTCCAATCTTATTGTTTTTAAATTGCACGTCTAACTTAGCAACTTCTTTATCTATGTCGCTTTCAGCATTTAACTCAGCAAGTACCTCTTCTAATTCTTCACCCTCATAGTAATATTCTGCTTCTGCTATCGCACGAGTCTTACCTTTAAGCCCCCAACTGGCAGGCATCATACTAAATGGTAATTTAGTTTTCTTCGCCATCTTCTTTCTCCTCTATAACTTCTATCATACTTTTAATTGTACATGGGTATAATGCTTTGCTATTAGTAAAACTAACAGGAATTATTCCGTCACCCTTACCAACAAAACTAGTACTGCCCCAAGTTTTAAATTGTAAACCCATTGCATAAGGTATATCAAAACATTTGTTAAAAAATTTTACATCTACTTGTCTTTTTCTATTTAATGTAAGCCTAAGTGTTTCTGTTTCTTCAATCCACTTCCAAGTTCTAATTGTGTCAATATTAATACTTCTAACTTGTATTTCATCTTCTGTAACAGGAATACCGTGTTCCGTATAACCTACAATTTTATCTTCATCTGCTCTTGTTTCGTATGCTATCATTATAAAGAACATAACAAGTGCGGTTATTAGAAGCGGACTCATATTTTTTATAAAGTTTTTATCAAATTCATCCATATTATTTTCCTATTGCATTACCATAAATGTGTACGTGAACTCTGCTAGTATAATTATATCCACGTTGTATTGCCTCATCGGCTATACTTGCCTCTGTTTGTACCAATCCTTCAAAGGTGCCGCCGACTCCCATAATCCATACAGGAAAGTCACAGCCGGCATCTCTAAACATTTTTGTATTCTCTTCTACTTCATGCCAACTTTCGTCTGTGCCATTTACTACATACTTCAGTTGACCATGTGGACTTACTTCTGCATATCTACCAATTACTTCAGGCTTGATTGCTTTCTTAGGTTTCTCACCAGCAGTACTCCATAACTTAGGACTTAGACTCCAATACCATTCAGAACCATTAGCCCATGCTGGATATTCACGTTGTATGTATTCAGCAAACTCGTCTGTAATAGGCTTAGTGCCGTTAGTTTCCACAGTAACGTTCATAGGTTGATTCTTTCTGCGTTTAAACTCTTCTATTATATGCATCATACCTGGCTGTGTGTTTTTTAACATAGGCTCACCACCTGTAAACACCATATGTACACTTTGCCCAGTAACTGGATGTACAAATTGGGAGTGCGGCAGAAGGGCTGTAAGTTCGTCTACTGCCTCTTCCACCGTCTTATCAGTTATTAAGTGCTTATACTTTTTACTCCAAGTATAACTGCTATCACAACCCTTTTCAAACACAGGCAAATCAAATACATTTGTTATGTCTGTGATATCTAACTTTTCATAAGGTAAATCATATGTACTAGGATCTGTTGGATCACTTTGACCAAATCCATTACATTGTAAATTACATAGGAAAAATCTCATCCACAAACTAGGGATACCAACATATTGGCCTTCTCCTTGTGCAGAATAAAATGTTTCGCTATATTTTAATGTAGGTTTATCCATCTTGTTGCTTTAAAAAATTTACAAAATCTTCTTTATTAAACTCCCCGTCAGTAATTTCCATTATAGCATTATATACAATATTATGCAAGTCACTACTTTTAAAAGTAACACTACCGTTTAAAACATCTTCAAAAGACTCTATTGCTAACATCCTAAATCCTTTGTCATATAAGGTATTAAAATCATATTCTTTAGGAAGGAATATTGCTCCATATTGTATTGCCTTTAAAAAAAATATATCTGAAATTGTTTTTGTTTCTACTGTAACTTCTCCAATATTAATAGCAGAATTTCTAAGTGTTAAATCTCCTTTACCATTTAGATTATCTAAATCAGCAATACAATCTATACATGCCATAACATCTGATTTTTGTAATGGATACCTATTAGTAAGCCAATCCATATCTACTCTATCACAAATTGCATTAGTAATCTCTCTAACAGGCACAGCATGTCTGCCTATAACTAAGTGTCCATTTCGAGTATCAATCATTAGGTTCCGCAGGAATGTTGTTGTTGTAGTTTAATATTATCAAAAAACTCTTTCTTAGTACTTTGATCTTCCATAAATCTACCTTCTAAAACAGTTGTTTGTGTTAAACTGCTATGTGCTAATACACCTCTGTTCTCTACGCAACCATGTGTTGCTTGTATGTATACACCTAAGTTTACACTACCAGTTGCCGCCTTTATTTCTTTAGCAATGTCATTAGCAAGTTCTTCTTGCAATGTACCACGTCTAGCACACCATTGTGCTATTCTAGTGTACTTAGAAAGCCCTATAAGAGTTTCTCCTGCAATGATACCAATATATGCAATACCTTTAACAGGCTGATGATGGTGTGAACACATACTTTGTATTTCACTTCTTACAACTAACATACCTTTGTAACCTTCTTCTATATCATTAGGAAATGCTGTGGCATTAGGCATATTGTTATATCTGCCCCACATTAGTTCATTAATGTACATCTTAGCAAGACGTCTTGCAGTACCTTGGCTGTTAGGATCATTATGCCTATCAATAATTAGTGTATCTAAAACACCCTCAAAATGAGGAACTAGTTCTTCTATAAGAGCTTGATCGTCTCCTTCGTCCATAAACTCAGAAACATTATCACTTGCCCAATACTTATGACCTGCTTCTTTAACTCTTTGTGTAATTTTTTCACTTACTTTCATTTTGCATTTCCTTAATTTTTATTCTTAGTTCTTCAATTTCTCTTTTAAGAGCAAGTTTCTCAAACTTCTCTTGTCTAACTTTATCATCACTATCATGATGTTCCCAATGCCTTGTAATCTTTTTATCTAGTTCTCGGTGTATGTCTTCCAAATGTTTTAAATGATTTGTTAGACTTTGTACCGTACTCACTTCCACCACTCCTCATAAGGGAAAACAATCCATTTTTCTTCTTCTGGTGTTACTCTGTTACCTGTGTAACTGACATACTCAAATGAACTACTTTCTTTATCAAATAGTGTAGCATACTTTATGCCTTCATGCAATGCTAAAAGATTATTATTTTCTTCTTCATCCCATTTATCTACAACACCTTTAATTGCATTTAATGTTTCACCAGAATCATTAATATCATCTACTAGTAAAATATCATCACTACTGTATTTAGATAAAATTGTTTCTAATCTAGTTGATTCCTTGATCATTCCATGATCTCTGGTTTGCCATTCGAAACCATGAAAGGGAACTTCATAGTAATGACTAAGCATTACACCCATCACAAAGGCGCCTCTGCCAGGACCGATTACTACATCTGGTCTAAAGCCACTAACATGAATTTGTCTTGTTATTTCGCTAAGATCTTTTTCTAGATCTTTATTAGAATAGTATAGTTTTGCCATAATGATATTATAGCAGAAAAGATTACAATGTCAAGTTATTTTTTCTTGGACGATTGGAATTCAATTTCTGACCTTACAATGTCCTCTAAAGAATTTGTTGGTTCCCAACCAAATAAATCCATTGCTTTGGATATATTTGCATCTGTTTTGGCGGCATCGCCTTCTCTTTTTGGGCCATATTCAACATCAATAGTATTGCCTGTTTGAGCTTCTACTTCTGCTATTACTTGCTTTATGCTTTTAGGCGAGCCAGCACCAATGTTAAATATACCACTGTCTCCACCATCAAACAGATAGTTCAATGATGCCAAATGAGCAGTTGCTATGTCTAATACATGAGTATAATCTCTAACACAGGTTCCATCTATTGTGTCGTAATCATCTCCATTTACAATAAACTTTCCGCCATTAAGTGCCTTGTCTACTAAAACAGGCATTATATGTTCTTTAGGATCTAATTGATATCCTAATCCTTCGTAACTACCAGCGGCACAAAAATATCTTAAACTACTAAAAGTAAAATCATGTACTGCTGATAGGTCTTCCAAAATAGTTTCCACCATTGCCTTAGTTCTACCATAAGGTGTTTTAGGATTGATTTCATCTATTTCTGAGTTCAATAAGTTGTCTGAGTCACCATAAACAGAACTTGAACTACTAAAAACAAAATGTTTTACACCACCGTCTATAGCATGATGTAATAATTTTATAGAGTTTTCTACATTATTTTGATAATAGTCTTTTGCCTCAACAATGCTTTTAGGTACACTATGGTAAGCCGCTAAATGTATAATTGCATCAGGTTTAACCATTTCAATAACACCTTTAATTTGAGAGTTACTGATATCAAATGGATATTGTGTTACGCCATCTAATGCTCTTTTTACTCTGTCCACATTTATAACATTGTAACCAGATTCAACAAGTAATTTACAAGTTACACTACCTATAAATCCACTACCACCAGTTACTAAAATTGTTTTTTCTTCATTTCTGCTCATATTTTGTCGCCTGTGTTATCTCTAACACCAAACCAGGTTTGCATTACTTGATCGGTATTTAAGACTATTTGTTGCTCTTGATAATCATTAAGTGCATTTATTACCATATCCACACTTTCGTCAAACCTATCAAATAGTTTTGTGTCTGGGTACAGTTCAGGATACACTAATCTATTAGGCAATACAGGTGTACAACCTAAATAAACGGCTTCAGCAACACCAAAGCCAAAGTTTTCTTGCAAGGCATAACTTACTACTGCTTTACTTTTTCCTAGTAAACTATAGTATTCTTCCTTGCTAAGATTCAGTTCCTGTGTCTTAAGAAATTGTACATCTCTATCAACTCTTTTACTTACTTGCTTTTGCAGTTCATTAAACAACCAAGGTTGTTTTTCATCACAAAGTCTACCATTAAAGATAACAATATCTTTTTTAGTCTGACCTTTGTGTTCTTCTAATCCTGAGTAGTCTACAGGCAAACCTGAAACAACTAATTTATTAGGATTAATCATTCTTTTCTTTATAATATCATTTTTAATAAAATTACTTGCACAATAAATTGTATCACTAATATCAAAAATAATATCTTCAAAGTTTTTTGCCCAACGTTCCATATCTCTAACAAAGTCTGTATCAGTAAAACTACCAGCATGTATAATGCCTGTAATTTTAAGATTATCCATCTTGTTAAAATATTTCATGTAAGCAATACTTTCTATTCCTGGGAACCATATATCACTAAAGAATAAAGTGTCACCATCTGTTATGACACCTCGTTCTATTAAGTCTGATATTTCTGCTATTTGCAATGCTTTAAATTTACTTGTAAAAGCAGAATTTAAAAATTGTCCCTCAGGAAGTGGAGGAGTTTCATACGTAGGCATAACTTTAATATATTCAATATTTTCTCTGTTCAGATACTCTTCAATAGCAATATCCATATGAACAGTATATCTACCGTCGATGTGTTCTAATGGAACATATATTAATTTACTCATCGCTTAAATTCCCATAATCAACAACATCAGTAATCTCATCATTTAAATCTTGTGCGAAGTCATTTTTCCTATCTGCTTCTTCTTTAGAAATAACATTAGGCTTAGACTCAGTATTACTTTTGTCGTCTTTTTCCATATTACATTGAATTCCTTTTTTCTTGGATTTCAGTTCTTCTTGTTTTAGCAAGTTTAGTAAGTTCCATAAGTGCTTTTCTGGCTCTGGCAGAACTTGCCTTAATACCATTAACTTCAAACTTTTCATGTTCTGCTAAGTATGTTTCCATTGCTACTTTTATTTGTAAATGCGTTTCCATATTTTTCTCCTTTTATGGTGATTTATCATATTCCATTTCAGCACCATTTTCATTATCTTCTGCTACTGAAATTTTTACCCAACGGCCAGGATACTTATTCTGTATCTGTTCCGCTAAATTATCTGCGATCATCTCGCATGACTTGTTATTAAGTTGTATAACTTCTTCGTTATACAAACTTTCAAGCCATCTTTTAAATTGTATAAATTCTATATCTCTATCATCATGAAACACTTCAATCCATACTTTAAAATGGAATATATGTCTGTGTTTATAACCTAAAAAACTTACATCATCCCAATCACCTGTTGCTAATTTAGGATCTGTGTCTGCTCCTGGATAGAAATGTATGCCTTCTTTACTAAATGTTACCCAAATACTTCTCATAATAATCTGCCTTCTATAGTGTTTATTTACAGTTTTTCTAGTTCTTCAACCAATTCTTCTGGTACATTAGCACCATTTTTAATTAAAATTTTAAACATTAATACGGTAAAATCTCTAAAGTCTTCTTCATGTTCGAAGTCGCTTTCAAAACTTACTGAAGATTGAATACCGTCATCGTCTGTTGCTGTTATATCTATTTTCATTCTACTGGCTTATCGCCTCCATCAGTGTATTTAGACCAAGGAATAAAGTGTTCCTTATCTAATACATCTTGTAATTGCATTGACCAAGTACCTTCATTGGTCTTGTCAAACCCTTTATCAGCAATTTTAAATGCTGTATTGAAATTGTATTTAGAAGAATTAGGCAATACTGCGGTTATAACAGGTATAAAATTGCTATAATCGTGTAACCCCATTTTAAATATATCTTCTGCATACTTAACTTCAAACTCTAATGTAACCTTAACACCGTTATCGCATAAATGCAAAAGTAATTCTTCCCAAAGTTTCCATTGATCAAATCTTTCTGCATCAAAATAGCACAGGTGTATATGAGTACATTTTTCATTTAATGCTCTGCTTAAAATTTCTTCTACTGGTTGCCAACCTGCTACAAACAAGGTAGTTTCACCTTGTGCAACGGTATGCTCAACTTCTTTACCAACAAAGAATTTTACGTCATTAAAATTAGGCTTGTCCTTCATTTACTATACCTCAAAATCCCCAGACATAATTTCGTGTCCCATAGCATTAACATCATCGTCTGCATCAAACTCTGCTTCTTCAAAAAACTGTCCAAATCCAGCATTAGTTTTAGCACCAAAACTTAAATCATCTAATAGTTTTTTATTTTTTTCTATTAAGTTATATGCTTCGTTTATAGATAGTTTAGGGTCTAATACTTCCTGGCAAAAACTATCAAAGTATAATGCTTTTGCAGGAACATAAGGACTGAACTCATTGCTTTTGCCATTTGTTTTATCATTAATGTAATCACTATAATGAATATTAGTTCTATACTTTTCTACATCTGCTAGTCTGTTTGCTTCTTGTACCGCAGTTATATGATTGTAAACACTATGTCCCATGTAGTATAAGTAGCTCTGTGTGTCCCAACTTGTACTATCTGGACCTTTTGCTTTACCGTTCTTGTCCAAGTCTCCTTCAGCCATCGCACAAATATCTCCAGCAGTTAGTCTGCTCATTATAGGAGAGTGTGCAAAAGGCATAGGCAAGTCAGAGCCTTTAAGTTCCTGATTGTCTATTGCTCTATCCATTAAGTAACTAAACTTTTTAGGATGGAAACTGTTATGTGTATATGTAGAACCATATGCACTATTAACAAAAGGACTTGCGGCATCCATACTTAAACATATTTCTGGACTATCATGTTTTCTTAACATTCTTTGTATGCTAGTTAAGTAACATGCCCAGTCCAGTTTACCTGTACCTAGGAAATGTATCCAACCTTTGCCTTCTAGTAAGCCATCTTCCCTAAGTTTTAAAATACGTCTTAGTGCCATTCTCATATTACGTTTTTGTAAATCAGCAAATGCATATCCTTCTAATGCAAGTTCACTATTCCCATATGCTTCTTGACAAAACTTAGGATCACTAAAATTCTTAACATTTTCATACCACTCATCACATGTAGGCTGGTCAACACCACTCATTACATTTAAGAACTTACACTTGCCTGGTGTTCTGTTCTTCATATAGTAATCTAAGTTATACAAACTAATAGTCATTGTTTGCTCAAATGTTTTTAGTCCAGTTTTTTTATTAAAAGGAGGAAAGGCCGCAAATGGAGGAACATCAAGTGTCATTGCCCAGTCACATTGTTCTTCTTCCCATTTTAATATTTTATCTACAAGTTCTATTCTTGCAGGATCATCAGGATTAATTGCGTTCTCCCAATCCATTTTGATGACTCCAGTAGCAATCTGGAAACCACCTGAGTCGCCAAGTATCATTGTTTTGCTTCTGTCTCTATCAGTAATCATAGGCTCACCATCTAATTTACTTAGATCTAACTGAGCATGACCGGCTGAATACAACCCCCAAGGATAGTAATAATATGTATCTTTGTCTTTTAGGAAATCCATACCTTCATGCCCTAATTCAAAGCCATCAGGTATTCTTGGAGCGCCTTCATTAATAAGTTTCTCTAGTTGCTTTACATAGAAACTACTAATAGCAGGCAAGTAAAAAGCATAATCTTTTTGTGTCTTTCCTAAATCATACATTATTAATTACTCCTTGCAGGCAGTAAGTATGTGTATTTTGCCAAGCCACTATCTACAATAATTTGCAATAATCCTTGATCGTTAATACTCATTACACAGTTTCCTGTATCGCTTAACCTTAATATTTTTAAAACAATATCTAATGGCCATTTCCAGTCTCCTGTAATACTACCGTCAATATCACTATTAATTAAAATTTTTGTTCTGTCGCTTACACCATCTCCAATATGGAACCATAAACTAGTGCCATCAGTTTTAGGACTAAAGTTTGCTTCAAAACCACCTAGTACACTATTAAAGTATGCCATATCTTTTAAATTTTTATCGCTAGGAACAATATTTAAATCAAACTCAGCACCTTTAAATTTAATTTCTTTTAGTTGCTGATTAATAACATCTGCTAACATAAATCTGTAATGTGCGTCATTTCCATCAGCACTTGTAAATTCTACTTCAACAGGAACAACATCACCATTACGGTCTTGTGTGTTAATTTTAACATCTGATCCTTCACCATCAAATCCAGGATACTTTAAATATCCATCTAGTACCTGCATTCTACTTAACCCAACTGTTGAGTCAACAAACTCAGGATAAGGATTATGTGTTTCGCCTTTAAAGATTACAGTTTTGTCTGCATCAACTGTTTCAACAGTAGTCTTTTCAACATCACCTGAAATCTTAACCATTTCAAAAATACCTAAACCATGTGTATGTTTAAGTACGTCTTTCATTATGTCTTTAATTGCCATTCATTTCTCCAAGATTAATATATCATTATACATTGTTATTTAGATTTGTCAAGATCTTTTTCACCATTTTTTTCGATTTTTCTTTGCTCTTCAACACATTTCCATATATGTGATGTTAAATTACCTACTACTAAAACGTTACCAACTTTCATTAAAATTCAAAAAACGTTGATAACGTTTCACTTTGTGTTGTTCTGCTTAAATCAAAGCCCATTGGACCTATAACATTAGCAACTTTTTTATCTAATACTGTTTCTTCCATAGCCTCTTCATCAAATGGTAATTCTTTAAACCATTGTGGTAAATTAAGTTCATCTGTAGGATATGCTACACTAGTATAGCCCATGGGATTGTTTTTTAACTTACATACAATTACTTTAGCACCATCAGTAACACTTAAACTATAAGCATCACTATTTGCTTTTTTAAGATTGTTCCAATTAATACTAGCCCTTACATGCCCAGGTATCATATTGCTTTTACCTTCATTTTTGAGAGCATTTAATTTATGTAATGTATTTGTGCTAGGCGCTCTGGCTTGCTCTGCCATACGAGAAGCATACATAGTAACATTATTAGCACGTTTAGGCATTCCTTTTTCCCAAGGATTTAAGTTTTTAAAATACTTTTTAAACTCTTTAATTTCTTCTATAACATGATCTTCTCCAAGACCATTTAAACAATCTACTAAAAGTTTTTCTAAAAAGTCTTGAATAAATTCAGGAGTATCAGAACGTTTAATTTCTAAACCCATTGCTTTTAGTTTGCCGCCTTCGGGCTGATAGCCTTCAATGTCTAAGCATAATATACCATATCGCTTTTTAGTTAAAAACAGTCCTGCTCTACCAACAACTTCTCTACCTGCAATCATTACAGCACCACGCTCTAAAGGCACATTAAATGTATCCTTTAAAAACTTAGGGAAAGTACTGCTTACTGTATCTGATACATGATCATATAATTTAATAGCACTATCCATATCTAACTCTTGCTCCCCCATAATAGGTGCCGCACTAAAATACACAGAGTCAGTATCACCATAAATTATAGTTTCTCCTTCATAGTCATACTCACCAGTAAATATTCTGTTTGTTTCTGCCGCCATGTGTTTTGTGATAGCTCTGCCTGTTAATGTAGTACTTTGCCCTATACGTTTATCATAAAACCTACAATGAGGATTAAGTATCGCACCATACAAACTGTTTAACTGAATCTTTTTAACTAACTGCCTTTTATCCCAATATACTTGTTCTGCGCCTTCTGATTCCTTTTTCTTCTTCTGCATACTTTGTCTATCAGTATACCAAAGTTCCAATAAGCCAGGCACAATGCCTTGTACGGCTGTATTAAAAATAGTACCATTAGCACTTATATTCCAGGGTTGGCCACTATTAAAAACTAAATTATATACATCAGCACCTGTTACGTCATGTACACCACCATCTTCCATTTCTAACTTCATAGGATGGTCTACATCTTTATTTTTAACAAACTCAAATTCATTTGTACCAAACTTTCCATGCCAAGCATCTGCAAAACTTTTCTTCTCTAATCGCATAGCATTACTAATCTCTTCTGATGTATAACTAAGTTCTAATTGCCCCACAATAGTCTCAGGCGCCATGTTTAATGCTCTAAACACACTTGGATATAGACTGTTTAAGTCCATACTGCCTACCCAATCATGATAACCTTTCTTAGGAGTTGCCACAAAGGCACCTGCGGCACTATCACGTTCAGATGCTTTAGGTTTATCAGGCACAACCATATCACGTCTGTGTGCTTCATTTATAATTGCTTGTTCGGTTGTTGCTACAGCACCCATAGTAGTTGGAATCAATACTGTATTTTCATGTGCGATAATATTTGCTAAGTCAACAAACTGTAACTTTTTGTCTAGTTTATCTAATAGCATTACGTCTTGTATATTGTATTCACAAAACTTTAGGAAGTCATGATTGTAAAGTCTATCTAAACTACCTTCATATGGAACTTTTTTCTCGCCAACTTCCATTTCTCCAATATAGTCCAATCTGTAACTGTGTCTTTCTTCGTAATTGTATTTTCTATAAAGCTCTAAATAATCTAAATGTATTCTACCTACTAAGTCATATGTAACAACTTCACTGCCAAACTTTTCATACTCTCTTCGCTTAGGCAACTTTTTAAGTAAACACATACGTCTTGTTTCTGCTTTGCCTAATGTTTTAGTAATCCTATTTACAGTATACGGAATATCATAACCTTCACTATTCCAACCACTAAGTACATCAACATCTTCAATAATATCTAAAAATGTATCTAGCATTTCTTTTTCTGTTCTAAACAGCATCACTTCAGGTAAAGGCTTAACAACTTCTTGTGCCTGTTCCCAACTAAGTGTTTTAGGAGGTACTGCTAAACATATCATAGCATCCATCCATTGTAAATATACACCTATTGCAGTTATTGGCGTAAAAGGGTCTGAAGGACTACTATACCCACGTTGTGGATCAAAGTCTACCTCGATATCAAAAAATGCTACATTTAAATTAGGGGCATCAACACCTGTATAATTTCCTGCTAATACTTTGTTTAGTGGTCTTAAATCGCTTTCAAAAAGTTTATTGTTATTATTAATACCAATGTTCTTTTTAAAATCTTTTAGGTTAGCACACTTTACTTCTGTTACAGGATCGCCATATATACTCTTATGTTTGCCTTTAGGATCTGCATAGTAAAAATTGTGTACAGGAGGAATCTCTTTAATTATACGTTCTCCGTCCACACGTTCTACAACAGTGACAATGTCTTTGCCTTGATCGTAAAATGCGTCAACGTAACTCATAGATGTGCTATCCTCATACTGTTATTATACAGTAATAGTGGTATAAAGTCAATTAATTATAGTGTTTTACCAACAGATTCCAAAATAGTTTCAAGTTCATCAAACTTATCATATTCATCTTGGAACTTGGCTTTGTGAGCAATTTTTACTGCTTTCATTAAAACACCAGGCTTAAGATCCATTTCCTCTGCTATTGCTTTAACAGTTTCACGGAGGCCTGTGCTTAGAGCGTCAACTTCATGTAGAACTTGATCTCCTTCCTGAATTAATTTTTTAAGCCTTGCTACTTCTTCTTGATTGAATGTTTTATTAAATGCCATTGTCTGTATCCTGTATGCCAATATTTATTTGTAATGGTTCTATTATAACAGGATTTGCGGTAGAGTCAACAGATATTTCAAAAACACCTTTGACTCCTGGAAATTGTTGAAAAGACAGGTTTTCTAAAATAGATCTATCTGTTATTTTTTGATTGGTTTTTTTATCGTAAGCGATAAATTCGTTGCCATTATAATGGACTTCTATGATCATTATACCTCTACAGAGGCTTCAAATGTAAATTTGATATCAGGAAATTCATCAAAAAGTAGGTCTGATATTTCATCTCCCTCTTCTGAATCTATTTCATCTTCTAAAATAATTTCGTATATAAACATATCGCCTTCGTCATCTTCGCTGGTGTATGCCATTACTTCTATACCTACTTTAGATTTTTCATCATCATATGCTGTTAAAAGTTTAGTTGGTACAACACTTTGTACAATGTCAAAATACACAATAACGTCCTCATCACTGAGTTCTTCTCGTGTCAACATTCTTACAAAGTGTTTTATAAACATACTATTACTTACCCTTACTAAATGCCTGTGCACCAAAGAAAGCGGCAACAATACCAGCAACTGCTACAAAGTATGTAGCGGCCATATCGCCAAGTATTTCACTTGCTTGATTAAGTCCAGCCAATACAGCAATTACTACTGCAAATGGATAGAGTAACATACCACTTAAGGCAAACCATGCCATGCTTCTTTGAGCATCACGCATAGCATCCATATCCTCTAATTCTTTACGTTTGAACTCTAAATACATTGCCTCTTCGGCTTTACTTACTTTTCCATCACCGTTTGTATCAGCAGGATGAAATTCTTTTTTAACTGTGTCTTCTGCCATTGTATAACTCCCTAATTTGTTATACTACTATTTATCACAAAAAAGAAAACCCCTCTATTCGATCGCTATCTAATAAGAGAGGTTCTTTCTAATCTGATCGAGTTATAGACCTTGATCAGTTGTCTGGCAAATTATGGTTTTTTAGTTTTAAGAGTGTTCTAACCACCGGGCACCCGGGAAATCGCTCTATTTGGTTTCGTCTTCGATAAACTTGATACGGTTAATAACTGTTTCCTGTCCACCATGATATTTACCCTTATTTTGAGACTTTACAAATCCTTCAAGTGTAACTTTTTTGCCTGTTTCAATTTTTTTGTCTGTAAAAAATTTAAGTATATGCTCATTTTTTACACTACAAGTAACAATGTAGCTCATTGTTCTAGGTATATATCTAGTAAATTCTACAACTGCATTTATTCTTTCTCTTTGATGCAAAGTACCAATATTTTGACTGGTTCTAGAAAGTTCCATTTCTCTGTCAGTCCAATTATCTTGATCTACTTTGTTTAAATAAACTTTAGGTAAACTTGCCGCAATACCTAATTTATCTTTAGCAATATCTTTAGAGCTAACTAACTTTAATACATTGCTTTCAAACTCTGTAAGGTCACGTTCCATTGCTTTAAAACTTAGACCTGAAAGATATTCTTTTACTTCTGTAGCAGTAGTTTTGTCTGCATCAGTTATTTTAAACTTTTTATCAGTAAAGAAATAATCGTATAATAAGTCACTATTGCAAGTTGTCTTCTCATACTTTTTATCAAATCTTACTTGATCTTTTTTAATGAATCCGTCATTAATTCTGTGTGCCGCACAACTTACTGCTAATACTTCTTCGATTGGAAATGTTTGCATTTTTCTACTCCTTTACCTATATATTATAGCAAAATTTAAAAACTTGTCAAGTATTATCTATAACTAAATTATAAATTTCTTCCCAATTTTTAACTACGTTGGCGTTTCCTGTGTAGTCCATGTTATGTCCA
>Ga0213866_10000318_pt1 | contig 39874 bp, 32 predicted proteins | sample PICome_11_FD_160079 | JGI IMG/M metagenome (GOLD analysis project Ga0213866, IMG submission 160079) | Coastal seawater microbial communities near Pivers Island, North Carolina, United States - PICO284 | ecosystem: Environmental > Aquatic > Marine > Coastal | place: USA: North Carolina... | reverse complement strand
AGTTCACCGCGGCGATGGTCGACAGCGAGGTGAGCAAGGTACGTGACAAGGTGTTGTTGATCGCGTTGTTGATCACCACGGAGAGCGGACGCTGATTCTCGCTGTTCAAGTCGTCGACCAGCTCCTCGCGGATACGGTCGAAGATCACGATCGTATCGTTGAGCGAGTAACCGATGACCGTCAGCAGAGCAGCAATCGCTGTCAGGTCGATCTTGATGTCGTGAATGAACCAGTCGCAAATCGCGATCGCGCCGAGGGTAAAGAGCGAGTCATGCACTAGGGCAGCCACAGCGGCGTAGCCCCAGCCAGCACTCTTGAATCGCACGGCGATGTAGATCACGATCATCACCAGCGCAATGATCAGCGCGAGCAACGCGCGAGCTTGGGTTTCGCCAGCCACACGCCCACCAATCACGCTCGAGCGCGGGAATGGATCAGTGATGTGGTTGTCGCTGCCAACCTCTTGGAAGTGCTTCTCAACGAGGCCTTCCGTGCCTTGCAGACGGGCGGCTTCTTGGGCAGCTCCTTCAAGCTTGCCAAGGCCAGTCGTGATGCGGTAGCGGCGTGCCATCAGCTCTTTGGACTCGGTCTCAACACCTTCAACCGCTTCGACCATCACGCCAGGTGCGTCGAAGAGCGGGTGGTTGAGCTTGCGAACGAGACCTTCGAGCGTTGAGCGGAAGCCGTCCTTCTGAGACTGGCCTTGACCGTCAACCGTATCGTCGGCGCGCACGGCGCTGAGCAGAGCGATGTCGATCTGCAGACGACCGCTGGTTTCGACAGCTGAGATCATGTTGTCCATGACTGGGAAGTCGAGTCCTTCCGGAGCCATGACCAGGCGCAGCTCAGGCTTGGCGGAGAGATCCTCGTAGAACTCCTTCTTCAGCTTGTTGTAGAAGGCGAGCTTGAGCGCTTCGAGGGTCGTCGTGGCGTCTGTCGCGAGCGGGCGGATGTTCCGCACGATCACTTCGATCTGCTGCTTGACGTCGGGGATACCCTTCTTGACTTCCGTATCCAGCGGGATCAAGCGAGGCGAGACCGTGATCTCGAACTTGTCGCCATCTTCCACGCCGGTTGGGTCTGTTGAGACCTTCGAGAAGACATCCGCCTTCAGATCATCGAACTTGTAGCTCTCTGCATCCTTAAAGAGGTAGTCGAGCTCAAGCCAGTTACGCGACTCGGTGACGAGCACGTTCTTCGGACGCTGCAGCTCAAACACTGCGCGCATCTCGGCAGTCGCGACCTTGTCGGCAGGAATCGAAGTGGCGAATCCATTCTCCGCCACAACGTCCTTGAATGCGACGTGCAGGTCGGCCAGCACCTGTTGCTCCAGCTCGTCCGCTGTCACGCCAGCGTGATCAGCGCGTTGTGGGAAACGCAGTTCGAAGCGCGTTCCACCTTCAAGCGCGGCCTTCTCGGCATCTTCGCCAAGGAAGGTGCGAAGCTGAATCTGCACATTCGGATACTTCGCGATCCCGGCTTCATCCTTGATGTTCGCGATAACGCTGGCGACGGAAGGAATCTCTTCATTCCCGCCTTCACGCAGCATCGGTGTCTTGAGCGACATCATAATTTGAGCGCCACCGCGGAAGTCGATACCGAGATTCTCGCTCGTCGCGGGAGAATCAAGCGTACCGCCTTCATCTGGACGGATGATGAAGAAGCTGAATGCCGCTAGCATCAACACGAGGTTGACGATGGCGAGCTTGCCGCCGACGCCCAGGATGTTGAACTTCTTATTGGCGAAGAGATTCCAGCCGCGCACTTCGGTGATGATGCCCTTGTCGTAGCAGAAGAACATGGTGGTCTTGTAGCAGACGAGCGCGGTGTAAAGCGTGCAGAGAATACCGATGGAGAGGGTGAGCGCGAAGCCCGCCACTGCGCCGGTACCGACTTTCGCCAGAATCACCGAGGTGATCAGCGTGGTGACGTTACCGTCAACAATAGCGCTGAAGGCCTTGTCAAAGCCAGCCTTGATAGCGGCTTTGCCCTTAGCACCTCTGCGGCGCTCTTCCTTGATACGCTCGTTGATCAGGATGTTTGCGTCAATCGCCATACCCAGCGTCAGCACGAGACCGGCAATGCCAGGCAGCGTGAGCGTGGAGAGGAACATACTCATGATCGCAACGATCAAGAGCACCGTCAGCACCAGGTTGAAGATCGTCAGCACACCCGTGCGGCGGTAAATCACCACGGCAAAGATGAAGACCATCAACGCGCCGATCAGGATGGACCAGACGCCACGACTGACGTTGTCAGCACCTTCGGCCGGGCCCATGGTTTCTTCGCCGATCAGTTCGAGCGTCACGTCGAGCTGGCCAGACTTGAGCGTATCCACGTACTGACGCACTTCACTGCGGGTGAAGTCGCCTGACACCTGAATCTGATCGCTCAGCGTGGCGTTGATGCTCGGTGCGCTGTAGATCTTCTTGTCAATCGCGACGGCGAGACCGCGAGGGTCGTCGCTACCTTGCTTGTGAGCTTCGGTGATCGTCGCCATGGTCGAGACCGCGCGGCCCTTGAGCGTGAAGCTCACAGCCGGGCGTCCCGAATCGCTGGAAGAAGCGGTCGCATCCTTGAGGGCGTTCCCGCCTTGGATGGGATACTCTTCGGCGTTGGTGATCAGCGGGTGCTTGACCTGCGCAAGGATCGCTTCTGGGCGCACAAGCGCGATCTTTTCTTCACCCTGCTTGGTGGTGAAGCGCACGCGTTCCATGGCGCGGTCTGTGGCGACAGCGGTTAGCTTAGGGTAGTGGAAGACCGCTGAGGTCCGAGATTCGTCGTCCTTCCAAACCACCGTGCCATCAGCTTCGGTAGTCGGGACGAGGCGGTCAGAGGTGAAGAGATCAGCAGCCGTTTGGCTGGGCAGAACTTGGTACCACTCGTACCAGGGACCATTCACTTCAGGCAAGCGCTTGTTGTCGTCATAGAACTCTTGCGCTGAGCCGTCGCCGAACACGTCGTCGGCTGGCAGCAGCAGGAACTCAAGCGAACCGGTCGATTGCAAAACGCCTTTGAGGCGCTCGATCTGCTCGCGGCCAATCGCAGGGAGCTTCACTTCGATCATCTCCTGCGCTTCGTGCGGGATGATGTTCAGCTCGGTCATTCCGCTAGCGTTGAGGCGGCGAGTCAAAGTCTCGACCGTGGCCGTAACTTTGTTCTGCGCGGCTGCGTCACGCTCAGCGGTATCAAGCTGCTGAACGAAGCTCGCGAACTCTTCGCGCTCAGCCTTCGGCAGCTTTTCGTTGTTGTTGATGGATTCGACTTCGCTCGAATCGAGGCTCGGGAACTGCAGGCGATTGGTGTCGAAGTAAACCTTGAGCTTTTCCTGCACACTCGCGGGAAGCTCGTTGCGAGTGGCGACGTCAGTTTCATCGCTGTTGCCGTACCAAGCGCGGTAGATATTGCCGATCTTGGACTTGAGGCCTTCGATGTGCGTGCTCTTGACGTGGTAGCGCAGCGAGGTGCCGCCCTGCAGATCCTGGCCGAGGTTCCAGCGGTAATCTGCGAGGGGGAATTGCAGTGCAAAGCCAGCCTTCGAGGAATCACGAACGCTGCCGCGATTGCCTTCATTCATGGTGAAGACGAAGCTGTCGTTGGTCTTGTATTCATCCTCGAACGCTGCGTTGATCGGGTTCTCCCAGTCAATGCGCAGCTTCTTGGCGGAGACGGTGATCTGCTCATCTTCAGAGATGGGAAGATCTTCGACTAGTTGCGCGACGACGCCTTCATCGGAGATCAGCTCCGTGCCTTCGGGCAGCTCTTCATTGGCGCCGAAGGTGTAGAAGGGCGTGGTCGGCTTGGGGATCGCCAAGTAGATCCCGAAGATCACGGCTAGCACTACGTGCCAGCGCCGAACAAAACTCATCATGTGTCAAACTCCAGGTATGGGGCAAAAGCCCGGCTGAGGGCACTGCTTGCGCCTCGGCAAATCTTGAATGTGGAAGCGAACCAAGCGGCATGCCTGAGAGATCAGGAGCCGCGCAGCGCAAGGGGGGAACCCCGCGCGTTTAGATGCTGAGTGGTGGTGCACGCGCTGAAAACGCGGCTGGTTGCGCACTGAGCGGAAATTGCTCAGGTGGGGCAATGATCGCAGCGCTACCGCTAAGAGGCGGCGCAAGCTTTGCTATGGATGCTGGTGGCAGAGCAAGCGGAGCGGGCGGGGGCGGCGTGCGCCATTCCTCCGCCGATTGCAGCGTGGCAAGCGGAACCAGGCGTTCGCGCTCGGGCGTTTCGCTGGGGCCTGCTTGTGCCTCGCGAGCATCGCTTTGCACTTGCGGCAAAGGATGGGCGAAGGCGCCGGTGATGCTGTCTTGATTCGCGAAGTTGGCCAAGCGGAGTGCTTGGGATTCAGCATCACGTTCTTCTGGACTGGTGCGCGAGCGCTCGCGAGCTTGATCAAAGGTCAAGACCTTGACCAGCAAGCCTTGAGCGGAGGCACGCGCAAGCGCGACGCCGGGTGCAGCGAGTGCAACCAGCATCAGGATGATGGCCATGATTGGCCTGCTTGCGCGCATCTCGAACCTCTCCTCAGTCACTCAGGATCAATCGCCTAGTTGGCTTCGATCGTGGGGGACGTGGCGTCAGGGCTGTTCATCGCGTCGCCGCCTTCCTTCTTGGAAACGGCGTTCTTGTGGTACATCTCGCGCACCTTCTTGTCGGCATCGGCGAACACGGTGATGCGGTCTTCTTCGACCTTGTCGACCGTGACGTACTTGCCGGTAATCAGCATGATGCGGTCATTGCGCTTCAAGCTGGTGTAGAGCTCCTGGTGCTGAGCTTGTTGCTTTTTGCGCCCGCGGCTACCAAAGAAGCTGAACACCATCACCATGCCAACGATCAGGATCAAGGGCATGAGCAAGCCGCCCATTCCCGGCGCTTCCTGGCCTTGGCCCGGTGCGTTGGACGCAGGTGCGCCCGGTGCGTCAGTCTTTAGCCCAGTCGAAGTGTTGGTCTTGGCGCCTTCGCTGGCGGGAGCGCTTTCGCCCGTCGGTGCTGTGGTCGGGGCTGCTGCATCGCCAGCGCCAGTTTCAGTCGTGCCGGCGTCTTGGCCCATCAGAGCTTCCCAGCTCGTCCAATTGTTCATCGCGTATCCTTGTATCACTGTCTCGTCAACTCAGGGTAAGCAGCATCGCATAGCAAGATCGCTGACTAGCTGCCAGTCTTCTCGCCCAATTCAAGCGTGCGCTCGCGGGTTTCAATGGCGTAAGGCTTGATGATGTCGCCCTGCTTCAGATCGTTGAAGCGCTTGAATACGAGACCGCACTCAAAGCCTTCGCGAACTTCCTTGACCTCGTCCTTGAAGCGTTTCAAGGATTCGATCGGGCCATCATAAAGCTCTTCCTTCTCACGGTAGATACGCACGCGCGATGTGCGCTGGATGATGCCGTCGGTGACGTAACACCCTGCGATCGTACCGATCTTTGATGCTTTGAAGATCTGACGCACTTCGACTTCGCCCTGTTCCACTTCCACCTCTTCGGGGCGGAGCAGACCGGCGAGAGCCGCGCGCACATCTTCCAGCAGCTTGTAGATCACATCGTACTGGCGAATCTCGACGTGGTACATGTCAGCCAGCTCGTGAGCCTTGGGCTGCACGGTAGTACTGAATGCCACGATGATAGCGTCGGAGGCCTGCGCCAGGTGGACGTCGTTCGAAGTGACCACACCCACGGCAGAGTGGATGAGTTTGATGCCAACTTCTTCGTGATCGAACTTGGCCAGCTCGGAACGAATCGTCTCGGCCGTACCTTGCACGTCCGCTTTGAGCACGATCTTGAGCTCGGTGAGCACTTGCTCTGAGCGAGAGGCACTCCACTGCTCCAAAGTGAGCGGCTTGTTGCGCGCGCGCTCAAGCTCGCGTTCTTGCTGCGTGATGCGACCGGCGATGGCTTGCGCCTTCTTGTAGTCGTCCATCGCGTAGAAGTGGGCGCCGGCTTCGGGCAGCTCGGAGAGACCCGTAACCTGCACGGGAATCGCCGGGCCAGCGTCGGGCAGCTCGCGTCCGCGGGAGTCATACATCGCACGCACGCGGCCGTAGCCGTGACCCGCAACGATGGCTTGACCTTTGCGCAGCGTGCCGTCCTGCACGAGCACGGTGGCGACGATGCCTCGGCCTTCCGAGCGGTGCGCTTCGAGCACCGTACCAACGGCGGGCTTTTCTGCGTTCGCGCGCAGTTCGAGCAGATCGGTCAGGTCGGCAAGCGTTTGTACGAGCTCTTTGATGCCCTGGCCGGTGGTGGCGCTGACTTCGCAAATCTCAGTCGTGCCACCCCAGTCTGGGCTAATCAGGTTGAAGTTGGCGAGCAATTGGCGAGTGCGGGCGACGTTCGCATCGGGCTTGTCGATCTTGTTGATCGCCACCACGATTTCAACGTTCGCAGCCTTCGCGTGGGCGATTGCTTCCTCAGTTTGCGGCATCACACCGTCATCAGCAGCCACCACGATCACGGCCACGTCAGTTACTGACGCACCGCGGGCACGCATGGCAGTAAATGCTTCGTGACCAGGCGTATCGATGAAGGTGACCTCCATCGGCGGGCCGTTTTCTTCGCGATCGACTTCGATGCGGAAAGCACCGATGTGCTGCGTGATACCACCGGCTTCGCCGCTTGCACGGTCCAGGTGGTTGATCGCGTCGAGCAAACTGGTCTTACCATGGTCAACGTGACCCATCACCGTCACGATTGGCGCACGTGGATGCTGCATAGATTCGTCGTCGTCGAACTTCTCGAGCGCTTGCTCGATCAGTTCGTCGGCGGTCTTCGGTGCGCGGATCTTGATTTCGCGGTCGAGGGTAATACCGATGTTCTCGATCATGTCCTGCGAGAGCGAGTCATTGATGCGAACCATGATGCCTTCGCGCATCAGCTCGCCAAGAATATCGTTGACCTTTACGCCAAGCGCTTCCGAAAGCTCCCGCATGTTGATCGGCAAGTCGACCGTAACCGGGCCCGTGGGCATTTCCGGCTTCTTCGGCATGTTCGGATTGCTGCCGACGCTGCGACCGCCGCTACGCTGATTGGCATAGGAGTTGTCGCGTACTTCAAAGCGCCTGCGTCCAGTAGGTTGGCCACGACCGCCGCCCGGGCCGCCGCGTCGTCCGGCTGCGCCTGCGGCTGCGCCGGGGCCGGCTGCTGGTGCGCCTCCGCCGAAGGTGTCGCCGCCGGGGGCTCCGCGCGGGCTTCCCCGTTGCGGTCGGGTTGCTTGCGTTGGGCGTTCGTTCTCGGCTTTATTGCCGGTGGGGGCTGCGAACTTGGGCTTGTCTTGCTCGCTTGCGCGCTGCACGCCGGGCATGGAGCCGCCAAACTTGGCTTTGACTTGGGCCTTGAGCAGTAGCTTTTCAGGAGCGCTCAATCCCCTGAATCCAGCGCGTCCAATTTCAATGCCAAGACGTGCGCCGAACTTGCACAGGTCGGCGAAACTGACGCTGAGATCAGAAGCCATCGCGTAGATTTCGTCGCAGGCTTTGATGCGCTCGACGTCATCTTCGGAGACCGCTTCGGGTTCGCTGACATCGACTTGAAGTTGCTCGGCGATCTCGCGAGCGCGCGCGTCGTCGATGCCGATGTCGAGAGCCTTCGGGCCCGCTGGCGCTTCAGCTTCTTGCCCGTCCACTGCTGCGTCAGGTGCAGTCTCGGCTTCCGCTGCTTCGCCCTTCGGCGCAGGGGCTGCCTTCATCTTCTGAGAAGCGCCCTTACCAGCCTTCGCTGCGGGCTTCTCTTTCTCTGCCTTGGGAGTGGCCTTCGAGGCTTTGGCTTTTGACTTGGCCTTCTCGTCCTCAGCGCTCTTGGCTTGGGCGTCTGCCTTCGCTTGCTGGGCCTGCTTCTCAGCCTCTGCCTTTGCATCGGCTTCCGCTTTCGCAGCTTCGGCTTCCGCTTGCTTTGCTGCGTCTACTGCAGCTTGCTTGGCGGCTTCTTTGGCTTTCAGCGCCTCTGCAGCCGCTACCTTCTTGGCTTCTGCCTCGGCCTTAGCTTTTTCTTCGGCGGCTTTCTCCGCAGCGAGCTTGTCGGCTGCTGCTTTCTCGACCGCGAGGCGTTCGGCTTCGATTTTTGCAGCCGCGTCGCGCTCAGCCTTGAGCTTTGGTCCGCGCACTTTTACTTCAACGCGGATTTTCTCTGCCTCGGATGGCGTGAGCGCGGAGTTCCACGCTTTAACGTCAACGCCCACCTGAGCTGCGTAATCCTTGAGATCACCCAGGGTTAGGTCCAGCTCGGTGTACAGGTCTTTCGCTTTGATCTTCTTCGCTTTGCTTGCAGCCACGCGCTCAACTCTTCCTCTTCATCCGCCGTCAAAATCCCGTATCAGGTCTGTGGGTTGTCTACCCACTGCCTTGAGCGCTTGCGTCCCAAGACATCCATCAGGCCCTTGGATTGGAAGGGTGTCTGGCCCGAACGGGTGATGCTTTGCATAAACTCTGCTTGAGAGCAAATGCGACTCGTCACTATAGAGCGGGAAGATGGAATGACAAGTGCAGCAAGTTTGGGAAAGCGAAATGCGTGATCGGGGTGTGTCAGTAACCCAGCGAGCGGCCCGAGCAGTTTCACTCTATCGACTCTCCAGCTTGCGGAGGGACCAGCTTTGAGCTGCTTCTCCCCTATGATTGCCTGGACACTCAGCACCCGAGCCATGCTGGCGAAAAGCGTTGGTTCGCGCAGCTTGAGCTAGGCCGCGCGAACCAATCTCTTCTTTATCGCTGAGCGATCTTGCGAAATCTGCTGCTCTCTTCGCGCAGCTAATCGTCGCGAACGGTCACCATGCCACGGTGAAGGCTTGCCCTCTCGATCGCGCTTGCTCAGCTTCATCCACGATCGCAATCGCGAAGTCTTCCATAGAGATGCGTGATGCGCCCTCCGCATCCAGCAGCATCGTGTCAGTTCCGGCGCGATAAACGCCGCGTCGCTCGCCGGGCGCAAGCTCCGCCGGAGGAATGATGTAGCTGGATTGCGCATCCGCGTGCTGTTTCCACCATTCGTACTGCGCTGCGCTTGCTTCGGCAATCGGACGGTAGGCCTCCGGTAGCACTCCGGGCGCGGTGAGCAGGGTGTAGCCGGATGCGTCGGGCATGCGCAGGACGGCTGCCCCGCCCACAATGATTGAGGGAACTCCCGCCTTCGCTGTGGGCGTCATCACCGCTTCAGTCAACGCGAGCAGAGCCGCTTCTTCGCCATCACGCGGGCGCAGCGCTGAAACGACCAAATCGTGTTCCTCGATCAGCTCTTTGAGGTTCCCCGCGCTTGAAACGTCGCGCAGGAGGATCTGTGCGTCGCCAGGCAAGCGCCCAGGCGGCGGTTGTCTTCGCGCTACCGCGCTCACGTTGTGCCCGCGCGCAATCGCCTCTGCGACGACGCGACTTCCAACATCACCAGCGGCTCCAAATACCAAGATCTTCATAGCTTTACTCCTGTCAACTCAAGGGATTGTGGGCGAGGCTTCCCGCCCAGGTGTCCCAACCAAACACTTGCGAGAATCAGGCAAGCACCAATCGCTTCGCTGAAGTCGAGGGCTTGCCCGAGGATGATCCACCCGAGCATCAACGCAGTTAGTGGACTCAGCAGCCCAAGCGTCGAGATGGTGGTGGTGGGCAAACGCGCGATGCCGCGCTGCCATATGAAAAAGGTAAAGGCAGACCCGATCAGGCTGAGATACGCGATGCCCGCGATGTTTCCGCTCTTCAGGACGGGCAGCTCAGGCTCGAAAAAGAGCGCGGGCGGAACCAGCACCAGCCCGCCGACAATCAATTGCCACGACGTGAAGGCCACGACCGAAACGTCGGGCTTCCACAGGCGGCTAAGCACGGTGCCGATCCCCATCGAAAGCGTACCGCAGAAGGCAGCCATCAAACCGATAGCATCTAGCTCTAAAGTGGGTGAAAGCACGAGGAGTGAGACGCCAGCAATTCCCATCACGCCAGCTAGGATTGCGAGGGCTCGGATCGGCGACTTGAGCACAATGCGCGCCAATGCGATCACGAGCAGAGGTTGAGTCGCTCCAACCATCGCGGCCACTCCTCCGGGCAGGCGATATGCGGCGAGAAAGAGCAGTGGCCAGAATATGCCGATGTTCAAGAGCCCAAGCAGAATCGCTCGAATCCACCATTTCCCAGTCGGCAAAGCCGGAACTAGCGCGAAGAGCAGAAGTCCGGCCGGAAGCGCACGCAGCGCAGCCATGCTGAAGGGAAGCCCCGGCGGTAGAAGCGTCGCGGTAACGATGTAAGTGCTGCCCCAAATGGTCGGGGCGCTGGCAGTGAGAATCAGATCGTTGCTACGCATGACAAGCCTCCACAAGTATCTTGAGATCAAGATAAACGGTATTGTCTTGAAGTCAAGATAAAATGCAGGGACAATCCTTTTCATGGATCACGTTGACCGCATTCTTGAGCAGTGGGCAGAGCAGCGCCCCGATTTGGACACTTCCGCGATGGGGCTGATTGGGCGTCTCAAGCGCCTATCACACTATGTGGAAGGGGAGATGGAGCAGACCTTCGCGCGTTTGGGGCTGAATCTTTCAAGCTTCGACGTGTTGGCTACGCTGCTGCGCTCGGGACCGCCCTATCAGCTGTCGCCAGGCGAGCTGATTGCGAGTTCGATGGTGACCTCGGGGACGATGACTAATCGGATCAACCAGTTGGAGAAGCAGGGGATGATCGAGCGCCGCAAGAATCCGAAGGATGGTCGGGGCGCGATCATTGCGCTCACGGCGTTGGGCCACGATACGATTAGCCAAGCTGTGGCAGAGCACGTGGTGACGCAAAAAAGTGTCGTTTCGGAACTTAGTGTTATGGAGCGCAAAAGCCTCGATGCCTTGCTGCGCCGCTTCTTGGAGCGCTACGACAACGATTAGGCGGGCGCAGTAAGGTGAGCTCTTGTTGTTGTGGCGGGGCTACGCGTCGTCGTCGAGAATCTCGTCGGACTTCGCAGCGTCTTTCTCAGCTTGCATTTCGAGCAGCTTGCGGGCGACGTCGCTGATCGGGCGCTTCGTGTTAGCGGGCGCGCCGAAGGCTTGCAGCGCTTCGATCACCACATCGCGAATGCTTTCTTCGCTCTCGTGCTTTTGGTGAGCGACCAGCGCCTTGCGGGCTTCTTCCGCTTGAGGCGTGCCGGCGAAGCGACCCAGCGCCCAGGCGCAGCTTTCGCGCACCATCAGCTCGTGATGGGTAATGCAATGCTTGAGCCCCTTGAGCCCGCTGGCCATGCGTTCGCTGCCGATAATCAATGCTGCATTGCGCTTGAGGCGTGCTGGACCTGTGCGCTCCATGGGACTACCGGCGAGTGCTTCGAGCAGGTGCGAGTCGCGCTTCATCATCACGCTTTCAATCGTTAGCGCTTCGACTAGCGGCGCGCGCCATTCTTCTTCGATTGTGCGCGGGCCATCGCGCTCCAAGCGCTTCTTGTTGTAGGGGCAGACCTCTTGGCAGATATCGCAGCCGAAGACAAGGCCCGCGAGCTGATCGCGCAGCTCTGGCGCGACGGCCTCTTTATGCTCGATCGTTAGGTAGCTGATGCAGCGGCGGGCATCGAGCTTGTAGGGCTCGAAGATTGCATCGGTCGGACAGGCATCGATGCAGGCAGTGCAGGTGCCGCAATGGTTGGTGGCTGGTGCGTCCGGCGCGAGCTCAAGCGAAGTGATCACCTCGGCCAAAAAGAAGTAGCTGCCGGCATGCTCGTTGAGCGTGAGCGTGTGCTTGCCGGTCCAGCCGAGGCCTGCGCGTTCAGCATAGACGTGCTCAAGAATCGGGCCGGTATCTTGGTACCAGAGGGCTTCGCAGCCGGTGCGAGATGAATCGCCGTCGTCGAACTTCGAGATAATCGCTTGCAGCTTCTTGAGCTTGGGCGCGAGAAACTCGTGGTAGTCGAGGCCTTGCGCATAGCGCGCCGTGCGTGAAAGCAGCGCGCTTTGTTGATCGCTGCTGGCAGGCGAGGGCAAGCGATCTGCGGCGTACTCGCAACGCAGCACGACGACAGATTTAGCCCAGGGAAAGCGCGTTTGGATATCGGCGCGCGCCTTCTTGCTGCGCTCGAACCAGCGCATATCGCCGTGCATGCCTTGGTCGAGCCAGTCGAAGAGCGCTGCCTGATCGCGCTCAGGTGCGGGATCCGCGCTGGTGATGCGGCAGTCGGCAAAGCCCAAGTTGCGGGCCTTGCGCTTGATCTGCGCGCTGATATCGAGGGGTGAAGCTGGTTGATTCATAGGGGCTGTGGTCTCGCTTGCATTGCGCTCTTTATAGGGCGCTGGGTACGCCTTGGGAAGCGCGGGCGTGGTGAAGAAGCAAGGGGTGATTCGCGCAGAGACGCTGAGCAAGAGTTAAACGCAAAGGCGCCGAGGACGCAAAAGTTCGCAAAGCCTCGCGGCTGGGGCGAAGAAGCTGCGCAGCCGCGCAGTGTGAGGGCACTTGAGAATCGGCTCCACTTGGCTGAAAGTCGAAGAGAGTAGCTCGCGGCACTGACTCTGCTTGCTTGCTCTCAACGCTTCTGTGCAGAGGGCAAGCGCGGCCTCTACCGATCGGCTTCCTCTATCGCGAAGCGCTGCGCGAACCTTTGCGCGCTGAGCGCTCTTGCGCTTAACTCTTGCTCTGCGCCGCAGCGCCTCTGCGCGAGTAACCCTCTTCGTTCCAGCTCAAAGCGTAACCCCCAAGCCGGTCCAGCAATTCACAGTCGCCGATTTCGTGTCCCTCTCCCGCAAGCTCATCGCAAGGCTACGAGACAGCGTGAAATGCCCGGCGAATCTGGCTAGAATCGTGGCATGGCACGCTTGAACAACCACTATGAGCTAGCGCTTGAATCGCTGATGCTGCGCGAGAGCATCGCGTATCTGCCCATCGATGAAACCCAGCGCGCGCCGGTCGGAACGCTCAAGCTCAAGAACCCAGACTTCGTGATCTACTGCGATCACGCCAAGCACCTGATCCTTGAGGTGAAGGGGCGCAAAGTTCCGCGAGCTGGCAGCGTGAACGCGTGGGCGACCGGCTCCGATGCCGCGAGCTGCGTGAGCTGGCAGAAAAGCTTCGGCCCAAACTTTGAAGTCGCCTTTGCCTTTATCTTCCAGCTTGAGCGCGGCGCCGGTCACTTCGCCTTTCGTGGCCGCGAATACGAAGCGTGGCTGCTGCCTGCACGCAGATTCATCGCGCTCGCGCATCGACGTTCAGCTGCTTGGCGCACGCTGAATGTGAGAAGCGCTGACTTCCGCCTGAACGCCACGCCTTTGCTGGAGCGACTCGGCGTCAGCGCTGAGCGCACGCAATTCTCCGCCCATCGCCTCGACGAGATTGAATTGTTGGGTACACGCTAGACTCGGGTTTCGTCATTACTCGCGCTCATGCGAGCGAGAGAAATCGGAGTTCAACGCACAGGCCGAATGCACGCGAAGGCTCGCAAAGCCTGTCGGATGCTGCAATGCGGGCAATTTTCGCCGACTCCTCACTGCTGGGCTGAGCGCCCGAGAACGATCATGAATGGGAAAAGGTGAAGCGGCTCATGGCCTGACGAGCACAGCCGCGAAGGTCACGCTCCAATTCAGAAGTTTCTGGGGACTGCTGGAACTTGAGAACCTCAAACGCTCGGCAGAAGACGCCCATTCCGCCAGGCTTTGCGAAGCTTCGCGTTCTCTGCGCCTTGGCGTTGAGCTCTTCATGCCCTCGCTGAGGCCGGTGCGAAAATGGCGAAACGCCAGGCTAGGCACACTTGCCTTCTGCGTTGACTCGATCAATGAGATTGAGCGTTCAACCCTCAAGCACAGACGCCAAATGCAACAACGCGCCCGCAAGTGGGGCGCGTTGTGTTTGCTTGCATTGGTGAAGGCTATTCTTCTTCGGGAGGCATCGGCATATCTTCGCCGCCCTCTTCGCCTGCGCCTTCTTCAGTTCCACCCTCTTCCGTTCCACCTTCCGGTGTGCCGCCTTCGGCGGGAGGCGTGGTGGAGTCGGTGTTGCCGCCGCTCGATGGCGCGTTCATCTCCGTGACGGACTTCTTCTCGGTCAGGCGTTCGGAAGTGTCAACTTCATCGCCCTCGGGGTTCTCAAGAACACCCTTTTTGCTTTGGTTGTCGAAGTAGAGCCACTTCCAACCGGTCTCGAAGTTCAGCTCGGTCAGCGCGTACTCTTTCATCACGGCCAAAGCTTCTTCGGTGGAAAGCATGATGTAGGACTTGCCGTCATACACTTCGCAAACCGTCACCGTTTGCAGGTTTTCGAGTCCGCCGAAAAGACGGCCCGGGAAGAGCTCTGAGGTGGGGCGAGACTTGAGATCGATCGCGTAGAACTTCTGGCCAATGTCGTCACCTTCCTCGATGCCCTTGATATCCAAGGTCAGGCGCAGCCAGGTAGCCTTCTGGCCATTCATGAAAGCTAGACCCGGATCCTTGGCGGGATCAGCACGACGAGGCTCGAACCACTGCCAAAGCTCAATGCGCGCGTGCAGCTCGAAGATGCCGGTGTCGAGGTTGCGATCGTAGCCGTAGTGGCTCCAGCTCAGCAGGCCCGAAGACTGGGTGATGCCGACGGGTTCCTTCGTTTCGACTTCGTCGACAATCGTGTACTTGCCTTTGCCGAACACGTCTTGCTCGCTGATCTTCGTTCCCTTGGGAAGCGAGACCACGCTGTGCTCCTGATCGAGCTTCGATGAGGCTTGCATCACGGCGTAGACGTAGCTCTCGCCCAAGGCAGGGCCGAGATCCAAGAACTCCGTGTCTTGCAGGAGCTGGTTCGTGACCGGCTTCCACTTGCCGCGACGACCATTCGCAAAGGTTGCGCGCATCAGCACGTAGCCCGAATCAGCCGCAGGGATATGCGTTTCTTTTTGCTCTTCGCTCAGCTCGCCAGCGGTCCAGGAGACGCGAATGGCGGGCACGCCCTTCTCCACTTCAGCTTTCAAGTCAGAAGGCTGAATCAGAACGTTCAACAGAACCTTTTCCACTTCAGGCTTGTCGACTTCTGGATCCGTTGGATCGATAGGCTTGACCGGAGCCTTCGGATCAATCGCGCCAACCGGATAGCGAGGTGCGGCAGCACGACCCGGCAGCGCTTGCGTGAGCGGCGCGCCCGGCGACGAATGCGAGATAATCAAAGGCACATCGACCGAGGTCGCCTCGTCAAGGGGCTCCGTGCGAGGGCCAGTGCGATCAAGCTCAGCTTGAATGCGGTCTGCCTTCTCATTCGCGTCGGAAACGGTCTTAGCCGCCTCGCTTTGAACGGCGAAGTAGAGCAGAGCGCCTGCAATCAGGACCCCCATCGAAATCAACAAAACGGGCCCTGCATCTAGCAGCGGCGAACGAACTTTATTTCGTGACATGACACGATCTCCGTAAGGGGGGGACCCCAAGGTGTTTGATGAGGCGCCTATCTTTGCGAAGAGTTCCTCGCAAGGCAAGGGGATAAGCGTAACTCCTCTGCGTGGCTTCAATCCACGTCCTTCTCAGTCTAGCGATAAAATCGCGAGCTATGTCACGCTTGAGTTTCGCCTTGTCCATAGATTGGCGATCTTTCGATCTGCATCGAACATCCAGAAATGCAAGGTATTCGGTCGGAATGAGCGTGGAGAGAAGTGGCGCTGCATTGAGCTCAGCATAGTTCTCACTGCGCGGGCGGGGCTTTCTTGAGCGACTCGGCGATTGGGCAATCTGTCCGCTTGCCTTGCACAATTCATTCTTCGGAACTTGGGCTGTGTGCGAATGGATGCAGCAAGAAATCCGTCCTTAATAAAGAAGCAACACGAGCCGGGTGATTCGAGAGGGGCAAAACGCTCCGCTAGCGATTTCTTTCCTTCTCCACATTTGAATGAAGATCGACCCCTCGGGCACCGATTTGATTAGTAACGAATTGTCGTCTGAGAGGGATTATTGGGCTGGGAGAACCTGGCTAGGGGATTGCAGATGGTTCGCCTGACAAGGCTGAGTGGCAAGCCCTTCGTGTTGAACGCCGACCGCATTCTCTTTGTGGAAGAAGCGCCAGACACGACGATAACCCTTGAGAATAAAGAGCGGGTGCTCGTCAAAGACAGCGCGAACGATGTGATTCGCAAGGTCATTGACTACCAGCGCACGATCCGCTCGTTCCCGACGATGACTCCGCAGGCATAAGCGGGAGCTTTTGTCTGACGCGAACCTGACCGGCAGTGGTGTGGGCTCGCAGGCTTCGGCGACTTTGTCGAAGCGCACAATGAAATTCGGTGAAGCGCTACGCAACGCTTGCGACTTGCAAGGACGAGGGATCTGCGATGGACACCATTATTGGCTATGTGACCGGCTTCCTCTGCCTGATCATTGCAATCATTCTTGCTAGTGGTAACGACCCGGCAGGCGTGCTCGACTTTATCGACGGGCCGTCGGTGTTTGTGACGGTCGGTTGTACGTTCTGCGCAATGCTGATTGCCCACCCGGGTAGCCAAGTCAAAGGCTTTGTCGGTCTGATTATGAAGGCGGTCAAGTACCCCCTGGATGATCCCGCATCGCTGATCGAACGCTTGGTCAAGTACGCTGAACTCGCTCGTAAGAACGGCATCCTCGCCCTTGATGGCGCGACCGACCCGAACGACGACCCCTTCATGGCGAAGGGCATCCAGCTCGCGGTTGACGGTATCGATCCTGACCAGATTCGCGAGACGATGGAAACGGAGCTTGAGTACCTGCAACTGCGTCACGCGCAAGGCAAGACGGTGCTCAGCAACTTCGCCAAGTACGCGCCGGCCTTCGGTATGATTGGTACGCTGATCGGTCTGGTGGCCATGTTGAAGACGCTGAGTGATCCGAGCTCGATTGGTCCGAAGATGGCCGTTGCTCTTATCACGACCTTCTACGGCGCGGTGATGGCCAACCTGATCTTCATGCCTGCCGCTGACAAGCTGGGCATCCGCGACGGTCAGGAAAAGATGAACAAGGAAATCATCATCAACGGCGTGCTCGCCATCCAGTCGGGTGACAACCCGCGCATGGTTGAGCAGAAGCTGATGATCTACCTGCCGCCATCGCTGCGTAAAGAAGAAGCATAAAGCGTAAGCAAGATGCGTGCGGCCTAAGGGTTAGGCTGAGCACGCACCGCCTCACACACTAAAGCAACGAAGTCTATTCGGTCAGTCTGGAGTCGATCATGGGAAAAGCGAAGCCATGCGAATGCGAAGAAGGCGCGCCAGCTTGGATGGTGACCTTCTCCGACATGACCACGCTGATTCTGACCTTCTTTGTGTTGCTCGTGTCGATGATGGTGATCGACCCCAAGAAGTTCGTCGAAGTGCTGGGTGTTTTCCAGCGCACCTCGGGCGAGGGTCACGATAAGCCGCCGACAGATCCGCCGACGCCGAGTGAAAACTTCTTCGTGCAGATCATCCGCGCTTCAACGCGCCGCGATGACCGCCCCGACGGCGGCCTGCTCGAAGCAACCGAAGGCGAGGCGCTGCGCGTCTTCTCCTTCAAGGATAACTACGTCGTGCAGCTTGGTGACGAGCCGAGTTTTGCGCCCTTCGATATCGCCCTCAACGCTCGCGGCAAGTCCCGCATCGACTGGGTGGCGGAGAATGCCCTCAAAGGCAGCGCGAACAAGATCAAGCTTGTTGGGCACTACTCGCCCGAAGAAGCGGATTTCGAAAACTCGCCCTTCTATGATGAAGCGACCTTCAAGAAGTCCGGCAAGCGCGTGCGCGGCATCCCGCGGGTTGAAGAGTACTGGGACCAAAGCGTTGGCCGTCTCCTGCACCGCATCGTGACGGTCGAAGACGCAGCCGACCTAGCCGCAAGACGCGCTAGAGCGGTGGGGGAATACCTCAAATCGAAGGGTATCCCATCCGTGCGCTTGGAGATTGTAGAAGGCCGCATGATTTCGAAGGTGAACGCAGCGGAGCAGATTCCTGCTGAGCGCTGGGATCCCGTAGCGAAGCGCTGGCAGAAAGAAACAGTCGCCGTGAAACAGGGCACGCAAGAAGCTTCACAGCTTTCAGCCCCGGCGGTCGAAGGCATCGTGCTGCGCAACTGGGAGCACTTTATCTTCACCGAAGGCGGCGACGATCGTGGCCGTCAGGTAGAAGTCGTGGTGACCGGCGAGCTCGTCGGTGCCCAAGAGCATTTCGCGCCATCCCGCTAGCGCTGGTCAAGGCTGACCAACGCAGGGGCGTGAGCTAAAACATCGAGGCCGGGCACAATCGGCACGTTGCAACGTTGCATTGAATGGACGATTGAAGGAGTAATCAACCATGGCCAAAGAAGATGCCGCAGCCGCTGATGGCGAAGGCGTAGTAGAACAGGCGCCGACCCGGATGTTCAGCACAGCAGGGCTTGCAGTGCTGATTGGCTCGAACGTGGCCGTTGTATTGATCGTGTTCTTGGTCGTGAGCGCCATGATGGGCGGCGGCGAAGAGCCTGGGATGCCTGAAGGCCAAGGCTCGCGCGATGTGAACAGCGCTTACCTGAACATGGCCGACCTGACCACCAAGGTGCCAACGCGAGGCGGCAAAGATTCGACCGTCCGTTACAGCTTGCTGATTGGTTTCGCCGGTGGCGCTGCCGAGCAAACCGCTGCGATCACGCACTGGGAGCAAGGCAATCGCGACGAGCTACTGCGCGGAACAGCTGCGCGCGAGCTGCGCCAGTTCACGCTTGAGGATGTGTCAGATGCGTCCTTCACGGATCGCTTTGAAAGTCGCCTGATGACGGCGATGAACAAAGTGACCTACACGCCGGAAGACACCTACAAGATCGACTTCATTCAAGTGACGAAGTTGAGCTGGGACTAAGCCCCCGCGAAAATCTTTCGTGGCGTTTTATACGCCGTGCCGAAGAGCTGCCGGGCAACCATGCCGTCCGGCAGCTCGAAGCACTTTAGGGAAGAATGCTGGAGCTCGTTTGGAGTTCGGAGTAAGTAGCCCGGAGCACTCGGAGCGACGGAGAGCACTGAGCGCTCCGCGATTCTTCATAGCTTGAAGAGGCGAAATGCTTCAACACTGCGCGAAGTTCAGCTCAGGGGGTCAGGAGAGCGCGCAGGAGAGATGGCTTGCGTTGCTTGAGGTGCAGGGTTGATCGAGTTTTGAAGCGTCGTTTGACGGAAGAGAAGATGATAATCGCGCAAAGACGCCAAGCCGCAAAGTAGCCTGTCGGCTCGCGCTACGATTGTTTGAGCAGGTGTGATTGAGAGGTGGCGAAGATCGCCTCCTCAGGCAATCTGAAAGCACCTGGTGGCGCTCTTCCCTTTTGCTCGAAGCTGTCTGCTTGTTTCACGTTAGGCGTACCGGCAGGAGACTTTGCGGCTTAGCGCCTTTGCGCGAGGAATCTCTTTCTCCGAAAAGCAATGCGAGCAGCACTCGGTGTTTTCCGTCTCTCCGCGATCTCCGACACCCATATCGATAGCACTTTCTACGGGTCAAAGCTGAATCCCTGCTAAACTTAGAGCTTCACAGATTCACCATCTCTGCTCTGGAGTGCAAATGGTTCGCAACCCCCTCAATGCCCTTGTCCTGTGCTTGCTGTGTTTCGCCGTGAGCGCTTGCTCGAAGGACGAAGCGCCGACGCTGACCGCCCCAGCGACCAAGGCTGACAAGCACGATTCCGAGGCCGAGCTTCCCGCTGAGCTGGATATCTACGCTGAAGACACCAGCAGCGCTGGCGATGAAAAGCCCGCAGCATCTGAGGCAGAGCCAGCAGAGCGCGGGTTGAGCGTGCCAGATGGAGTTCCCGCCGAACCAGCGCCTGAATCTGAAGACACCGAAGCTGACGCGGAGAGCGCCGAGGCAACCCCCGCATCTGATGAGGCAAGCGATGAGGATCGCACCTACCTTCTCTTCTCCAACATCATTAGCAAGGTCGTTACCCGCGAAGGCAAGCACACTACTGTGCGCTTTTCGATCCTGATCGGATTCGCTGGCAGCGCCGATGAGCAGACTGCAGCAATCGAGCTTTGGGACGACGCGGCGAGCGAGCAGAAGTTGACCGATCGATTGAAGCAGGTCATGGGCGAGTACACGCTGAATGAGGTATCGGATGCGTCGTTCACCGATCGCTTCGAGGCTCGCTTGCTGATCGCGCTGAACGAAGTCACGCAAACGCTGCTTGATCCCTGCACCATTAACTTCGTGCAAGTCACAAAGCTGAGTTGGGACTGATTCCTCACCAGAGTGCCTGCGGCGGAGCAACTCATGCGCTATCTCATCCTCATCTCTCTGATGGCTCTGCTCGCCGCTTGCAGCGATTCGACGTCGAGCGAAAAGAGCAACGACCCAGCAGAGGCCAAGGATCAAAGCGAAGCCTCACATGCACCCGTCGGCGATCCGCTGCATCTGCAAGACCTGAAGACCCGACTCAAGCGCGCTGACGGCTCAGAGGGCGTTGTCCTCTACAACCTCACGCTTTACTTTCGCCACGACGCGCCAAAAGACAGCAAGCCAGTCTGGGGCAGCGGCGATCGGAGCGAGCTCCTGCGTGGCCCAGCCGCTCGCGTGATGCGCGGCTACACGATCGAAGAAACGCAGGCCGATGGCTTTGCTGCGAAGTACGAGGCAGCCGCGCTACGGACTCTCAACAAGGTGACCTACACGCAGGAAGACACCTACAGAATCGACTTCGCGAAGCTGAGGGGCCTGAGCTGGGAGTGACCTCACAGCCGAATTGTTGTGCTGCCGAAACACCTTTCCACGAAGTTCCAACACTCCTGCTTGACTTTTCAATACACCAATATAATTCTCATCCCAAATCAAATCAGCGGAGCGTTCTGAGTCACTTCAAAGACTAGAACATGCGAAACCCTGCTGACCCCAACGACTATGCTATTGGCGAGGGAGGCACCATGAATCGATTTGCCGTCTGTGTTCTGACTTGTGCAGCGTTGACCGGACTAGCGGCCTGTGGTGAAAAACCCGCGGCCGAGGACGACTCGGCCGCTACAACCGATACCGCAAAAACGGGTACGGGCAAGAAGACTACGAAGAAAGATGATGCGGGCGAAAAGTCCGATCCCGGCGCTACATCTGATGCCGATAGCGGAACCAGCGACAACGCGGGTGCTTCGCGCGCTGCCACGAACAATCCCATCGTGTTTGGTCTCAACCCGGTGACGGGCAAGCTGAACAACGGCGGGGGCAAGCGCGACGTGACCGTGCGCGTTGAGATTTCTTTCAAGGGCACGGCTGACGAGCAAACCGCGTGCTGCACGGCGCTTCAGGGCAACGCCGACAATCGCAAGTCGCTGCGCGCCGCCGTCCAGGAAGTGCTGGAATCCCACCCATTCAATCAGGTCAGCGCTGCGGACTTTGAGCTGAACTTTGAGCAGAAGCTGAAGACGCGTCTGACGCAAGATTGCAAGGATCTCGGTCTCGCGTTGCCACTCGGTACGGTGAATGTGGTGAGCATTTCGCCGAACTAGGCTGTAGGCTCTGTGCGATCGGTGTGGAAATTTGCCGGTGCTTTGTCGCCAAAAATTGTCCACAACCTGTTCGGACTTTGCGGGGCTTGCCAGGGCAGGCTAGAATCGGCATGCTATCAGAGGCATTTGTGCCGCGATGTGCGCTCCATGTGAAGGCAGCGTACTGGATATTGGCGCGTTGCGAGGGGAATGCAGATGGGCTTCGATCAAGGCAACATTGACGATCTGCTGGCCGATGCTGGCTTAGGCGGCGGCGGCGACGCTGGCGATATCATGTCGCAGTTCGCGGGCGGCGATGACGACGGCGGGTCTTCAGCTCCCGGCGAAGCTCAGCCTGCGAAGTTTGAGGCATTCGATCCCAACGAGAATCCCGAAGCAACGGCCGGCACGATCGAAGATCTGCTCGGTGATGTGAAGCTGAAGGTGCAGGTGATCTTGGGTCACGCGGTGATGAGCGTCGAAGATATTCTTCGCCTCAGTGCTGGCAGCGTGATCGAGCTCGACAAGCTGGCTGGCGATCCGCTGGACATCTTGGTGAACGATCGCTTGGTGGCGAAGGGCGAAGTGCTCGTGCTGAACGAGAACTTCTGCATTCGTATCACCGACATTATTCCGCCGGATGAGCGCACCTAAGCTGAGGCTTGCTGCGAATCGAATCGAATCGAATCGAAACAGAGAGCGTTGTCTGGTGGCAACGCTCTTTGCGTTGGCAGCGGAAGAGGCGATACAAGGCTTGATTCCCTCTCGATTCAAGGCGATTTGAATCACACCGACGTCATCTCTTGCCTACATCTCTATCGCTCTTTTCTCAAAAGTCGTGGTTTAGGTGGCATAGCTGGCAAAGCTTGCCAGAATGTCGGCAAGCTCAGTTTCTTTTGCGCTATGCTCCGGGTTCGTCGCCGCTAAGATTGTGGTGTCATGCCCCAATGCCCCTTGAGATTGATTGAAGGAGTATTCTATGCCGGCTAACGAAAAAGCCACGTCTTCCAACACGGCGCCACTTCTGGCTGCCTGTACTTTCCTGCTCGGCTGCCTGGTGGCGATGGTGGGAATGGCGCAATTCGGTGGCGTGCAAGCGCAAGAGGCGTCGCCGCAATCGCCTGACTCAAGCATCAAGGTTTCAGCCTTGTCTGTGGCTGACGACAGTGGCCGCGAGTTCTTGGTGGTCTTCAAGGAAACCAAGGGATCGTACGGCTCGCTCAAAGGTCAGAACGTCACTGCGATGTGCGTGTACTCGATCTTTGCGAACGGCAACGAGAAAGCCTCGGTGAACCTCGTGCAGTCTCGCATGGTTGACTACGACTTCCGCCTGAACACTTTCGATCCTTCAAAGCGCTCGAGCTTCTCCGTGGAGGATGCATCTGAAGCCGTCGGCGACATGGACGAGCAATTGGCGAAGGAAGCTGAAAGGGCTCGCAAGGAAGCCGAAGAGGAAGCTGAAAGGGAAGCCAAAAGGAATAAGGACAAGAAGAAGGACGACTAGTCCTCTCTCGTCGCGAATTGAGCTTCCTCCACATCAATTCGCCCGCACGAATTCGCCTTGAACGCAGCATTCTCTAGGGTTTGCCGCGCTCAGTCCCTGAGGGGCGAAGGAAAAAAGGTCTGGTGGGGAGCAAGGGCTTGCCCTTTGCCTCCCACCTTGCCTATACTCAGGGACGCTCCCCCATCTATACCAAGCTACCGCAACAGTGGGCCGACCTTCGGCCTCGACTGGACGAGAGCACGACCATGGTTGAATACGAGTCCTTCGAAGATGTTCTCGGCGACCTCGACCTCAATGAGGAAGAGCTGAAACGCCTCGTGTCGGAAGGTTCGCTTCGTGCGTACCGCGACGACGATCGCATGAAGTTCCGCAAGGACGACATCGAGAACCTTCGCCGCAGCAACCTCACCGACCTCGGCAGCCAGCCGACCGTAGCCGACGACCTCGGCTTGGGCGATGGCTTAGAGGTTGTTGAAGAAACCGATGAAACGGTTTTGGATGTTGGCGATCTCTCCGAAGATGTAGATTTTGAAGAGACCGGCTCCACCAGCGTGCCGACTGTTGAGCTCGATGGCGGGCTTGACGGCGACGACGCTACCCTTACGGAAGAGCTGAGTTTCGATTCTGGTGACGAGTTTGCTGACGCCGACGCCACGCTTGCGATGGACGAAGGTGTTACGCTCGACGAAGACGACCTCGGCCTCGAAACCGAGCCGCTGGGTGGACTTGATGACGGTGAAGCCACCGTTGTTGACGACGGCGGTCTCGACTTCGACGACGATCTCGGCATGGACGACGGCCTCGATCTCGATGCCGGCAGCCCGGACGAGTTTGGCGGCGACGTTGACGAGTTCGGCGGGGACGACTTTGCTCCAAACCCGATGGTGGCACCTCAGATTCAGGTTCAGGAACGCATCAAGTATGTGGAAATCCTGCCCTCTGAAACGTGGTGGACCAAGCTGATCAGCCTCTTTGTGCTGGTTCTGCTGGGCTACACGCTCTTCGCGGTGTTCGGTGTTGAAGATCGTGACGAGTCGATCGGCCAGACGGCCAACATCGGCTTCAACTTCTTCAAGGGCACGCGTCATGAGGTTTTGGGTGATGCACCTCTGCGTCCAGCCAGCGTGACGGACGCTGCTCCGGACGCCTATCCTGCGGCTCTCGCTAGCGCCTACGATCAAGCTTCTAACTGGATCACTGCTCCGGCGGAAGGCGGAGCGGGTCGAGTGGTTCCGGGTGCGCAAATTATCCGCAACATTGGCGGTAAGGCTCCGGTCAACCCCAATCCGAGTGAAGCTGGCAAGACGCGTCTGGGTGCTTTCGATGAAAACCCGATGGACGTGGTCTGGATGCGCGAGCAACGCAAAGGTGCTGAGGGTACCAATGGTAACTTCGACACGCTGCGCCGTGAGAACTCACGCCCGAACCTTCGTGCGCTCGGCTCAGCGCCTTCTTCCACGACTGCGCCTGCTGCTGGCCAGTAAAGCAGTCGAGTCTGCTTTCAGTAATCAAAACACCCTGCTCAATCGAGCAGGGTGTTTTTGATGAAACGTGACCTGATCTCGAAGTTCTCGAACTAGCCTCGCGTTTCGCCAATCTCGCACTGCCTTCAGCGTGGGCATTCAGAGCCCAACGCAAAGGCGCCGAGCGCGCGAAGTTTCGCAAAGCCTGGCGGAGTGGGCGTCATTGGCCGGGCGTTTGAGTCTCTCCAGTTCCGGCAGTGCCCAGAAACTTTCGGATACGAGCGTGACCTTCGCGGCTGAGCGGGTCAGGCCACGAGCCGCTTCACGTTTTCCTATTGCTTCACGTTTTCCTATTCATGATCATTCTCGGGCGCTCAGACCAGCAGTGAGGAGTCGGCGGATCTGGCCAGCAGTGCTTGATCCGACAGGCTTTGCGAGCCTTCGCGCTCTCTCGGCCTTTGCGTTGAATTCCGAATTCTCTCGCTCGCATGAGCGCGAAAAGTGGCGAATCCCGACTCTCGGAATAACCACTCAAATGAATGGCGCCCGCGAACTCGGCTAGATCCAGCAAGAGGTGCAGCTCCTCCCCCGTTCCTAGCACAGGCGGCTGAGACTCAGAGAGTGTCGAAGTCGGAGAGGCTCCCCACACCTTCAACGCCGCCAGCGCTGAGAAACAACACGCGAGCCGCCAGACACCTCTGCGTCTTGGCGGCTCCGCGCGAAATTCTCCACTCTCAACGATCAACTGCCCGCGCTAATCCACGGTGATGCTGATCTTCAGCCGCGACTTGAGATCATTGAAGGAGACTTGATCGTCCTCGTTGGCCGCTGGCATCACGCCGGGTAGTGCTGCTTTGGTCAGCTCGGTGTTGATCTTGTCGAGCACGCCCCACCAAAAGCGCTCGCGCGCATCGAGCGAGAGTAGAGCGCCGCGCCGAATCTGCTGGCGATGCTCTTCGGTGTCGCAGTAGTTGACGAGCGCCTCTTCAAGCCACGCGCCGTGGTCTTCGTCTTGGTCGAGGTGACAGGTCCAGTAGCTGATCGCGTCTTCGTCAAAGCCAGCTTTGCGCAGGCCTTTGACAGCGTGCGTGAACATCGTCGGGATCGCCCATTCGTGACCGGGGCCGATCGCGCCGAGTCCAGTAAGAAAGGGCTCTTCAGTGGCAATGCGGTAATGCTCTTGAATGAAGTGCTGCACCTCGGGATGCAGCGGGAAGTCGCCTTCTTTGCCTTCCGGAATACCGCAGGCGTTCATGAAGCCGCGATACATTTCAGCGTGGTCTTTGTCGTCGCTGCGCTCGCCGTATTCATCGACCAACACCTTGGCGATCCAGCACTTGGCTTCGCTATTCGGAGCGCGAACAAGCAGCAGTTCCATGTATGCGCAGAAGTTCGCAACCAGCGGATAGTGCTGCGAGGCGAGGATCTTGAAGTCGTGCTTGGTGCGCGGGTCAGTGTGCATGCGGCTGAGCAGCGAGTGCCCCACGCCGGGATGCCGCAGGATCTCTTCGCGCAAATCGGCGAGGAACTGGCGTGCGGACTTTTCGGTTTCGCTGGCAATCATCTCGGCACCTTTCGCTTGGATTTGTACCCCGCGCCAATTGTGGCAAGCGCTCCCGCCATTCGGCAATGGGAAACCGGATTGAAGGTCAGGGAGGGTGAGCTGATTCGGACTACCCGCCCGGACCTCCCATTCCAACTTTTTCTCAACAGCGAGTGATCACCCTGGTGACGCACTCGGGGAAAGCGCACCACAATCTCAAATCGCCTCAAATGCACCGCACGCATGCTTCGATTGCCCATGCAATCCGTGTGATCCTTCCCAGCGCGCAACCTTTCGTGTAGCATTCTTCGCTGCCAAGGGCATGATTCGCGTATCGCACCCTGGAGATGCTCCGAGGGATTGGAACGCTTGACGCAAACCGCGCCGGCAAAGCTATGCCGCTGGGATTCCAGTGTGCCATGAACTTTGCTAGCGAGACGATGGAGCCTCAGCCGCTTATGGCCGGGACGTCACCAACTGCAACTTCTACGGGACCGAACGCTCTCGATCGGTTCTCGGCTTACGCCAAAGCAAACAGCAACATGCTTTTTGCGTTGGGCGTTTTCGTAATCTTCCTGATTATCCTCGTGCCTTTGCCGACGATGATCATGGACATTTTGCTGATCGCGAACATCACGATTTCGTTGATGATTCTGCTTTCCGCAATCTTTGCTGCGAAGCCGCTTTCACTGAACAGCTTTCCGACCGTTTTGCTGGTCGTAACCTTCTTTCGATTAGCGCTGAACATCGCCACGACAAGGCTGATTCTCAGTAATGGGGCGAAGGTCTCTACTGGTAGCTCAGGCGTATTGCCTGATACGAGTGGTGTTGCTGGTAGCGTGATCTCCACCTTCGGCTCGATCATCACGGGTACTGGCGAGCAGGCGGATGCGCTTGTTGGCGTGACCGTTGGTCTGATCATCTTCATCATTCTGATCATCATTCAGTTTGTTGTGGTGACCAAGGGTGCTACGCGTATCGCGGAAGTGGCCGCTCGCTTTACTCTGGATTCAATGCCCGGCAAGCAGCTCGCGATTGACGCTGACCTGAACGCCGGTGTGATCAATGAAGAAGACGCTCGCCGACGCCGGGAAGAGATTACCGCTGAAGCGGACTTCTACGGTGCGATGGACGGTGCATCTAAGTTCGTCCGGGGTGATGCGATCGCCGGCATTCTGATCACGATCATTAACGTGGTCGGTGGCTTCATCGTTGGCATGGCGCTCTTCGATATGAGCTTCGGCGACGCCGCTGAGATCTACACGACGCTTTCGATCGGTGACGGTCTTGTCGCTCAGATCCCCGCGTTCCTCGTGTCGATCGGCTCAGGTATTCTCGTTTCGCGTACCAACTCGGAAGAGTCTATCGGTACGGATATCGCTACACAGTACGGCTCGAACCCGCAAGTACTCTTGGTGGTCGGGATGATCCTGACCAGCATGCTTCTGCTGATTGGCGACTGGGGCAACGGCGGGTTGCCGATTCTGCCGATGGCCTTGATGATCGGTGGCGTGGTGCTCGCGTACATGAGCTTGCGCAATACGAGTGCTCGAGAAACAGCATCCGTGAAGCTTAAAGAAGAAGAAGCGAAGGTCAAAGAAGCCAAGAAACCGGAAGAGGTGGAGAGCTTACTCCACGTCGATCCGCTTGAGATTGAGATTGGCTACGGCCTGATCAAGCTCGTGGATGCGGCTCAAGGCGGCGACCTACTCGAACGCGTGGCGATGATCAGGCGTCAAATGGCGATCGACTTTGGTCTTGTCGTGCCTCCGATCCGCATCCGCGACAACATGCAGCTTGAGCCCAATGAATACGTCGTGAAGATCAAGGGCACTGGCGTCGCCAAGGGCGTTGCCATGGCCGACCACTACCTCGCCATGGATTCGGGTGTCGCGACGGGTCAGATCGACGGCGTGCCGACGACCGAGCCTGCGTTCGGATTGCCTGCGCTCTGGATCACCGCAAGCGAGAAGCAACGCGCTGAAGCCTTTGGCTACACCGTGGTCGATTCGTCGAGCGTGGTGGCGACGCACCTGACCGAAGTGGTGAAGACCAACGCCTACGAACTGCTCACTCGCGAGGAAGTCAGCAATCTGCTGGAAAACCTCAAGAAGAGCGCGCCGAATCTGGTCGAAGAAGTTTCCGGCAACGTGCTCAAGCCCGGCGAAATTCAGAAGGTGCTTCAGAATCTCCTGCGCGAGCGCGTCTCGATCCGCGATCTGCCTACCATCTTGGAAACGCTTGGCGACTTCGGCACGCGCACCAAGGACATCGAAGTGCTCACCGAATACGTGCGTAATTCGATCTCCCGCACGATCTGCCAGAGCGTCAAGGGACCCGACGGCAAGATTCACTGCATTACGCTTGAGCCGCGCCTTGAGGATCTGATCGCCGGTTCGATCGAGCGCACGGATGGCGGCAGCTACCTGCGCATCGAGCCGAACGCGCTGAACAAGATCATGAACTCGGTCGCTAGCGAAGTTGAGAAGCTTTTGAGCGGCGGTCACACGCCGGTTGTGCTCTGCTCGCCGCAGATTCGTCCGCAAGTGCGTCGCATTGTGGAAGGCATTCAAGCTGGTATTCACGTGCTCAGCTTCAATGAGATCGACAAGACGGTTGAAGTCGAGAGCGTTGGCATGGCCGCTCGCCCCGCTGATCTCTAGGACTTGGCTGCTTCCCCTTGCGCGGCGGAGCAACTCGGCGCTTCACGGCACTGCTTTCCATTACTAGATCGCATCACCAAATGACTACCAAGCGCTACATCGCCGACACCTGGGAAGACGCTCTGCGCCTCGTCAAGGAGGAGCTGGGCTCCCAAGCCGTGATCCTGCACTCCAAGCAGTTCAAGGAGGGCGGCATCATGGGCGTTGGTCAACGCAACGTCGTGGAGATCACGGCCAGCAACGATCCCGTCGTCGTCGAGCGCGGCTCCCAGCGGCAACAGGCCATCGCAGATGCCAGGGGCGATGCTCCTCCGCCCGCGGATGGCAGCAAGCCCAACTACTCGCGCCTGCTGGAGAAGGCCTACGCGCTCGCAGCTACGCGCAATGAAGACGGCCCGGCCAACGCGCTGCAAGTGCCAGCGCCCAGCGCAAGCGCGGATGATTTGCCCGTGGTCGATGCGCGCTCATCGCCCGCGCAGGGTGCAGCGCAAGGCTCCCGGCCAGCGCAGCGGAGCGCGCCCTCAAGTGATGGCAGCGAGCGCTTGTTCGCTCCCGCGCGACGCATGGGTGGCGGTGAAGAAAACCAACAGATTCAATCGCTGACCAACGACGTGGCGGAGCTCAAAGCGCTTGTCGCCAAACTCGCGAGTGGCTCGGCCTCAGCTTCATCAGGCGTCGCTGAGCTATCGGATGCGGTCAAAGATCTCTTTCAAGTGATGACTGAAGCGGACGTTTCGCCCGAGCGTGCGCGCGACATAGCACGCAGCGTTTCCCGCGAGCTCTCCGGCGATCAGCTCGATGATCCCGAGGCCGTGCGAGGAAAAGCTCTCGAAATGATCGAGCGCATGGTCAGCATCGGCGGCCCCCTGCATTTGGAAAACAAAGGGCCGAGCGTTATCGCGATGATCGGGCCGACGGGCGCGGGCAAGACCACGACGCTCAGCAAGCTCGCCGCGAACTTGATTATCAATCACCGCGAGATGAAGGTCGGCTTCGTCACCATCGACACCTATCGCCTGGGCGCGACCGAGCAACTGCGTACGCTGGCGAACGTGTTGAACGTGCCCGTGCGCGTGGTGATGACGCCCAAAGAAATGGAAGCCACCGTGCGCGAGCTTTCGCAAACGCTCGACGTGGTGTTCATCGACACGGCTGGTCGCTCACAGCGCGATCGCATGAAGATGAACGAGCTCAAGACGTTTCTCGAAGCTGCGAATCCAACCGAGACGCACCTTTGCGTTTCCGCGACCACGCATCCTTCGCATCTTATTGCTTCGCTCGATCAGTTTGGCGGCCTCAAGATCGACCGCCTGATCCTGACCAAGCTCGACGAAGCTGCTACCTATGGCTCGGTGCTCGACGTGCTGATGCGTGCGCAAAAGCCCGTCAGCTATCTGACCGTCGGCCAAGACATCCCCGACGACATCGAGCTCGCCACCGGCGCCCGCCTCGCCCGCCTGCTGCTCGGCGTCGACATCCTCGACGGCTAGTAGAACTGGCATTCCTGCCAGTTTATGGTCATGGTGTAGTGGCACCGACACTCCTGTCGGTGAGTCGCATTCCGATGCGACAACTCCCCTCGGTGGCACCGGCATTCTTAGCGGTGCTCGCACTTCAATGCGACGATTCTTCACGCGCACATTCGTGCGAGCGGATTTTAACACGGAGAAAGACTGAGCGAAGACGGAGTTCACGGAGAGCGGCGCATCAGCGCTTTGCTTTCGTTTCGTGAAAGCGCGTACGCTCTATGCTCGTTTTGAAGAGCGAAGAAGGCTCGCAGGCGATTGGGTTGCGATTGCTCATGTTCAGGCTCTTTCGAAGTGTGCGACGTCGCTCGAATTCAGATTGAGAGTGCGATCGCTCCTGCGCTGCCCAGTAGAACTGGCATTCGTGCCAGTTCCGAACTCCGGCTCCGAAGATTCAAACGTAATTCTTGGCAAAGCACTTCGCGTGTCCGCCGGCACTCTGGGATAGGCCGGGCGATCTTCGTTTGGCTGCAAGGATCTGCTACAATCGCTGGCGTCAGGGCCTGACACCGTAACGAGCAATCACATGCAGCGTTCTTCGACGCAAGCAGCGCACGATTACATCGAAACTCTCAAACGCTTTCCGCGAATCACAAGCCGCAGGCGGCATCCCGGCACGCCAATCCCGCGCTATTCACTCACGCACGAGCGCACGCGGCGCGGCATTGATGGCTCGGTGGTCGGCGACGCAGCGGCTGTCGGTTGTGCGTTGACGATCCCACTGATCGTCGGCTTCGTTGGCGGCGCATTGCTCGTGATCGCCTTGGTGGGCTACGCGCTCTTTCGTTTTCTAGCCAGCATGACCATTGGAGTTTGACGTGAGCGAACATCGACAGAGAGGCGGCAAGCGCTGCGCAGTAGAACTGGCATTCATGCCAGTTCCGAACTCCGACTCTGAAGATTCAAGTGCAATTCTTGGCATTGCACTTCGCGTTTCCGCCTGCACTCTCGGATAGGCCGGGAGACCTTCATGCATCTGCTACAATCTGATTTGTCAGGGCCTGACACATACGCTTGATGGGAACATGAGCGAATCATCCGAACATTCAATGGGCGAGCAAAGTCCCTATCAGCCGCAGGCGGCGTTGCCGAAGGAGCGATCCTTTTGGGCGAATCTGGTGCTGTCAGTTTTCATGGCGATAGCGCTGATGGCTGGCGGGCTGGTGCTTCTGGCAGGGACATGCTTCGCTTGTGTTGCTTTCGGATAGGTCGCGCTCAGTCCATCACGCGACTTGCGAGCATCGCATGGCGCAACGCAGTCCCGACGAATACCTCGAATCGCTCAAGCGCATGAAGCCCATCGCGCCGGACCGAAATCGTGATGCACCACCTGCGAACAACACGAGTGACGGGAGGCGCGAGAGTTCCTCGTCCGACAGCAGTCCCTTCTGGGAATTCGCTGCAACGTCTATCGTGTTTGCGATGATCATCTTGCTCGCGATAGTGGGCTTGGTGGCGCTCGTCTTCTTCGGCTGCATTCAGTTCCTCAGCTCAGGCATCGGCGGCTAGGACGTGTGAAACATAATGTCGAAACTCAATAGGCGACGTCAGTGAGAGCGGGAGCAGGATATGCAGCAATCGGATGAATCCCAAGAGTCCATCGGAACGAATGAGAGCAACAGCGCTGAGGGGAACGAGGCGAGTCCTTCAGCGTATCCACCGCCGAAGTGGGAGCGGCCTTCGCCCGTGAATGATGCGGTGCTGCGCAAGTGGTGGATTGTTGGCGTGGTGGCTTTGTTGATTTGGTTTGGAGTCTTGTTGCACTCCTGCGATCTTTCCAGCGGCGAGACCATCACCGTCACCATTGAGAAAGACTTTGCGAGCTATCCAATCGACACCAAAGTAGGGGGGAGTAGCGTTGTGGCGATGACCGTCACGCAAGTAGTGAGCGATGAAGATCTGCTTGCCTTCATCGAGAACTCAGAGAAAACGCACTTCAAAGCTTTCCCCGCAACCCTCGAATTCCGCGACATGCGCAAGCTGACGCCTGCGAGTATCGCGCCGCTGCTGATCGCGCAGAATCACCACGGCTTCAAAGGCAACACGACGCTGCGTACCTTCGATGGAACGCTGACGGATCTTCTTATGCGCTGCCGTGCGGAGGGCGAAGAGCCGCGCTGGATCTCGCTGGAGAATGCAGAGCTTGGCAAGCAAGAGCCTGAAGTGATTGGCGAGTTGCGCGAGGCACTCGCAGCGGGTGAATCGCTTGAAGCGATGGACATCCTGATCGAGATCAAGGGATCTACACTCACGTCCCTCGACCTGTTGCTGGTGCTCTATCTCGCGCGGGGAAGCTCGATGAGGATTCACGATTGCACGATTCTTCAAAGCGATCAAGCTGCGATTGATGCGGCGCTTGGAGATGATGGCATGGCACGCATGCTTGAAGCAATGCGCGAAGATGAGAGGTGGGGGAGGCACGTTTCTGTCAAGACAACGGCGCTGGATGCTTTGCCCTTGGAGTTGAGCGCGCTTCTCGCTGAGCGCGGAGTGGTGGTTGCGCATGACTTCCGTGCTGCATCAGAGCGAGAGTGAAGCTTGAATCTGCTGAGCGAGGGTAGTCGATGAGAGAAGAGCATCCCGGCGCGAAGGGCACGTCGCTCTTTCAAAAACTCCCGCGCTTCGTTCGCAGGCACGATGAGTTGCGAGAGCATGGACTGACAGACGAAGTTCGGCCCCGCAAGCGGGGCGATCAAGTGGGCGATGTTTTCATTGGCATTGGCTTCGGCTGCCTTGGGATCCTCGGATTCGCGCTCCTGATGTTCTACGGCTGCATCATTGCGTTCGGATGAGTCCGCCAGCAATCAGCACTGCTCGCAGAAAACGCAAACTCCCTCTCCTCCGCGCTTTGTGACGCCGAAGGAGAGGGAGCTTTTCAATCACGCTCTTAGTTTGAAAGCGCTACTCGAACTTTCGCACCCCGCGCAAGCAAAGCACTGCGCCGATTGCAACGAGCATCGCAAAGAGCATCGCTGATGGCGAGCCGCTCCCGCTTCGCATCGCGCAGGTGCTCTCATCGGACGTTGCGGTAAAGTTCGGAAGTTCGATCACGAGAACCTGATAGCGGAACTCGCTCGATTCGCCCAAGCTGTTCTCAAGTCGAATCGTGATCTCTTCCGTCAAGCCGATGTCGGCATTCGTCGGCGTGCCGCTGATGATGCGCGTGCTCTCCTCAAAGCTCAGCCAGTCAGGCAAGCCCGTAACCATCACCGTCGGCGCGGGCGAGCCCGACGCCTGCACCGTCGTGCGGTACTCTTGCCCAACGATCGCAACCGTTGCCGGCGCGCCCGACACGCGTGGAGGCGTGAGCTTCGACGGATCCGTCACCGTGATCTGGAAGCTCTGCGTAGCCTGCGGATTGACGCCGTTGTTCGCCGTCACCGTGATCATGCCGGTCAGCGTGATGCCGCTCGCATCCACGTCGCTCGCAGCAGGCACGCCGCTCAGCGTGCTACCGCTAAGCGTCAGCCATGCAGGCAGACCGCTTGCAGAGATCATCGGCTCCGGTGCTCCCGTGTAGCTGATCGCGTAGCTGTACTGCAAGCCTACGGTTGCCGTGGTCAGCGCGGTGCTCGTAATGGAAGGCGCTTGCACGAGGCTGACCGTGATCTGGAAGCGTTGCGTCGCATCGGGATCAACGCCGTTCGTTGCGGTGAGCGTGATCTCGCTCGTCACTCCGATGTCAGAGTTCAAAGGAGTGCCAGTCAAACGATTGCCGACCAAGCTCAGCCAAGCGGGCTCGCCGCTCACGCTGAGCGTCGCGGCGGGGAACCCATCGGTCGTGATGTCGTAGATGTACTGCTGACTGACCGCAGCATTCAACGCAGGCGTCGAGGTGAAGCTAGGCGCAGTCGGCGCGGGGTTGACGGTGATCGTGAACTGCTGAATGTCGGGAGTGCCGATGCCATTGTTCGCATCGATGGTGATAACGCCCGTCGCTCCAAGATCAGCTTCAGCAGGCGTCCCGCTAATCACGTTACCGTTGCGCGTCAGCCAGTTGGGCAAGCCACTCGCGGTGAAGGTGGGAGTGGGCACGCCAGTCGCAAGGATCGTGTACTCATAGCGCACGCCGACGGTTGCCGTTGCAGGCGCGCTGCTGGTGATGCTTGGCGAAGTGTTGACCGCCATCGCGTTCGGCGCGACGACGCTTTGTCCAAGCATGTTCGCGAGCGCGAGATCAATCGCACCGTCGCCAGTGAAGTCCGCCGCGACAATGCTGCGCGTGTCGTCCATGCCGCTACCGAAGTTCACGGGCATCGAGTTGAAGCCGCCGTTCTGATCGTTGATGTAGATGATGTTCTGGCCCATCGAATTGCCGAACGCGATGTCGAGGTAGTCGTCGCCGTTCACATCGATCAGCGTGACGGACTTGGTCGCATCCTGCGGCATGAAGCTCGTCGGTGTCGCGTTGAACTCGCCAGAACCGTTGTTCCAGAAGACCTGGTTCTTGCGATTGAGATTGGCGCCCACGATGTCGAGATCGCCATCGTTGTCCAGATCGCCGACCGCCACTTCGCTCGCGAAGCTCACGCCAGCGCCGTAGTCGCGGCTGGCCGTCACTCCATCAAAGTTGCCGCGGCCATCATTCAGATAGTAGCGGCCAGGGTTGAGCTGATTCGCCACGACGATATCGAGCTTGCCGTCGCCGTTGATGTCGGCGGTGACGACGTGAACGGTATCGTCAAAGCCCGTACCGAAGCTCGTTACGCCTGCCGTCGCGCCCGCGCCATCGTTGAAGAGCACGAGGTTCTGCTGCGTGAAGTTGGAGACCACGATATCGAGTGCGCCGTCGCCGTTCATGTCGCCAACGCTGATCGAGGTGCTCATGTCGTTGCCGGGGCCGAAGCCCATGCGCGTGGAGAAGCCGCCGGTTCCGTTGTTGAGGAAGAGCTCGTTCTCTTCGCCGTAGTTGACGATCAGGATGTCGAGCTTGCCGTCGCCATCCATGTCGGCGAGTGCTACGCCGCTCGACTCGGTCGCCGATCCGCCGAAGGCGTAGGTCGTGGCGAATCCGCCCTGGCCATCGTTCAACGCGATGAAGTTCTGACCGCCGCGAATTGCGAAGACTAGGTCGATATCGCCGTCGCCATCGAGATCGCCAGCCGCGACGTCTTCGGTTTTCGCGCTCGCTCCGCCGATCGGGTTCAGGAGCACGGCGTCGAACTGTCCCGCTCCAGAGCTTGCGCCGATGCGGAAGCGGAAGACGTAGGGTGCTCCGCTCTTGATGCCGAAGGAGTTTTCGAAGTCGCCGGAAAGCGTTACTTCGATGATCTCGCCGGGTAGGAAGTCAGCGTCTGGGTCGAACTCGGCGTTCAAGTTGCTGACCGAGTACGTGCCGCTACGAGTCCCGGTGAAGGCGCCTGAGACGAAGAAGCTTGAAGCGCTCACGGTTGTTGTGTCCACCGCTTGACTGTTAGCGATGGTGATGTCCGTGGAGGGCATTGCGTCGTGGCTGTTGGTAGCGGGAGTGGTGGAGACGACTTCCGGCGGGATCGCAATCTTCATCAGCTCTTCGCCGTGTTGACCGTCCTGCGCGCGGAAGTAGCAGTAGCCGTTGAGATAGCTGATGTAGTAGGGGTTGCTGCTGTTGGGACCGGGATAGATATCGGCAACAAGTTGCGCGCCGCCGGTAGGCAAGACCTTCCAGAGTTCCCAGCCTTCGTTTTGCGTCACTGCGCGGAAGTAGAGCGCGCCGTTGATATCTGCGAGACCTTGCGGCTCGCCACTGTTCGGGCCGGGCCAAATGTCTTGTACGAGCTTGGTGCCGTCGGTCGTGCCGTCGCTTTCCCAAAGTTCGTGGCCGTAGTTCGGCGTGTAAGCGCGGAAGTAGATTTTGTTGCCCACCGCTGTTGGGTACTCAATGCTCGAGTTCCCTGCAGGGTTGATGTCCTTCAGCATCATGGTGCCGCTCGAGGTGCCATCGGTGACCCAGAGTTCATTGCCGTGCGTGCCGTCATCAGCGCGGAAAAGCACTTTGCCGTTGGGTAGGCGCGTCATGAACGTCGGATCGGATGAGCCGCTGCCGCTGCGGATATCTTTGAGCATCTGCGTGCCGCCGCTCGTGCCGTCGGAGATCCAGAGCTCTTGTCCGTTGCTGCCGTCTTGGGCGCTGAAGATGACGCGGTTGTTCGTCCCCTCGCACATGTAGCGCGGCGAACTAGAGCTGCTCCCGCTGTAGATATCTCGTACGAGAGTCGCACTTGAGCTACTGCCATCGATGTACCAAAGCTCGTAGCCGCGGCTGTTGTCGTTGCCCCAAAAGTAGGTGCGGTTCCCGATAGTGCAGAAGTAGTAAGCGTTGAAGTTACCGCTGCTATTGATGTTGCTGACGCGAGTAGCAGAGGTGCTATCGGTATAGTGCAGGTAGTAATAGCTGCCGTTATGCGCGTTCCAATAGACGCGATTTCCGGGGCCTTCTGCGAAGTTGTGCGGGTTCGGGCCGTTGCTGTACATGCCGCCGCCGGTCACCTGCTGCATGCTGGACCCGTTTGTGCGGTAGACGTACTCGTAGTTCTGGTTTCGCGCTTTCATGTAGACGTACGTGCCATTCGAAACGAAACGCTCATCGCCGGGATACCAGCTTGCGCGATTGGGCTGAGGGCTTGAGCTGCTACTGCCGGGGTAGAGGTCAGTAACCATGCGCGTGCCGGGGTCGCTGCCGTCGCTGACCCAAAGCTCATTGCCGTTGGTTCCGTTGTTCGCACGGAAGATGAGTTGATTGCCGAGCACGGTGATGTAACTCGGGCCGGAGCCATTCGCTCCAGCGTAGATGTCTGACACGACAGTCGCCGTCTGTGCTTGCGCGCCACTCATTCCGAGCATGAGCAGTGCCACTAATGGCAGCGCCCAGCGTGCGGAATGGTTGGGAAGTAGGTACGCACCCTGCATGTTGAAACTCCTGTAAAATGCGCGGCTACCGCCAAGCCCTACGAAGGTGCATGGCGCTGCGCGCGCGTTGAATGTGGAAGCCCCCATTGCGCCAGTCATGGGAAAGGGTCTGATTCAGAAAGCGTAGAAAAAGCGAGAAGCGTCGCAGTTGTCTGTGCTACTAAATTGAGAGAATGCGCGTCGAATCGCCGGGCCGATGCTGCCTTCTACGGAAGAGCCGCCGCGCTGCTAGGCTACTGCATTGAGACGCTACGATGGAGAGAGCATGAGCAACGATCGAGATATGACGACCATTGAGGACAAAGCGTGCTTCGGTTGCTGCGTGCTGGAACTGCTTTCGGGCGTGTTCGGCTGCTGCTTGTTTGCGGGCCTCTTCTGGTTCTTGCTCGCTTAGATCATGAGCGCGCTCGCGTGCTGCGCTACAATGCTCGCAAGTCCGGGCGGGCTTTGATCAGGGATCACCATGCGCATTCACTACACCGAGTTCGATCGCGAAGAGGCTATGCGAAGGCTCTCGCGCAAGCAGATCATGCAGCTTTGGAATCACCTCCTGCTGCAGACGGCTGGCGATGTGGATCACGCGCTTGAGCTGATGGAGTATCTTTGGGAGCGCCACAACTTCTTCAACGGCGAGTACACCTTTGAAGAGTTCAAAGCCGATCTCGAAGGCAAGCGCATGATCGCGCGCGGGCAAGGCGAGGACGGCCAAGGCCGCGGCGAAGGCGAGTACAACTTGACCGCGCTCGGTGAACGCACGATCCGCAAGGATTCGCTCGATGCGATCTTCGGCTCGCTCAAGTCGAGCACGAGCGGCGATCACCGCACGCCGCGCGAAGGCTCGGGCGGCGACAAGCTCGCCGAGACGCGCCCCTCCAACCCGGGCGATCTCTCAGGCGATATCGACTACCGGCAGTCGCTCACCAACTCGCTCAAGCGCGGCGTCGACTCGTTTGACTTACGCGAGGACGATCTGGAAGTCCACGAGCGCGAGCACTTCACATCGTGCGCCACGGTGCTGATGATCGACATCAGCCACTCGATGATTCTCTACGGCGAGGATCGCATCACGCCTGCAAAGCGCGTAGCGATCGCACTCGCCGAGCTGATCCAAACGAAGTATCCCAAGGACTCGCTCGAAGTCGTCACCTTCGGCAATGAAGCGAGGCAGATCAGCGTGAAAGATCTTCCCTACCTGCAAGTCGGCCCCTACTACACGAACACGCAAGCGGGTCTTCAGCTCGCGCAACGCCTGCTGCGCAAGAAGCGCCAAGGCAACAAGCAGATCTTCATGGTCACCGACGGCAAGCCCAGCGTGATCACGGAGAACGGCGAGATGTACCGCAACTCCTTCGGCCTCGATCCGAAGGTCGTCAACAAGACGCTGGAAGAAGCAGCGCAGTGCCGCCGCAAGAAGATCGAGATCAGCACCTTCATGATCGCGCAGGACCCGATCCTGGTTGAGTTCGTCGAGCGCCTCACGCAAACCAACAAGGGCCGCGCCTACTACAGCTCGCTCGACAAGCTGGGCGGCTTCATCCTCGTCGACTACATCAAGAACCGCCGCCGCCGCATGCATTGAGGGAAGCGATGTCTGCGTCAACGCAATACAGTTACAAGTGGTTTATTTCGGTGTTCGAAAAGCTTGGCGCGGACGATCCGGAGGGGCTGGCGCGCGGGGAAGTTGAGCAGGGCGTTTCTCAGCTTGGCCGCTACCTCTTTCTCCATCAGGCGTGGCGCAAGGTGGTGAGCAAGGAAGGCAACGCGGCCTACGTCGAGAGCTTTCGCAATCACTCCGGTGTGAACGAGCGCGAGCCCGGCGGCGCGATCGGGCCGATCATCAAGCGCATGCTCAGTGCAGGCGTCAGTCCTGAGGACATCGCAGAACTGCTGCGCATCACGGAGTGGCAATCGCTCTTCGGATTCTGCTACCTGCTCGCTGATCCGGGGATCGATATCCCCGAGCTCAAGCATCTGCACTGGCGCCTGCAACTCCGAGACTTCAACACGGGCGAAGACCTCGGTGACATCTGCCTATTACACGAATCTGTGCTGGAGACCGATCCCACTGGCCGCGAGATGTTCCCGCGCGAAGCGAAGGATTGATGCTCAGCAATAAAGTTTCTGCAGCGTCTTCGCGCTACTCGTCGCGCCACTTGCGGAAGACCAGCGTCACTTGCCGGAACTGGTTCGGCATCGCTTTCGGCACGTGGTTGACGCGGTAGATGTGCGGCGTCGCGCCTGACTCGCGCGGGTTGTCCAGCACGCAGCTTGGATCGCGCCAGAGAGCGACGACGTTCGAGACTTGATCGGCCAAGTAGAGCGAGCGACCAATCTCGGGCTGGTACTCTTCGATCGAGCCGGAGAACACCCAGGGGCCAGGCGTGAGCGGCTTGTTCGTCTGCGTGTTCAGCACCCAATCTTCGAGCGGTGTTTCGAACATCTCGCCGTCGTCGTCGGTCCAGATGGCGGTGATGCGGACTTGATCGCCCTTGGGCGTTTGAAGGTCGCCGCGCATGGATAGCTTTTCGTCTGCCTTCGCTGGCTTGAGGAAGATCAGCTGCAGCGCTTGGTGCAGATCGTAGGGACGACCGGCGATTTCTATCAATGCTTCGTGATTCGCGCCGCCTGGGCTGACGATGAGAAACTCCAGCGGGCGCGAGACGCCGCCCAGCGCTTGTGCGAGCACTTCGACGCGCTCGTCATCGCAATCAACCCACGCATCGATGCCGCCTTCGAATGCAATGCGCGTACCTTCGGGCGCCGCTGTGGGCGGCGAGTATGGGGTCGTGCGAACGCCTCCGGTGGAGGCGGGCTTTGCAGGTGCGTCGGCATCCTGAGGCTTGTCTTCCTTATTAACGTCGTCGCCTGCGTCATCAGGGTCGGGCTTGGTATCCGTCGCGGGAGTCGGATCCTTCACCAGAGAAGGCTCTTGCTCCTTCTTTGCGGGAGTCGGTGTTGACTCCGGCCCGGGGCCCTT